>JAAUYB010230130.1_pt1 | contig 10452 bp, 5 predicted proteins | sample 7278071 | NCBI WGS metagenome assembly JAAUYB01 (sample SAMN14350121, study PRJNA611818) | marine sediment metagenome | isolation source: surface marine sediment (1.8m) | place: French Polynesia: Moorea | collected 2018-08 | reverse complement strand
TTCCAATTGCCATTAGTTATTTATAGCATAAAATTGTCTTCATAACATGTCCTACTTCACCAGGTACATGGACAAGTGTTCTAGGTTGCACTCTTTTCCGGTCACACGGTACTGTACTATACCACCAAAACACAAAAAAAACTTCAAGCAGATATTATGAAACATTTTATGTATGATTTATATATTTTTCAGCACTTTTTAAGTGGTCGCCCCTCAATAATGCCCTGGCTCAGCGGATGTCAAGGAAAAGAAACAAAATAAAATTGTTAAAATGTTTGATGTTTGAGTTTTTAAACATTATCCAACTTAGTATTTTTTTGCTTTGTCCAACTACAGGTACCCTGTAAAAAAATAAAATCTCCAGTTTATGAAGTATGGAAAGTACTTTTTCTTCAAAGATGATACAAAATGGTAGAAATGAATACTTCCATACTATCGTTTCTATAGGAAGAAAGGAGAATGAGGCTTCAGTTAAAAGAATATTTGAACTTGTGGCCTGTGATGTCATCCTCTTCAAACTGGACAGATATGTCAAGTATTTTTAGTACATTTTGTTTGCTTCCCCACATACCCACAAATTTATTTAGATTCACTGACTCTATCAAGCCTATCTACATGGTATGATAGTACATATAACAGCTGTAGTGGCGGTGTTACCAAAATGTTTTCAAAGCTTTTTTAAAGTGGTTCACAATGTAAAAATATAACAGTATTTTGATTAGATCCCTAGTTTTGACTACATCCATGTTGAGAAGCAGTCCTGGGAGTTCCTTGTCATGGGATGGGGGGCCTACCAAAAGGGAAATCCCCACAGTGAGACTTTGTTTCTATTATTTCACTAGATGAAAATACCCATAGCAAACAAACTTCTTTTATTCAAAAGTGTCAATAATTATAACAATTTGATTCTAGTTTTCCAATTAATGAGTGCACTTTTCTATATTTTCAGCCCCAAATCTAATTTTTTTGTAATCATATTAGAAGAAATGTTCCAAATTTAAAGCAAAAATATTTTTTGCGAATCTTTGCTACACAATTTTTTGAAGCAGCTTTTTTAGCATCATCATGTCAATTTTCTGTTTTGCACTCCTTAAGACTCATAAAAACTGTACAGATGCTTATTTGTTGTAGGTATTTTTGTCCCAAATGAATGTAACAAATCATTCAACAAACGTCAAAACTCCAGTATACCACAACTGCTGGAGGCTAGGCTTGCATTTTTTTGCATTCCTGATATATTTTCATATCACTCTAACATACCTCTGGTAGTACATTTTAAAGAAACTAATAGCAACACTTTTTGTGCTTTTTTGTTATATTTATTTTAGGCAAAAATAATACTAGTGGAAAGTACACACTTTTCTTCAAATTTAAACATTTTCCTTTCTTATGTGTACTCAAAGACATGAGCAAAAAGGTATGATTGTAATTCTTCTAATTTTGTTTTAGCTTCTTCAAAGAATCTTCTTGTTGGACACATCCGATTGTGGTAGGGCACAGTAAACATGTACAACCTAAAATCAGTTTTTTGTAAGAAACAAAATGGTACACTCCTTTTTTATTTGGAGTTTTTTTTGCTTAGAAAACAGTTTTTACATGTTCTTTCATAAGTTTACTTCTAAGTTAAATTTAGAATGAACATGTATCTAGCCGCAAAACCAAATAGTGAATTTCCCCCTTACAAGTAAAAACTCGTTGGCATCAATTGACTCTCACGTGGGCGATGTTGTAAGTCTTTTTTTAACATTCAATATATTCTCCTTAAGTACACAACTTTTCCAGGTTGATTTTTTGGGTGGACGTGCTGGAATTTTTTGCTACAGCAGAGGTTCTGCTGTCAGCTCCATGGCATGTCCAGTGAGAACCACTGAAATTTTTTTAATGACCTTAAGCCAATAATCTTTTTTTCTAGGGTGATAGTGGTGGGCCAACAGTAGCAAGGTAATTTTTTGGAAAATGTAAAATAGTGTAAGGTATTCTTGGTAGACATTGAACATTTCATATGTCCACAAGCAATTTAGCGCCAATTTTCTCTACTTCAGGCTGGGTCAGGAAAACCATACTGATGTAGCAGTCTTACTGGGAGTCAACAGTAGAGGAGGCTCACCATGCATGGAAGGTCAGCACGTTTTTCTGTGACTCTCAAAGAAAAAAAATTGATTGTACATTATATTTAGAGCAGCAACAATTGGTAACTCATTTTTCTGATTGAGAAAACTGTTGAGAAAAAAGGGATGACGAATTTCACATGACAACCAAATTCTCCTAGATCCTAAGAGTCACTGTTTACAATTTCAATCCTTGTATAAACAATAGAATGGAAAACTGGAGGTCCAATTGCTGGCATGAACCCAAAGGTAGCATTCTGGTGAGGTTTTGTGTTAGTTTCATCTTGTAAGAAAAACTTTTCAAAATTATTCTTTTACAAAGGTCTACCTACAACTGGGTGACCGGCATCATAAAGGAAGGGTTTTTCCATACATAACTTTACAATAACCGCTATAACTTGCTTTGCTTTGATGTACTTATTCTCCAAATCACCAAAGACTAAACAAACAATAGTAAAAATTCATTTTGAAAATATTACATAAACAGTTGGATCAATAATCCCACTCTATTAAAAAGTCATACTTGGAAAAACTACTCAATATTACATAAACAGTTGGATCAATAATCCCACTCTATTAAAAAGTCATACTTGGAAAAACTACTCAATATTACATAAACAGTTGGATCAATAGACCCACTCTATTAAAAAGTCATACTTGGAAAAACTACTCAAATTTCTCCTCAAGCTCGTTTTTTCCAGCTTTATCAAAGTTTATGCTGCTATATTTTTTTGTTGCTTCTCAAGTATTTCTTTACCAAGCAATATGCATTGTTTTGTGATAAATCCTTCGTTTTCCTGAAAAAACCTTCATTTTAGGACGATAACTGCCAATCAAAAGCCTTAGGTCCTGTGCAAACCAATATGCAATTACTTGCATTATGCGTTCTCAGTGTTATTCAAGCACTTTTATCATGATTAAATGAGAAAATATATAACATTTTTATCTTGCCTTGCTTGACACCAATTTGGGACATACTTGGCCACGGGGTCTCGACAGTGTGTGTTTGTTAGTGTGTGTGTGGGGGGGAGGTGTTAAATGATTTCTGCATGCCCGGTGTGCATGGAGGGGAAGTTTTTTGGACGTCCCATGTGACTCTCAGATGGGACCAAATGAAAAATGGCTGTCAAAAGCTCAGTCACAAAATATGAGTAAAAAGTCAAGAAATTAGACCAGAGCCAATTTTAGCTATTTTTAGACTTCTTTGCATTTTATTACGGTTAAACAGTGTCATTTAAAAAGGACTTTGTTGTTTTTTGGGTTGAGGGGTAAAAAAACTGTGTGTGGAGTGTCACCGCAGGTAGATGGGACGTTGCCCCGGTGTGTTTTTGGGGGAAGATTTTGGTGCTGGTTGGTCTCATGTGGAATCATATTATGCCGCCTATGTAAGATTTTGTTTGATTCCTCTTTCTGCAAATGACAGACAAATTAATCAAAAACCAATTCTGGGCAATACTTTTTTATTTCATGTCTCTTTGTCTTATGTTACAGTAGGGTCCAAGAAAAGCAGAAAAAATATTTTTGCTGTGAATATTACCAAGTATTGGATTTTATTTTGATTTTTATTTACTACCATATTTATAGCTGGCTAAAGTAATAAAAGTGTTAGGCTAGGCTAGGCTAGGTGTTTTGATGACATCTTGGAGTAGTCAAGATGGATTGTGGGGTGTTTGTAGGCGATACCCCCCCCAAATATGGTAGGCGGTCGGTGTAGCTGTGATTTAGCCCCCCAAACAATGCTAGGCTCCAGTAAAAATCAATAAGTATTTTTTTCTTTTAATAACACAAAATATTGACGGAAATGACAGGTAATATTTTCAAAAATTGTTCTCTTTATAACTGGCCAAAATATTATCAGTGTGTTTCCTTGTTATCATCTTGGTGGTCCAAGTTCTTCAGGGCCAATTTCTTTTCTTCCAATATTTTCTGAAAACAACATAAGTGTTTGGTGGTTGTTGCTTTATCTGACTATGAAAGAGGCAGCCTGTTGCAGCCGTCCCATATGCAATGAAAAGAATCAATGACACTAGACTAGAAGCAATTTTTTATCCACAGAAATAGAGGAAATGGGATAGGTTCAAAATTTACTGTGTGACCGGAAAAGAGTGCAACCTGGAACACTTGTCCATGTTCCTGGTGAAGTAGGACATGTTATGAAGACAATTTTATGCCTTCATGGCCTTAACAGCCTTTATTATATGTATGCCCTTGCGGCTCCTGGCCTTTTGGGTCGGCCATGAAAAACTCTTATAAATCAGGAACCAATGGTAATATTGAAATTATTTTTACATTTTTTTAAATGAGAAGAATGCTTAAATCAAGAAATATTGTTGAATTTGCCAAAAGATTCTAAAAACTAAAAATAAATAAATTTAAAAGTCGCACTCATTTCCGGTCACACGGTACTTTGCTAGACTACTTTCCTTGAATGACTTTGGCTTTAATGTTATGTGCCTATTGCCTGAAAGAAATGATTTCTTCTGAGTAAAAATTTCCGGGTATGTTCTCATACTGGAATTTTTTTGCTACAATTGAGATAATGCTACTTCCGTATTGAGGATAGGAATATTATACGATATCAAACTTACCATACTCAGAGTAGTCATCACATGGAGGATGCTTGCAAGGCGTTTCTGGCAGGCAACACTCTGGCGGGATGAACATCCTATCCAGGGGCCTCCATTGTTGTTTTGGGATCGTCTGCTCCAACCAAAATTTGGTGAGATTGTTGCACGTTGTTCCGTTGTAATGATAGTTCAGCGCATCCCACAATTCTGATGTGTTGCTCCGGCAGCAGTGTCGACCAAAATTGATGAAGAATGGGTTGTCTGGTGGGCAGAACCGCTCTTGAACAGAAAAGCCGTTTTGTAAGATGATAGTATTTTTTATAACTTAAGGACTTTGTTCTTTCCTGAATACCAAACACTTGCGCAAGATATTTTTTCAAGAGGCCTTAAAGGAGCAGAGCACAAGCTAACAAAAACTCATCAGTTTCCCTTGGGAGATTAGGATATGTTCACTATCTTTTTACATAATTATATTATTTAATTAGTTCAAACAGTATTGTATTCTTGAGGTTTGTTAGGATACTAAGAACATAAAATTAATTAGAAGCAAGATTTCTAGTCAGAGAAGCCACTACCAAAGCCACTAAAACTAGAAGTAAGTAACACACTAAAACAAATATTCAACCAGTAATCGTCTGGTAGACTGCTTGTCGGCCTGTTAAAAAAATTCAATGAAATCACAGTAATTGCAACAATAAATCCTTAAAAAACTTTTTGTGCAGCAGAACAATATCCAGATGAATTTCTCAAACCAAGTAGAAATTACTTTTTTACAGAAAGGACGAGCAATAAGAAAAGGACATCGATTCATTTTTTAAAACAATCCAACAAAGATATTGAGCATGACAGTAACAGTGAGACCGTTGCAAACACAAAAACCCATCTTTTTAAGCATACATGTACAGTACCAAAACTTATATTACTGCATTCATGTCTTTGAGGGCTGTCTTCTGAATTGATGCATTCCATGTATCCGTTTTGGTCCCTTTTCTAAGAGCAGAGGCAAAAGTGTATAGCTTTCTAACAGGGGGCAGACGACAGCTTTGCAGTTTGCCCTAAAAACCTGCTACCCGGCCAGCTCATTGACTGGCCTTGCGGCCAATAAAAGGTACCCCTACATTTCCCAAGAAGGGCATTAAGAAATGGCAAAAACTCAAATTTGAATGAGTAATATTCAATTTTGGGCTTTGTGAGGAGTATTTATCCTTTAAAAAGTTTTCTTCATTTTTTTGTAATAGCGATACTTTTTATTACAAACTGGATTAAGCTTCTGGATTTTTTTGTTTTTTTGGTTTTTTTTTGCAAAAAGTAACAAAATTACATAACTTTTTTTGCCGTTACAGTTACTGTTACCGTTACTTCTGTTTCAAACATCCCACAATAAACTATTGCCAAGGCTTTTGTAACTTAGACATTCCAAAAAATAGTTGCAAAAAACACTTTTTCTTTATATTTTCTGAATATCCCGCCACATAGAGCTTAAATGCTAATACCACCCCCACCCCCCACCCCGCACCTACCCTTACATTCTACCCCCCTCTGGCCGCCCACCACAGAGCCTTTTTATGTTCCTTTTTTTAAAAAAACATACCCAACAAAGAAACCTGTGCATCCAATTGTCAGTGGGAATTGGAAGCTCCCTATGGTGATATGGCATGCAGTGAGTATTATTTTCCAGGGTCATTGGAGATCTTCCTTCGTAGGGTGGTATCCTCTACAGTTCAAAATAGCACAAAAGTGTGTTACCTTTGCTTTCATTACAGATACCTTAAGCATGTCAAAAAAGGTTTCTCCTATACTGTTCCAATGTTGAGTAGAAAAAGAAAATGGATCTTCTTTTACATTTTCCATGTTTTGCAACATAAAAAAGATTTTTACCTTTTTTCCCAAATTTATTTTTTGTGAAAAGAATCAAATATTCATAAAACTATTAGAAAATACCAATACAGCTGTATGTGAAAAATACTCACAAAAGCAGCAACGCCCCCAGGTTTTTTGCATAGCTGTCCCCTGTCTTGCTTCTTGCCTATACATGTACGATTGCTACCTGAAACCATAGAAAAATATTTAAGTAAACTTGATATAAAACACACAATTGCTTCATATCAAAAAATACTTTCTGTGTATCAATGATTTTTGGTGATGGACAGGTCAAAATTAGTCCCTGTTGGCTGTTGTTGTTACCTGCAGCGTAGCCGACCAGGTGTAGTACTGCTTCATGATGTTGTTGTTATTACTATTATTATTATTTAACAAGCTTTGAATTATTATCGAGACGACCTCCTACAATTTTTTTAATAAAAAAACAAAGTTGTAGATCAAAGTGAGAAAAGATTCTGTGCAAAATTTGAGCCCGATAGGACCAGTAATTTTGCCAAAAATTGCCAAAAACGATTTCACGTTTTTTTTGCAATTTTTGCAATTTTTACTTTTTTGACCTCCAAACTGACCTCCAAATTCAAATTTGACCTGATCCGCCCAGTATAATTTGGGGGTGCCCGGTCTTATTGTATGGAAGACTTTTTTCGTCAGGGCGCTCCTAATGCCTCAAAATTAAATTTTTAATAATTTTTAAGATCTTTTTGTGCCCTTGATCATCTTTCTCTTTGATTTTTCATATTTTTCAGATTTTCTTTCTTTCTGCATTCATATCCATGCCGCAGGTCTTCGAACAGAGTCTGTTCTTGTTGGAGATTATAGTAGTGTTGGGGTGGTAATGCATTTTTACCTGCGGCGAAGCCGACTGGTCATAGAACGGTGAGAGTTGTTGTTGTTGTTGTTGGGGGACTACTTTGAGGTCATGACCTTGAGGGTAGACCTAAGATCAAGGTCAACTCAAGGTCAACTCAATTAACCCTTTTGCTCTCTTCCCCTTATCTCCAACCCATAATTTTCTTCAGGGGTAGGATCCATCGAGATTAATCAAAATCTGTCGCTCCTTGACCAGATTTCTCTTTGGGGTGGGATCCGGCATACCCAGATCAGATTTCTCTTCGGGGTTGGATCTGGCAGACCTAGACCAGAGTTCTCTTCAGGGTGGGATCTTGCAGACCTAGACCAGATTTCTCTTGACTGTGGGATCTGTGGCTCTATAATAATATTTCTTTTCGGGGTGGGATCCTTTCATCATTCAGCTTCCTTTTATTTAAAAATCCATTCAATAGGTCTCACTCATTTTTTGTCGCATTATATATTTTTATTTATTTCAATATCTTGTTGCCACAGGTTTTTGAACAAAGTCTGTTCTTGTATTAACCTTAAAACGGTGCCTAAGAGCAGTCAGGTCATGGTAGAAACAAGTAGCCCAAAAAAACTAGGGAAACTTCAAAAACCTCTTTTTTTTTACTGATGGTTACCAATAAAAAGTTTAACCTGTATAATTTGACTTCCAGTAAATAAACAGACATATAAATCTTCCCAAACGCAATATTAGCCCACCAACAAAGTGATATTGGAGGATAAAGCTTTCTAAGCATGAACACAATGACCTTTTTTTAAACACAAGAAACCAAAAACGTTTTTTGCTAAAACCTTTTAATTTGTAAAAAAAACTTTTGTCAATCTTTGCTGCAGGTCTTTTAACATGGTGTCCTTTTATTTGTGTATTTTTTAATTTGTTTACTTGTTAACAAATTCCAGAAAAAAATGTACGGGAAAAAGAAAAACACACATTAAAAATTATGCTTTCAGCAATGCTTGCTTCTGTCTGAAAGAAAAAAATGAAAAAAATATGCAGGTATATGTATGACAAAGCATTTTTGTGTGAAAGAAACAGAACAGTATGTTTTAACTGTTTTTTCATTGAGGGCGACTTAAAAAAGAAAAAATGACAATTCTAGAGCTGTTTCTTACCGCAGTTATTGCATGACAATGCCTGCTCATGCTCCCCTTGACATTTTTTCACATCTCCTCCAGTGCATACGCGTGATCTCTTTCGCGAGTCCTCTGTAGTACATGATTTATCATCACAAGAGGAGCACCCTTGGCACGTGCCTATATTTGGAGCCGGAGACCATTCACCCCAAAGTGATGCTGCAGGAGAAAGAGATGACTTTTAGTAGTGGATGGAAGGGCTAAAACAGAAGTACCTCCAAAGAGGTAAGAATTGCAGGCTGACATAATGCATGAAATAACATTTTGTGCCTTGTATGGGAAACAGTCGGCTCCCATGCAAGTCTAGCAATATCAGTATGGCTTTGGAATAGTCTTTTTGTGACAAGAGATCCACAGTTTTGAACTAGACTTTCCCAAAGGGACTGGAAAAATGATGATGCACCAAAAGTGCCCTTTTTTGTCTTTAATGAGTTCTGTTTTAGACTTTTATGACAGGAAGACTTGTATGGGAGCCCACTGTTTCCCACAATAGGCACCACTTGTTGTTTCATGCACTAGGTCAGCCTGCAATTCTAAATCTTTGAGAACACCTCTGATTTTACTACAGAATATTTATGTGCTTAGCGCTAAATAAATACACTTTTATCTAAATGTAACAAAACAACCAGAGGACAGCCAGCCCTGCATAGCAGGACTTTCACAAATACAAGAATTGAGCTATATTTAAAATTGGGTATTCTTTATGTAATTGAGATCTTTTGTAAAAAATACAGTAGTTTGTCTAAATTTAGCCCAAATTGTTGGTGAAATTGTCAAGCCCCCTCAAGCCAAAAACGGTTAATCAAAAAGTTTTGGTGTAAAAATAATGTAATGTCCTTTATAGCCTTCTGAAATTCAAAATGTGGCTCTTTTGGCTCTTTTTTTACTTTTTGCTCCAATATGGAACTGTCGCATTGGTCTTTGAATAACTTACCCCCCACACCAAAATCCCAAACCCCTCCTGCAAAAAAAAAACCTGACCCCCCTCCCCATACCCTCCATGTACATCCACACCCACCACAACTGTGACTCCGTGCCCCTGTATGATTGCAAAAGCAATTTTATTGTAACTTTTATGTCTTACCTTCTTTGGACTCGCACTCCTCAGCAGGGCATGGTGTAAGGATGGAGTGCCGAGTTGTGCAGCATATTATACTCTGATGGATATAAATTTAGTTAGGATATTGTCATTTTCACATCAGACTTGTATTGTTCACTGAATCATGTCAAAAATCAAGCAAGATTTTATAAACGGTAAGAAAAATATTGAAATGGTTTTTTTTTTTAAAAATGCATATTTTGTTTAAAAGTTATTACCCTACCGGAATTTTTTTTCATAAATCACTTGTTTCCCGCTCCAACTTCACTTTCGTGTACAAGGTCGGCCCTCTCCCCCCTGCAATAATCAAATTCCCCCCTCCGCTCCCCCCTCCCCCCCTCCTCCCCCCTTTTTAGCACTTCAAGTGCAAAAAAATTGGGGTACTCCTTAACGAAATCGGACTTGAACTGTGTTCACATAAAAGAGACGAGGCATCGTTTGGTAAAGAGGTGTGACTTTCCTGGTCGTAGCCCAAGGAGCAGTTTTCTGTTGGCCTATTCTCCATGATTAGCTGGACGATGTTCTCATGTTGATTGAAGTTGCAGCACCAACGTCCCTTGTGAATTGCGTATGGTGCCCTTTTAGGACACACTCCGATTTTTGGAGGCTTCCACTGGCCTTCAAATGTTCATAAAGCATTTCTAGTAATACTGAGCACCAGTTTTCAGCCAATCATACTTCTGGAATATTTAACCCATGATTTGGAAAATGATACATGACAAAAAAGATATCAGCTAAAAGTTTATTTCATTTATTTTCTGAGAGATACAAAAGAATTCGGCACTTTGGAAGCTGCATTTTGGTT
>JAAUYB010042750.1_pt1 | contig 10452 bp, 10 predicted proteins | sample 7278071 | NCBI WGS metagenome assembly JAAUYB01 (sample SAMN14350121, study PRJNA611818) | marine sediment metagenome | isolation source: surface marine sediment (1.8m) | place: French Polynesia: Moorea | collected 2018-08 | reverse complement strand
ACAAAAAGAAGAAGCCGTCAAAAATTGTCGGTAAACACCCTTTTCTGTATGCTTGCTTTGTGTTTTTGGAAGTACCTTCAGACAACTTTCGATTTCTTACTGAAACATATTATATGTCGAAACGCTTGCATTGCTTTGAATAAAGTAAAATGTGGCCAAAGTTTACGCGGTACTTGTGTGCCTCTTTTTTTCGTACACAGTAGTTACCAATGGAAAAACAATGATTTTCCACACAGGCACATTGTTTGCAGATGCCATTCCCTGTGCTTGCAGTTTATTTTGGCTGCAATCAATATTTAACAATGCTGGCAAATCCTTAAAGATAAAGTCTCGAAAAACAAATTTAGGGCAATTGCCAACTTTTTTGGTGAAACCCAAAAGAAGAAATATTCTCCTCCATTTCAACTTCAATCAATTACATTGTCATCCACATCCAACTCTTTATCACAAATTGGCAAGCAAATTTATGGAATGGCGTCAAGTAGCAACGTACACGTGACACGTCGTACAGGCCAGCAGAAATGTGGTTGAAAACGTACTTACTTGAGGCCAAAACTCGCAGACAGTTTTCTCTCTCCTCTTGCCTGCGCATGACTGTCTGAACTGAACAAAACTTTCCAAAATTTGTGGTGAATAGTTGGGTTTTGATGACAATGTAATTGATTGGAGTTGGAATGCAGGAGAACATGTGTAATTTGTGTATATCAAAGGGTTTTGGCTAAAAGTTGGCATTATTCTCAAATTTTGTTTTGTTTGGGAGGAATAGGTATGCTTTGGTAGAATTGACAAACAAGGTGCTTGCGAACTCCTGGCAAATTCTTTTTCTAGAAAGGAAGGCTTTACTTGACAAAAAAGTTGTTTTGTGTCTGTTGTTCAAATGACAAGTGTAAGGTCATCTCACCAAAAATATTTAGAGCTAAGATTCGGTGAGAACTCTTTCACATAAGATATTTGACCAGAAGTCTAGGTTTGATCCTGAAACTGCGAGTTGTTCAAACAACCTCGTGATTTCATCTGGAACTCTGCACAATGTCCAACATAAGTGCAATTTTTTTAATTTTTGGTTCTGTTAAAAAGTTTGTGCTCTGCAAGAAAGGATTGCTTTTAACAAAATGTGCCCTCTTTGGATGATTTCTGGATCTGTCAACAGAAAGCTCTCTGCTGTCAGACTTATTTCTAGCTACAGTCTATACCCCACATACAGCCAGCAAGCCTTCCAACTTGTCGTTAGGAGCAAAGTCGTCGCAGAATCAACGTGTGAAGTGACCCACCTGACAAGCACAAAGCATGCGCGATTTCGATCCGCCGCCTTCTGGTGAGGTATCTGTTGAAGTGGAATTCTTTCTCCAGTTCCAGTATTTGATGTCTGGTGTAAGCTGTTCGCTGTCTCTTTGGTTCCATGCCAGGTTGAAAGGATCCATTGCCTGAAAAAGACAAAGAAGGAAAAAACACGATATGAAAAATTGAAACAGATATGAGTTGACGGGAGTTCCTGTAGTTGTCAGTTTTCCCAGAACAAAGTTTTACCCTGAGTTTGGTTTTCGTTCGTCAAGGTCGGCAAGGCCTGTTTTGCCCCTAGCTTCGGCATTTGGATTTTGTACGAAAGAGCTTGAGGTACGTAGAGAAACGTTCATTCGCACCTCTCCATAAGCATACAGCCATTGTTGTAGTGCATGACGTCACATAGCACACTATCTTAAACACCGGAACTAAATGAGGATAGACGTTTCTGCCCACACAAAACACCTAAACATACCGGAGGGTACTTCCGAAAAATTTATAAACACGAAATAGTTGGAACAGGCCGGTATACAAATTCCACGGAATATTTAAATTTAACATGGAGAACATTTTTTATGCGACGTCTTTTTGACACAAAAAAATTATTTTACTACACTTCGATTACAACTGTTAAAAATGTTAATATCATTGGAATATGTTCAATACATTCAAACTCTTGCAGCCAGCATGGTTTTTTAGAGCTGTAGTTCAGCTTTTTGAAAAAAAACACAAAGTACATGGCGAATGAGTACTGTGCACTGTATAGTACCGGTAGAATTGTGTGTAGATTCCTTTTTTGGGTATCAATCCAAAAAAGCCTCAAGAATCGAGAAATTAGATATATTGAAGGTGCACTTTCAATTTTAGGCAAAACTGTGGACTGTTTACTTGTGCATCGTCAGCACAACGTGCGAAAATATGTTCACTTTTCGAGTGCACAGACAAACGTCGTCACGTCATTCAATTGAATTTTAGAACAAAAAGAAATGCCCAAACAATCCAATCGTATAAAACATACAAATGTGATACACCGACAACATTTTGGACTACACAACATAGCCCAAACAATCCTATTGTATAAAAAAATGTGATACACCTACAACATATTCGTGTTTATAAGGAACGGAAAAGGAAAAATACTTTGCATCACAGTCTACCTACCTACATGGAGGTTTTATGGCCGAGACATTTAAAATTGCCAAAAAAGTTACATTTTAATGAAGCCTTTTGACTTTTCGGAGGTATTTCAAAAATGCATGCCTTCCAACATATCATAGATTCACAATCAATATCCCATTATTGGAATGTCCCTCTCACACTATGCGATAGGTCATAGGTGAAGCGGCAACATACTGAACGATTGGCTCGATCCAAGTCTTCGTCTCTGGCATTCTTTACTTCAAGCGGCGGCAAAAGCGCCTGCATCAATGTGCAACTCTCCTCTCTCCATCCGATCATTTAGATCCCAGCGATATCAACGCAACAAGGGAACGGCAACGGAGATAAACGCTCGATTGCTTGTCCTCGCCCCTACCTGCTCCTGCAACGTGGATCTTCTTCATCCAAGGGTACACGACGGGCATTTGGCCCCCTCCTCCGCCTTGAGGGGAGGACTCGTCGTCTGAGCAGTCTGAGGAGAGTCCCCCGGTGTCCTGTCCGCCGCCGCTGCCTCCGCCCCCTCCGCTTCCCCCACCTGGAGTCAGTTGGGGAGGGGGCACCACGAGGCCGCCGCCGCCGCCGCCGCCGCCGCCGGAGGACGGGGAGAGGGGGCCTCCTCCGGCTGCCCCGGGCGGGGTGCCCATGCCAGGGTGATGAGAATTCCCCCCCGGGCCCCCGCCGCCGCTGTGTTGGGTGGAGGGAGGAGTGTGGTACATGTGCTGTTGTTGCTGACTGGAGGTAGGAGTTACGGAGGGGACCGGGGAGGAGCCGGGAGAGCGACTCAGACCGGTGTTTCCCGCTCCCCCGTCTCCTGGACTCCCTCCTGGTCCTCCTCCGTCGATCCCTCCGCTGCCCCCGCCGTGTATGTGCGCAACAGCGGCGGCATTGGCTGCCATGGAGGAGAGGTGCCCTGCGGAGACCGCGGCCATCTGATGCGGCGACGGGGACATCCCCATCCCCACCGCCCCGACGCCAGCGCACGGTTGGTAGTAGCCGCTGTACGGGCCCATGGAAGCAGCTGCGGCGGCCGCCGCATCTGCCGCGCGGCTGCCGTAGTTGAGAGAGGCCGCCGCCGCCGCCGAACCGTGGTAGTGTCCGTAGGGCGCCATGGCCGCAGGGTGCTGGTGGCCGCCGTAGTAGTCTCCCCCCGCCGCGGCCGCCGCCGCGGCCGCCGCCGCCCCGTGACCTCCGTGCACCACTGGATATCCCCCCGCCCCCCCCGCTGCCTGTACTCCCCCACCATAATCTTCACTGAGGAACTTTGGATCCACGTAAGATCCTGAGTTCATTAGGAAGGAACTCATGCTCGATCATTAATTTAAACAAGTGGGTCTCTTCTTCCTCCTTCTCCGTTAAATCGTTCCCTTTGTATCGGAGGCCGTTTCACTTCTTTCCCGCGAGGCTCCACCTTCGTAATAAGCAATTAGCATATCACGTGACATAAGCGGTCCAATGGGGAGACAAGAATCTGACCCAACGGACCCAAGGGAAGAGGGAGAGAGAGAGAGAGAGAGCTTCTTTCTTTTTTGTTCCGTCCGTCCGCCGCCGTCGCCCTCCTCCACCCTACTGCAGCTCACAGCTCAGTACCACCACCACCACCCCATATGTACGACGAACGAACACGTACGTACGTCCTCCTCCTCCTCTTCTTCGATCGTCGACCGCCGGGCGGACGCAACTCGACAGACTGAGGAGAGGCAGAGTGAGTGGGATGGATGGGGAGGGAAGAAGAGGAGCGCCGACGACGAGGGAAAAAGAGGAGAAGGAACGAACGACGAACGAAAAGAAAGAAAGGAGGAGGGGGATCCTCTCCTACTTTGGAGCGGCTCCTTTCTTCTTCCTTTCTCTCCCGTCGATCGAGGCTGCTCTCCCGGCGGCGGCGGCGGCGGCGACCGCGGCGGACCGACTGCTGCCCCCCCTCCCACGGCCGACCCCCCTTCCAATAGCGGCAAGAGAGCGAAAGAGCCAAAAGGCACAGCGGGAAGGAAAGAGGAAAGAAGTACTCACAAAAAAGCATGATGTGAGATCGAGACCAAAACCAAGAATTGGCCGTGGCGATTTAACAAACGGGACAAAAATGTATTTCCTCTTTTTGGCTTTTATTCTTGTATCGTTAGCGGTTTTGTCGAATGGAGGAAGATTTCTTTCAAATGCGAAGGAGACTGATTCGACTGCCTTGGTTTGGTCGGTGGGGACTCATGAGAAGGAAGAGTTTCTGGGACGGGAGGGAGGGGGGGATCATTGCAACAGAGAGAAAACTGGTGGCGGAGTGTGCGTCCGACCGACACTGAAAGGGAGGAGATCAGGGTGACCAGGTCCAAAGACAGAAGAAAAAGTCCATTCTCTTCCCATTGCAACTCCTGCTTTCCCAGCGAGCGAAAGTTCGCATGGCTAGCTTACTGTACTCTACTAAATTTTGGGCATATTTCCGTAGGTCTACATTTGCCAACCACAACTGGTCACAGGGCCAACTATCAAAGATTTTCTTCTTCTTTATAGCCGTGTTCGTTCCTGCGAGCCACAATGCCTGTTAAAATCCGTAAAATAAATACAATTCTTTCAATCCGGCAAAAAATATGACTTCTCTTCATACGTGGGCAAAGAGAGGGGGAAGGGGGGATACCCCATCCTGACCTTTTCTTTAGTACGTATCCCTAGCTTTTTTGAGGCCATTTTTACCTCCCTTAAAAGGGCCGATGACAATTTTATCCCTCCCTATACGCCAAAAAAATGTTGTTGCAGATTTTTGAAAAAAATATATTATGGCATTGTCATCGCAAGTTTTAATAAAAATCTATTCTTGAGCAGACGAAAAAGTTCTACCTTCTTCACCACGTTTTAGGCCCCCTATGATACGCAGACGTATACTTTCCGTCATTAGGAAGTAGCTTAAATGAAGAGATAAATTAATTGTCTCCTGTAACAAAGTTGCTTTTGATCTTGTTCCCCAGCAGTTTCAAATGTCAAATGTATTGATCTCTCCTTTTCTTCTTTGACCTGAACCATTTTTAATGAAGAATAACGGTACTTAATTACGGTACTAAGGGAAGACGGGAAGAATTTACGGTACTTAAACTGTATGCATCAAAAGTTACTGGAAGAGATATGGTTATGTGTGCATTGCATGCAATTTTGATTCATCTTGACCAGTGCTGCAATTGCCTTACATCACTCTGAGTCGGGGACCTTTGTCACGCCATCCAAAATCAAGCAAAATGTCAATGCTTTACATGTAAGGAAAACTAGCAAGTTCAGCTTGAAACAAGACCAAGTTTTGATCCAAGTCGTTGTCATGAACAAAACACATACAATGCACAGCAAGAACCGAATGGTTTTCTCATGCACATCAGAATAAAGTTTCGCCATGAACTAGGAAAAAAATCGACAATCGACAAAGACCCGAATTTCATATTTGCGCCTTCTTCGTCCACCTGGGCACTTTGCCCGCAACGAAACTGCAGAAAGAGGAAAGAAAAGGGGGAAGGGAAGAGGGAGGAGGAGGAGGGGGAGGGGAGGGTGTTACAACAGTGTCGTCGTCGCTCTGCTCAGTCCAACTCTAACTACAGTAAGTACAGTTCCCTTCTTCCTCCCCCAGTCCCTCGGAGCATGGAGAGACGAAGGAAAGAGAGAGGAAGAGAGAGAGACCTTCAAGTCGTTCTCCTGGTGGTCATATTTGGAACTAGCGTTTACATACTCTTCTTCTTCCTCCTCCTCCTTTCCCGTCCGCCCGTCGATCGCCCTCCCTACAGAGCAGGGAGGGATGGAGGGGGTGAATGTGCGCCGCCGCCGCCGCCCATGCACCCATTCTCCGTCCGAGGGAAGCGAGCCCTCTTCCTCCTGCTGTTGGGCAAAGAGAGACATGGGTAGTGGGTGGGTGGGTACCACTACAGACTTGTGTGGGAGGGGGATTTTTCTGCAGCAAAGAGGGAAGAAACGAAAAGGAGGAGAACAGCGCTTCCAGATGCAAAATTCCCCCGTTCGGAAAGTGCATTTCCTTCTCTTTTCTTGTCCCTGTCTGGACGTGATGGAGCATCAAGAGACGGAGGAGTTGGTGCTTGTTTCTGTAGCTTACGAGAACTGAATTTTGTTGTTGCCCCTCTAGTATGGCGAAGTCTCCGAAATGCCCAGAGATCTGGAAACGCTGAAAAAGTGCTGAACGAGCGAACGCAGCAAGCCATAGATGGACAAAGGGACCAACAGCCGACTTCGTAGTACACAATCTACAAACTTCTTAACTTTGCAGTATGGGTTAGGCAACATTCAGCAATAACTTCGTTTTTTTTTGTTTTTCCCTATTCGCGTGCCTATGTGTATATAGAGTGGAATGAAATTTGGGATCGTATGGATCTCGGCTCCTCTTCCAACTACTCCCTGGAGTCGACTCATCTCTCTCCTGCTGCATGCTGCACCCGACCGACGCCGCCGTCTCCTCTCCCACCCACCCGCAGCGGAGCGACAGCGAGAAAGGAGATCCTCCGTTCGACCGACCGAGCTGTGGATCCAGCAGACGACGACGACCCAACAGAAAGCGATCTGCCCCTTTCCCCCTGCAGTTTCCTTAGCTGGCTGGGAGGGGATCGATGGCCGCCGCCGCCGCGTTCACTGTTCACTCGCTAAATGACAAGATCGAAACGCAGGAGGAAAAGAAGAATAGGATAGGAAGGAAAGGAAGGAAGGAAGGAAGGGGGGTTCGTTCGTTCGATGGTGGAAGCAGCAGCAAGGGAGGAGGAAAGATGGGCTGGAGAGGGAGGGACGAAGGAACGGCGGCTGGGTGGCAGGAGGAGGGAGAAAATGTCTGTCTGGTTGCGGATGGAAAGAGAGAGAGAGAGAGATTTTTCCCTTCCTCCTCCATCTCCTCCTCTTTTCTCACTCACTTCGTCATAAATGCACCAAGCTCCAGACTGACTCGACTTTCGGCTGCAAATACAAATACGAAACAATTTTAAGATGGAAAACGACTTTCTATCATAAGCTGGTTAGCTACATGTGCGTATACAGGGTAGTTAACGTTGATTTTGGAAGAAAACACACAATTGTTTTTACCTGCGGCAAAGCCACTGGTCCTGGAAAGAAGTAGAGTAGTTGTGGTGGTGGTGGGACAAAATCGAGTTGTATATCTTATAGCCAATCAATCCCTCACTACAAATTCTCTTCCGGGTGGGATCCGTTCCTTCAGTTAATTCAGTCAAATTTTGTTGCTGTAAATTCACTTCAGAGTGGGATCCGCCTCTCTCAAATAAGATTTCTCTTTGGGGTGGGATCCAGTGCAAATATATCTGATTTTTTAAAGAGATCTCTCAGTCCATAAGTATATTTTTCCATTTTTTAAAAATCTATATTGTTGCAGCCGCAGGTCTTTGAACAAAGTCTGTTCTTGTGTACCTCGCAATTGGAAAGGCCAACACAAAACATTGATTTCTAGTTTTAAACGAATCATGCGTCCCTTATACCCTGTCAAAAATTGGCCAGTATGACGGGCATAGCTGATTTTTTAGCCAGTGTGTCGAGAGGGGAATTTTTCCTCCAGTTCCTCAACGCAGCAACCGAAGTCAAGCAAAGCAGAAGGAAATTGGTTGAGACCAATTTCCTTCTGCTTTGCTTGACTTCTTGACTTCGGTTCTATGAATTCTACGGGGGGGGGGAGGACCAGCAGCAGTCATGATTGAGTTGTCACCCGATCTCTGAGATATTAAGGATATTTTCCTGACGACATTGTCATTATTGTTTCATCACCGCCGCAAGTCATTGAACATAGTCTGTTCTTGTTGATACCCCCAATGAGATAGCTGAAACAATCCTTGATCTTTTCTACCGTCCTTGTCTTGGGGAAGCATATTTTAAGCGAAATGCCGTCACCAAATTTTTGGCGATTTTTTATGAGTATTACCTTTCTTTCTGTGGAATTTCTCTTTCCCTGTTTTGTGTCAAAAGTGGAGCAGAGTTCCCATAAATGCTTAAAAAATAACTCTCTCCAGTCAGTAGCAGGAGACATACCGGTATACCGGTAAGTAGCTGTATCTACCATAAGTAAAATAGGGGAAGGTACCTGAAAATTCTTCTTTGCAACATAAGAATAATAGTTGACTTTTTAGGGGCGGCCCCCGTAGCGTAATGGTTACACTCCTGACTCTCATTCAGGAGGTCTGGGGTTCAAATCCCGGTGCCGCCCCACCAAAGTTTGAAGCCCAAACACCCCCATACCCCGCCTCCAGGTCGCAAAGATGCGTCAAGGGTCCCTGAAAGGGATGGTGTATGCAAAAGCCGAGCACCCAGGATGACCAAAAAAAAGTTGACTTTTTAAATAAAAGAAGAATTAGTAATTTTATACCAAAGTTCAGATCAAATCATATACAAAAAATTTAATATTAACAATGAACAGTGATAGGGGGGAATGCATGTTTCCAAAACAGAGGAATAGTGCCCAAGGTGCTAAAATCCTGGATCAAGGTCCTGATGGTAGTGTTCGTCAGTTTTTATTCTACCAAGAAATGTATCCGTCGAGTTTTTTTCGTTGCAACTACCCCCCCCAACAGAGAAAAAAATTTGCCCGTAATAACACCCGTTTTTGGGGCCCAAAAAGGCAAAAGAAACGGAAAATTTTGCAAAATAATTCCACCCGTCGAGGCGTTTGTTTATGGTGTTTGGACAGGTATTTTTGCGACATAAAAACGGGTCTAAAAACAGACCCTTTTTGATGTCACTTTTTTGACGGACCCGTCAAAAAAATTAATATACTTATTAATTATTACCGTTCTAGCGTTTGTCTGACGGCAGCCGTTATTTTTGCCCGTCTTCGTTGGTGGGGTATGCTAGAACAGGTGGGAAATTTTTATGGCCAACAAAATACAACTTGATAAATAAGTTAAAATTTTGCATGACCTCAAATGGCCGCCATCAACAAGTACCAACCAATGATTCCGTGAAGATGCACTTGCAGCAAGTACTGCAGCTAATGTACATTGCAAATTGCAATCTACAGTATATATAAAAAGAGGCCTGTCTGTCTGTCTGTCTGTCTGTTTGTTAGTTAGTTCGGATTTGGCATCCAAAGTACTGGATGGATTCCCATCAAATTTAGCATGAACCACCCCATGGTCCCTCGAAATAATTTTTTTGTTGACCCTCCCAGCGGGGGGGGGGGGGGTATAATTTTGGAAAAGCTCAAAAATCCAAACTTTCCCCTTATGGCCCAGGACGGAGGGTCCTTTTTCGGCACCTTTTGCGCTTTTTTTTGGAAGAAGGGAAAAGAGGTATTCAAATTCATTTTTTATTATGAAAATTTGGATACTTTTACAAGCAGAGCAAGGCCAGTCAACGGGTCAATGGAAAAAATAAACATTCAAATTTGGACACTTTTCAATGGGTCGAACGGAGCGAGGCCAGTCAAAGGATTTATAGGGCCTATTGAAAAGTATAAAAACATTCCCCACATAGCCCAAAAAAATATTCAAATTTAAATATGTACAAATTCAAAAATATTTTTTTTGGGAAAAAAATTAGGATACTTTTCAATGGCTAGTATGATATAAACAAGGTAGTCTAGGGAGCAAAACAAAAAATCCCCCCCAACAACACGGAGTATGACTTAACCTGCCGGCTATCGCGCGGCTATCGACGCAGATAAAAATCTGGAAGGGTCAGGCGAGGCAAGAAGGCCACTCACTGATGAATGGAGAAGAGAAATGCCGGCCCGCCGGTTAGCCCAGCTCCTCTCTTCCTTTGGCTTCTCTGTTTCGAGTAGAAGGAGCAGTAGGAATTGGGATTTTTCTCTTCTGAACTCATTCCTTTCTCTTTTGGCAATTTTTTGGGCTGATCTCATTCTTTCCCTGGCTCTCCTATACCTCTATTTTGTGTGACCAGTAGCTCAATTTTTCCCTGGCATAGAAGCTCCGGCGGTGTCCTTTCTATTTCCATACTCAGGGACCCTTCTTTTTCCATATTGTCAGTTTCCATACAAAAATTATAAATGCTTCTATTTCCATACAGTGGAGTCTTCCATTTCCATACTGTTTT
>JAAUYB010042936.1_pt1 | contig 10463 bp, 16 predicted proteins | sample 7278071 | NCBI WGS metagenome assembly JAAUYB01 (sample SAMN14350121, study PRJNA611818) | marine sediment metagenome | isolation source: surface marine sediment (1.8m) | place: French Polynesia: Moorea | collected 2018-08 | reverse complement strand
GACTTGTTTTGCTTCTTCGTGGCTTCTTCTTTCTTTCTGGGCTGAATGGACAGAAAACAGCTGTAAATTATTAGAGATAGGCACAAACTCATCAAAAAAGATTGAGCTTTTGAAAAAGGGAGTTTAAGTGTTCAATAGTTTTTGCCCATCCTTGTCGTCGAATGTATCTCGTTTTCAACCTTTTTTTTTTTCATTTTTCGTCTCCTTCCACGTTTTGCTTTTAGTTTCAGACTTTTCAAGTTCAAATCTTAATTAGGCACATTACCAGTAAATATCTTACAGCAGCAACCCCTTGACAAGTGACAACGTCATCTTGGCCCACGACCTCGCCCACGTCCACAACGGTGACATCAGCACCCTCCACTTGGGCCTCAGGATCGGCCTGAACCTCATCAACTTATACTAGTGACCTCGCAGCGGCACAGGACTCTAGCGAAAACCTCCCTCACTTGACTTGAATCTGATCTGGAGTTTGTCTCCTCGTCCTCGTCTTCGCCATGCCGGGGAGCTTCCGCTACACGGTGTGGGACCCCTGGATGATCGTGGCTCAGATGGCCACGCTGCAGTGCGCCTACTACGTCACGCTAGGGATCTGGATCTTCCTGCTGGATGCTCTAGGCGGTTACCCGAGGTTCGAACAAACCAGGATTTCCCTCAAATTTTTCAACTCTAATTGTTTTATTTGAATCGTCCTTCAGGTCCCTGGACGACGTGTTCCGCTACCAGTCGCTCCTCGTCGGCCAGACCCACGGGAAGCTCATCATCGCGGCCTACATCTTCAACGCTCTCACGTGGTCAGTAGGACGAATTATCGAGATTTTCCCACAAGAGAAATTCAAAAGGCTATTTATTCTTGTTGTTCATAACAATAACTGAGTAAGCAATGCAGGGGAGAAAGCGAAATGCTGCGGTGCTTGCAATTTTGCAAGCTGAAATATTGACGCATTTGCTCAAGGCTAAGTTGGGTTGAGCCGAAAGGACGGCAGCTGTGTTTTCGAACCCTTATCTCAATTGTCTTGTTCTTCCAGCTCCCTGTCCCTGTGGTACGTCGTCCAGCGGACCAAGCTCTGCCTTGACTTCACCTGCACGGTTCATCTCTTCCACGTTCTCATATGCTGGGCGTACAACGGGCATCTGGGGAACACGCTAAGCTGGTGAGTTTCCCATAAAAATATTAGTGGTTTTGAAAAAGTACTAAACACATACGTATTGGTTGACAACCTTTCATGTATGTACATATGTGACCTGTGGATCTATGAAAATGTATACTTTTCATGCTAAACAAGTGAAATGGAAGTGTGCTAGACAGGTTTCCCTTGTTACTTCCTTTTCGTCTATTCCAGGTGGGTGATCAACACGGTTTGCGTGACTCTGATGTGCGTCTCTGGCGAGTTCCTGTGCATGAGGACCGAGCTGAAGGCCATCCCAGTCAACATGACGCCGAAGGTGGACCTGTGATGACGATCTGTACTTCCCCGAAAAAAATCAATTGTCAGAAAGTGATACAGGCATCAAGAAACGAGAGTGAAATGTGATGTTGTGTTGTGCGAAACAAGGAAAAAAACTTAACAAAAATGAAGAAGGATATCTCATCGGAGTTCAGCTTTAAGAGGGCCTATCTAGGGTTCCTCGCCCTCAGGCTTTTCATGGCCTTAATTTCAAGGTGACAAGTGTTAAATCTAATGTGTCAAACAGCATGTTGTGTATAATATTTTGTATTTTCAGGTCTTGGCACGTCCCTGACGAGACCTGGCAGTCTGTGGAGGTCTCCTCCCGCCTCTTGTCTGGCAATGACGTCATCGACCTGACCTGGGAGTGGCGCCCTGAAGTGGCCATCCGGTCTCACCTACACCCGATCCTCTTCGCCCCGGCGCTGATGGCGGCGGACTTCATTTTCCCGAAAGGTAAGCTATTATCTCTCGAATTTGTGTAATAATCAGTGTTCGAATTTAATATTCGTGTCAGACGAGAAAGTGTGTATTATTATCTTCGACGCTCCCTAGTTTCTCCAAACGCTGCACACTTTGAAAGGGACCAACTGCCTCTCGGATTTCTTTTTCAGCAAATTATCAAGACAACTTTCGTCCTTGCAGGTTCATCCTGGAACATGGAGGCTTCGATCCTCCTCCCCCGTATGACCCAGGCCCTGCTCAGCGCCCTTGGTGACGCCGCCGCCTGCTCGGTCTGCCTAAGACACTTCGGGCCCAGGGCGCTACGGTTCTTCATGGCGGTGTACCCAACCAGGTATGGGAGGAAAATAGGCACGTTTCCCTTTTCTGGAAAAGAAATTTCACCTTTTTTTCTCTTTTCTGTTTTACATTTTTGTGCAAGGTTTTGAATAAAATTTGCATGCTCAATCACGTTTCGCAAAATGTTTTTTTTTTAAAAAAAAACTTTTTGCCCCTCTCCAGTTGGTTCCTGAACTACTGCTCCTCCCGGCCCCTCGTCAACTCGTTCGAGGCTGCCCTCACCAGCATCGCGCTCATGCTCTACCCCACGCCATACAGCAGCAGTAGAAAAGAGTCTCCAAGATGGTTGCGGGTGAAGCTAGACCAACTTTCTATTTTCCCGTATTCTTTTTGAAATGGAATAAATTTAAAAGGGCTCCTACGCCGCCGTGGCCGCCCTCTCCTTCGTGGTCCGTCCTACGGCGGCGCTATTCTGGGTCGTGCCAGTGGCGCACAGGTTGAACGCCGCTAGGAAGAAAGGTATACGATATGATCCCGCATGCGAAAAAAAATATATTGATTTTTCCATTAAAAACTGTATCAATTTTTGTCCCAAAGTATGTCCTTCCCAAAAGTTTTACTACTTTTTTCCTATTGTTGCTAATCAGTTTTGTCAAAGTGTTCTGTTCACGGTGTGAAAAAACCCCATTAAATTCCTTTTTACTTGGCCTTTCAGGTCATGTCTTGGACTTCTTCTCCCTGGAGGTGTCCGCCGCCTTCGCCTCCGTCGCCTCCTGCTGCTTGATCGACAGCGCCCTTTACGGTTGGAGCCCCACCGTCGTCCCGTGGAACTTCTTCAGGCAAAACGTGCTAAGAGACGTCGCATCGTTCTACGGGACGCACACCTGGCACTGGTGAGTAAATTCGAAGGAAAAAATGTTTATTTTGAAATATTTTTTTTCTTTTGTGGAAAGGTACCTAAGTTCCGGCCTCCCGGCCGTCTTGGGAGGCTTCGGGGTGCCCTTCCTCGTCCTGGGGTTCTGGAGGAGGGTCAAAGAAGGAGGTGGAAAATTATTTTTTTACCATTATATACGTATAGAGAAACGCCACTCTTTCATGAAAATGTTTGCTTCATTTTGCATTTCTTTCCTCTTCCGTTCAGGTTCTTCGGTGGCGGGGATCCTGTGCCAGTCCCTGGCTGTGGTTTTGCTCTCCCTGTCCCTGGTGCCCCACAAGGAGTTCAGGTTCCTACTCCCCGTCCTGCCCGTGTGCTGGTGCCTGGTGGCCGACGCGATGCAGGAGAGGGAACATTGGGTACTTGTCATTTTCATTTATTTTCATTTGTTAAAAAAATTGATGTGGTAATTACGGTTTTTTAAGGTGTCCCGGAGGACCGTCCTGATGGCGACTTCCCTGGTGTTCTTCCCTGCGACTCTGTACCTTTCTCTGGTCCACCAGGTGCGACCCAAATCATTTACTTAATTCGTTAAAATACGGGCATTCCACCGTTTCAATTTCTGTTTCTAGACCGGCATGATGTCTGCCGTGTCGTGGCTGGGCCGCCTCCCCTCCACCGCCGCCCCCGCCGTCTCCTCCGCCCTCTTCCTCTCCCCCTGCCACCCCGCCCCCCGCTGGAGCCACATGAGGGGGAGGGAGGGGCAGATGCGAGTGCGCCTCCTGGGCTGCGAGCCGGACTTGGACGGGGATCCGGATTACGAGGTACTACTACAATACTGGTGAAATTGTTGTAGTGATCACTGAAAAAAACTTTTTTTTTTGGGGGGGGAATAACAGTTCCTTTATATTATATTTTATATTACATTATATTTTGCGGATAGATATTCTAGTTACAGTCGTAAATGAATTTGATTCGCCTTTTCCCAGGACGAGGCTGACGAATTCTACAAGGACCCCTCCGGCTGGCTTGGCGATCACTTCCAATCTGAGAAGGGAGATGAGCTGCCGACCCACCTGGTGATGTTCGACGAGCTGGAGCCAAAGATTCCCGACTTTTTGAAGAGGGGAGGGTACTCGGAGTGCGCTGACTTCTTCCACACGCACTTCCCGGAGGGGAGGGTGTCGCGGAGGGTCAAGATATTCTGCAGACAAAAAGAGTGAAGAGAACGCTCAAAAGTGAGGAAAAAGTGAAAAAGACACTCCTTTTGCACAAGAGCAAAGAATCTGGTGGTGCATACACGTATATTTTACAGTGGATTTCGTTTATCTTCTCATGTCGCACTGGCGTTCGTATTTAAAAAACAATAAATTGTGTCGAAAGGTGCCTCTCTGTCCATTTGCATGCGCCTCCGAATGAAATCCACCATGATTCGGTGCCGCTCCACCTGAAACCGCCGCCCGACCACCCTACATTTTTTACTCGGAAAAAGCTGCTGTCCTTATTTGCATTTTGTGCCTCCCTCCCAGCACGAGTTTTTTCTTTTCTTCTTCTCCCTTTTCTAGCTCCTCCCTCCCTCCCTAAAAACCGCACCCGCACCCTTCGTGTGACATCCCTCGAAGCAAGGCTACACTGTGTACTTGTGTGGTTGTGCAGCGAGGAGCAGGGCGCGGTTGAGTGTGGATGGCAGGTACCGGTTCGCTCCTCCTCGTCTGATGCTGTGTCTGCAGTGTCCTCCTCCTCCTCCCATCTCAGGACTGTTGGCGCTACCACCACCGTGCAGGAGGAGAAGGGAGTTGCCCCCCTCCTGTCCTCTCTTTATTACCTGCGATTTTGTCTTGGAGTACATACTCCTCGTTATTGTCGATAGTTCGCTTGCATTTTTGTACTTTAGTAAATATTATTTTAGAAGAAAACCGGGTGTGAAATTTGCGCTGTCGAATTTGACTACCAAGTGCCTTTGCCTGGTTCTTGTTTTTTTATATGTGCCCCTGACGCCACCACCCGAGTGTGTACATATGCCCTCCTCCCCCTCCTCCTTTTCTGTCTTCTGCTGCGGGCGAGAGAGGACTCCTTTTTGGTGCCCACCACCCAAATCACCATCATCTCTCATTCTCCCCCCCCCCCTCCTCCAACACCGCAAGGCACACACAAGCACACCCAAAAAGCCATGGTGGTGCAGCCGACGCCTCTGCAGCGGTGGCGGTTGGGGCTCAATTAGGACAAAGAGTGGCTTTTTAAAAAAGTGAAAATGGCGTTTTCCCGGTGGAGCTCTTTAATAGTGTTGCTTCTCTATGAAGTTGCAAGGACAGCCGGCGAAGAGGAGGAGACTGCATCGGCTTCGGGGTTGTCTTGCAGTGATTTGCTAAGTGGTGGTGGAGGTGACTTCAACGTGCCAGAGGTGTCCAACGGCTCTTACCTCCGATCCTTGCTGCAGGATGCCGGTAATTGATAGGATTTTTCGCGAGAAGTTTTTTTTGCTTGTCCAAGAAAACATCGAGTTTTCTAGATCCCGAGTTGGAAAAATTTTCCATTGTTAAAAGAGCGGTCGCTATAATATCCCTCGAAAAGAGTTCTCAGTGAGAACTCTCACCCACCTCAGAAATGCCGGCATGAACCCTTTCATTTCAATTTTACTCTTTCTTCAGAAACTGCCTTCTTTAATTTTCCAAAAAATGATTTCGCGACGAGAGCCCTTTTAACCAGCATCGATATTTCCCCTCCAGGCTCCTCCCCCTCCCCGCCGCCCCTCCTCAGCCTGCAGTCCATCAACGGAACCCGCTGGCTGAACCTGGGCGGCAGCGTGGACGGGTTCGGCCTGGTGCTGGGGGCGCCGCCAAGCACGTCCTCGGATCTGGGGCTGGAGGAGGCGCTCGAGTTGCTGGAAAATGTGAAAGAAAAATGTCAATTTCCACATAGACATATCAAAGAGTTATTTAGTTTTTTCCGTAGGCGTGGTCACCTAGAGGCGTTCTAGTGGATTTTTCGCCGGTGGAACTGCATTCCAGCGCAGATGGGGCGATAGAACGCCATTCAAAGGTTTGTTGCGTCTGTTCGAATAACTTCTAGTAGATTAACTTTAACATTTTCTCCGTTTCTCCTCAGACCCTCCCCGTCTTCACCACCGTCCCCCTGGACGATGTTGACAGCCCGCTGGGGAAGGGGGATCGCCTCAACCTCCGCTGGGGAAAGGAGTTCGGGCTGGATTCGGTCTTTGAGAGGGTGGCCAGGGAAGGGATGCTGCTGCCACTGGACCTGCAGAGGGTGAGATTTTTTTTAACCAGTTTTGGCTAGCATCTCCAGCAACATTAGAAGTGGCAGAAACAACGACCTTTGCTGGTGTTGTTGCACGAGCAACAGCGACTTAAACAACAGCAGCAGCAGCAGCAGATACAATAGCTGCAATTGGAACAGCAGCAGCAGCAGCAGACACAATAGCTGCAATTGGAAAAGCAGCAACAATTAAAAAAGCAATCACAAAACGACAAAACAGCTAGGTGCTGCTTGAATGACATTGATGATTTTCTTCATTCTCAGATCCGTGGCATCGTCGAGGACTGGTACCGCGGCTCAGTGTCGGAGAGCGACCTCCGATTCCTCCGCCTAAGGTACGAGAGGATGAAGAAGAGGGGCTTCAAGCAGCAGCAGCAGCAGGGGTCCAGGGGGGCGTTCACGGACCTGTTCATGGCCTCTGCGCTGCAGCTCATGGAGGCGGAGAGGGGAGGAGGGTCAGGGCAGGTGCACCTGCTGCCAGATCTGCAGGTGGGATAAAATAAAAATATATTCTACTCAATTTGCTTCAAAAAATATTGTTTTTGTCCGTCCTTCAAGGCCCGCGACAGCGCCTATACCCAGAGCGAGGCCGCCTTCCTGAAAAGGATCCTCTCTGACGGCGATTCTCCGCCCCCCTGCACCCTGGTCACAGTGCGCGCGGCAGTCTTGGTCAACTCGCCAGAGTCGGTAGATGCCGTCAGGAGCGTATTTGACGGCAGCGGCGACGGCAGCAGGGTTGCCGTCGCACTAGAGTCGAAGCCTTACGACGACCTCACCATGGAGGAGCTTCGGGGTCTGAGGGCGAGGCTGGGCGAGGAGCGGACTGTGGTGCTGCAAGATCCGAGGATGGAATGGCCGGAGGAGAGGAAGAAGATGGAGGAGGAAGAAAGGAGGGTTCCTAGGCCGGATTTTGACGAGCTGGACGAAGGGGATTCGTCTGGCGTCGCGAAGAGGATGACCTCGTTCTGGTGCTACTATTTGGCGGGGGCGGCTTTGGTCGCCCGCCGGAGACTGATGTGAATAATGTGAGATTTTTATGTGAAAGGTGAAAATAATTAAAGAATATCGGAAAATCAGGGAATAACAATTTTTCCCCTTTTTCAAAAGACGTTAAAAGGGGCAAAGGTACAGCAGCAAAAAAAGTGGAATGCGATGCAGCAACAAATTTACAGAAGCGTTTAGCTAGCACTAGCGGCATCACCATTTTTCTATCTTTGGCAAATCCCCTCCCTTCTTCTTGTTCTCAGATCTAGAGATGCGAGCTAGCAAGTTCGCTGAATGAGATGGAGCGAAACTCCCCTCCAAAAAGTATTGGGACTTGGGAGACGGGACTTGCCTGCAACTGCAAGAGGGAAAATGTCGGACCTTAACATGTCAAAGAAGGATCCACCATCTTCTGCCACCGCCGGCAACATCTACACGTGCGGACTGTGCGGGAAGAGGTTCACCCGTAAGAATCTCCTGACCTGGCACGTCCACATGGCGCACTCGGCCAAGGGCATTTCCCCCTTGGCCGCCACCGCCTCCTCCGACAAGACGAAAGGGGAAGAGAAGACGGTGGCGTCGTCGGAGAGGTCTTCGTTCAAGTGCTCGAGCTGCGAATTCACCGCCAGGACGAGGAGCAGCATCGCGCTGCACGAAAGGGTCCACAAGAAGCCGGAGTCCTTCCGGTGCTCCCGCTGCGACTTCTCCACCTCCAGCGCCGCGGCCCTGTCCGCCCATGCCGAGGAACACGGCGACGACTACAAGCCCTTTGAGTGCCCGTGCTGCCCGATGACCTTCAAGAGGAAGAAGAACCTGGCGGAGCACGAGAAGAGGCACTCCAAGGACTGGGCGGGGGAGTTCCGGTGCGCCGATTGCTGCCTCGGGTTCAAGTCGGTGATGGGGATGAACAGGCACATGGTCATCCAGCACGGGATTGTCAAGCCCGGGTCTAAGAAGAGCGGCCGCGAAAAGGTTCAGCAGCGGTCGCCGATGAAAAAGAAGAAGGAAAGAGCTCCTTTGGAGATCTTCCACGGCGAGACGAAGAAGATCCCCCAGGAGAAGAAGCTGGACAAGGAGGGCAGTTCCCCGCCGAAAAAGACTGAGAGGAAGTGTCCCCACAGCGACTTTGCCACCAAGCGCAAAGGGAGCCCGGTTCAGCACGAGACGCAGCACGCGGGGGAGAAGCCGCTCCAGTGCCGGCACTGCTCAATGTCCTTCGGCAGGGAGGACAGCAGGCGCAACCACGAGAAGAAGAGGTACGTCGGTCCAGACGGTCCGAGGGGCCCCTTCCGCTGCGGGGACTGCTGCTCGGGATTCGCCAGCCGGGGCGCCCTCAACGGACACAGGACCAAGAGCCACGCCTCCGATGCCCCTGACTTCAACAGGTGTATCGTGTGCGGCAAGAAGTACCTTTCAAAAACGTCACTGAACGATCACATCAGGCGCATGCACCTTGACAACGACGACGACGACGACGACGACGAATCTCTCGCTCACCTCAATGACGTGCATGTCAGTCGAGGATTGTGGGTCGCAGCCAAGAATATTTCCTGGATGAGGCCACATTTGAATCTAAAAGAGTAGACCCCGTATGTGTGACGCTCAATAATGTTGCTGGTCGCTGTTTTTAGTTTTATGAAAAAATCACCGGACTCACTCCGACTTTTCCCCTGACTCTTTTCAACAGTTTCAAGTTGAAACATTGCCATCTTGTAATAGAAGAATGTGAGAATGTACAAAAACATCGACTCCTCTCTAGTCTAGCACATAGTTTATTTTCTCCGTCCTCATCGTTGCTTCAAATAGTCTCGAAAAAACTATTTTGCCAACAATCATCTCGTTCAATCGCATAATTGCATCCGTTTTAATGTGGAACAAGTTTATGGAAAGGAAAAGAAAGTAAAACTGATTCGCTTTTTTTAAAAAAAGTCCTTGTCCTGTGGCAATGTACATAACTATTTATATACACCTCGATCAAAAGTGTGTGATTATAGATGATGGCTGCCGTCGTTTTCTGCAGTTAGGAGGACGGGAGCGGCGGGGTTTTTTTTCGATACCGTAGTACAAAGAGCTGCCTCAGCTTCCCTTCCTCTATCCTCCACAAGATGCAATAGTTTTCATACGTGGTTCCTTTCTCATAGCTGTACGTAGTAGTGTCGTCTTCGCAAGTTACTAAATAGGCAACAAGGTGAATCATAGGTGGTTCGTTTCAGGAGAATGACGCGCGCCTGGGCCGGGGGGGTCTTTTCGTCGGGTTCATGTTCTTCTCCTCCTCCTTCTTATAGAGATATGGCATTCTCTTTCTCTTCTTCGTCTTGTTTCTCTTTTCGAAAATTTCATCTCTTTTCTTATACTTTTTCGGTGTGTCAAACTGTGGGTGTTCTATTACTCGGCCTGGCTGGTCTGGTGTATCTCGATCTTTTCGACGGTCATGTCCGGGTTCATGGCCGTGGCCTCCTGTATGGCCTGCGCCAGGGCCTCGTCGTGGTCGATGGGGTCCCCGCCGTCGGACTGGATCACCACCTTCTGCTCCACGCGCGTCTCCGTGTCGCCGCCCTCGCGCTCAAGAGAGTAGGTCGTCGTCTCCACCGTGCGGGAGCGGGAGGTGATGGTCTGGGAAGAAACGATTTCTCCTTCTGCGGCGGCCAGGCGGTTGTCGTCGCCGCCGTTCACCGGCGAGAGCGCCTTGCCCCCCGCCCCGTCGTCGGGCGGAGGGCTGTTGCCGTTCGACGTCTCAAGGGCCTAGTAAATACACAAAATGAAATTTGTTAAAAATTCTAAGAATCTTAGTAAAATTGGCGCAAAAAAGAACGGCAAAGTGCACAGCTTGCAGAGCTAAGAAAACTACAAAGAATAAGTAAGTATTGAACGTCACACGGGAAAAACAAAATCACACAGCGAAATGATGAACCCTTACGTGTTGGGGCCCGATAGGAAAACTTAGGGACAACAATATAGCAGAGTGAAGCTAGGCTTTTTAAAATAAAAAAACCTGATTATTCACCTTGTTGTCATATCCTGCCTTCTTCTTCTCTGTCTCCTTGGTGTAAACCCTGACCTTCTCCGAGACCTCCACGCTGTCCTTCTTGAGGACGGAGGAGGCCGTGACCGTCTCCTGGACGACAGAGTGCAGGGCGCCCGAG
>JAAUYB010177206.1_pt1 | contig 10465 bp, 10 predicted proteins | sample 7278071 | NCBI WGS metagenome assembly JAAUYB01 (sample SAMN14350121, study PRJNA611818) | marine sediment metagenome | isolation source: surface marine sediment (1.8m) | place: French Polynesia: Moorea | collected 2018-08 | reverse complement strand
AGGAGAAGATGGAGATGTCTGTGCCGAAGAGGAACTTGGAGTCGGAGAGGGTCAGAGTGGGGCTGTGGCCACTCTCTTCGTCTCTTTCCCCTTCCCTCGTCTGCTTCCTTCCTCTTTCCTTCGCCGCTTCGCTTCTTCCTTCGTCTGCTGGTAACCGCGACCAAAGTTCATAGAAAGGAACAAGTTATGGCAAACAATCTTGTTTTTGACCTGAAAAAGAAATAATCAAGTTTTCCCTTTTAAGTGACTTGTCACTTGTATTGTGGGACTAAAAAGTAAATTGTTAAAGTGAACTTAGACTCTAAACAATATCTTATTTTTTTATTCATTTTTATGTAAACAGTATACTTTCAGAAATAATTCAAATTTCACCAAATTGTGTAGTTTAGAAGGAGATAGGTTCAAAAGATGCCCATTTGCCACTTTCTGTATCTTTTTGGTTCCGCCTCCCCCTGTAGCTTGTCTAGTAAACATAAAGGAAAAAAAGATGGGTTCTAAAATATTTTTAAATATTGAAAGGTTTTTCTTCAAGCCCTCATTTTTTACCTTAATTTTATACTGGTGCGTGGATGGTCGATCCTTGTAATTGAAAAAAAGTTTCTAAATCTTGAATTAACACAAGCATGAACTTGAAAAACAATAAACAAAAGGTTTGATTAGCTGCAATACTGTGATCCATACTCATAAAGCCTCATTATGTTTTTCTCCACACATTTTTTGGCAAACATTAACTATACAGTATACAGACTCACAGCCTTATAGGAGAAGCCCCTAGTACACCCCCACCCCCACCCCCACCCGAGTCTCTCCAATTGTTTGGTGTGATATTTGTTCTTGTTTGCCATCTTTGCTCTTCTCTCTCCAACAGTTGCCTCCTCCTCCTCCTCCTCGCCGGGGAGGACCACAGCAGGCCAGCAGGCAACGAAGCAGCTGAGCCAGAGCCTGTGGGAACTGGGAAGGGAAAGGAGGGGGTCAATCACCGATGGCTGTTGGAGGGGTGGTCAACAGTTTATTTAAGCCTCCCAAAATATATTTTACTTCTATCAAGCAAAAAGTATTGTTCCACTGTTATTTCATTGTCTTTGCCTTTTCCCATAAAGGTCTATTGTGCAATGGCAAGATAAGGATTTTAATTATACATACAACTTTTAGAAAACCTCTCTAATGTTGCTAAACTGAGCTTGCATTTCAGTGGTGATGATTTTTTTCAGGCAAGCAAATTTTACCTTAGAAGTCCATAAGAAATAGATTTCTGAGAAACTCCTTCGTGGTCCCGAAAGTTGCAAGCAGCCAGCACCATTGGCCCTCATGCAATGTAACTCCGCCGGGGTCCCTCCCGCTGCAGCAGCAGTGCAAAAATCGACAAAACAAGGTGGGGAGGGGGGAAAGGGCGGGGAACAGGGGAGGGATTCAACTATTCAAAGTGCACATACAAAAATTCAGTTTCAGCCACGTAAATTCTTTTTATCAATGTATAAATGTCATTACACGACTAAAATACGACCTTGCTCTTGAAGTTTGTTGAAAGTGCGTTTTTGCGCCGGCGAAAAAGAGGAGAAGAGAGGGCGAAACGTGGAGGAGGAGGAAAGCGAAAGGAGAGAAGAGAAGCGATCAGCCGCCGCCTCTTCTCTTCTCTTCTCTCTTTTCCTCCGCGTTCACAAAACAAGTTGCACTTTTTCCGGACGACAACACCGGGAACTCGTCGACGTCGGGAACAACGCAGACGACAGCGAGGACAACTTCGGCAGGGGGGTCCACGTGCAAAACTAGAGTAACCACAACCAGGAGGAGACGGACCAGGCGCTGCACAGGGCGTGGACTCTTCCTCGGGTTTCTCTGGGCGCGGTCTCCTCCCCCGTGGTTGGTCATGGCGGACGCCGACTTCACGCAGGACGTGCAGGCCAACGGGGAGTTCGCCGCCGCCGCCGCAGACGCCGCGGCAGAGACGGAGGTCAAGCCGAAGGTGGAGCCGGGGGAGGCCGCCGACAAGGCCGCCGCCGCCCCCTCCGGGGATGGGGGCGGCGCGCCGGACCCGCCGTCCGCCGCCGCCGCCGCCATCCCGCGCGGCACAGACGACAACAGTGAGAGCAGTGATAAATGATGGCAAACACAACCCTTGTTATCACCGTCTTTAACCTTCTTTCAGGCGCGGAGGACCGCAAGCTGTTCGTGGGCGGTCTGTCTTGGGAGACGCGCGAGCCGCAGCTGAAGGAGTACTTCGAGCGCTTCGGCGAGGTGGAGTCGGTCAACCTCAAGATGGACCCGATGACGGGCAAGAGCAGGTGCTTCGCCTTCGTCGTCTACAAGGAGCCCGCCCACCTGCAGCGCGCCTTCGCCGCCGGGGAGCACGCCATCAACAGCAAGAAGGTGGACGTCAAGCGCGCCAGGGCCAAGCCCGGGAAGATCTTTGTCGGCGGGCTCAAGCCGGACATGACCGACGAGGACATACGGACGCACTTCGAGCAGGTTGGGGGATACTCAACTCTTGAATTCGCGGGACGAAATTGGGGGGCAGGAAATGCCATTAAAGGGTCGCTTTCTCCGAAATCCATCCCTACTCTGTAATTATGCGTTCCAGTTATCCTACTCCAAAACACTTTTTCCTAGAGCACTCTTGGGTAGATTTTCCACCGTCAGAATTACCGACATTTTTCAATTCTTTCTTTTCTATTTCGAACAGTACGGCAACATCATCGAGTTCGAGATGCCGTACGACAAGGTGAAGAAGCAGCGCAAGGGCTTCGGCTTCATCACCTTCGAGCGGGAGGAGACCATGAAGGAGCTCATTAAGCGCGGGAAGGTCACCATCGGCGAGCACGACGTCGACCTCAGGAAGGCCACCCCAAAGACGGACTTTGGCGGCTTCGGCGGCGGCATGGGCATGATGATGGGGGGCGGATTCAGGGGCGGCGGAGGCGGGGGCATGGGCGGGGGATGGGGAGGAGGAGGAGGGTGGGGAGGGCCCATGGACTTCTACGGAGGATACGCGGCAGGTGAGAAGATATTTTTTAATCCACGGACAATTAAACACACAGCATTTTAATGATTGATGCCGTCTTATAGACTACTACGGTTGGGGCGGCGGCTACGACTACTACGGGTGGGGAGCGTACGGCGGCGGCGGCTACGGCATGGGCGGCGGTGGCGGTGGCGGGTCCGCCGCGGCGCAGGGCGGCAGCTCGGGCGGCGGGGCCTCCGGGTCGTCCTCGCCGGGCGGCGGCAAGATGAGGGGCGCGGCCAGCGGCGGAGCGGCCGGGGGCGCCAAGCGCGGGGCGCCCTACTGAGAGGATAGGAGGAGGGGCAGGCAGAGTTGCCCAGAAACAAGGACATCAAAAAATGAGAGGAGATTCCTTTGCTCTTCTCTTGAAGGCCAAAGGTCAAACCGAGGCCCGCCCTCTCTCTCCCTTACCCCAACGGAGTCCTCCCCCATGCATCGGCAAGAAAGAAAAAAGTGCCCAATCCGCAAGCCAGGAATAGGGTGAATTTCCGTCTGAACAAGTCTCCCCGCAACAAAGTCTTACTCGAGTGCTACTACTTCTACGGCTGGGAAGAGGAAGAAAACAAGAGAAAAAGTAGGTGCGTCGGTCAGATTTAGGAGCCGGTGAGCCGGACCTATGTAGCTGTTTCGTTTTTAGTAGGCGTGTGCTCAAAGAATTCTTTCCTCCTCTCCTTCCCCTAGCCCCTTTGGCCTTGCCGATTCATCCATTCTTTTTGGGCGGGTTTGGGCTGGGCAACTTTGAACTTTTGTGATTCTGTTCCTTCCTAGCGCGCCCTATAGCCTTTGCTGTGCAATCTTCGACGACCCGAGTGTGCAAAGATCGAGATGGAAAGAAGTCGGATCCTTTTTCGTCGCATTTATTCCCTCCCTCGGCCTTTTCCCGATGGCTGCAACAGTCTCGCGACGGCCGACCATGTGATCCCCTCTCTCCCTCCCTGCCCCTCACAAAAAAGAAGAAAAAGTCAAGCATCGCAGGAACTCTTTAGTCGCAAGCAAGGACGATACGAATACCCTAAAGGGGCCTTGAAGTCACATGGTAATAGTGATGGTGGGGGAGAACTTTTTGGAAGCACGAATAGGAAAAAAAAGCAAAGCTTGAGAGTGTCCTGATACAAAAAGAAATTGTTTTCTCTCTCCTGTGTGTATCTATCCCAAAAGTTTTTGAGGGAACGGGTCCCTCCCCAAGTCCGCATCCCCCTTACTTCGCCGGCATCCAGGCTCTGAAGCCAAGGATCCCAGGTGTGTGATTTCGCTTTTTGTCATCCTTGAAGAGTCTCTCCCTATTATTTTTTGGAAGGGAGCCCTAGGGGTAGGATTCCAGTGCCCTACGATATGATAGTATGTATATCCTCCTGCACACTATATATATATGTACATCCCTACCCCACACACCCCTCTGTACACCCCCCTCCCCCCCGTTACGTTGTTTGCTGGTTTGTTTTTTCATCGCAAAAAGTCTTTGCAGTTGTAGTACTCTCTACATTTATGTGACGCATCGAATCTTCGCAAAGTGATAAAACATAAAATTCCAACAACGATAAAAGAGCGAACAAAAAATCGAGATGGCATTAGTAAGGAGGCGGGGGTAAAAAAAGGATAGAAACTAAACATCAGAGATTTTCTAAATAAAAGAGTACCATAACTGAATCCAAGTAAAGGACTTCCTTGCTGTTGCCCGTGATCGCTAAGTTCCACACGTACAAAAAAATCTAAAAGGTCTTCCTTCCTCCTTTCCTAATGCTATTCCGTACATCTAAAAGAGTTACTGCCCTTGTGTAACACAGCAACAACAATCCTCCGCCTTTCAAACATCCGTCCGCCCTAGGATAATTGTGGTAACCTGTGTTTTGTACGTACTTATAGTGTGTAGTATCACGCACGTGCGGTTATGTCCACCTCGTGAGGAGGGGATGGAAAGGCGTGGCACCGTTTCCACGTTTCCAAAGTGCTACGTTAGATCATGCGCGCCGCTTTATGCTGTGCGCGCGACGCGCAGATCGAGGGAAAGTTGGGAGAGAGAGAGAGACAGAACTGGAGGATGGAGACCGTGCAAGTTCTCCCTTTGGCAGTCTTTCCTTTCCTCCCTCCCTCCACTGCTGCCCCTCTTCTTCCAAAAGAGATCTGTTCCACAGCTTCCCTTATTTCTCCCCCTGGATGGAGAGACTCCCCCTTTCCTCCCCCCTCCCCCAACAACAACTGCGGCCGCTGCCGCTTTTTGGGGGTCTCTCCACCGCTGTTGTTGGAGCTGCAGTTGGCAGTGCTCTCCGGTCCTGGGAAGAGGAGGAGGAGGAAGAGGATCAAGTGACGGGAAAAACTGACTCAATCTTTTCCCCTTGTGCAGTGCATTGAATCGAGGGAGGGAGGCCAGAACTGGGAGCAGGCAGAGAAGAATACGACGACGAAGTCAGCCCCGGTTTTGTTCCTCCCCCTCTCCCTCGTTCCCTTCCGTCCTTCCCCTTCCTCCCCCACATGCTCCCCACCCGCCCGTCCTTCCCAACAACCGGAACAGTACTCCACTCCAGGGACACTTAAAAATCCCTCGGCCCCCTTCCCGGAAAAGAAAATCGAGTGCAACATCACCCTCCCGTAAAATTTACAAGAATAAAGGAAGGGGGAGGAGAGGCCGACGCCGCCGTTGCCGGACGCTTGTGCAAAAGCGTTCCTTCACGAGGACGAGGAAGAAGATTCCGGCAACGTCAACTTCAGCGAAAAGAAGAAACAAATACCCAGCCGAAAAAGAAGAAACTTCCACCTGCATTTCTCCCTACGACACACAAAAAGCTCTTCTTTTCTTCCATCCCTCCTTTCCGCGCTCCTTGCCAAGGAGGTCACCGCAAAAAAGAGGGGAGGAAGGGAGGGGTGAGGATGCGGAGGACGGAGGCAAAGAAGCCAAAGACGTAGGAGGAAGCGGCGACGCAGGTCCGGAGGAGGAGGAAGCCGTAGGTGACGCAACCAAAGAGAAACTCTGCCGAAAGAAACGCAGGAGGAAGGTGCGCCAAAATCACGTAACCACCGCCACCGCGCGCACTACCAACGGCAACGAAAACCGCAGGGGGGACCGAGAATAACAAGGCGGGGGGGGAAGCCGACATACAAGATACTTCGGCTATCGGGAGGGAAAGAGAGGCGGCGAAATCAGATTATTAGTCAAGGGGACTCTTCTCGGTTTCCCGCGAAAGAGGAGGACGGAGGAGAAACGGGCGATTCGTCATCGCCTCCATCTCCAGGAACAAAAGACCGCCTGCGGCGGGGGAAACACGGGAAAATCGATCTGGCACCACCTCCCTCTTCCCCCAAACTCTTTTGTTCCTGTCCGACTTGACCAGCAGCGACGTCAAGAGGATCGACTTGGAACTCTGGGACAATCATGGGTCTGGCGGCGACGCTGTGTCTGGTGCTGCTGCTGGCGACGGAGGCGGCGCGGGGCGTAGAGGAGTGGGCGGCATGCATTCCAAAGGTGAGGATCCTTCGCATTAAAAATGTTCCAACTAATTGCTGTTGTTATTGTTTTTCTTTCAGGGCCGCGAGGCCGCAGAGATCTTCGCGGATAAGAACGGCATGGAGCTCTCAGACGAGGTTATCGCCGGCAGCAACTGCTTCCAATTCTACAGGTCCCCGCGGCGAGGCAGGAGGTCCGTAATTGGGGACCTCACACCCAGCATTCTCAACGATAAGAACGTGTCCTGGGCGGAAAAGCAGAAGCCTCTCGTGAGAATTGAACCTCAAAATTTCCAGAATTCCCAGAAAACTAATATTGCTTCTTTGTAACTATTCCCTACACAGATCCGCGTGAAGCGATCGTACCTCCGCGTGCCTCCCCGCGTCCGCCACCGGCAGCAGCAGCACGAGCAGCAGCAGGGCAACTCGCTTGCGGCCATGCCCGAGGTCAAGGACCCACTCTGGGATGACATGTGGTATCTAAATCGAGGTCGCGGCCTCCATATGGGGGTGGCGGAGGCCTGGAGGAAGGGCGCAACCGGGAGGGGAGTGGCAGTCACCATACTCGACGACGGCATCGAAAAGGATCACCCGGACCTTATCCGCAACTACGACCCGCTGGCCTCCACGGACATCAACGACAACGACGCGGATCCGAATCCAAGATACGACTTTTCCGACTCCAACAGACACGGCACCAGATGCGCTGGACAAGTGAGCTTCTTCTTCCTCTTTTACTTCGTTCAAGGAAAACATTTTTTTTATTCATCCCCCTTCAAAGGTGGCTGCGTCTCCCAACAACTCCATCTGCGGCATCGGTATAGCCTACAACGCTCAGATTGGCGGCATTAGAATGCTGGACGGCCAGGTAATTGATCGTACCAGATTGATTTTCAATCTTATTTGTTTGTCACCCCCCAGCATAACGCCATTCCCGTCCACCAATTCCAGGTTAGTGATGCAGTGGAAGCGAGGTCGCTGAGCTTCAACCCCGACCACATCGACGTGTACTCCAGCTCTTGGGGCCCCAACGACGACGGCAAGACTGTGGACGGGCCCGGCAAGCTGGCCTCCAGGGCCTTCAAGAACGGCATCACGCGCGGGCGCGACGGCAAGGGGTCCATCTTCGTGTGGGCCTCCGGGAATGGAGGGAGATACAAGGACAACTGCAACTGCGACGGGTACGCCACCTCAATCTACACCATAACCGTCAGCAGCACCTCAGAGTCCGGCAACATCCCTTGGTACTCTGAGGCCTGCTCCTCCACCCTCGCCTCCACCTACAGCTCGGGGACGACGGCGGAGAGACAGGTTCGTATAAAATTCGATTTCATTGCCTGCTCTGATATGATATTTGTGTCAATTTCCTAGTGATGTTTTTACGATGCCGTATCACTTTTGAACAACTTCTTCAGATCGTGACGACGGACCTCCACCACGGGTGCACCGTGAAGCACACGGGCACCTCGGCCTCCGCCCCCATGGCGGCCGGCATCGTGGCCCTGGCCCTGGAGGCCAACCCGGCGCTGACGTGGAGGGACGTGCAGCACATCATCGTCCGCACCTCCCGCCCGCTCAACCTGAAGGCGCCCGACTGGAACGAGAACGCCATGGGGCGAATGGTCTCCCACTCCTACGGCTACGGTCTGATGGACGCCGGCGCCATGGTGGACGCCGCCCGCGCATGGAGGCCGGTCCCCAGGCAGGAGCGGTGCGTAGTCTCGTCCCCGTACTACGACAAGTCTGTGCCCGCCATGGGCTACGTCACCGTGGAGCTGGACGTCAAGGACTGCCCCGGGGTGCGCCACCTAGAGCACGTCGTCGTACCCGTCTACGTCAACGCCGGCAGGAAGAGGGGGGATCTTCGCATCTACCTGCAGTCTCCCTCCGGCACCCGCTCTACCCTCCTCGACGCCCGCCCTCAGGACTACTCGTCCTCCGGTTTCGTGGACTGGCCCTTCATGTCCGTCCACCACTGGGGCGAGAACCCCTCCGGCACTTGGACCCTTGAGGTGCACAACGACGCATTTTCAAAGTGGGCGTCGGAGGCAAAGTTTCACAAGTGGTCCATTGAGCTCTACGGTACAAGGTTTGACCCCAACAGCGAGGAGGGGTCGGGCGACGAACAGCGGTTCAACGTGGTGAGGGAGGCGAGTCTGGAGCGGAGCAATCCCGCCGCGTCCGCTGCCGGCTCGCCTGCCACGGACACGTCGGACCAGCAGCAGCAACAGCAACAGCAGCAAACAGCAACAGCAGAAGCCCCCACCAAAAAGCCGAGGAAGAAGCCAGCGGCCGTCCTTGACCGCGGCTGCGTGTCCAAGCGCCTCCACTGCACCAAGGACCCGACAAAGTGCCGCACTTTCACCCACCGCAACGTAGCCGACGTCTTCTGCAAGTGCCTCAGGGAATGCCTGGAAGTTGCAAGGTAAAGAATATGAACCTCATTTAATAAATTCGATAAATTCGATAGTAACCTTACTCCGTTTCCCTGACAGGACGACGTTGGTAGACGGCGTCGACGGCGGAGGCGAATTCAATATGCAGTGCAACATGGCAGCCAAGAAGAAAAAGTTGGGTGGCAGCAGCACCCAGGACGGCATCGACGATCAGGACTCCGACTCGGAGGACCTCTTCTCCGCTGTCAGCCGGCCCTTTTACTGCAGCTTCATACCCTTCTTCAGCATGTAGTGCCACCCTGGACGACTTATTGCCATTACATAGCGAAATTGTTTCTAGCGAAGCGGAAGAAAAAAACGACAGCAAGCAAGCCATCCTGATCTCATCGAGATATTCGTAGAGAAGAGAAACCATACGTCATGATACGTGAGACTGTGTCAGTCTGAGTGATTGGACAGTTAAAGTGCATGCAAAGGTTCTGCCTCGCTGCGCTATTTGAAGTCAAATCATTGATCGCCGGAGACTTCCTTCTCTCCCGCAAAGAATAGGAAGCCGCCGTCACGCAAATGTTTTTAAATTAATCACACCATGTCAAAAACAGTTGATAGCGCGATATCTTTAGTGTACTACCATAATTAATACGTCCTTAGATTTTCCTCTCGTATGTACCGAGTCTTAGCGAACCAATTTTTAACCTGTGACCGAAGAAGAAAAGGAGAATATGGAATGAGGTTTTGGAAGAGCTATAAATCCAGGAGCTAGATATGCAGTCCTTAGTGAAAATAGTGAATTCGTGCAGAAAGTTTTTTAAAAAGATGATGAGTGGAAAAATACACCCGAGTTACGAAAGAACAAGAACCAGTCGACGTAGTACTGAACCTATATTTTTATGTTGTACGAGTCGCGTCTTCTTTCTAGAGTATTTCCATGGTTAGGTACTTTTTGAGATCCGACGGAAGCGGCAACTCCTTCGATGCCGTTACTATGTTGCACATCCCGGTTTCGGCCACTGATGCCCTGACAGAGAGTCGCGCCAAGCTGGTGAGACTTCTTGGTTGCGTGGAGTATGTCCTGCACATTTCCCGAATCCGGGCTGGCACTTGGGAATCTGACAAGTGGTCGTGTGGAGGAGGACGGTGCGTAGATTCTAGAACAAAGGCCACCTGAAAAAAGCCTCTCATTTTTGGGTGAAATGTTCCAGCGCCATAGACAATGACTTTTTCATACCAGGTCTTCGTGGCCACCTTTAGCAGCCCACTCCAGCAGCCTAGGGGCCGCCTCGTAGTCTGCCGACGCGCCGTACCTGATGAGCAAAATTGCCATTTCCTGTCCCGCCAGGTACCCTGGGGACCTGGCCGCCAACAGCAGCGGGTTGCAGCTGAGGCAGCTGGAGCAGACATCGTAGTTCACGTTGCTGTTGTCGTCGACTTCGGTGACAAAGCGGCTCTTCGTCTTGTGCTTCCTGTGCAGCAGCTCCAGCCGGTTGTTTAGGCACCTGTCGCACGCAAGGTTGCACCTTATGTACTTGCTGCTGCTGCTGTTGCTCCTCAGCACGACTCCACTGTCCAGCACCCACCTCAACCTTGCCAAGTCTCTGTTCCTCACCGCCTGGAGAACCTCCTCTTCGGAGCT
>JAAUYB010089110.1_pt1 | contig 10465 bp, 11 predicted proteins | sample 7278071 | NCBI WGS metagenome assembly JAAUYB01 (sample SAMN14350121, study PRJNA611818) | marine sediment metagenome | isolation source: surface marine sediment (1.8m) | place: French Polynesia: Moorea | collected 2018-08 | reverse complement strand
CTTTGCCCCGCCCCACCCATGACCACCCCCCCCGCCCCGGGTCTAACACCCCCCCCCCCCCCCCCCCCCCGCGGTTGCAAGTCCGGGACGCGCAGTCTTCCTAGGCAGGCCCCGGGAGGACGCCGGCTGAGAAAAAAAAAAAAAAACTGGCCGTGTTGGAGTAGGTCGTGGTCAATCTTTGCCGTCGGCCAGTCCGGACGCGGTCACGGAGGACCAGAGTCGAGAGGTCGTGAACTGCAAGATGGGGGTGAGTTAGAATATCAGTCAGAGCAAGAGGCGAGGAGCAAGGGGGGGAGAGGGGCTTAAGCTTGCATAAAGGACACCAGAGACTGTCCTTTTCATTTATTTTAAAGCGGAATTACTTAAGTACCAATTGGTACCTATTTCTGCCTGCAGGACAACAGCCTCGGGGACATATTCTCCGACGGGACAGGGCGCCTGACGCCCGACCGGTTGGAATCCCTGCAGCGACGTCCTGGATTGGAACTCCTGTTCGTGTATCCCGGGCGAGAGTCCCCCACCTCCTCCTCATCATCCCCAGGATTCACGCTGAACGACTGCCCCAGACTGCCCTACGATGACGAGGGCGACCGAGTTCTAAGAGGACCCCGGAATCCTGGGAAATGTGAGACTGCCCTGGTCCTGGAAGAAGAATTATCCAATGGGGAAACGTGAGTGCTTGAAGTATTTTTATTTGGTTCTTTTAAGAACAATTTTACAAACGTCATACGGTAGTAGGGCAGGGAATTCGACTGAATTTTGCCTCTCGGTTAACCTGTTAATTTGGAGGGTCTGTTAAGTTATTAACTGGTTAAATTCGGTTAATTTTGATCTCAATCTGACACATCGAAAAAAAAAGTTTCTTACTGAAACATATTTATTGGTCCCATGAACTTATTATAATTATTTGTAAATGTGTCCCCGTATTAGGGAAGTAATAACCACACCTGCAAGTGGACAACAGTGTGTTTGAAAGGTTGTGTCAGATTATTGACACTCTCAGTACTCTTTCGAGAGTGTTCAGCAGAAAGACAGCTGTCTCTTTCTCGCTGCTACTGCTACTGCTGCTGTTGCTGCTGCTGGTGCTTTTTTTTTCTGCCACCGTACGACTACGAAGCAAACCTTTTTTTGTGACGGAAGTCATGTCCTAAAAAAACTTTTTATTTCTCCTCTAGCGTCCACACCATTCTTCTCCACATCCTTTGGAGGGGCATCGATCTTGACCTGGGCCCTCACCTGAATTTTTTCAAGGAACTCACACACGACATGCCCAACGGGACCAAGCGGGCGTGCAGGCACCGGAAGCCGAGGCACGGAGATGAGTCAGGTCGTGGTCTGCTGTGCTCGTGCAACGAGGCGCCGGAGTCCAAAACCTTCACGATGGGTTGCACCCTGTCACCAAATAAACTGGGGTGCAAGTTCATGAACTCGTCAAGCAAGACTCAGAGAGTCTTTCCGGGTAAAAAGAGCAAGAAAACGAATTGAAATCCCGATATCCAAATAATATTCTTTCTACCCTCAGAAACAAGGCCCTTGACAGAGGACCAACAGGAGAAGGCCGAAACCGCAGAGACAATGGCGAGTCAGCTTGCAGTAGCAGTTGGGTCCAAACTGAGCGAGATCTACCCAGAGCACTTCGGCGAAATGATGCGGTGCAACTATAGGGCCAGCAGCTGCAGATTACGTATGTATCTGGTTTTTAATTGTGATAAATATCAACCTAACCGGATAGTAACAAAAAAAAACCTTCTTTGCACACAGGAGGACAAAGCCCGTTCAGTGCCCTCACCGTGAACACCAACTTCACGGCCCACTCTCACACCGATTCCAACGATTTGAAGACTGGCCTAAGCGCTATCGTGACTCTCCTGCCAGATCCGCAGACAAAGCACCACCAGCACCACCAGCTTCCACTCGTGTCCTTTCGAGGGCAGCCCCTAGGCGTCTCCATTTGGCTACCGCACGGAAGCGTGGCTTTTGAAGCAGCGCGCTTAGTAACACACCAAACCACACCTCTCGGAGGAGAGAGTTGTGGCAAAGTCCACAGAATGAGCATTATCCTTTTTCAACATAGGGACCTGGACAAGCCCTGTCATGGAGCTGCCCTCCGTGAGTAAACCATCTCTCTAGTCAAACCTATTAATATTTGGGAGTTTCTTTGAACCGTGTTCTTCTGTCACCCTACTCTTTCAGGAGACGTTGGCCAAAAGAGATTGCAGGTCATAAGCCGGAAGATGGCCTCGGACGCAGCCTCCCTCGACCTCAACTCGTTCATGGCAAATCTCTCAACTGCCGCCGAAATCTGCCAGGAACTGAGGCAGTCACTACTCATCGAGAACTGGGAGCCACATGCTATGGGGGCGTACATCGACAAAAAGATCGGAGGAAAGAGCTCTAAGGGGGCTTCAAGAGGACCACCCGCCGCCGCCAACACCTCCGCCATAAAACGAGTGGGACCAGAACAACCCACAGGGAAAGGGCTCGCCAAGCGAGCAAGGAGGAACACGATGGAGGTTGCCGGGCCAGTTGGAGAGGGCGCGGGCGAGGATATCGTCGCTGATGCTGATGCGCCTAAGGAGCCAGAAGAGCTGGTCGTGGACAACGGGCGGGAGGTGGCGGGAAGAAAAATACAGCAAGAAGAGAGAGACGTTGTTGATGATGCACAAGTGGAGCAGGTCGTGGAAAAAGGAGATGCGGAAGTCGCGAACGTAGAGCCGTTGAGAGAGGCCAGAGGGGAGCCGGAGAAGCCAGCGGTGGCGGATGAGGAGGGAGGCGAAGGGGCAGAGCTTGACACCGTACAAGACCGGGTGGTGGACAAGCAGGGAGACGGGCAGGAGCAAGTGATCGAGCAGCAGGTGTCCGCAGAGCCGGCCAATGGCGTAGAGTTGGTCGTGGTAACTCCGGTCATGGAAGGATTGAAGCGTTCGCTTCCCGCTGAAGTTCCTGTTGTGGCCGCGGCCTGGGGTGCAGACAATGGAGGCTCCTCCGCAGAGGCACAGGTCCCTCCCGAGAAGGTCCTTCGGCCAAAGAAAATGTAGGAGAAATCTTGAATTAAACAAAAGCGTTCTGATGAAACTTATTGAATCTTAGGTCGCCGGAAGAATCACACCTGTATTTCACATCAATCCTGAGCAGCACTGATCCGGGACCACTCTACGTAGAGGAGGTGGAAAATGACCTCAATGCAGCAAGATTCTCCTGCACCGTTTTCGACGACATCAAGCGCCTGGAGCGCCACCTCAGGAAGAGCAACAAGCTGAACATGCTCATCGTATGTACTAACTTCTTGACACTTGTCATAAGTCTTGAAACTATTTCATGCACCACTCTCCGACCAGCAGCAGGTGAAGATGGCCAGACTCTTCCGTGTGGTGGAGCGACTTCGGCTCTACCTCTACGACCTGGGGGAGCCAGTTGTGACATGGAAAAGGATCGCCTCCATCCACTGCGGCAGGTCAAGGACGTGGATCAACGCAGTGAGGACTTTCGGGAGAATTGCAGAAAACCTACCAAGGTTAATAATTTGAGTCAGTTTTGGTCGGTTAACGGTTTACACTCTTTTAGCAGAATTTACCGGGTTTTTTTGGCAAGTCAAACACTTTCAGTTAAATTCGAAGCGTATTTCAACCCCCACCCCCCCCCACCCCCCCAAAAAAAAAACTGCATGCCACATTGTTTTTTAACACAAAAATCTATTCTTGCTATTAAAAGAGGTGTTCTATCGCTTTTTAAGCCATGTTTGAAAAATAGCTCTCAAATAATTAATATTTAATAATGTAAATTATGCATCTCTTTGTTTACCTGCCCTTACTTTCTTTCCCTCCCCAAGATTCTCCGGACGGATACGACTGCGCACGAAGTTCTCGAGCACCAGCGAAACTTGAACATGATCAGCACCTCACCCATGTACGCACATCTTCGCTGTTTCTGGACGGACGGGGTCCTGGAGTCCATCCTGAAAGTGGAAGAATACCTGGAATTCGACTTGGGGGACCACAGCACGTACGACTTCCTCATCGACCGCTCGGAAGCCTGGAAGAGCTCCAGGTACAGTAGTCCTGGTGGCAGGACTTCGGACCTGGCCAAAGCAATCGACGAAAGGTTTGCCCCTGGGGAGGCTTTTAAAGTTTATGTCACTTCAAAAGGATTCAGTTTCTCGGAGCCAGTTTAAGTTATTTGCTCTTGTAAAAAGAATGTAGTGTGGGGTCGTGGTTTTTAAAAAACTTTTCCATTTGTTTTTTTATATGCTTCTGCTTTAATTTTCAGTCGGTTGATTTAGGAAATAAAGAAATTGCTCTTCCGAGAGCAATTCATGGAGATGTTGGTAAAATGTACTGTACGCAGTTGGGCTGAAGATGTCTTGTCAGCTGTCGGGGGTCGTAGACATAAGTGGGCGTGGGGTTGAGCGTCCGGGGTGAGGGGACAACAGCAAATAAGCTCCAAAAAATAAGAAATGGACTTCCTCCCATCCCCATTTATGGTCGTAGAGTATGAAGTTTGGAATTGTTCTGATACTGCTGTCATTCCTCCCCTGGCGATCGAACTACAAACAAGTCCCAACCCCAAGTGCTGGGTACATCATGAAGCTCATCCTTGTCTTGGTCCTGCTCTTCCTACCCTCCCTGGAGGGCTGCACCAACCCCGCGGGATCGTATGAGAGGTCCGCGGTGAGAAAACTCAGGGCGGAGGCAGCATCCAGGGCACGAGAAAGACTGCGAGAGAAGGTGGCGGCGGCGGCGGAGGCGGAGGTGGTGGTGGCGGAGGTGGTGGTGGCGGAGGAGGCGGAGGTGGTGGTGGCGGAGGAGGAGGGGGAGGAGATCGCAACCCCCGTCCTGGCGTCTTGGCTCACGCAGCTGAGGAATGAAGATTCAACCCAAGAAAAAATCACTTCCCCCGAACTGGCGTCTTGGCTAACGCAGTTGAGGAATGAAGATTCAACCCAAGAAAAAATCACTTCCCCCGAACTAGAGTCTTTAATCACGCCTCCCGTGATGGTGTTAGCGGGGGAGGAGGAGGAGGTGCAGCAGCAGCAACAGTAACGAATCAAACGATCAATTCTGTTCAGATCGAGACCCTTTTTGTTGCTATATCTACATAAGAAATAGGAAAACTGATGGAAACAAATAAATTTACCTTGCATCTCACTAGTAGGCTCTGAGAAGTCTTTTCATTGTATCGTTAATTCCCGTTTGGCCATTTCATTTCACCATTTTTATTTATTTATTTATTTTTTTTTTCGTTTCATTGATATTCATTAATACTTTTCCAAGCTTGGGTATTGTGTTGGATAGAGGTAGTAGTATGAGGAGATGTAGGGGAGGCGGCGTGGCGTGGGGACGCCGGGGTAGGGAGTAGAGACGCCGCTTGGGTAGGGGAGGCGGCGTGGCGTGGGGACGCCGGGGTTGGGAGTAGAGACGCCGCTTGGGTAGGAGAGGCGGCGTGGAGTGGCGTGGGGTGGGGCGGCGATCCCTGAGTGGGCTGTGGCGGGAGCTCCTTTTTCTTTGTCTTGCACCAGGGTGCCCAAATGGGCGATCCCACTGCCAAAAAAAAAAAATCTCTTGGTTCTATCTCAGATTTTAGTAGACGACTTTTTTTTCCCCACCGCCCAAAAACTGTGAAAACCGTGCAAAATAATGTCATTTTTATAAAGTACACCTACTCTGAGACGACAAAAACGCAATTAAATGTTTGACCTTTTTAGTTGGGCGGAATAAGGCGGTGAGAATTCTCCAAATGGGCGGAATTTGACTTTTTTAGACCTGGCAGCCCTATCTTACACTGATCAGCTCCCCAGTTCGCAATTTCCAGTTTTCCACCACTGCCCACTCCAAATACTATTGCTGAACAGACAACACGTCCTCGTTGGCCCTGTACGCAGCAGTGTAATTCGTGCCCCAGCAACTGTCCACGTTGTATCCCGTCAACATGAAGGCTCTTGTCTGCATCTCCTTCGCCGTCATCCTGGCGGTGGCTTTCAATGAGATTCCCAGCTCGGAGGCGAGGTATATTTGTTATATTTTATGTTATTATTGTTATTACTATTCATAGCTAGTTGTATCCCACCTTGTTCGGCTCATTTATAAATTAAAGGCCCCGGGGTGGAGGCTTCGGGGGTTTCGCCCGCCGGGCTGGAGACGCCGCTCGCAAGGGGCTTGCCCGGGTGAGGGACCTGGTGCGAAGGAAGATCCCCGCCGTGGAGCACGCCGCCAGAGATCTGACCAAGCAGATCCGCTCCATCCCCGATGTGAAGGGGGAGGCGGGAAACCTCTTTCGAGAGGCAAAGCGTGTCCTCCTCTCTGCTAAGAGGAAGTTAACCCAGGGCCTGGGGTTCGTGAAGCCCGGGGGGGGAGGGAGGTGGAAGGAGGGCCTTGGGCTATTCAAGCGAGGCCTGCAGATGACAAAGGAGGGCGGCAACCTCCTGACCAGAGCTCGCTCGGCGTATGCAAAGGTGCGTCCAGCAATCAAGCGAGCCAAGAACGGCGCACTGGCTGGAGGCCTTACTGGTCTAGTGTGAGTATTTTTTTTGTGTGTGTGTCTTATCCGCTTGGAGACTTTTCGTTCGATTTTGCCTACAGGCTGGAGGGCAGAGAGGGCCTCAAGGATCTGGCGGACAGCGAGGATGTGGCGGCCATCACCGACTTCCTTAAGGACTTCAGCTAAATAAATCTACGCACCGTGCTAACCCACTTAAGGAGACACTCTGTTTTTCCTTATCACCCGCAGGATAGTTCAATGTATCAAGTTACCCCGCAAATGTTTTCTCTTGTCTCGACCTACATGCAAATAAATCACTCCGACGCAGCACAAACAGTGTAATGGATGGGGGAAAGAAATATTGAAAAGGTCGTCTTTTATTTTAGTAGAATTCGAAGTAGGGAGGCCATAGTGGCCATTTCTCCAAACCACGACCCATTTTCACACACTCCCGCAGAAGGGACTTGGTCCTTGTGGGGAAATACCCAAAAAGTTCTACCGATCGCCCTAGACTCGTTGGGATTTCCGCGTCGTAGTCTTCACACAAGCATCCTCCGTGGTCGAGGAGGGTTATATATCGAAGGTCTGGTTCATCCATGGTTCGCACTCTTTCTCCACTCAAGTCAGAAACCTGAATTTTTAATGCTCTTGGTAGTTGAACGAAAAAGGTTAAGTGACTGCTTCCATCTATATAGTTGCATCCTTTCAAGACCCCCTCTGGAAAATTCTCGCTTATGTAGTCGATCTTGAAGCGCTGGCGCTCCCCTATGCAATCCAGGTTTCCACCGAATGTTGATAGGTGCGCCCCACCCCCGTTCCATTCAAGAAAAGTTATTTTACCATCCCGTTCAATTAGTTTTAGGGTGCTCAAGTCACTACTACATATCGCCTGCTTCTTGATGATTATTCCCTGCTTACACACCTTGAGGAGGTCTACGGGGAGTTCTCCAGAGGAAGGTTCTTCCGTTGCAAGTGCCACCACGACCGTACTCCCACAGTCCACCGCAATAGTGGCCGAAAGTATCGGCAATTTCGATGACACCACTTGTGACCATTTCAAAACCCGCTCCCTAGTGGCAACGAAAACCACGACCTGCACCATTTTGCATTGGCATATGCAAATTCCTGTCGCTTCCCCGGATAAGTGGTCAACATTCACATTTTCTCTTAATGGCTCACAACAGAGACCCGCAACTTTTACTGTTTCCTTTTTAATCAGATTCCACGACCCGGCTCCTTGCGAAACGTATTTCACGACGCTTTCCAAAGGGACCAATGAATGTCCTGCCAGAATCACGGAGAGGGGATGCACTGCTCCACTAGACGGAGCTGAAGGGCCCCCCTCCGCCCTTGATCCAGTTATTGAGACTATCGCGCCGCTGACCCCTTTGGCTAGGAAATGGTCAAATTCTTCGCCATATTTGCGATATCTCTTCCTGTAATCAGATACTGTATCCCGCATAAGAGAGGAGGTGTCTTCCAGATTCATTATCGAACCAATGTCCATGTTTTGAAGGATTCTGTAGAGGGGCAGATGAAGGCCCGGATGCGCCAAGTTTTGCATTTTCTCTTGGTACATTCACCAATTAGACCAAAAATATTTTTAGACAAAAAAATGATGATGATTTCGCCTCGGAAAAAATTAAGGTGATTTTTATAGTGGGAAACTGTATTCGATTAAAAAAAAAGAGGTGAAAATGACCTCACTCTTGTCGGGATTTTACGGAAGGTCCTCCATTCAGGAGATTGGGCAGAAAAGGGGACAATTAAAAGTCCTTCTTTCAAGGCGTGGTATTTCCAGCAGTTCTATCACGAAATTTAATGTTCACTCACCGGATATGATACCACTTTTTGCCAGTCGGGATTTGGTTCTAGTGGAGCTCCACGGAAGATATATTGTGGTGAGTAATGGCTTGGAGCTGCACGACTTGACAGACTCCATCAAGAAAAACTGCGGAGACGGACTCCTCATACCCGTGGGCTGTAGGTACATATTATGCTGCACTGAAGCCTCCTGCGACGACGACGGCGATGAAAGTGTTGGTCGTGGTGCAAGATTTTCTGTCTTAGCCTGGGATGGCTGCAAGACTGTGAACAATAGGGGAAGCTATTTTGTTGAGGATTTTGGCCTGGATGGCATCGAGTGCGTTTCGGTGGGATATGGGGAGGTCGTGGTCTCACTAACTGGAACAATTGAAGGCCGTGAAATGTTATCACTAACTTACTTCAGCAACATAGGCCTGGGAAATCCCACGTATGTGCGAGTAGCAAAGTTGCGGAGATTTATGGAGAAGTGGAAGCTCTATCCCTTTCTAACCAAAGACTTCTTTGGTGTAGTTGCAGAATGCCGCATTGATTGCAACATTGATGCGGGTGACTATACTGCTGTATGGTTTAGCAAAACAGACCCGATCAAGAGACGTCAGAAAATCCCTTATCTTCCAACTGATGTAAGCCACGAGTTGAAATTATATTCCGAGATGACGGAGAACACTATATACATCCTCGCTTGTAAGGGATGCAATATCAACAAAGTTCATCTCTCCGAAAACACTTACGGCAAGAAGGAGTTAAGGTCTTGGATAGACCCACGGGCACAAGATGCACTTCTATTCTTCTACAAAAGGTGCACAATAATATCTTTCAATTGTAGCGATGGTCGTGGATTGGTAATCAGGATAATATCTCCAAAAAACTGGGAGCAAACAAAATTATTCCCAGGCCTAGAGCTGCTGGGCAAAACGGCTGATAATTGCTTGGTGATTGCTGATACTATGCAACAAAGCATTGTCTTGCTCGACCCCACAAAAAGCTCCTCTGTTACGGATGTAGAACGGTAGAAATAAACTATAATCGGAAGAGTTGACGTTTGTCAGGCTTTATTTTCCTCCAGTGCCGCGGATGCTCATCCCCTTTAATCGTCTTCTTTTCGTTTTATTTTTTTTTCAAGATTGGCGTCTATTTACAATATTCGTGAGAAAAGTATACTTTCCAATCTGAATTTTTTCTCCTCAGTTTCTCTCATGAGCTTCCTCATTAGTCTCCCGCCCCTCTAGCCGGAGCCGGACGCTGGCCCACGAATTCGACACAGTAGTGACCCTGCCCAGGTCCCGAGATGACCTCCAGCAACCTCATTCCGAAACTGTAGTCGGGGCTGTGGAGCTTGGTGATCTGGATTTTCCAGAAAGTCTCGCCTGTGAGGAACAATGGAGAATAGTTGAAATTTTTACGTTTTAAGCGGTGATTAAAATCGTTTCCAGTACCTTGATTAAACGGCCCAGCAGCAACCTTCGTGTATATCCTCTTCTTTTGTCCGTTCTCAGTCACAGTATGCGTGACCCTCGTGTGCGGCACACCCATCCTGCTGGTGAGCTCGTACCTTTGCCCCGTGAAGATGAGGCGCCCATTCTCACGGCGATAGCCGAGGAATTGGTAATGAACAGACCTGGTAGGGGGAAAAAGGAGATGTATGAAATGCACTGTACCATGTGCTGATGCTATATTCACACTGTAACCTACCTGTCAGTATCGCCGAAAGGGGAGTTGTTGTTGCGGTTAAAACCGTACACGTTGGCCGCAGAGTAACGGCCGCTGATTCCCAAGTTAGCCCGGGGCTGGTTTACCCTGAACACTAAGGGCGTCATAGGGTGGTTGGGAGTTAGATCACCCGCCTGCAAAGCTGGTCCGGGATTCTCCATCAAGTTCATGACCGATTCCAGGGTCAGATAGCCTTGCTCAAGTTCAGTCTGTAGTGCCATCCTCTGCCTTCTTCGCCTAAGCCTGGCTTCCCCCCCGCCGCCGCCACCACCACCACCACCACCTCGCCGCCCCCCCCTTCCTCCACCACCGCCGCCGCCACCACCACCACGACCACCAGCCCCTCCTCTTCGCCCCCGTCCCCTACCACCCCCCCCCCCCCCCCCCCCCCCGCCGGGGGCGGCGGCCGGGGGGGGGGGGGGGGGGGGGGGGGGGGGGGGGGGGGGGGGGGGGG
>JAAUYB010216983.1_pt1 | contig 10466 bp, 10 predicted proteins | sample 7278071 | NCBI WGS metagenome assembly JAAUYB01 (sample SAMN14350121, study PRJNA611818) | marine sediment metagenome | isolation source: surface marine sediment (1.8m) | place: French Polynesia: Moorea | collected 2018-08 | reverse complement strand
TCGACTTGCATGTGTTAGGCCTGCCGCCAGCGTTCGTTCTGAGCCAGGATCAAACTCTCAAGTTGAAAAGCTGTTACCAGCTTATCCTTGACGTTCGAACCTCTGCACATCCATTGGTCCGGCTAAGGACCAATGAGTCATCTGTTTGATGTGCTTCAGTTTCCTAAGAAACCGAAGAACCGTTCAAACAGTGAAGCTGACTATCCATCATCGGATCAGAACCGAGGTCCATCTCCTAGGTAGTTGATATGCAGGTGTTGATCCATCGAATGAACCAAACCGCCCACATATCTCTTCAGATACTTGCGATTTCAAAGAGCGTCAGCGACAAAATCCACAGGATGCGCCCTAACTTACTGGCGCGCCCCGCCTCAACTGCCTCTGGTTTTTTGCCTCGCTTTCCTCAAGAGCGTCGCTCTGTCAGTCCGTCTGGCATCCCGTCGTGCGCCTCAGCGCCGCCGGTGAAGGGGTATTTACGGTTTGGTGCTGGGGTCCGCAAGGGGTTTTTTCGAGAAACTGCATATTTTTTCGATCTCAGGCAAAAATCGTTCAAAATCAGATGGTTGGGCGGGATTTTTTTCGCACAACCGGGTCTTGCGCCGGCACAACCGCTGCGTCGCAGCATCTTTTGACACCATATCTGGGGTTACACACAGGCTTATCCCCAATAACACGCGAGTCACCAGAGACTCAGTGCCCCGCATTCTTGCCGACTCGCCCCGCGACTCGGGCGATTCCTGACTGCGACTCGCCGGAATCACCCGCATCAGGGCGCAGACACGCCTGTGTTTTGGTCAAATGCCCGGTTTCAGCGCCTGTTTCTTCCGCATCGGGCGAATCCGCAGCGCCAGCAGCCCGATGATCGCCGCAAGGTACAAAAGCGGCTCCAGCTGAAAGCCCTTTGACAGCATGACAAAGTGCAATCCTCCCAGAAGTGCCGCCACATAGGTCAGCTTGTGCAGACTGCGCCATGTCGGACCCAGCTTGCGGACCGACCAATTGTTGGAGGTCATCGCCAACGGGATCAACAGCGCAAAGCCCGCCATACCCACGGTGATATACGGCCGCTTCAGGATATCCGCCCAGATCTGGCTGAGGATCTGCACATCCAGCACCAGCCAGACCAGCAGATGCAGCGTGACGTAGAAGAACGCCATCAGCCCGATTGCCCGCCGGAACTTCAGCAGGTTGAGCCCCAGATGTTTGCGCAGCGGTGTGATGCAGAGCCCGGCAATCAAAAACTGCAGCGCAATCTCACCCAGCTCATGTTCCAACGCCTTGATCGGTTCAACGCCAAGGCCGCCGGTGACCCCCAGATAGAAAAGCCACGGGGCGGGCAGCGCGCACAGTATATATAGGACCCAGGTGGGGATCCGCCGTACTGTCGCATTGCTGTAATCGATCAGGCTCATTCTGGGTCCTCAAACAGGGAGCAGGCCATGCAATTGACACCGCTCTTCGATGCGGGGCCATTGATCACCGCCCACGCCTTGGCGGCGCTGGTCGCGTTGTGTCTGGGAATCTGGCAGATGAACACCACCAAAGGCACCGCGCGCCATCGGCATGTGGGTTATGTCTGGGTCACGCTGATGGCGTTTGTTGCGGCCAGTTCGTTCTTCATCCACGAGATCCGGCTGCTCGGGCCTTTCAGCCCAATCCATATCCTGTCGATCCTCACACTTGCGAACCTGCCACCGGCTGTGATCGCCGCGCGCAGGGGCAATATCAAAGTGCACCGCGCCGCCATGCGCAGCTTTTTCTGGCTGGCGCTGGTCCTGACTGGGGCCTTCACCCTGTTGCCGGGACGGGTCATGCATGACGTGGTGTTCTGACATCGCTTAGTAGAACTTTGTCAGGTCCATGCCGTCGTAGAGGCTGGCGACCTCTTCTTCGTAGCCGTTGAACATCAGCGTCGGCACCCGGCGGGCAAATAGACCGCCACCGATCTTGCGTTCCGTGGCCTGCGACCACCGCGGGTGATCCACGGTGGGGTTCACATTGCTATAAAAGCCGTATTCGCGCCCATTGGCCTTGTTCCAGCTGGTCGGCGGTTCATCCTCGGTAAGGGAAATGCGCACCACCGACTTGATCGACTTGAAGCCATACTTCCACGGCACCACCAGCCGTATCGGCGCGCCGTTCTGATTGGCGATGGTGCGGCCATAGATGCCCGTCGCCATCATCGTCAGCGGGTGCATCGCCTCATCCAGGCGCAGCCCTTCGACATAAGGCCAGTCGATCACCGGAAAGCGCGTGCCCGGCATTTCCTCTGGCCGCAGCACGGTTTCAAACGCCACGTATTTCGCGCCGCTTTGCACTCCAACCATCTCCAAGAGATCGGCAAGCTCAAACCCGTTCCACGGCACCACCATCGACCACGCCTCGACACAGCGGAAGCGATAGATGCGCTCTTCGATGGTCATCGCCTCCATGATCTGCTCAAAGCCATACTCACCGGGGCGATCAACCAAGCCGTCGATGGTCACGCTCCAGGGTGAGGTGGTCAGCATATGGGCGTTTTCGGACGGATCGCTTTTGCCGGTGCCGAACTCATAATAGTTGCAGTAGCTGGTGATCTCATCCCAGGTGTTGGGCTCAAGCGCCTCTTGCGCCTCGGCCCGCACGCCAAGTGCGCCGGCAATCGTTCCGGCACCCAGACCCGCGAGGATCTGCCGGCGGTTCAGGAATGCGGCTTCCGGCGTGGCGTCAGCGCGCGTGAGTGTGTTGGTCCAGCGATGTGCCATCGGCCTCTCCTCTTTGTGTTGCCTCATAGCTAAGCAGGAATAGCGGATCGGCCAAACCACAGTGACTCACATGTGTGTCACGCCACTGAAACAAAGCGGCTCTGCCGGTCGCCGCTATGGTTCCGGCAGTGATCTGCCCCAAGCAGACCGCGCGCGGCGCTAGTCGACCACTCCGAGGCGCTTCAAGCCCGCTTCGAACTGTTTGTGGCCGCGCGCTTTGGCAAGTCCCTCCAACCCCAAATGCACCGAAGGATGAATCTCGTTCAACTGTACGGAAGAGCCGTCATCCTGAACCACCCGCACATGACGGCGACGCATTTCGCGGGGTTCGGCCACGCCAACGGAATGGGCAATGGTTTCCACTTCATTGATCACCGACGAGGCATAAGCCGCGACCCGCTTTTCCTTTTCGACGACCACAAGGCCCTTTTGCAGAGATGGAATATGCGTGGTGATTCCGGTCGGGCAGGTGTTCTTGTTGCACTTCAAAGCCTGGATGCAGCCAAGGCTGAACATGAACCCGCGCGCCGAGGTCACAAAATCCGCCCCCAAGCAGATGGCCCAGGCCACATCGCCCGGAACGATCAGCTTGCCGGCGGCAATGATACGGATGCGATCATGCAGCCCGGCCAGATCACGCAGATCCACCATGCGGATCAGGGCCTCGCGCAGCGGCAACCCGACAAGATCGATCAGCGGCATAGGCGCCGCCCCGGTTCCGCCCTCGCCGCCGTCAAGCGTAATGAAGTCGGGCGCGCTTTGCTCGCCACGTTCGCGAATCTTCTTGAAGAAGTCGAACCATGGATCGGCGGACCCGATGCAGGTCTTGATGCCAACCGGCTTCCCGGTGACCTCACGGATATGGGCGATCATGTCCAGCATGTCGTCGAAATCGTCGATCTCGCGATGGCGGTTCGGCGAAATCGCATCCTTGCCCATGGGCACGCCGCGGATGCGGCTGACCTCTTCGTCGATCTTCGCCGCGGGTAGGATGCCGCCCTTGCCGGGCTTGGCCCCCTGGCTCAGCTTGATCTCGAACATCTTGACCTGCGGATGCGACGCGACTTCGCGCAGCTTTTCGTCATTGAGATTGCCCGCTTCGTCCCGAACCCCGAATTTCGCCGTGCCGATCTGATAGACAATGTCCGCGCCGCCCTCGAGATGATGGGGCGACAGCCCACCTTCCCCGGTGTTCAACCAGATGTTCGCCTTCTTGGCCCCGCGGCTCAGCGCCTGCACCGCAGGCTTGGAAATCGCGCCATAGGACATGCCCGAGATATTGAAGATCGAAGGCGCGGCATAGGGCTCGCGGCAGTGAGGGCCGATCACCATTGGTGCGGTCGAGGCGTACTGATCATCCAACGGCGGAAAGACCGCGTTCATGAAAATCGGCGTTCCGGGCAGACTCAGGTTCCGGGTCGACCCGAAGGCCACGGTGTTTCCCTTGCCGCTGCTGGCATTGTAAACCCAGTTCCGCTGTGCCCGGTTGAACGGCATTTCTTCGCGGTCCATGGCAAAGAAATACTGTCGAAAGAACTCTCCCAATTCGGTGAACACGCCGCGGAAACGCCCGATCACTGGGTAGTTGCGCCGGATCGCGTCGCCGGTCTGCATCCGGTCGGCGAAGAACATCACCACCATGATAAAGGCGGCCACCCCAATCACCGCCACAAAGATCAGCGCCAGAACCTGTAGCGCGTACATTGCCAATCCCATCAATCCACCCCTTCACATTCATTGATTTGCATCAATCCGTCCGCGCAGATTACCGCTAGACTGGGCCAAGCCGCCCCGCCGGGCAACCATAAGGAGCCGACCATGAGAACCCTAATCACCATTCTGGCCCTGCTTGCAGGCCCTGTCTTTGCGCAGAACGCCATCACCTATGACACGGATGAGGCCTTTGACGATGTCGTTTTTGGCCTCGAAAGCGCAATCGTCGATCAGGGGCTGGTGATCGATTCCGTCAGCCATACCGGCGCCATGCTGGAGCGCACGCGTGAAGATGTGGGCTCGGACGTAGTGCTGTTCGAGGCCGCTGACATCTTCAGCTTTTGCTCGGCCGCGCTGTCGCGCAAGGTGATGGAGGCCGATCCGGCGAACATCATCTACTGCCCCTATGACATCTTTGTCTATGTGCGCGCCGACACCCCCGACGTCACAACCATCGGCTTTCGCACCTTTCCGGATGGCCCGATGAAAGAGGTCGAGGCCCTACTCGACAACATCGTGCGCAGCGCCATTGGCGAGGATTGAGCCGCGGTTTTTTCACAAGCGATCACAAAGATGTAATTGGAAAACACGTTTGACCCGCGCTTAGGCAACGCCTCGCGCGGGTCAAGCAGGATCGGCGGTTTTCCCCGCTGATCCGACCCCTGTTCAAACCCGTATCGGGACCGATGTGAAGGACACATCAACCCTTTGAACAGGAGATCACATCATGTTCCGCAGAACGTATCTTGCACTGACCGCAGCCGCTTTCATGGCAGGACCCGCATTCGCCGGTGACAGCCCGAAAGACATCGTCGACACCGCCGTCGAAGCCGGCAGCTTCAACACCCTCGTCGCCGCCGTTCAGGCCGCGGGCCTGGTTGACACGCTGAAGGGCGAAGGCCCGTTCACCGTGTTTGCCCCGACCGACGACGCATTCGCCGCGCTGCCCGAAGGCACCGTCGACACGCTGCTGCTGCCGGAAAACAAGGACCAGCTGACCGCGATCCTCACCTACCACGTGGTGCCGGGCCAAGTGATGTCGGGTGACCTGTCCAACAACATGATGGCGACCACCGCCCAGGGCGGCGACGTCACCATCATGACCGAAGGCGGCGTGACCGTGAACGGCGCCACCGTCGTCGCGGCCGACATCGAAACCACGAACGGTGTGATCCACGTCATCGACGCGGTGATCCTGCCCAACTAATCCCTTCCCCCCGACATGCGGCCTCCCTCGGCCGCATGTAAAAGGGCCCGTCAACTTGGCGGGCCCTTTCTTCGTTCGCAGGGCCACGAGGTGTTTCACAACCTGCACCCACCGAATGACCGCTTGGAGCCCAAAGAGCTTGATGTTCCGGCTGGCACGAAAGACCGCTTTCCATATTGCCACGGCTTATTGGCCTGACTACGTTCATGCGCAAAGGAGTGAGACCATGACCTTCAATTCCGTTGTCGTCGTAAGCGTGAGGTGCATGGTCCGATAGGTTCTTCCATATCCGTTTCCATGCGCCCCCGACATTATCGGGGGCCTTTTCGTTTTAGAACTCAGAAAACCAAGATGACCCGCACAAGAACGCCTCCGCATTTGATCACGTTGATCCTGCTGACTGGGTTTTCGCCCATGTCGCTCAACATGTTTCTGCCCTCTCTGGCCAACATCGCTGGCGATCTTGGAACCGACTACGGCACTGTGAGTTGGGCCGTTTCCGGCTATCTGGCCGTTACGGCGATCATCCAACTCATCATCGGTCCCATGTCAGACCGGATCGGTAGGCGCCCGGTGCTTCTGGTTGCTTTGTTGGTTTTCACAATCGCTTCTGTGGGCTGCACCTTTGCGCCCAGCGTTCAGGTTTTTCTGTTCTACCGAATGCTGCAGGGTGGGATCATTGGCGGCTATGCGCTTTCACTGGCAATCGTCCGCGATACCCGGACCGAGCGAGAGGCCGTGAGCCTGATCGGCTATATCGGGATGGCAATGGCAATCGCGCCGATGATCGGTCCTGTGCTGGGGGGCGTTCTGGATACCTTCTTTGGGTGGCGGTCCGTCTTTGCATTCTATGCTGTCGCGGGCTTCGGTTTGCTGCTGCTTTGCTGGTTGGACCTCGGAGAGACAAACCCGCAAAGGCCAATCGATACCGCCACGCCTGTTCCGGGCAAATGGACGCTTATCCGTGAACCACTCTTCTGGGCCTACGCACTCTGCGGTACGCTGTCTGTCGGCGCGTTCTACATCTTTTTGACAGGCGCACCGCTTGTCGCCCAGTCCAACTTCAACGTCACGACCGCCGAACTTGGCTTCTACATTGGGTCTATCACGGTTGGCTTCATGATCGGCGGCTATATCGCCGGTCGGGCTGGAAAGCACTTTGAGCCGACAACCATGATGATCGCAGGCAGGGTCATCGCTTGTACGGGTCTTGCAGGTGGATTGGTGCTGCTCTGGCTTGGGATCGCATCAGCAGAATTGTTCTTTGCGAGCACGATTTTTGTCGGGTTAGGCAACGGGATCACCATGCCAGGAAGCAATGCAGGCGCCATGTCGGTCCGACCTGATCTTGCCGGAAGCGCAGCCGGACTTAGCGGCGCTCTGATCGTTGCAGGCGGCGCCATTCTCACAGCGGTCACCGGCAACCTTATGTCAGAATCCAGCGGAGCTATTGTGCTGCTTCTACTAATGCTCGTTGCGTCAGCATCGGCGTTGGTATTCGCTGTTTGGGCGGCGTGGCTCAGGCGAGAAGCTGTTTAGAGCAAACAATCAAAAGCCGGCATTGGAAAGGGTGCCACGAAAGCCCGGATTGTCCGCTATGATGACCTTGTTTGCTGAAGCGCCCTGTTTTGACAGCGTCCTTTTCCGGGTGATGCGGCAAAAGCGAAAAAGGCCGCCCAGGTTAGCGGGCCATTTACTTGAGCTCAGGTTCGATCCGCGCAGAACCGCATCGTCCGGCCGATGCCGGCATCTTGGCCCAATCGCTCAAACGGTCACCCCTCCACCGGCGAGACAGCCCGTTGATACAGATGCCATGTGGTGTGGCCAAGGATCGGCAGGGTGAAGATCAGGCCAAGGAAGGCCGGGACCAAGGACAACAGCATGGTGACCGAGATGATCGCCGCCCAGCTCAGCATGACCACCGGGTTCTCTGTGACGACGCGAATGGAGGTGAGCATGGCGGAGACGAAATTGGTTTCGCGGTCGAGCAACATGGGCATCGCGACAACGGTCACCGAGAAGAGCACAGCACACAGGAATGCGCCGGCGCAGGTGCCGATCGCCAGGAATGTCCAGCCCTCTGGCGTGAAGAAGACAATGCGCGAGAACCCGTCAAAATCCGAGAATGACGCATCCTGCAGGATGATCGCCAGCCAAAGCCGCACCTGGTACATCCACACCCAGAAGATGAACAGCGTGACAAAGGCCATCCAGCCCATCTCGCGTTTGCGTTGATCCGCCATGACGGTGAGGATGTCGGACCAGCCAAAGCTCTCGTCCTTCTGCAATCGGCGCGACATTTCATACAGCCCGGCGGCGGCGAAGGGCGCAACCAACGGAAAGCCGACGACCGCGGGAATGATCATCCAGATATGGCCCAGCCAGACCAGGCACCAGACAAACAGAATGCCGAACACCGCATAGAACAGGCCGAAAAAGCCGCTCATCACGGGGCGAGCGAGAAAATCGGCAAACCCGGCCTTGAGCGAGGCGGTGATGTCATCCGCCGTGATCGTGTTCACCTGCGGCTCAGCTTGCTGCTGCGGCGTCAGATTACCTGGTGGCGTGGACTCGTCGGTCTTGGATGCCATGACACACTCCTCCCCTAGGATGGTTCTGTGCAGGTCGTTTGCCAAGAGACCTTGCGGTGAAACAGACATCCCTTCTCAACAAGTCTGCAACAGGTGAGGCAGATCGGGCAAGGGTTGAGTGCGGCCGCACAATCCGCCAAGAGAGCGACCTGTTTCTAGGCTCAGCAATCCCACGTACGTAGACAAAATCAATGCACACATTCACAAAATCAAGCCGTTTGACAAGCAGTGGAGCAGTCGACACAAAAAGTGGGCGCAATTCGCCCAAGGCAAATATTTATGAAACAGCTTTTCCTCGTTATTTCGCTTTCCGTAGCCCCTTGTTTGGCGGTCGCTGACGCTCAGGCAGACGCTGAGTATATCGCCGCCCAAACTCTGACCAAAGAGTTGTTCGAAGGCGCGCTAGCAGCACAAGCCCCCATATTGCACTCAGCAATTGAGAACGATCTTCGGAAAAAGGGGATAACCCTCTCCAACCCGGAGCGGTTCTTCGAGATCTTGGTTGAAGAGCTCATCGACGAGTTTACCGCATCCATGCAGAGGCAAACCGTACCCCTGTACCTCGACAAATTCAGCCCAGAGGAGCTCGCCGCTATTGCCCGTTTTTACGCGACAGACGCAGGGCAGGCTTTGATACAGAAAACGCCCGAGTTGATGATCGCGGGCGCGGAGCTTGGTCGTCAAGCGGGGATGCAGGCAGGGCAGAATGTGGAAGAGCGGGTTGCCGTTCGGCTGGAAGCCGAAGGGATCGACCTTTTTGACGACCCTTCTTTGATGCAACGCCTGATCGACGCCCTTCGGCAGTAGGGCCGGATATCCTTGCTGCGATATCACTTTCCTTGAACAGGCGGCCATTGATGGTCGCTCATCAGTGCGCTAGCAGGACTCCATCGACGCGATTTGCGGTGCCATCGGAACGACATCGATCCAAATTGCAGCCAATCCGAAAGGGTCAGTCGAATTTCCTTGCGTTATTTGCAAGAGCTGTAGGTTCCAACGCGCCCGTTTGCTAGGCGCCAAAGACTTCGCGACGCAATGCCCGTCGATTGGCCGCAAAATAGAAAAGGGAGGGCCTCTGCCCTCCCCAACTAAGGCTTAATGCACAACCGCATCGTCAGGCCGGGGATGGTTGCTGGCGGCGACGCGGTCGCCGATGATCAACCCATCGACACCGGCATTGACCGGGATCGTGTCGCCATCCGCGATGTCACCAGCCAGCAGCATCTCGGCCAGCGGATCCTGCAAGGCGCGCTGGATCACCCGCTTGAGCGGCCGGGCGCCGAACACCGGGTCATAGCCTTCCTCGGCCAGCCAGGCCTTGGCGCTGTCATCCAGCTCCAGCCGGATCTTGCGCGCTGCCAGCCGCTTGAGCAACCGGGCCAACTGGATATCGACGATGCCAGACATGTCGTCCCGCTTGAGCCGGTCAAAGATGATCGTCTCATCCAGACGGTTCAGGAACTCGGGCCGGAAATGCGCCCGCACCGCGTCCATCACATCGCGCCGCGCCTGAGAGCTGTCCGCCCCCTCGGGTAGTTGGCTCAGCGCCTGCGAGCCGAGGTTCGAGGTCAGCACAATCAGCGTCTGCTTGAAGTCGACCGTGCGGCCCTGACCATCGGTCAGCACGCCATCGTCCAGCACCTGCAAGAGCACGTTGAACACGTCCGGATGTGCCTTTTCGACCTCGTCGAACAGCACCACCTGATAGGGCCGGCGCCGCACCGCTTCGGTCAGCGCACCACCTTCGTCATAGCCGACATAGCCCGGAGGCGCCCCGATCAGACGAGCGACGGAGTGCTTCTCCATGAACTCCGACATGTCGATGCGCACCATCGCGTGCTCATCGTCGAACAAGAACTCGGCCACCGCTTTGGTCAGCTCGGTCTTGCCCACACCGGTCGGCCCGAGGAAGAGGAACGACCCCAAAGGCCGGTTTTCGTCGTTGAGCCCAGCGCGCGCCCGGCGCACCGCGTTGGCCACGGCAGTCACCGCCTGATCCTGGCCGACAACCCGCTTGTGCAGACCGTCTTCCATCCGCAGCAGCTTTTCGCGCTCGCCTTCCAGCATCTTCGAGGTCGGGATACCGGTCCAGCGTTCGACAACCGCGGCGATCTGTTCCGGGCGTACGGCCTCTTCGACCATGACGTCATCCTCGGCGCTTTCGGCCTGCTCCAGCTGCTTTTCAAGCTGCGGGATCACGCCGTAAGAGAG
>JAAUYB010009477.1_pt1 | contig 10470 bp, 12 predicted proteins | sample 7278071 | NCBI WGS metagenome assembly JAAUYB01 (sample SAMN14350121, study PRJNA611818) | marine sediment metagenome | isolation source: surface marine sediment (1.8m) | place: French Polynesia: Moorea | collected 2018-08 | reverse complement strand
GTCGTGGGCACGCACGTCCACTGGCAGAGGATGTCGTACTTGTAGCTGTTTCCGCAGCTGAGCCCGTCGTCTGCGATGTAGCCGCTGTCCCTGCGGTGGCAGTTGTTGCCGCTGTTGGACCGCAGCGAAAGGGTTATCCTGTGTTGGGATAGAAAGCATTTATGTTCAAGCCCGTCGCTCTTCCTATTCATATTGCCGAAAAACGTCGTGATTTAAGAGTTTTAAGACTACGATGTCTTGCGCCGTTTTTGAGTTTTGGGTGTGTTTCTCTTGTGCCGTGTCTTATTCGTACCACGAGGCGTATCGGTACTCTGTCCCGTCCGTCCACTCCAGATCTCTGTCGCACCCGCTGGCGCTGTTGCAGACGTTCGCGCCCGGGTTGAGCAGCCCCACCCAGGTGGCCGTGCTGGTCAGAGACACGATGTTGTCGTACTCCTCCTCGGTCTTGAAGTGGGCCAAGTGGGCGGCGGGGTCGTCGTCCTAGACAAATTTGTCAAATATGTTGCTAGAAAAAGGCATGGAAGTGAGAAAGCCCTTGAAAAGGAGGTTTTGAAAATTTTGACAAGTGATAATATAGTTAGCGAAAAAGTGCCAGTGTGTTGTGATTTGTAACTGCTGTTCCATTTACACGAAAATAGACTTTTTTTGGACAAAAGTGAGTTTATTAGGTACCTGGCAGTGGTCAATGGCGTCGCCGAACTTGTAGTTCCCCGAGTAGAACCTGTAGAAGTGCTGCCCGGAGGCGCCGCTCACGGAGTAGCCGGAGGGAGGGGAGCAGGGGGAGGAGGGACGGAAGAACAGGAGGAGGAGGAGGAGGAACAGGGTCCCAAGGCGTCGCATCATTTCCCCCATACTTTAAAAATAGTTCAATTCGAACCGTCAAACTTTTTAAGGCCTCCTCGCCTCTGGAAAGCTCTTTTCGGCGCGCGTCCCCTTTTATAGGTATAGATCATTGGCGGCGGCGGCGGCGGCCACCGCCGACAGGAGGGCATCAGATACGATTCTGACGACACCGAAATTGCATTGCGTTTGCCCACAGTGAAGAAATGTTTGCGGATTCTTTCCGCGGCAATTAGCCGTAGAAGAGTGGGGAAATAATGGTTCCGGAGAAGTATTTTGATCTTCTCAAATCATCAGGAAAATTGGCGGTCTCTTGATTTTGTCCAAAAAAGTCTAACTTTTGCCTGTCGCCCCCTTGTCACAAACGTAATTGGCATCAATTTTGCGGGAGAAAGAGGAAATCCCCCTAAACAAAAGAATTGACCTGGGCCGATATTTTCTCGTTCTGTGGTGGCGTCGTCATATGGCCTTTTTTTGCCGGAATCATTTCGAAAGTTTCGCGATCGAGAAAAAAAACTTTTCCCCCTTCTCATTCCAACGAGCTCCGCCGCCGGACCCAAATCACCATTCAAGTGGCCATTAACTTTGCCCCGCAAAAACTTCTGAGAAATTGTCGCCCGAAAAGTCATTAGAGGCAAACATCAATCTTTCGCTAACCATGGTCAAAATGATGGGCTATTTGCCTTCATTTGAGGACCGTCTAGTTTCCCCCCCGCTATTAGCCTTTTTTGAGGGGATTTGGGGACCTTCACCTTTCTCTTTTCTCCGCGGTGTCTTCCGTACCTTACCTGAATGTCAACTTGTGTTGACAATATTTTTTTGAAATATTTGGCCCGCGATGAATAAATATAAACGTACCCCTCAAAATATGGGGTATCACCGTACCTTCTGAACTTACCTACAAAAATTTGGGATGCCTTTTGAGCGTGCCCCGCAAAATGTGGTGGTGCCTTCTTCTAAAACTTTCACGTACTGATCAACGAATCAAGAAAACTATGAGCAAACTTTTGAGCAGACAGGCCTCCTCAGTAAAAATAACTTTCTTTGACAATGTAGCACGGCAACGAATGTGAACCACGCAAATCCTTGGAGAATATTTTGCCGCTATTTATGTATGTTAGCAGCCAAACTATCATCGCATCTGTATGTAGCTGCATATTTTCATGTACTAGTATAGCAGCTTTCTCTGGATTACTATCGGATCAAGATTCACCATTTGATCGCAAAGGGCCTTTGTGAACATGGCGCATTCGAAGTAGTAAAGAATACCTTGCTACTGGAACTCACGTAAAGCTCGTCCCCACCGACACCGGAGCCCCGTCCGTTAGAGGCCCAGTGGCGCCCTGGGGCCAGGCGACTTGGCAGGTGACCTCGGTGGTCGTAGTAGAGGTAGAGGTTGTTGTTGTTGTTGTCGTTGTTGTCGTTGTTGTCGTTGTCGCCACGCACGTCCACTGGCAGAGGACGTTGAACTCCCACCCGTCTTCGCCGCAGGCGACGGCGTCGTCGGCGATGCGGTTGGTGACGGTGTGCGCGCGGTGGCACAGGTTGCCCTCGTTGGAGCGGACGTCAAGAGTCATCCTGATTGCGGGACGTTCAAATTTTGCACGCGCTTTGTTTTTCCACTGTTTCGGATTCACGAGAACGTGGCATCAATTTCCAACCGAAAACTTGACGCAAAAGCCGAAACGTAAACTAGACAGAACTATTTTTTATATAAAAAAATCAATTGTTGTGCAAGTCGTATAAACTCTTCACCACTTCTCCGCTTCGAACTCCGCCCCGTCCGTCCACCGCAGGATCCCCTTGCACCCCTCCGCGTCCAGGCAGGTGCCCGCTCCCCCCGTCGGGTTGAGCAGCCCCACCCAGGTGGCGCGGCCGGACGAGAGCGACACGATGTTGTCGTACTCCTCCTCGGTCTTGAAGTGGGCCAGGTGGGCATCGGGGTCGTCTTTCTTTGTTGGGCGCAAGAATGTTCAGTTTCAAAGCCCTCTTCTCTTGCCTTCACCTCTCCACAGTATGGTACTCTTCCTCAAATCCAACTTGAATGTTTTCTTTGGAATTATTACCTGGCAATGCTGCATTGCGTCCGGGAACTCGTAGTCGTTCTCGTAGAACCTGTAGAAGTGCTCTCCGGAGGCTCCGGAGGCGGCGTAGCCAGAGGGAGGGGAGCAGGGGGAGGAGGGGCGGGGGAACAGGGGGAGGAGGAGGAAGACTATGAAGCTCTCTCCCATTCCCATATCGTTAGCTCGTACGGAGGTGTGAATTTATTTCGGTGATTTTTTAAAGCAGAGTTAAATTCGCACTAAAGGTTCGGCGACTGCCGTCCCCACATCTCAAGTTATAATAAAAAATAAATTAGAACCTCCGATTTCACATTTCTGTAATCGATACTTACTTCATGACGCCAACGAATTACGACCAATTTTCGTAAGAAACGAAATGAGCGGCGCGTCGAGATAGTATGACTAGCGTGGGTGTGGGACGCTGATTGAAAGTAATTCTAGTCAGATTCAATCGAAATGGATTGCCACACGAAGGAAGGCAAGACGAAAAGTCAAAACAATACCGTTTATTTCGATATCTCATTTCAAAGTTTATTACTATAGCATTATAAGAGACTAAGAATAGCTCTATTTGGTCTTATACGCCATTTGTTTCCTAGTCTCGTTTTTCAAGATTTCCGTTTCTTTATCGTCCTCAATAGAACGGCAATGATGGCACTTTCGTATAGACTTGAGGAAAATTGAGGACATATTTCATTTCATTGCGACATGCGATTTGACGTTTTTGATGCAGGGCCGGGAATTTTAAACGTAGTACTGTGCGAGTACTACGGTATAATTCAAGGACGAAAAAAAAGCGTTAGTTTCATAACTCCTGCTCCTGAAAAAGTCTGCAAAATCGGGAAATTTCGCTCACACTTGCTCCCGCGCCTTGTCTTAAAATTCCTGCGAGAATAGGCCTGAGACACATCTTACAAAATGATCCGAGTTTGGGAAAGCATCAGTGGCTGTAAACATGGCTTTTTACCCGAGACAAAACTCACGAGGTTTTCCTGGTGATGCAGACCTCCTCGTCCTCCGCCTGGCCGTCCAGGCTGACCCCTCCTGGCGGCAGGAGTGGCAGGCAGGTGGCGGCGGTGGGGCCGTCGGCCGGGCAGGTGAATTGGCAGATGGCGCCCCCGGCCAGGGAGGAGCAGGGCAGGTCGTCCGCCAGGTAGTTCTGGTAGAGCGCCGTGCGGAGGCACCCGGTGGCGCCGTTCGCGCGGACGTTGTTCTGGTTGTTCATCCTGCGAATGGATCAGATGCCCAACCAAAAGCTAAAGTGTGTTAAAGGCACTGGTTTTGAGCCTTTATCGGATACTTGCAACTGAAATAGTTAAAGTCACTTTCTCTTTGCAGGGTTCCCTCTTCCGTATTTTACTTTTGGCCTGTGCGCGCGCGCTTGAGCCGTGCCTCACCAGTTCTCGTTGACAAAGTTGGTCAGGTCCGTCCACTTGAGCTTCCCGCTGCAGGCCTGCCTGCTGCCGCAGTTGTGCCCCTGCGGGTTGAACAGGCCCACCCAGTACTCCCCGTCGCCTGCGATCCGGCGGACGGCGTTGAACTCCGCCTGCGTCTTGAAGTGGGCCAGGTGGGCGCCGTCATCCTGTAGAGTAGTAGCCAAGATCGTATGTTCGAATATTGTGGGAAAAATAATTATTTCGGGAGTAGCACATACCTGGCATCTTTCTACACCTTCAGAGTGGAGCATCTGCTGCTCGTACTTCTTGAAGAAGAGCCGACATCCTGGGCCCCTGTTTTGGTAACCCTGCGGAACTGTGGGTGAGGGGGTGTAGATAAACTCTTTGTCCTTTTGTGCTGGTTGGCTTCGAATATCTCACAGTTGCAAAGGATATCCGCGACTTCGGCGTCCCCAAACGTCTCTACTTCGCCCCCGTCCTCGACCTCGGCGTCTGACTCGGCGCGGCAGCAGCCAAAGATGCCGAAGAAGCAGCAGCGGAGGATGGCGAAGAGTATCATCGTCGCCTCCGAGGGCCTCATCTTGAGTTCCCGCGTTCGGCCTCGGGACTGAGAACAAAGAATACTTATCCTCGTCTCTCCCGCTTACTCTCATTAAAAAGCCGAGTTTTCCTCTCTTCCCTCCGCCACAGAATCGTACTAACGATCCACAAAGTGCTTTATTCCCCCTTTTGTACTGCTCGATAAAGTTTATGTGCTCACGTGCCCCCCCCCCCCGCTAGCAATAAAAGCACAGAGCTCATTAGTAATAAAATCCTTTATTCCCCGAGAACGGGAGGGCAAAGGCGACTTGTAGCCATCATTAATCATGGGTGGTTTTTTGCTTTCAGGTCAGTCCCGAACTGCGGGCCTTGGTGGACTCGGACTCCCCCATGGTGAAAGCGGACGGAACAGGTACGGGATTCGCCAAAGGATTTTGCAGACTTGGCCGGTAGCCAGGCTATTTTGCGTGTCGAAAAAAGTATTCCATTCCTTCTTGGCTTTCTTGCTGGCAATTCTCCCCAACCTGCACCCAGCTTTTATCTTTTTTTTTGCAGCAAGATATTTCTTATTTGCTCAATATTTACAGTTTCTGTCTCGTTCGTGTCCTAAATTTCCCTATTTCAGCCGGCGCGGTTGACCCGTCCTTCGTGTCCCTTGAGCGCGATCTGGTGTCCCTGTACCGCGGCAAGACCCTCCACTGGAGGCACGAGCAGATGTGCCTCGCCTCAATGCTCATGCTCCTCGTACCAGGGTGAGTTCGGAAAGCAATTTTATTTTGGGGATAAAGGGGGATTGTTGCAGAAACTTGTTTTTTGCGGCTCATTTGTGCCTAGGGCCTTTGATGTTTGGGGCCGGAGAGATTTCTGCTTTAATTGCAGAACGCTCCTGCGTTTGTGGGACAGCGAGAACAGTGCTTCATTTTTATTTTTTTTTCGGGAGGGAACTTGATTGTTGCGCAGCGGATTATTGCTTCCTCGCCTTGCGGATTGTATCCCCTGATTTTTATCTAGTTGTAAGAGGAAATTAGTTTCGGTTTCCTCGCTAGGTGGACTTTGTTGACAAAGAGATACGGGAATTCATTGCTGCTGGACTTTCATTATTTCTGATTTGTTTTTGTTTTTTTTTGCTAGAGCCAGAGATTGGACAGGTTACCACTTTTTTTATCGCCGTGGGCCTTGATTGGCGCTGGCAATTTTATTGTCGACAAATGGGGCTCTTTTACATTGCCAGCTAATATTTGCACTAGGAGCGACTCTTTCACCAAGTCACGTGTTTTCGACGCAGACAGGCAGAATATGGGGGTTAATAAAAGAATAGCCGCCTATGGCCGGGAATCGCTTATGAAGGCAATGCGGTTCTTTTGCTGCAACGTTGCCGTCTATTGAAGGAAAATCTTGCAATATTTTTAATATTTATATATTGGCCGAATTGTGGATATAGAATTCCCTCCTCCTTTCTCTAGCCGCACTTGTAGACGTGGTTCTTCGGGCACCTGGCGTCTGACTGCAGGTTCCAGCAGGTGACACCCTTGTCGGCCTTGGAGCACTCCCCCAGGCAGCACCTGTCTCCCGAGCAGGAGTGGACGTAGGACGGGCAGGTGGACCTGACACACCTGCAGTCGCACTTGTAGTAGTGGCCTGGCGGGCACCTGCTGTCGGGCGGGAAGGGGAGGCAGGTGACGCTGGGGTCGGAGCAGGGGCCCAGGCAGCAGCGCCCGTCTGAAGAAAAAAAAGCCGATTGCTTTTTGGGGAAAACCTTTAAACCTTTAAAAGGACTTTTTCACCTGAGCAAGAGTGTAGGTAGGACGGGCAGTTCACCTTGGCACATCGGCACTGGGCATCGGCCCAAGTGGCCAGTAGGCCCAGGGCAATGAGAGCAAAGACGACAAGCTTCATGCTCGCAGAATTTATTTGATCGAAGACTTAACGATTTTTTAGAGGGCAATTTTTGACTGCTGTGTTGCCTCCCTGGTACGCTTTTTATCCTTTGGCGTAGGAAGGCCTTGGATAAAATGTGGCCATGGGAAGTCGAATGCGGCGATTTTATCTCTCGAAATTGCGATGAAAGCAGGAGGCGTGAATCCCTTGAGCCTATATTTCTAGTCTGTGCGAATAAGTTCCTGCTATCTTTTTCCCGCAGTTGGATCTTGAGCTGTGCAGATAAATCACAGGGTGCGAAACAGGATTACGCCTGTCAGAAACGATTTCATATTTACGGCTTCCAAAAAGGAATTAGAAAGGTGTTGCGTAGCTCTTCCCGAGACTCTCTAGTACCTCTATTAATTGCACACAAAATGTACCTTTCCTATCAAATCCACTGGTTCTGATCTGTTGCTTTTGAAGCAGCCAGCGTTTGTATTCTATGGGCGCCTTCCTTGGAGGAAGGCGCCATCGGCGGGCGGTCGAAAGGGCCGCCGCCGCCCATTTGCTCAAAGATCCCTTCCTTACGGTGTGAGATAGAGCCCTGTTATTTAGCCTCGACTTAAGGCTAGCATAAGCCCGCCTACTTCACTTTTATTTCCTTGCCTTTTGGTGCATTGTTCCTTCTCCTGCACATTCTTTTCAAATGTATTCGCAGTCCTCCTGGGGATCAGATCAGTCGCTCCCCCTCGGGCATCACTTGATGTCATCCAGGCAGAAGACGGGTTTGTCCGTCGGGCACGGATTGGGTGGAGTCGGGGGAGACGGGGGCGTCGGCGTGGGCGGCGTCGGCCTCGGGGTGCACTTGCAGCCGTACCCGGGCGGGCACCCGGGGACCCTGTAGCCGGTGAAGCAGTAGGTGGTGGGGGCGTCGCAGGGGCCGGTGCAGCAGACGGGGTCGCGGTCTTGGAAGATGGCAATTTTGGGTTGAAGCTCTAAAAGTGTCGAATAGTGTCATCTTTCTAGTCTCACTTAAGCAAACGGTGACGCTGGAGCTCTGAGCGCAGCCCAGCTTTTCGCACGTGCAGTCGTATCCTCGCCTGTAGCATCCCCAACCCGCCGCCGGATCGGCCGCCCAAAGGACCAAGAACAAGGTGGCAAGCAGATCTCTCATGGTGCGCAACAAAAAAAGACTGGGGCCTGGACATAGAAAGTACTCTCTTTTGTGCCTTTGGTGGCGATTTTGCTTCAGCTGGCAAGGTATGGACTTGATGACTCTCTTTGTCCCTCTTCTTGTGAAGAATAGTAAAAAAATATTGACGGCAACCGGCCTAGCGACGCTCTGAGTTTACTTCCTCTTAAATCTCGTAGGATGGGACACAGGAAACATTTGACAGGATGAGGAAACGCTGCTTTAGGACGGAAAGCAGGAAGCTCTTTATGGCAACATGCATTCTCACTCTCGCAAGTGCGTTTATCTTTTTCTTTTTTTTCTTGTGTGTTTTTTTCAAGGTAAAACGCAATTTTGCAGAGGAGAAACAGAAAAAATATTCTACCCATGCAACCCAGAAGCGTATTCAGCATCCTGTCATTTTCCTCGCAAAAAAACGCAGGAGCTGCTGTCACTTTCAGCGAACGCCCTAGCTCTCTTTGACACTACGGGCCTACAGATTGACTCGTGTATGCTTCTGATGGTACCGCGGTTGCTTCGTTTCGCAATAGCACCTGTGAAAAAAAGTATTTTTGACCAAAGTGGACTTGAAAGTGGTGTTTTCTTTTCTAGCTTCCTAATTTCCCTTAAAACGACTGCCCTCTATGAAGGTTTGTTTCCCTATTTCGGGTATCCGACTCCATTTTAAGGACTTGCGTTAGAATTTAAGCGCATTATCTTAAATTGCCCTCTAGAAAACACTTCCCATCTTTTCCCTTCAGTGCTTTCTTCCTAACAGAAAAGTTGTGCTCGCATCGAAAGATTGCCACGAAGAAGCTATATCACGTTTTTCGTCTTCGTAGCAAAAATACGTCGATAAGAGGAATTTCAGTGACACACGAAATCATTGCGGGAATGCCCTCATTTTTTTGGGGCGGAAACTCAGACAAAAGCTGCTTTTGAAAACAAGAGCGGGAAAAAGTTTTGCGGCAAGGTGCAGGCTTCCTGGAAATACTTTCAATTCTTCGAAACTGAACTACGTAGAATGCGGAATACCGTTTCCTGCAGAACCAATGATCAAGATTTGCGAAAAATGATTTGAATCTAGTATGGACTTGAAACAAAAAAAATAGATTTGTTCCGTACTCATTTGTTCCGATCGTGTATTTCATATTTTTTTCATTTCAAGTCGCTTTTTGGAGAAGAACAAATGTCTTCCTCCTCGACGCTGCTACAGCGGGTAGAATCTGAAGTCTGAGCAGCCCCTGATTGTCGGGCAGCACCTGCCGGACCTGCATCTGACCCAGCCGGGCTCCTGGCACTCATCCTCCGTGGGGGACACAGGTGCCGCTCTGGCAGCCGTAGCCGCTAGGGCAGGTTCAACTCTGGCAGGTCCAGCGCGAGCAGGTGCAAGGCATGCTGTCTTAAAAAGATTATTTTTTGAATGTTTTTGGATTGTGGGTTTTTTGCGTACTCTCTGGCTCGCCCGCGCTTGCAGGAAATCCAACAACGAACCGGGATAGAACTGAGCAGGCCAGCATTTCCTACCTTGCAGAAAGGACGCTAGAGAATCTTTTGAAAATATTTTTTTAAGCTGCAAAACTGAGAGGCCTCCGGCGAAGCAAGGCCTTTTTATTTCCTCCCTAGTTGGGATCGAAACAGGAAACTGGGTGACTTATTCCCTGCGTAGCAGTAGTCACAGGAAGCCCCCTTCCCCCGCAATTTTGAACATCCGGCGATAAAAAAACTCGAATGCGGCGAGTTGGGCCTCTTTCGTAAGTACGGCGAGTGGGTCTTTTCGAATTGCTTTCGGCACTGGAATTTTGGACTAGTATTTGGATGAGACGTGGCCGGTTGCATTTCTCAAACCTTACTTTTTCGCTAAACTAAGCAGGAAGTAGTCCTATCCTTCCTAGTGAACTATTCACCCTTGTCTGCCTTTATTTCGGAGTCACACGCCAGCACTTAATTCACAGCGACTAGAAGATGCACAGGGGTTCCTCCTCCACCCCGCACTCGATGCAGCACCCTTCCCCCTCGCACTCCTGGAACGGCTCCGGGCAATCCCTGCTCCCGTCGGGGACGCAGTTGCCGCCGTCGCCGTCGCAGACGTTGCCCGGCGGGCACACCCACTCCTCGCACGGGCAGTCGTCGTCTCCAGTGGGACATTGGTGGGCGCACGTGCAGGGGATCGAATCTGAGCGAAAAAAATTTGTCTTTATAGGGGGAAACCAAGTTGCTTTCTAATTTGCTTTGAACCTCACCTCTAGCTGCGGCAGCGAGCACCAGGCCCAGAAAGGCCAGTAGCGCAAGGGACTTCATATTATTTTTTTTAAAAAAAAATAAAGTCTTCTTGATGCTTCGACTGTCAGTTCAGGTGTGGCTGCTTTCAAGTGAAGTACCCATGTTATATGTTGTACACTAAGCACAGTTGGGCTACTGGCGAAAAATGAATGCCACTTTGAATGTTTCGCGCCATGGGCGGGCTTCAGCATTTTTACTGACGGGAAATCCGGGACAAAAAGCTGTCGCGCTTGGGAAGAACGGAAACAGGAAACTTTTTACCACATTATTCAAGGCGTCGAGGTAGAAGCGAGCATCGCACAAAAATTATACTGCC
>JAAUYB010031687.1_pt1 | contig 10472 bp, 12 predicted proteins | sample 7278071 | NCBI WGS metagenome assembly JAAUYB01 (sample SAMN14350121, study PRJNA611818) | marine sediment metagenome | isolation source: surface marine sediment (1.8m) | place: French Polynesia: Moorea | collected 2018-08 | reverse complement strand
GTTGCGCCGCCTGCGTCGTCCTCCTGCGCCTCGTAGTTGCTGGCGCCGGCGAACAGGTTGCGCACGCGATCCATGACGACCAGCTTCACGAGGGCGAGGCCTTCTCAAAGTTGGGGAACACGATATCTCTACTGGAGTCTGGAGAGAGTCTCAAATAGGCTAACAATTTGAGTAACAAATTTGGTGCAAAAAATACAGTTTTGACACTTTGACGTCAACGTCAACAGCGGCGTATTTTGCTGGAGACTCAGCTGTCGCTCCACCAGGGCTTGTGGGCGGATCGCGGTAGTCGGCGCCGGCAAGCAACAAAGCCCTAGTCACCAGTGTTTTCAACCGAAGAATATTCACATTAGGTAAATCGAATATTTGACCGAATATTCGTATTTGTTGTATTTCTCTTTGACAGTCTTTGCAGGGTTCCCGTCTCCCTTTTCTAAACCAAAAGCATGGTGGTTTACCGAAAAACTTTTTTCGCCATGAACTTTTATCTTGCTATGAAAGACTTTTTGATGGTGTACGAAACTATTGGGTATTCGAATTTTTGACCCTATTCAAAAAACCGAATCCGAATATCTGAAAACAATGCTAGTCATGCGAAACAAGAGATTCTCTATTCTCACCCAAGCAGAAGTCCCTCTTAGTCTCACCCCATCTTGGGATGGAAATTACAATGGATGGTCTCACATTTACGCTACACGGCCAACCTGCTAAGTTGAAGAAACGTGCTTCAAGAACATTAAATATTCGCCTTAAACCTGCCGCACTGCATTCGAGACCTAAAATGAAATTCTGCAACTTCACAGCTTACGGTTCTGGCAACGTGCTGAAAAAGTTTTGCGTTGAAATACTGGCCTACTCAGCATCCACCACTACTAAACCGCAGAGAAATATTTTTCGTTCCTAGCGCAAACTGCAAATGGCGAGCCGCGAATAAACGGTAAGAAGACTTTGATCCATGACTTTTGAATGCGTCCAGGATATTCGCCGACTGTAGCAATAGGAACCCCTATTTTTTGCTGCAGACGGCGACGAGGCCTAGACGAGGAGGAAAGGTGTCCGATGGCACGGCCATTCCCCCTCGCAGCCGAGTCGAGAAAGAGGCCTTTTGGCACTCTTCCCCGACAATGAGGTCGGTGTGACAAAACAGGCAGAGGCCAGCCGAAACCGGGCACTCTCCGTTCAAGGTGTGTCGCCGTTTATTCCAGTAGGAGGACGATTCAGCTCCATCTAGTAGTAGCGAAACGAGAGTTCTCCTTTTCCCTTAGGCGACGAGGGTGGAGGCGGTGCTCGACTCGTACTTCCAGGTGGGGGGAAGCACGCCCTTCTTCTTGTAGTACCTGCGATAACAAACAAGGGTCAGTTAACAACACGTGTCTCTACATCTACCTGGGCTACTCTTGTCTGTCTTACCTGGCCAGCCTGTGGATCCTGGACTCGATGAGAATGAGCCTGAACTTGGCGTCCTTGTCCTTGCGGTTCCTCTCCAGGTGCTTGCGGATGTTGACGGCCTTCTTGATCAGGTAGTAGATGTCCTCGGGCAGGTCGGGGGCCAGGCCCTTCGACTTGAGGATGCGCAGGATCTTGTTGCCGGTGACGAAGCGCACCTGGGCGACGCCGTGGCTGTCCCTCAGGATGACGCCGATCTGCGAGGGGGTCAGGCCCTTCTTGGCCAGCTTGTAGATCTGCTCCTTGACGTCGTCCGAGGTCAGCTTGAGCCAGGTGGGCACGGAGCGGCGGTAGGGCAGCGCGGACTGCGAGATGCCCTTGCCGGGCGCGTGCATGCGACCCATGATGGAGGAGGGGGTGGAGGCGGACGGGCTAAACACACAGGCACGCGCAAGTTAGCAATATAATTGGACAAAATAAGAGCAAATTTACAAGGAAAAATGAAGATTTTCGAGCTAACAAAAATATCTCTTACCTTTCGGAGGAAGACGAAAACGGAAAAGGAAGAATCAGCTGAAAAGATAAACAATCAAGAAGAGGTTTCAAAAAGTCCAAAAGGGAGAAAATGCGCCAAAGCCTCGCTCGACGGAAAGAGACAGTTTGAACACTATAATAATGTATTGAAATAATGTAATATTTGTTTTCCACCGCATGCATTTCATGATAGTTATAGCTACGTTTTCTATGTGTTATTAATCCATACCAAATTAGCGATACTTCCTTGATTCTTTGCAAATCTCCCTAGTTGCGTGTCTTGGCCACATTCACTTTTGTAAATAAAAATCAGCTGCGACCAAAAATGACAGCAGAAAAAAGTCGAAGAAAGAAGAGGCGAGACTGAAGAAGAGGAGTTGTTCCCGTTGGAGGTCAACCCGGCCGAGGTCATCCAGGGGTCAAAGGGGGAGGCCCAGCGCAAGGGGCAGCCTCCACAGAATCACAAGGACCCACAAAACGGAAAATCTCGGAGTATTTTAGAGTTTGACGTCTCCTTGAACGTCTTCCCTTGTCAGTGTGACTAAGCACCTTTGCGGACGTTGCTCCGGACCCTAGTGTCCCTCACCGCCGCCACCATGTTCGGCATGAACTTCTTCAACGAGCTCCCCCGGCCCTTCAAGACGCAGTACAGATGCTTCTCCGTCTCCATGATGCCGGGGTCGGAGCGCGACGACCTGGAGAAGGGCGGCAAGATCATCCTCCCGCCGTCCGCCCTCGACCAGCTCACCAGGCTCAACATCGTCTATCCCATGCTATTCAAGCTCACAAACGCCGCGGTGAGATATAGGAATGGCTCAGCAGCTGTAGATGATGAGAGTTGACCGTTTGCTTCTTTTCAGGCTAGCCGCACGACCCACTGCGGCGTGCTGGAGTTCGTGGCTGACGAGGGCAAGGTGTACATCCCGTACTGGATGATGCAGAACCTGATGCTGGAGGAGGGCGGCCTGCTGCAGGTGGAGTCCGCCTCGCTGCCCGTCGCCACCTTCGCAAAGTTCCAGCCCCAGTCGTGCGACTTCCTCGACCTGACCAACCCCAAGGCCGTGCTGGAGAGTCGCCTGAGGAACTTTGCCTGTCTCTCCACGGGCGACATCATCGCCATCCACTACAACAACAAGACCTACGAGCTCAGCGTGCTGGAGACCAAGCCCGCTCCGGCCGTCACAGTCATAGAATGCGACCTAAACGTGGACTTTGCGCCGCCGGTCGGGTACAAAGAGCCCGAGCGGGTTCCGCGAGGTGGAGGAGGAGGAGGAGGAGGCGCCGGCGGCGCGCACAGCGACGACGAAGAGGAAGCCATGGACGTGGCCGACCTCATGCCGGAGCAGACGGGCTTCGTCGCCTTCAGCGGCTCAGGGAACAGGCTGGACGGGAGGAAGAAGAGGACGACCAGCGTGGGGGAGTCAGCAGCCGCCGCCGCCGCCTCGTCGCCACCGTCCCAGGCGACGCGGCGGCCGCTGCAGGAGTACGTGCGGGGCATCCCGGACTACGACTACGAGGTGGGCACGCTCAAGTTCATCCGGGGCAAGGTGCGGAAACCTGCGTCCGCGGCGGGAGAAGACGCCGGAGGGGGAGGGGGAGGCGGAGGAGGAGAAGGAGGGGAAGGAAGCACTGCCAACGGCTTCGAGGCCTTCAAGGGCGAGGGCAAGTCACTGCGGGCCGCCACCTCTGGGAAGAGGAGCGCCAAGAAGTGAAAAGAGTCCACTTCGAATATCAAAGTCTGTGGTGGTCTCCCCAAAGAAGATTAAGAGCTAAGAGCGGTGGACGAATCTTGGCGGGCGAGAAAAGGGGGCGGCTCATAATGCTATAAAAATTGTTATCGTTTAGCTCACATTCGCGAACCACAACTTCGTCGTCGTCTGCTACTATGCCTGGAACACTTTTGAGAGATATTGATTGGTCCCGACACGCTAAAATACAGGCTGATATGACTTTTGAGGAATTTTTGACCTGACACGTTTTAACAGACTTCGATTCTACCATCTTTAGGTTCTTTTGAAAACCCAGTCGTGCACTTTCTCAAGGTGGAGGAAAATGGCCATTAATTCATAGCTTCATGCAGCTTTCGTTAAAAATCCAAGTGACTCTTACATCATAAATATTTAGTTACTCACAAGTTTTCCCCCCTTTATTCTCATCGAAGTTATGGATTTATGGCCCGCCAACAGATCTCTGACAATTGCAAACGTCGGCATGGCCAGAAACTACTACGAAGAGGACGCTCAACGAATCGACTTTCTCGACCCCGAGGTCAACAGCTACAGCCACCTGTCGTACGAGCAGCAGCCCTGGTTCAAGGCTCGCCGTGCGGCGGCTGTGCGGAACTCCTTCTCCGTCGACCACGATGACGAAGAGAGCAACCGTGACATGGACCCAGGCTCCGCCTCCCATTCTTACTCGCTGAGGGCGAAGAACCTGCCGCAGGGACTGAAGGAGTCCGGGCTGAGGAACCTCTTCTCCAGGCACGGGAGGGTCATCGAGGCCAAAATCTTCCGCCCAAGTGCGTTTTCCCCGTCAATTGCAGATTCCTTTTTATTTCCGCGAAATTCACCGTTTGCTTTGAGCAGAAGGAAAGGAAACGTGGGCCAAAGTCTCCTACATGTCCCACCTGGAGGCCCAGACGGCGAGTCAAGAGCTCCACGGGGCAAAGCCTTTCCACCTGAACGTGGTTCCGTGGCGCGGCGGCAGATCCAGGCCCGGAGGGAACGGAGGCAACGGCGAGAGAGACGTCATTGGGGAGTTCAAGAACCACCCGTGGAGGGACTACAGCGAGAGGAGTCGCCAACAGTTCCAGCAGCAGCAGGAGGTGGGACTTCCTAGTTGGAAGGACGACGATGACGAGGTGGCGGAGAAGTTGGACCCGCATCCACCACCTGTCGTTGAAGAGAACGAAGAGAAGGCCACAGAATCTCCAGAGAAGGACGTGAAAGAAGCTAAAGTCAAGGGTTCAGAGAAGGTAAAAGCTACATCAGACAGTGTTTACTCTACGTCTTCCAAGTTTTCCTCTACCAAATTTCAGGTGAAGCGCAGCTACTATCGTGTCATCTTGCCGTATTCCGCCCCGTCAAACTGCTCCAACACCTCCAAGGGAGAGTGCTGTTCCCACGGCCGCTTCCGTTGCTCCCGCTGCAAGGCCTGGTACTGCTCGCAGAGGTGCCAGGTGGAGGACTGGGAGGACCACGCTCCAATCTGCAAGGTCCGAGAGGAACAGGAAGAAGACCCGGTCTCGACAAACGGCAACACAAATTCTTATTCTTGTAGGCCAAGCTAAAATGGCCTCCTCCGAGACGGAATAGAAGCAAGCGTAGTAGTGATAAAATTTTGCATTAGCTTGTTTAGTATGCGTCTTTCAACAACCATTAGGTGCGTCGCCGAATAACGACATTTTAAAATCACCACACACGAAAAAAACCCTCTCAAGTCACATCGAACGGCCATTTTATCATTTCTTCTTGTCATTTTTGTTCTCGCCAATCTACTTCTTCCTCATCTTCTTGGAGCGGCTGCCCCCGGAGGACGCGACGGTTGCGTCGTCCCCGCCTCCGCCCTCCTTGGAGGCCACCACCATGGGCTCGCCGGCGCCGTTGGAAGAAGAAGAGTCAAAGGGGGCGATCTCGTTCAGCAGCGCGTTCTGGCTGTGGGCGCCGAAGAGGGTGTTGAGGAGGGCGATCCCGTAGCCGGTGCTGCGCTCGCCCTAAAAGAGAAAAAAATCCCGTTATAATATAAAACAATTGGACAGCTTTCACTAAGGTACTCACGACGTATGCTGGGGCTGCCATGTCGACGTGGAGCCAGTTGCCGGGGAAGTCGAAGCCAAGGTGGGCGTGGATGAACTGCCCGGCGCAGGAGGGTTGAGCATTGCTGCGATCCTGAAACAAGGAGACCAATCAATTTATCGCACGATCAAAATGTTGCATGTTCCTCATTACAGCAACGGAGTTCTTCATGTCGGCGACGGCGGAGGAGAACTCAGGGAAGTGGAGCTCCGGGCAGTAGACGACGGGGAAGGATAGGTCGGCCGAGGCCCTGCCGGCGTCAAGGCAGAATCGCTCCCAGTCCTCCTTGTTGGTCAAGTGGGCGGCATGGTAGCGCCCGCAAGCGATGCCCTGCGCGCCGGTCAGCGTGGCCATGTCCACGATGGTGCCGGCACCAAGGTCCCTATGGGCGTAGACGACTCCGTCCGAGAGGACAAGGCGGCCCTCGGCGTCGGTGTTGTTGATCTCAACGGTGCGGCCGGAGTACAGGGTGTGGATGTCGTCCGGTCTGGTGGCGCGATCTCCCACGGCTAAAAAATGATTTATAATTTTAGTTAGAAATATTTTGGAAGAAAGGAAGAATTCTCATGCTCAAGCTCAACTAACCGTTTTCGGCCAGGCAGAAGATGGCGTGCAGGTTCTGCTTGAAACCTTGCTTGACGGCGGCGTAGAAGGCGCCCAGGATTCCTGCTGCTCCTCCGCAGTCCCTCTTCATGCCCGGCATGGCGGTCTTGCCCTTGATGGAGAGTCCGCCGGTGTCGTACACGATTCCCTTTCCCACCCAGGCGACGGTCTCGGTGGCGCCCTCAGGCTCGTGGCTCAGCACGGCCATTGCGGGCGGGTGCACGGCGGCCTTGCCCACGCCGTAGATGCCGCCGAAGCCGCGCTTGCGCAGCTCCTCCCCGCGGACGACCACCGGCTTGATGCCGAGCGCCTTGCCCACCTCGTTGACCTCCTGCACGAAGGCGTCGGTGTGCATCTCGTTACACGGGGCGTCGACGATCCTTGCGGCCAGGCGGATGCCGAAGGAGGCGTCCTGCAGGGCAGACAGCTCCTCCTGGGTGGCCACTTGCTCGCCGGACGGGGCAAGGAACTCCACGTTGACCTCTGCGGCGGGCCTGGCCTTGCGCGGGGAGGAAGCATCGCCGCTGTTGTTGGTGCTGTTGCTTAGGAGGCCGGAGGTCTTGCGGCTGTACAGCGGGAAGGCCCTGGCGACGGCGCAGCCGGAGGCGTACACGTCGGGGCGATCGCAAACGATCTGTGGAAAGAAGAGAAAATTTCAGATCAAATTCATTTTGCAAATCGCACAAGAATTCTACAGTCAACACGAAGAGAGATTGCACGTACTGAATCAAGGGGGTGGGCCATAAGAGGGAGATTATTTGCACAACATTTGACGGCTAAGTGGCTCTTGAATATTATGTCAGTGGAAAGAAGAACCGTAATTGCCTGTTGCTAGTTGCAAACAGAAAGATAGAAAAGGATGGACCTCATATCAATCGATAATATTCATAATACCGCTCCTTACCACGATGTTTTCGGCTTGGCCGGAGCTGCAGGCCCTGACCAGCTTGGTGATTGCGTGTGCCCTGGACGGCGCGTTGTGCCTGGAGCACTTGGAGGGCAGCGCGCAAACGACCGCAGAGTTGAGGTAGAGGTTCACGGTGTCGGTGGGAGAAGGGCTCAGGGAGTCGAGGGCCGAGGTCCACAACTGTTCGATGAAGTAAAAATAAGTTTCGCTATTTGTTGCGAGAAAAAACATCAAGAATTCCCACCTCCTCGGTCACCCTAGGCTCCAACTTGGCCTTCACCTTGCTGAAAGCCACTCGTTGAAGGTTCCTACAGAGCAAAGATGAATATTGGTTGATTTTTCTCCTTGCAATTAGGCATCCCCTTCAACAGCGATTTTTTTTCTTCCACTCACTTGGCTTGCCCGATGAAGATGACGGGCTTGTCGGCGGGGTCCGAGGTGGCCTCAGCCGCGGAGTAGCGCAGCTCGGCAACCATCTTTCTGCGGTTCTCCTTGTCTGTTGTAGCAGAAATGCCGACGCCTCTAGACGCCTGAGTTGACGACAGCAGGAGTCTGGCAGGAATGAGAGGTCCGCCGACGCTGCGAAGGAGGAGTCGGGAAGCCAGCTTCTTCTGCCCTCCACCCCACAGTCACCGTAGATAGATCGGCGTCTTACGAAGAGAGGGGCGTTTCGATATCTCGCCGTGTCCCTCCTCGAAAAACGCCGCCGTGTCCCCCTTCTTCTTCACCCCTGAAGTACAGAAAGAAATGGCGAGAGTTAAGAAACGAGATAAAGAAAGAATCCGAGATCTTGTGATGTGTTCACAAGAAAACCGTTCCTTCTCCCTTCTCTAACGTTCGCACACATGCACCGGCAAAAGACAGATGTTGCACACACGCAAATCAAAAACAGTCTCTGAGCACAAAGCACACTTACCGCGGCGGGCGATGACAAGGGCGTTTCTTGTGGCCGCGATTGAAGTGTTCGCTTCAAGTCAGGTGCGAAGCCGGCTTCTTTCAAGAACAGTACGTTTTGGGCCACTGCTGTCGGCTCTACTCGTGGCCGTGTGACCCCCGGTTGACATTCAGACAAGGGGGAAGAGAGAGGATGAAGAAGGAAAGGGAGAAGGAGAATGGGGGGAGGGGGGGGAGAAAGAGCTTTTGCCGGCACGCCCAAGGGAGGAGCGGAGAAGGGAAAAGCTAAAAAGCCAGCAGGCTTCTTGGGAAGGACGGCGGGCACGCGCGAGAAGAGCCCAGCTTTGTACACTCGCCCTACCCCCACCAGAAACCCCCACCAACCGCCTCCAAACTAGGCTCTACCGAAAGAAGGGGGGCGCATGGCTGGCTCGTCAATGCCTCGAAGTCCTCTCTCTCTTAGCACACAGCCTCGATCGCCGAGCACATGAACGGAGGACCGATCTCTCTCTCTCTCTCTCTCTGTCAAGTCGGGTGCTGCTGCTGCTGCTGTTACTGCAGTCTTTGTTGTTGCCGCTCCTGCCGCCGTTGTTGTCGGTGCCGTATCCCGGAGGCCGATTTCCTCTCCCCTCCGTCCTCTCCCCTTGGGCACCGAAGAGAAGAAAGCCTCGCCTCTCTGCCTACGCTCCCAGTTTCTCTCTCCATTTCTCTCTCTCTCTCTCTCTTCTCAGGGCTCTCAGGCCAGTCCTTACGCTCTCTATGAACTTGCTGGAGACGGTGGCGGCGGCGGTGGTGGTGGAAGACGACGGGAGAGGGATCCTCGGGCCTACCCCCTTCTTCCCCCCCTTTCTCTCTCTCTTCCGCCTCCTCCTGACAGCTTAAACGAGAAGTCGAAGACGGAGAAGAAGAAAGATTTCCTCGCGAATATTGCGCAAAAGGGCCTCCTTTGCTAAATAATACATCCTACTGGACAATACACCCCTGGATAACAGTGATAGTTTTGCCAACTTGATCAATCGGCTCTGCAGGGTGGGCGGAGGGGAATATCCTCTGTGGAAAAGAGTATCGAAGGGACTCCCTCCTCTGCTGGCCGAGGGAGGGATTCGTGCGAAGACGGCCAGATCCGGGAGTGGAGGAGGAAGGGAATCACCGATATAGCGCCGACGGCGGCAGTCGAATCCCCGCTCCAGCCATGAGCAACACCCTGAGGAAGCTCCAGAGCTTCGGCTGCTCCTTCAGGGGTGAGAGGAACAAGCACTAATCCGTCCCCTGGTGCTATCCCAGCAGGATCAGATTCATTCATTCTTTTCCCTTCACACAGGCTTCCAGGCCCTGATCCGGCGCAACGACTGCGACGGGGGCTATGACCCGGAGAGCGACGCGGACTGGAGCACCTTCTACTATGGCCACCCATGCGACGATCACATGTGCGGAGAGGAGGGAAGGTAAGTACAAACGATTACAAACCGTAAAGAAAATAACAAGATCTTCAAAAAACTCTCCTTGTTCCAGTTTGCACATCAACTGTCTCCCGGAGGAGATATTGGTCAAGATCTTCTCGTACTTGCCCGCCAACACCATCTCCCATGCTATTCTGCCGGTCTGCAAGCACTGGTAAGAAATGCAGCAAAGCCCAAGACGGTGGAGAACGCATATGAAAAGTGGCTGTTGCCGTTTTTCAGGTACAAGCTGGGCAACGATCCCGTTCTGTGGAAGTGCCTGGAGTTCACGTTCCGCTCCGACATGTCGTTCGACAACATGGTTCGGACGGTGAGCCAGAGGAGCCACCACCTCAGGTCCATCACGCTCAAGAACTTCAAGTCGCCGCACGTCATGGAGAGGATGCTATGGCACATCGGAAACAACTGCTCCAGACTCAAACACGTGAGAGAATGACAATGATTACGAGTGAATTGTTAAACAATCCCTACGTTGTCCCTGCAGCTCCAATTGTACAACTGCTCCCTTCGCTCCGAGACTTTGATCCGGCTGGGGATGACTTGCCCAAACATCGAATCTCTCTCCCTCATCTGCTGTGACGAGAACTACAGAAAGAGCCACTACCTACGGGCTTACATGAAGGCAAGAGGGAAAATGTACCTTCATTGTCCAATAGGAAAATATGTTCTTTTTCAACAGGATGCCACGTTCGTTGTGTCCTTCCCCAAGCTGACGTCACTGATCCTGTTCCGCTCGCTGACGGCGCTGAGCTACGACGACGCGCAGAACATCGTCCGCGTGTGCAAGAACCTGAAGCGGCTGGTGCTCGACTGCGACTTCTACGGGAGGGCAATCAGGCTCATCATCTCATCGCTGCAGCACTCAATAGAGGTAGGCTGATCGATCAACACGAT
>JAAUYB010045799.1_pt1 | contig 10475 bp, 10 predicted proteins | sample 7278071 | NCBI WGS metagenome assembly JAAUYB01 (sample SAMN14350121, study PRJNA611818) | marine sediment metagenome | isolation source: surface marine sediment (1.8m) | place: French Polynesia: Moorea | collected 2018-08 | reverse complement strand
CAGATAAGGTTCTGATAGAAAAGAAGGAGCGACGATTGACATTGCTCTCCAAGGGCGAGGTGATCAAAGCTTACAAAATTGCCCTGGGAGGAAACCCGGTTGGACCGAAAGAAAGGCAGGGAGATAATAAAACCCCGGAGGGAACCTACTTCATCGATTCAAGAAACAGTAACAGCGGTTATCACCTGTCTCTTCATATTTCCTATCCAAACGAGAAAGATAAAATGCGAGCAAAAGAAATTGGCGTTTCTCCGGGCGGAAATATAATGATCCATGGCATCAAAAATGGTCTCTCTTGGGTTGAGGCTTCTCATACTGAGGTTGATTGGACGAAAGGGTGTATTGCCGTCACAAACCAAGAAATGGAGGAAATTTACAGGTTCGTGCCAAATGGTACGATTGTTGAAATAAGGCCATAGAAAAACTATGAAATCGGATATTGAATGAAACCGAATGCGGATCCGGATTATTCTATTCCGATTTTTTCTTGATGACCCAATCGATGATATCAACCGGGCTCGGCGCTTCGGCTTCCACTTTGCGCGATCCAGCTGTAGATCGAGAGCTTGGCTGGGTTTGGGACTTCGGAGGACTTGATGCTCGAATGGCTTGTTTCTTTTCAAGGTCATTCAGCTGCCTCTGAAGCAGCGCGGTTTCCTGCCGGCTTTTTTGCAATTGCTGTTTAGCTGAGGCCTGATCGGACCGGGCCGTTTCCAGGTTATCTTGAAGTTCAGCTATGAGCGCGGCCTGCGATGCTATTTCACGTTTTAGATATTCTTCCTGTTTTTGGGTCCGGCTGAGATCCGTTTCCAGGTCCCGTTGCCGCTGCTCGCTCTGCATCAACTTCTCGTCCCGGGCGCCCAGTGCATTCTCCAGCTCAATCGCCCTGTCCTGGATTTTTCTGAGTTTTTCGAACTCGACCTTGAGGTCGTTGTAATCAGACTGTAAGTTTGCCATCCGGCCTGATGCTGAGGCTTTCTGCGTGCCAAGCTCTTTAATCCGTGTTTCGAGTCGCTCCATTTCCCGCTGGTTTTCCTTCAGTTGCCCTTCGAACGCGATTTGAGCGGTTCCGGCGTCGTCGAGATTTTTTTGAAGATCGGCGACCAGGGCTTTCTGTTGCGAGATGTCGTCCGCCAGCTTATCGTTCAGCTGTTGTGCCTGATCTAAATTTCGCTCCAACTGCTTCTGCTGTTGATCTTTTTGATCAATAATCCGATCTTTTATCGTTACCGCATGCTTCAGCTCGGCGACCTGTTCTCTGTTTTTTTTCAGTTCCTCAAAATCTGCTGTCAGGGCCGTGTGAGTGGTTTGCAAATAATTAAACTGAGATTCTGATGAGGCTTTCAGGGTCTCAAGCTCTTTAATTCTTGCCTGCAGAGAGACGGTCTCTTGCCGACTCTTCAGCAACAGCTCTTCCCCGGCCACTTTCTCGGCCCGGGCGGTTTCCAGCTTTTTCTGCAGCTCGGCGACCGAGGCGGCCTGAGTTGACAATTGGGCTTTAAGCTCAGCGTTGCCCTTTTGCGTCTTGACGAGTGCATTTTCGATTTCCTGCTGCCGCTCTTGACGTTGTGTTAAAAGCCGATCCTTTTCGGCCAGGGCACTTTTCAGTTCGGCAACCTCGGCAGCCTGAGATGACAATTCGGTTTTAAGCTCAGTGTTACTCTTTTGCTTCCGGGCGAGGGCGTTTTCGATTTCCTGCTGCCGCTCCTGACGTTGTGTTAAAAGCCGATCCTTTTCGGCCAGGGAACTTTTCAGTTCGGCAACCTCGGCCTCGGCATTCTTTAGCAGCTCTAAGTCAACCATGAGGGACTCATTTGCTGTCTGCAGGTTTGCGAGCCGGTCTGCAGATGAGGCTTCCTGCGCATCGACTTCTTTCAATCGGGTTCGCAGCAATTCGATCTCCCGCCGACTGGCCTGCAATTCATTTTCAAGCGCAATTTTAGCTTCTCCGGACACGTTCAGATCTTTTTGGAGCTCGTACACCATTGCCGACTGCGCCGAGAGTTTGCCATCGAGATCATCTTTGCTCTCCTGTTCCCGGGCTAACCTAGTTTCCAGTTCTTCCATCGCCTTATCCCGTTCCGCCAATATCTCTTCTTTGCGGGCCAGATCCTGGTTAAGCGTGAAGACCTCCGCCCTCAACCGGTTCATTTCTTCAAGCTTGACCACCAATTCGTCATGAGCGGTTTGCAGAACTGCAAGGCGGGTTTTCGATGACGCTTTCTGTGAGTTCGCTTCATTTAATTGAACCCGAAGCTGCTCTGACGCTCCCTGCTGTTTTTTCAATTCTGCTTCGAGCACGGTTTGCGCCTCCTTGGATGCACCGATCTGTTTTTTGAGTTCGGCGACCTGGGTCGTCTGAGCCAAAAGTTCATCATTGAGTTGTTCATTGTTTTTTTGGGATTGAGCCAGTTCGGTTTCCAGATCTTTCTGCCGTTTTTTACCTTGCGCCAATTGTTGCTCCAACGCCGTCAATTTGCCGCTCAGCCTGGTATGCTGCTCCCCGGCGGGCTGCAGCCGTTCAAGATCGGCGGTCAGTGCCGCGTTTGCTGTTTGCAATTCCTCCAGGCGGGCGTCGGATGCGGCTTTTAAGGCATTAATCTCCTTAACCTGGGTTTTCAGCAGGGCTGTCGCTTGTCGATTGATGTGCAGGTGCTTTTTTTGTTTGGCTATCTCGGATCCGGCTTTCTCGAGTTTTTTCTGAAGATCCGCTATCAAGGCCGTCCGGGCTGCAAGTTCTCTGGTCAGCTCTTCGTTTCGATTTTTTTCGTCTTCAAGTTTTAAGGCCAACTCCTCCTGTGCAGGATCAGACTGGTTCGGCGACAGAACATTCACAACCTGTGCCTGGTATGAGTTGTCATCCGTATCCGAATAAACATAGCGGTTTATGGTCTGTCTGAGCTGTAACTTAAATTTCGAGACGGACGAGAAGAAACTGTCAGGATAAAACAGGATACCGATTAACGAAATCAGAATAATCAGGGGGACAGGGGCTAAATAAGCGATTTTGTGACGGTTTAATACCGCTTTAATTCCATTAATTCGTGAACCCCATGTTCGGCGGGGCACTTCCCCGGACGGTTCTTCCCGAATTTGGTTTAGCGGCACAATTGTCTGATTTCTCACGTATTCTACAAGTGGTTGCGTTTGATTTACCGGAATCACTGCCCGCTTCGAACATTCTTTGACAATGCCGGCATCTACCTCGACCGATTCAGCCGAGTAGGCATGCAATAAAGACAGATCGCATATAATGTTTATCTGGCGAGGATTGCCATTAGACAGGGCATATATTTCATGGATTGCATTCGAACTGAAAATACGACGGTACGACCCCGCGACGTTGAGGCGATGGGTGATGTAGGCCTCAGTCTCCGTTTCAGTCAACGGATCGATTTTGTAATAAATAGCCAGTCTAGTTCTCAACGCTTTATTATCATTTAAAATTTCATTAAAATTGATTTGTCCGGAAAAAATAATGTTAATCAGTTTTTTTTCCGGCTTTTCGATATTTGAAATAAGTCTGATATCTTCCAGTACTTCGGGCGTTATGCGCTGGGCTTCGTCGACAATCAGTATGATTTCTTTTTGGTCGGCATGGGCCTGGTTCAGAAAAATGGATAGCTCGGTAAGAAAATCCCCCTTGCTATGAAATCGCCTGCCCATCTCAAAAGCACTAGCTGCAATATTGAAAAAATCAAGCTCTTCCAGGTATGGATCCGGAATCCTTGCAAAAATAAAATTATCATCGAAAGATCGGACGAGGGCATTTAGAAGAGTTGTTTTACCTGTTCCCACATCTCCGGTGAGAGCCATAAACCCCTTGCTCCTCAAAATACCGTATTTTAGGGAAGCCAGACCCTCTTTGTGTTTTTCACCCAGCCAGAGAAACTTCGGATCCGGGCTTATCTCGAATGGCTTTGCAGTAAGGTTAAAAAATTTAAGATACATGGCGCACCACCATTTGGGTTTATTTATTCAGGGCCGAGTATATCCCTAACAGCCTCCAGGATGGGGTTGATTTCACCCGGCGGCCGTTTGATGTAACGCAATTTCTTAAGCCGGTTTTTAACGCAATCATATTGTTCCCAACCTTTCAGCGGATAATCGAGATCGACGGATTTCCATTTCGAGTGCCCATTTTTGATGAGCCACTCCATATTCTCGTAGATGTTTTTCGAAAATTCACCGACAAATTCGCAGTTAGCCCGCCTGAAGTTAAATGAAACCAGGACCGCCTTCACAGCGACCGTCTTAACGGTTTCGCGCTGCCAGCGATATGTGCCGGCCGGGATTTCCGCCCGCGGATAAAAATCGATGAGGCGCTGGTTTAAAATCGGCAGAAGGGACAGCCCGTCGCCGGCGAAAACATCGTCTGCAAATAATTTTACCGGATATCCGGCCACATAAAACATGGCATCGATGTTGCCGGCTTTTAATTCCGCCAGCGCCTGGCTGGTGCCGATGGGTATCATTTCTCGGGGACGTATCTCTGATACCTCAAATAAAAGTCTCGCGGTTAAATACGTGCCGCTGCCCTCCTTGCCGATGGCGACCCGTTTATTGGCCAGATCATCGAATCCGTTTAATTCTTGGCGACCGAGCAAATGTATCTCTTCGTTGTAAAGCGGAAATACCATGCGTGTTTTATTTGCGATTCTTTTCAACACCGGATCGGTTTGAACTCTGGCCACAAATGCCAGAACATCCGATTGAACAATTCCCATCTGGGTATAGGGCCTTTGGTAAACTGCGTACAAATTTTCAATGGATCCGGTCGATTGATTGACCTGAAGACTGAATCCGTTGGCTCTGGCGAGTTCCTTTAAGTTCAATCCGAACTGGTAGTAGGTGCCTTTAGGCCCTCCGGTCATGATGGCCAACTTCACGGCAAGCGAATCAACTGAACATACCCCCACCAGAATAATAGCCAGGCATAAAGCTGCAAATCTTTTTTTCATGAAGTGCTCCTCCTTCTGAGTCAGATAAAAAATGACAAGAAAGGTTTTTGCCTTAATGCAAACCTTTAAAATCAAGGTAACCGAATTGGTACATTTGCTTCGGCCAAATGATTGGAATTGGTTCGCTATGAATTCGTTCAGCTTAGATTTCCGTGAAATTGATTTTTTGCAGATTTAGCATTAATCCTCCATTTAATAATCATCTGGTTAAGATTAACAATGGAAAATCAGCCGATCACAAGGTGCATAGAAATGCGGTCAACCTGAGCATGGCATGACTACCAAAGATAGTCACGAAAAGAAGGTTAAGATTCCTTAATTTGCAGGGCAACGATAATTTTCCGATTAAAGGCTTGATACACTACATATTAGAAGTTAGCGACATTGTCAATAGAATCAAGAACCTCGATTGAAGGACGCAACCGTCCATGAATGGCTGCACTTATAACATACTGAAATTGATTAATAAATCTCGAGTTCACCCCTGCCCCGGACGTCTGACCCGGTTTTAATGATTGCTTCGGGATAGGCTACTGTGCTAGACCTGTCAGCATCCCGGTTTCAGCGATTTTTAGCAAATGTGCAAGCGCTCTAACGAAAAGGACGGACAAAGCATGCGGATTGACCTTCACATTCACACGGCACCGCTGTCGGCGTGCAGCTACATTGATCCCGGAGAGCTGGTTCGAAAGGCGCAGCGCCTGAAGCTGGACGGAATATGCCTGACCGAACATCAGGTCGTCTGGTCTGCGGCTGAAGTGGAAAAACTATCGGCCGGATCCGGTGTAAGGATATTCAGGGGAAATGAGTTTACCACCAATCAGGGGGATGTTCTGGTTTTCGGTTTTTATGAGGAAATCAAGAAATTGATGATTATTCAGGATTTGCGGAAGCTTGTTCAAAAGGTTGGAGGGTACATGATTGCGGCACACCCGTTTCGGGGATTTAAAACCTTCGGGATCGGTCAGCTCCAGATGACGGTCGATCAGGCATGCCGGCGAAAAGTGTTCGAATATGTCGATGCGGTGGAAATCGGAAACGGCAAGCTTTCGGATGACGAAAATGATATGGCGCGTAGAGTGTCCGAAAAATTGAACCTACCGGGGACCGGGGGCAGCGATGCCCACCGCGTTGACGAAATCGCAACCTGGGTAACTGTTTTTAACCAAGACATCGAAAATGAAGCCCAACTGGTTGAAGAACTTCACGCCGGACGGTTCTGGGCGGAAGACAGAAGACAGAGGACAGAAGACAGATGACCCGTCTTCGCCTGACGGCTTCGCCGCGGCAAGCAGAGGACAGAAAGGATAGTTATTCGTTATTGGTTATTGGTTATTGGGAGATCGGCAGAGGGCAGACACTTGAATTCGGAATTTGGATTGCGGATTTCGGATTCGAGGGAAAGAGGCCTCCATTGTCAAAACCTAACTTGAAGGCGTCCTCTGCCTGAAGCCGAGCGCCGAAAGTCGAATGCCTTAAACCCTACACCTTACACCCTATACCTTATACCACTGAGCTTTAGAAACTAGGCCTATTATTTTTATACACAATTGTTAAAATAAATTATGATGGAGAACGCCTTATGAACCCAAAAGCAGTACAGGATTACTACCCGGATGATATCGCCGTTTGCTACGGGTGCGGAAAATTGAATAAACATGGCTATCAGATCAAAACCTACTGGGAAGGCGACGAGACCGTCAGCCGGTTTAAGCCGCAATCCTACCATACAGCCTTTCCCGGATATGTCTACGGCGGATTGATCGCATCGCTGATCGATTGTCACGGCACCGGTACAGCCGCTTCCGCTGGATTTCGGGAGAAAGGTATTCCCCCGAGCACCAAATCACTCGAAAGATTCGTGACAGTCTCTCTGCGCGTTGACTACGTGGCACCGACACCGATCGACACGGTGCTTGAGCTGCGGGGTCGGGTAAAAGAAAGCAAAGAACGCAAACGGATCATATCGGTCACCCTCTCTGCCAATGGCAAGGAAACCGCCCGCGGAGAAGTCGTTGCCCTCAAAATGCCGGAGAATTTTCTTGACGGCGCCTGATGCGTTCGGAATTCAGTTGAAGATCTAAGATTGGTGGATATATTCAGAAAGCCTGGGATAAATGGAAGAGAGACCCTTGATCGGTGTTGCCGTTATCGTAGTTAAAAGAAACCGGGTACTCCTGGGAAAACGCAAAGGCGCCCATGGAACCGGCACCTGGGCGTTTCCGGGCGGCCATCTGGAGTTCAATGAATCCATCGAGGATTGTGCCTTAAGGGAAGTGTATGAAGAAACCGGTCTGCGGGTCAAGAACCTGCGTTTCGGTCCATATACCAACGATATCTTTCCTGCTGAAAAAAAGCATTATGTCACCCTCTTTGTCATCGCTGACCATGCTTCCGGTGAACCGCAGGTCAAAGAACCCCATAAATGCGAAAGATGGGAATGGTCGGAATGGCCGCCCGAGCTGCAACCCCAGTTCCTGCCGATTTCAAACCTGCTGAAACGCGATTTCAGAATTTCCAACTAATTTCTTTACAAATAGGCGATTGGCTATTATTATATGGCAAAATGCCAATATCTGGAGGTCGTCTCATGATTGTTGAATCGATCGGCGTCAAATCCGAAAATATAAATGATCTGATCCTGCAAATTAAAAGGGGCCTGCCGACAAGCTCATTTGAAAAACTGAGAAAAAGGCTTGACGTCTCGGATAATGCATTATCTCAGATCGTTAACATACCAAAGCGTACTTTGAACCGTCGTAAGCAGCAGGGCCGATTAAATGCCGTAGAATCTGAAAGATTACTTAGGATCGCTCGCCTGTATGATAAAGCCCTGGAAGTGTTTGAAGATGAGAAGGCGGTAGAAAATTGGTTCAAAAAGCCTGCCAGAGGGTTGGCGGGGAGGCCCCCGCTAACATATGCCGATACTGAACTTGGTGCCCAGGAGGTTGAAAGACTGCTAATACGGATCGAACACGGGGTGTTTCCCGGATGAAAATTACGGCATGGCGCATTGTGAAGGCCAACCACGTGGATAGTGCCTTTGATGGAGAAGGCGCACGAATTGCCGGCGGCCGATGGAATCGAATGGGAACGCCAATGATCTATACGGCGGATTCACTCGCGCTTGCGGTTTTAGAGATTTCAATTCATCTGTCCCAGGAAGAGTTGATTCAAAAAAAATATTTTCGCGTACCGGTCCAGTTTGATTCCAAACTGGTAACTACTTTAGACCTCGCCAGGTTGCCGGATGATTGGGACAGTTTACCCCCCTCTGAATCGACCCAAAATATCGGCACCCAATGGGCACTATTGCAAAAAACATCGATTCTGAAGGTGCCGAGCACAGTGGTCAAAGAAGAGTTCAACTACCTGATCAATCCGATTCATCCCAAATTTAAAATGCTTTTAATCGGTAACCCTGAGAGGGTCACTTTCGATCCTCGAATAAAAAAGTAATATGTACTTTCCTCTCGGACATGAGTTTGCTTCCTAAATTGTTTCGGTTCTTTGTCGGCTTTGTGGCGGCCCTGTTCGTTATATATTTAGCTTTGAGTTACGTAGCCAAAGCGATACCGGATCACCCGTATTTCGACGGAACGGACTTCATGGTTATCGCCCATCGCGGCGGCCGCAGCCTTGGACCTGAAAACACACTCATCACCTACCAGCGCGCAGTTGACCTTGGCGTCGACGTGCTTGAAATCGATGTTCGTTTAACCAAAGACAACGATTTAGCCGTTATCCACGATAAAACCGTTGACCGAACCACTAACGGCTCCGGCCCCGTCGAAACCTACACAATGGCTGAGTTAAAAAAACTTGACGCCGCTTATCGCTGGAAACCGGAAAGGGACAATTCGTTTCCGTTGCGCTCAAAAGGAATCCGCATCCCGAGTCTGCTAGAGGTCTTTAAGGCATTTCCGCAAATGCGAATCAACATCGAGATCAAAACGCCCAATCCTGCCACTGTAGCCCGGCTGTGTCAGACGATTGAGGAAAATGAAAGGGTCACAAATGTATTGGTTGCTTCTTTTGATGCCGGAGCATTGGAGCAATTTCGCTCTCTGTGTCCTGAAGTGGCCACATCTGCCGGCGCATCAGAGGCAATACTTTTCTATGCGCTGCAGCGGACCAATCTGGAATCGGCTTATTCGCCGAAAGCCGAGGCGTTGCAGGTTCCGGAAAACTATGGAGATTTAAAGGTTGTCGACAATAGATTTCTGGAGGCGTCAGCAAACCGCAACATGCGGGTTCAGGTCTGGACAATCAACGATGCCAGTTCCATGAAGAGGTTAATCAAGCATGGTGTGAACGGCATTATGACCGACTATCCCGAAAGATTGTTGATGGTATTGCGAGAAATCAGCAATCAATGATTTTCACGGATTTGAGATACACTCTGAAAAAAATACCACATTGTGACAATCATTACCCATAAAGTGTAAATTTTTTTTCACAATATTTTTAGACTTCATAGCACCTCTGCTTCTTCTTCAGGCATTCTCTCCAAAATCTCCTCAATCTGACACGAACCCATTGAGCCATCCATTTTAGTGCTTATACTAATTTCTACTTGAAGTCGCCGGTTAAGACGGGCCGGCTCAACAATAACAATGTTTGTGATAATTGAAATTAACGATCATATTCGCAAGACAATCTAATTATTATAGATTGCTGTCATAACAGGAGGAAATATCATGTCTCATAGTTTACCCGAAATGCCATATGCATACAACGCGCTGGAGCCCTATTTTGATGCGCAGACCATGGAAATTCATCACACGAAACATCACCAGACATATGTCGACAAACTGAACGCCGCTCTGGATGGGCATTCAGATTTGCAAGGCAAAACTGTTGAAGATCTTGTGCGGAGTCTGGATTCAGTTCCGGAGAATATTCGAACAGCGGTCAGAAACCACGGGGGGGGTCACTTCAATCATTCCTTTTTCTGGCCGATGCTCAGAAAGGAAACCACCTACGGCGGTGACGTTGCCGATGCCATCAATTCTACCTTCGGCAGTTTTGATACATTTAAAGAACAGTTTTCCAATACCGCCGCTTTGCTGTTCGGAAGCGGCTGGACCTGGCTTGTTTGGAGCAACAATGAACTGCAGATTATGACCACGCCGAACCAGGACAATCCGTTGAGTCAGGGTAAAACACCGGTGCTTGGATTAGATGTCTGGGAACACGCCTACTACCTTAAATATCAAAATCGCAGGCCGGAATACATCAGCGCATTCTTTAGCGTCATAAACTGGGATAAAATAAACGAATATTTTAAGGCAGCGAAAGGATAGATGATTCGGGGCGTTTGTTGATTCCGATCGAAAAGGGCAGATTCCTTAGAATCTGCCCTTTTCGATTTTGCAATGCGAAGCATAATAAAATTAAGACGCCGCCCTATCAACTTAACAAGCAATTTCAGAAATAGACACCATCTGCAATACAGTATGTGCTGTTTTAAAGGGCGGATTAATTAGCAACTCCAACGCAGCGCAGCCGTGT
>JAAUYB010093754.1_pt1 | contig 10478 bp, 6 predicted proteins | sample 7278071 | NCBI WGS metagenome assembly JAAUYB01 (sample SAMN14350121, study PRJNA611818) | marine sediment metagenome | isolation source: surface marine sediment (1.8m) | place: French Polynesia: Moorea | collected 2018-08 | reverse complement strand
GGGACGGAAGACGCCCCGCCGCCGGCCCGCAAGACGCTCTCCTTCGTCAAGGAGCTGCGCAACGTGACCCGCGAGAGCGGAGACTTTCTGCGCCTGCGCTGCGAGGTGACGGGGTCGCCGCCCGCCACCGACTTCCGCTGGCTCAAGCACGGGGTCCCAATCATGGAGGAGAGGAACAGGGTCAAGCTCAAGACCAGGCTCAAGGACGACCCGCAGTGGTCTCAGCTCAGGCATGGAAAAAAACCACAATCTTCCCAAATATAACACAAACAAAATAAATGTTCCCTTCTTTGCACAGGATTCGCTCCGTGGAGACGCTTGACACGGCGTTCTACCAGTGCGTGGTGTCCAACGGCGTCGACACCATCGAGTCCACCGCGGTCGTCAAGGTCAACCTCGGCTCGGGCGGAGGCGGGAACCGACCGGGTAAGGGGTGGTCGAACTACGACGACTACGACGACGAGGGGCTCCTCCCGGAGACGTACTCGCAGCCAGGTATGGGATTCGTCACGGTCAATTTAGAGTTTAGACTTTTGGGAAACTGTGAAGTGTCATATAGGGGAAAGACAGACTATTTCGTAATTGGCGAATCTTAATTCCAGATTTCTCCGGCGCAATTGAGTTCGAGGGAGGCGAGCGGCCGCCGTCATCAAACTCTGGCGGATCTGGAGGAAACGGCAACATGCCCTCCTCCTCCCAGGGCGTCGGAGGCAACAAGTTGAGCAAGGGCCTCATCCCAGACCTGAAGCCAGACTCCCGAAGGGGCACCTGCCAGCCATACCTGGGCTCTGTCTGCGCAGAGTATATCAACAAGGAGTACATCTTCCTGTCAGAGGGCCTCTCTCAAGAGTACGTAGAGCAGAAGCTTCGCTCCGCCTTTGACGTCATCTCCAAGTCCCCCGACCTCTCCCCCGCCTGCTCCCCCTACGCCATCCCCGCCATCTGCCTCTCCACCTTCCCCCCCTGCGACCGGCAGACTGAGCGGCCGCGCAAGCTGTGCAGGGAGGAGTGCGAGGTGCTGGAGTCCCGCATCTGCCGCAAGGAGCTGGCCATCGCGCGGCAGTACGCGGCGCTGGAGAAGCAGCTGGTGCTGCCCGAGTGCCAGGAGGCGGCGCCGGTGGGGTCGCCCGAGAGCGCCAACTGCGTGCGGGTGGGCATCCCGGAGGTGCGGCAGCTCATCCGCCCGCACAGCTGCTACAAGGGGGAGGGGGAGGACTACCGCGGCACCACCAGCACCACAGAGTCCGGCCTCATGTGCCAGCCGTGGAACCGGCACCCGCTGCTGAGGGGATCCATCGCCAACCACCTTGAGCTGATAGGCGGACACAACTTCTGCCGCTCCCCGCGCGGCCTGGACGGCGGAGGGAGGGACGACGGCGGCGGCGGGCCATGGTGCTACGTCGTCTCCAACGACCAGACCTTCAAGGAGTCCTGCGGGGTGCCGCGATGCAGCAACATCAGGGAGCTGTACCTGTACGTGGCGGTGCCGGCGGCGCTGGTGGCGGTGGCGCTGCTGGGGCTCTGCATCGGCGTATGCTGCATGAGGAGGGGGAGCTCGGGAGGGAAAGACGTAAAACAGGTAACCGATAAAAATGATTATTATAATTATGCCAACATTTTTATTTCAATATTTTTTCCTTCTTCTTTTCAGCCCGCAACTGCAACAAATGCCACCCCCGTCGTGCAGCAAACGGGAGCAGGAGCCAATGCCTCTGCCATTGACACCCTCGGCAGCGCCGCCGCCGCGCAGCACAACATGGAGATGAGCAGCCTGCTCCCCCAGCAGCAGCAGCAGCAACCCCAGCGGCAGGTCAATCTCAGAGAGTTCCCCATCAGCTCCGTCAGGTTCATGGAGGAGCTTGGAGAAGGTTCGAGATTGTTTTCCGCCATAATAATTCAACTTCATTTATGACGGTTTTTGTCTTTTCGCAGGGGCTTTCGGAAAGGTGTTCAAGGGCGAGCTCTTGGAGGTGGTGAACGCCTCGACCGGTCCCTCGCTGGTGGCGATCAAGACGCTCAAGCCTGGCGCCACCCAGAAGGTCATCTCCGACTTCCGCCGGGAGGCAGAGCTCATGTCGGAGCTGAGGCACCCTAACATCGTCTGCCTGCTAGGGGTCAGCTTCGCAGAGGACCCTCAGTGCATGATATTTGAGGTAATTTGAAAAAAAAATATATATTTGTTCCTTTTACAGTGATCATTTATTTTCATTTTCTTCATTTACTTTTCAGCACATGGCTCATGGGGATTTGCACGAGTTCCTCATCAACCACAGTCCAAACCTCGACTCAGACATATCAGAGCCTGGAGAGGACCAGAATGTCCTGAATCCCATGGACATGTCTTTCATAGCAATCCAGATTGCGGCGGGGATGGAGTACCTGGCTAGTCATCACTATGTTCACCGCGACCTGGCTGCAAGAAACTGCCTGGTTGGGGACAATCTCACAGTCAAAATATCAGACTTTGGGCTGAGCAGAGACATTTATGCAGCAGACTACTATAGAGTGCAGACAAAGTCACTGCTGCCAGTGAGGTGGATGCCACCAGAGAGCATTCTATATGGCAAGTTCACCACAGAGTCTGATGTTTGGTCATTTGGTGTTGTGTTGTGGGAGATTTACAGCTATGGTCTGCAACCATACTATGGCTACAGCAACCAAGAAGTCATTGAAATGATCAGGTCAAGACAGCTTCTTCCCTGCCCTGAGGACTGCCCTTCCAGGATGTACGCCTTCATGGTGGAGTGCTGGCACGAGATCCCCACCAGGAGGCCTCCCTTCTCAGAGATCCACAGCCGCCTGCGCCACTGGGAGGGCTTCTCCGGGGGCGGCTACCAGGCCAGCACCACTAGTCAGAGCATGGGCGCCCAGTCCCAGCACAGCGGCTCCCACCACTCCAGCACCGGTCCCAGCAACAACACTGGCTCCACCAACGTCAGCCACCCGCACTTCCTGTACAACCGTGGCGCTGGAGGGCCTCCTTACATGAGCCACGTCCAGATGGGGCCCAACGGCGGACAGCAGACCATGCTGCTTGGGGCCTACGGCGGACAGGGGATGTACCAACAGCCGCAGCAGCCGCAACAGCCGCAGCAACAACAACAGCAGCAGCAGCAGCCCTACATGCAGCAGCATCATGCGCAGCCCCCGGCGCCGTCTTCGTCGTCGCAGGCCTCGCACCAGTCCAATTGTCAGACCCCGGCATCGCTGCAGATGGTGTGAAGAGGGGGAGATCAATCCAGGGCAAATACGCCAAAAATAAAATCCGAGATCTGGCAGAACAGATCTTCAGAAGAATGAAAGCAAAGTAAGACGACGAACGTGCAAGTAGTATTAGCGCAGGTAGTAGTTCATGGACTCAAGGAAAAGGAAATTCCGCGTTCGGCCGAGTTAAGCACCATGTCTGCCAATACATCCCTCCCCCAAAGACTGCATATGACGATTCCAAGCACAACATAAAAAGTAACGACTCTTGCTCACTTTTCCAAACAGCTTTTTACACCCCCTTTCCTTAATTGCGAACAGCCTCGAAAATTAACTTACGCCCCCTTTTTGGCAGCTTTTTACGAAAATCCTTTTGCACTCACAAACCAACTTGAAATGGAATCTCTTTCAAGATCGTGCACAATAAGGTAAATTTTTAAAGAACACATATATCAGCAGTACCTTTTTGACTCTCCCTAAGAGTGAAATAGTAATCAAATGGGAATCAGCCGTTCGTCAGTTACCATTTCAAACTAATGTGTATCGACAGAAAATTCCACTTTTGTTCTGCGAAATCGTTTTGAGCCTTGTGAACGACAAATTCATTACAAGTGTCTTGACCAACCCTAATTTATACGAAGCATAATAAACATGCTTTCCAAGTTTACTTTTGGAAAAACGATCCCGCGAAATAATTATTCCAACTTCTCTATTTCTGAAAGGGGATATATATGCGTTTATTTCATGGACTTTTTGTACAGGGCCAGTACTTCAGTCAGAATAAAATTTAACAAATAGTGGGATAAACATGAGAAAAGGGGGGATGGCGCGGATGCATCCAGCACATATGACGTCAATGATTTTTTACACAACTTTGCGAGCGCGAGGGGTCTTTTTTTGTACACTGTACATGGTAATTTGTTCACTTCGAAGATAATTGATTTCTAGCTTTGCACATGTAGTAATTTTTTGGGTCTCTATAAGCAATGTGTATTTAAAATCTTCACTTTGGGCGGCTGGGACGATTGTGAGAGGAAAAAAAGGTGTATGTTCCTTCTCCGTCTCTTTACTTTTGTTCGAAATAGTTTTCTACTATGAAGCATTGGTGCTTTCGGTGTACCTATACAGTAAATGCTTTAGCACCGAGGTGTGCGCGTAGAGGGACAGTGCCTCCTCCTTCTTCTTGCTGCTGCTGTTGTTGTTCTTCTCGTCCTCCTCCTTGTCGGTCGAAGGGTCCTTCTCCTCGGTGCTGCTGCGGCGGTCATTGGCGTCTTCTTTCTGCTTCTTGCGAGTATCACCAGGGTTTTCTTTGTCGGCTGCGGCCTTCCTGCTCTCCTCCTCCTCCTTCTCCTCCTCCACGGTATCACAGTGTCTTGGGGAAGCGTTGGGCGCTGGCATCGTCGCCGCCGTCCTCTCTTCGCACGCCTTTGGCATGATGGGTTGGGGGGAAGAAGCGAGGGGAGGAGAAACGCTGGCGGCGGCGGCGGTTGGAGGGGCCGCGGTCGCCGCAGGAGATCTTTGTGGCGAGGGCCTCGTCACCGGGTCGGGCTGCAGGAGAACCGCTGCAGAGAACGAGGAAGAAAAACCGCTCGGCTTCTCGCTCGGGAGGCGGAGGAGGGCGGCGGGGGCGGCGGGCTCTGAGGCGGCGGCGGCGGTTCCATAGAACGATGGCCTGGTGGGCGGCGGCGCCAGGTTGTGATGGCGGCCGGGGACCCCGAAGCCAGGGATGGGTGTTGGAGGGAACTGCTGCTGCTGCTGCTGCTGCTGAGGCTGCTGAGGAGGTGGAGATGGATCTTTGAGCCCAAGGAGTCGCCTGCGGAGTATGTCGTTGGCGCTGGCAGTCGCTGTCGGGGGACGGGATAGTGGAGGGAAGGGAAGGGGCGTGTTGCTGTTGTTGTTGCTAGACTTGTGACTGAGGTTGACGGTTCCGTTGGTGATGCCACCGGGATAGTTGCTGCACATAACCTTTGCACCGGGCGGATGGAGGGTGGTGGCCGCGGAGGGGGGAGGGGGCTGCCTCGTCTGTGGCGGCGGCGGCGGCTCCTCGGACGGCCTCTTGCGGCTGAAGCGGTCCAGCAGGATGGACTTGAGGAAGGAAGGCTCCTCCTGTTTCTGCTCCTGTTTCTTCTCCTTGTCCTGGTCTTCTTTAGAAGACTTTTTCTCCTCCTCTTTGTCCGACGAGGAGGAGGAGGAGGACTCCCTACGGGTCGGCTCTCCGGGGGAGGAGAGGTCGCTGGGGATGTCGTTCTCCAGCGGCAGGGTCAGCTTCTTCCTCCTCTCCTCCTCCTCTGCCTCGGAGGCTGCCTTGTCGAAGGCCTTTTTGAAGTCTGGGTACTTTGGCTTGGGCATGATGATTGCCGGTGGCTCGGAGTCGGAGGGCGGGCGGGTGATGGTGGCGGACGGGGCGGCCTTGGGCCTTGAAGCTGACAGGGGGGCAGTGGGCGGCGGGGCGGGGTGGACCTGCAGGGCGGACATCATAAGCGGCGGAGGCGGAGCCATCTTGCCAAGGTGTTGTTGTTGCTGTTGTTGTTGTTGCTGCTGCTGTGCGAGATGCGGCATCGGAGGAGGAGGAGGGAGGCAGTGCGGGTTGAAGTGGTGGAAAACGTTCTGGCGCTGCTGCTGCTGAGCCTGAGGTTGCGGCAACTGCGGCAGCTTCATCCCAAGCCCGGACCTCCTCTCGTGCTCCTGCTCCCTCTCCAGCGGCGATCTTACCGGGTTCCTCTTTGCCCTGGCAATCTGCTCCTCCCACAGCTCGTCGTGGTTCCGGTCCATCTCCTCCTGCAGCAGCGAACGCTGGCGGTATTGACCAAGCTGCGCCAGCCACATCTGAGTCCTCTTGACCGACGACTCCTCGGTGATGTCGGGCAGGACGGGGGACCTGGAGGGAGAAGAGGATCGCTGCTGTTGCTGGTGCACCTGCTGTCCTGAGATCGGTATGGCAGTGGGAGGCGAGGGAGGGGTCTCTTCTGAGGTTGGCGGCGTAGTGGCGGAATCGTCGGTGCTCTCCTTGGCCACAACCGCCGCTACTGCAATCTCCTTGCTCTTCTGCCTCTCCTCCTCCTCCTCCCTCAGGCGCTTCTCCTTCTGCAGGTGGATCTGCGCCAGGAAGTCGAGGTAGCTCTGCTGCTTCTTTCCCTCCTTCTCCGCCGCCTCCCTCATCGCCGCCGCCTCCTTCTCCGCCGCAAGTTTATCCTCCGCCGATGGGGCCTCGGGCGCTTTGGCTTCCTCCTGCCGGTGACCTTCCTTGCTAGGGGGCTGAGGGCTGCTTGTGCGCGAGTTCATGTTCATCAGGGACTGGAGCGCCAGCAGCTTGATCTGTTGTTGTTGTTGCTGCTGTTGCTGCTGCTGCTGGGCAGGCGGGGTCGGGGACGGGTTCAATTGCTGCTTGGCAGCGTTCACCCTCTGGATCTGATCCAGCCACCTCTCCTCGTGTGTCCTCTCGTCGGCGGAGGCGGAGGCGGCAGTGGCGGGGGTGGGGGGAGCCATGGTGGGAGGGGGGACGGGAGTCGCGCGGGCGCTGGAGTTGACGCTAGGTGTGCTGCTTCCATGCTGGTGTTGGTGGTGATGGATCAGCTGGAGCTGTTGGTGCTGCTGGTGTGTCTGGTCTACGGATCCCCTCCTGTCGACCTCATCGCCGTGCTTTCCGAGCTGCTTCCTCCAGAGGTCCTCGTTGGCCCCCGAGTCCAGCCCTGAGCGGCGGTGCTTGGCCAGCTCGTACTTCCAGAACTCGTCCGTGTGCACCTTGTTGCGGTGGTACATGGAGACGTGCTGCAAAGTTGGTAATAAATCAAATTCCATAAAATGCGAAACTACGGAAAGTAAAAAAAATTTTTTACCTGTTTCAGCGTCTGCTTCCAGCTGTAGCTCTTTTCGCAGAATGGGCACTGGAACTGCTTCGGGTGCGGCCCGTGCGACCCCTGCCCCTGACTGCGGTTGATGTTCTTGACGCACATCTGCTTCTTGAGGTGCTGCTTGAGGCTGGTCTTGTAGGCGAACTCCCTGAAGCAATTGGGGCATTTGAGCGGGCCATCGTCGCCTCCTCCGCTGTGCGCAGTCTGCATGTGGTCGTTCAGGAATCGCTTCTCCGTGAAGTCCTTTCCGCAGTCTACGCAGACGAAGGGCCGCTCGCCAGTGTGCACCCTGTAGTGCACGTTGAGGTGGGACTTTCGTGCGTATGCCTTCGAGCAGACCTCGCAGACGAAGGGCTTCTCGCCCGTGTGCATGCGGATGTGCTCCTCCAGGGAGTTGTTGTCGTTGCACGCCTTCTTGCAGAGCGGGCACATGAAGTTGGACGACTTGGTGTGCGTGGTCATGTGCGCGCGCAGGGTCGACTTGCGCCCAAAGGTCTTCCCGCAATGGCGGCAGGCAAAGTTGCGCTCGCCAGTGTGCGTGACCAGGTGCGAGGCCAGGTGGTACTTGTTGACGAAGGTCTTGTCGCAGTAGTCGCAGGGGAAGACGGAGGAGGCGTGGCCGCCTGCTCCCGCCACTCCGCCGCCGGCGCTGTTGGCCCTGGAGGCGCGGCGGGCGGCCGGGTGAGGGAGGGCGCCGCGGTGGACTGAGCCGCTGACGGCGGAGCGGGCGTCCACCAGGGAGGACGTCCAAGTGTCGACGGAGGAGACGGACGCGACGTCGGACAGCTGGTCGGGGTTCTGGTGGGGGTGCGGCATGTGGTGCGGGGAGGGGTACTGCTGATGCACCTGCTGCTGATGGTGGTGGTGGTGGTGGTGTGGGAGAAGACCGTGGCCGTGGCTGCCGGCGGAGTGTCTCTTCCTGACGATGGGGGCGGGGACGAAGAGGTGGTTTTGCGACGGAGGATGGGGCGGCGGCTCCTGATGCTGGGACAGCCGCGCGAAATCTCTAATCTTCAGGTTGTGCTGCTGTTGCTGTTGTTGCTGGGAGATCGTAGCTGCAGCCTCCTCTTTGGACACCTTGGCGATGGTGACGTTGGGTTCGATCACAACTCTGGGGATGGTCGGCGCCTCTGCCGGTACGTCCCCGCTGGCCGCTTTGAGGACGACTGCGGCCTCGGACGGGGGAGAGGAGACCGCGGTGGCGCGGGCGGGGGAAGAATCCCCTCCGGAGGAATTGTAGTCCTCATGTCCGCTGTCCGCAGAGCGAGAGGTGTCCAGCCTCACCCGGTCGTCTTTCACTTTGGGGACGACTAGGGCAAGAGGTGCGTCTTCCTCGGAATCTTTGGTGATTTCCTCCTGGTCGGGGTTCTGCTGCTGCTGTTGCTGCAGGTGGTCCTGACGGGAGGGGCTATGTTCAGGGGAACTCTGCTGCTCAGAGAAGCCGGAACTCCTGCCGGGACTCTGGTGCGCCTGCTGGGGGACCTGATTATCCGAAGCAGCACCTGTTGCGTGCTCCTGCTGCTCGATATGCTGCTGCACATGAGCAGGAGGCGGCTGCTCCTGCTGCTGTTGTTGCTGCTGCTGCTGCTCCCTCTCGTCCGTGGAGACTCGCTTGTTCTGGCTGGGGCTGTGCGGCGGCGGCGGGGAGTCCCTCGACGTCCTGCTATGGTGCGGGCTGTGCCTGCTGTGGTGGTGGTGGTGGTGGCCGCCCCTCTTGCCTATGACCAGGGCGAGCGGGTGCTCGGGCGGCGACCGCGGCGCCACCAGGGCCACAGGGTTGGCCTGCGGGGGCTGCTGGCGGAAGTGGTCCGGCATCGCGGCGAAGTAGTAGGATCCCTCGTCTCAGAAAACCGCGACCCTGAAAACGGAGGAGGAAGGAGAGAGAGACATGAAGAGAATATCTCCGTTTGCCATCATTCACGTGAAGACGACGTACGCACGTACGTAGTAGAGTATACAGTATAATGCTACGTCGTTAGATGTAATCGGCATCATGAAGCACTCTCTGCCTAGGTGCTGGGAAAAGGGTTTTTTAGACGGCGGTGGTAGGGTTGAAAAGAGGGGAGGAGGAAAGAGAGAGAGAGAGAGTTCTAGGTCACCGGCGAATACTTTCGAGGGTTCATTGTCTCCTCTCTTTCGTCATCGGGCGAGAGACGGGGGGAGGGAGAGGAGGGGGGGAGCGGACGCGAAAAACCTTCACTTGAAAGACTCCAGCTGGATAGGGAGGGTGCGCCTCTATCGTCTCTTTCCCTTTCCTTCCTCCGCCGTGGGGAAAGCTTTCGCAATACCCTTCCTCCTCCTCCACCCCCACCCCCCCTCTCTCTCTCTGCTTGCTGGATTCCCCCCTTCCCTCTGTCCAACCTTCAAAGTTTAAAGGTAAATGCACTCTGGTGCCCTCGCCCGTAGAGCGCCCGCCGGATAGACGGCGGGCGGCGGGCGCTCTTTCCCCATGGAGGAGAGAAAGAAAGAAAGGGAAAGGGAAACGGGGGAGGGGGAGCAGGGCCATAAAAAGGGGCATCTCTCATTGTGCGCTCTCTCTCTCCTCCCCCCACATCCCCAGCCAGGGCTCAACGAACGACCGCCCCTGACTGGCTGCCAGCTTGCTTGCTTAGCCTGTGGCTGCTCCAGAGAAAGAGAGAGAGAGAGAGAGAGAGCGGATGCATCGCGATAAAAAGTGAGGGGTAGAAAAAGGCGCCTTCCTTCGCCGTGGAGAAGAGAGGGAGAGTGTGCGTCAGTTTTTTTTTACACCACCCCCTCCTCCTCCGTCCGCGCCGCCGCCGGGTGTCCTTAGCTCCGTTCACTCACCCCTGTTCGCTTATGGCTTTGCGGAAGGTCTCCCTTCTCCTTTCTCCTCCCCCCCATCCCGATCCTCGACCCCCTTTGTGTGAACGTGGGTGGGTGTAAGGGTGCGCACGGTCGCTCTATACGTATAGAGAGAGGGGTTTGCGAAATTAGCTTGCAAAATTACACCTCCCCCGCCAAGCACCATAACTCATCGGCCAGGGGTAGACAGGGGGGGGAAGAGTGAGGGGAGGCCTTCTTTCGGAGATTGCGTGCAGTTGATCAATGACTTTTTTATCCTACCCTTTCAGGCTGCAAAATCAAAGCCGCGGTGCAAGGAGAGAATACTCGAGAAGATCATAGAGGGTGGGAAGAGAGGGGGAAGGAAAGGAGAGAAAGATACTTCTGGAGTTCGGGGGGAAAGGAGAGGGCGATACCCGAGCGAGGTCGCCTTCTCTTTTTTTTCTCTCTCTCTCGGCGGGAGGGAGGCGGCGAGGACAGAGGGGAACGAACTGAGCAGACAGTCCTCTTTCTCTCGTTCGCACTTTGTCCTCACGCTTCTCTCTCCTCCCTCTGCATGTGTGTGTATCGCCATTCGCCAGCCAATCCCTCCGCCTCTAGTTCTTTCCCTTGTTTTCCCAT
>JAAUYB010081053.1_pt1 | contig 10482 bp, 9 predicted proteins | sample 7278071 | NCBI WGS metagenome assembly JAAUYB01 (sample SAMN14350121, study PRJNA611818) | marine sediment metagenome | isolation source: surface marine sediment (1.8m) | place: French Polynesia: Moorea | collected 2018-08 | reverse complement strand
TAACAAATATATCAGCAAAACCATATTTTAATTTATTTTTTGTTGCTGACTCTAGAATGCCTAATACACTTGAAAAATTCTTTAATAGAGAATGGTATAAAGAGAATATTCAAAGTTCACTACGTTCATTTCTTTGGGAATCCACCATTGTAGAAACAGAAAAATCCAAAGAAAAATCCAAGTTAGATGATATTTGGTTTCCAGATAAAGGTTATTCTTCTGAAGTACAAAATAAACTATGGTCTTTCACTTTTGACCTTTTCCCCAGCTCATTATGTAAGCAACAGCACATTCCATTTTGGAACGATATAAGCTGGAACGACTGGAAAAAACTTGATTATACAGGTTTAGTTAAGGATGTAGAAGAAAAGGAAAGTATAGATAAATTATCTGAATCTCTGGAAAAATCTGAGGAAGAAACGTTTGAATGGTTCAATGATTTCGGAAAATTTATTTTGGCAGTAGAAATAAATAGTATCCTATTTGAGAGGCATAAAGTAATACCCAATAAAAATGGCATATTTTGCCTTAAAGACTCCATTTATATTGATAAAATCAATGATTCAAAGCTTTTAGAGGTTATAGAATTATTGGGTGAAGATTGGAATAACCTATTAATTCATCCTAAAGTAGGTTTTGGAAAGTATAAGGTAAAAAATCTTAAAAATATTGCAGATGAAATCTCGGATTTTTTAAAGCATTCTAAAAAAAATAATGATGATGATATTAAGGCAATTAGTCTGCTATCAGAATGGTTTGAGGGAAATCCTAATAATGCTAAAGAATACTTTTCATATTACTATGGTAAAAGAGCAGAGCTTTTTATGAATACAATTTCAGATAAGGATAGTCTTTATAAGGTAATGCGCAGTAATACGAACTTAGGTAAATTATCTGAAATGGCAAGTGCTATAGATAAAGACCCCGAATTGATTAATAGATTTAATAAAGCAGAGGAATTTTCGAATTTATTGAAGGAGTATAATGTAACAAGTATTTCAGAATTAAGAGCTGCTTTGGAAAGTGCATCAACTTCTGTCCCTTTTCCTAAAGCAGAAATTACACAAGAGGACTTGGCTAGTTTAGGAGTTACTTCTATTGAAGAACTTGAGGAAGCTTTAAAGGACAAAGATTTAGCAAGCTTATTTAGCCATACATCAATTCCAAATGTAAAGATGTTCATGTATGCTCAACAACTTATTGATAGGGCAAAGAAACGAATAATTAAACATTTAAGAGAACACCCAGAATATGACTGTTCAAATCTAGAGGAGCTTGCAAAAAGTGTTCTTGGCGGAATAACGAAAAATGGTATGGAAGTAATCATTGTAATAAGGCCATCTGACAACGGGCACGTTATTATATATTATTCATCTGAGAAAGATGTACTTGACTATGAGAATGCTGAGTTATGGATTGATAATGGAGTGGCTAAACCAAGGCATCTTACTCTTGGTAACATTTTAAAAACTACCGGCATTAATAAAATACCTGTTTAATAATGAATATTACAGAAGAAGTAAAAAACCTGATAGGTCAACCAGAGAGTCAATCACTTGAATATAAAGCAGTACTTCCTCCATCTCGAACTATTGCTCAAATTATAAGTTCTTTTGCCAATACGGACGGAGGGTTTTTGATTTTGGGTGTAACGGATGACCGGCAAATTAATGGAATATCAATAGATTTTCACGCCACCGGAATCGTACATAAAGCACTCGATTCGTTATCACCAAAACCACAAGCAGTATATCAGTACATTAATATAAGTGGGAAGAAGCTCTATGTTGTTAAAGTTCAAAAATCCGATACCATAGTTACTCTAGAAGACAAGGTATATGTTAGAGTTAATGATAGAACTACTCTTTCTAATCCAGTTAGTGTAACTTTTGAGAAATCAGGATATGAAAGAATAAACATCATCAATGATAGGTTATTATCTTATTTAACCAATGTCTCTAGTTCAAAAGTCAAATTTATTGAGCATTATCAAAGTGTCCTTAAAATAGTTGATGACCTTCAAACTATCCTTTATCCTGATAGCCCCGATATTCCAACTGAAAATCCAGAAGGAAAAATTTTAAATCGGATTCTGTTTTCTTCGGTCGTTGATAATTTCGAAACCTACCTATCAGATTTACTTTTTGAAATTTTTCTAGCAGAACCAAATACGCTTAAGAATAGTCAAACAGTAACTATTGAAGAGGTTTTAAATTGCTCGGACATTCAAGAATTTGTAAAATATTGGGCTAAACGTAAGATTAGTAAACTTCAAAAAGGCAGCGTAAAAGGTTTTATCAAGGATACAAAGCAGATACGTGAACTTAATGTCATAGATGATGATTCACAGTTTTCCATTGAGAAAATTTTACAAATAAGACATCTATATTCTCATCGAAATGGCATAGTAGATGAAAAGTTTTTACAATATTATAGCGGGGAGTTTGATGTAAATACCGAGCACAAAATGTCTGTCAAAGAAGTATTTGACAAACTAGATTATCTAATGGAAATTGTCCATCTTGTAGACCAAGCAGCAATTAACAAGTATAGTCTATCTACAAGTAATTAAATTCTAAGAGTCAAGCTTCTACTCTCCTTCTCCTCTTGCAACTCAATCATCAATTTTTCATTATCTCCCAATACGAATTTGGGCATTACATATACTAACCTGTGTGATTGCTCCGCTTTGATCGTATTGGGCATATCATGTTTGTAATCAGCTTCCATTAAAAGCTTTTGATAGGAAGCTTTACGTTTCTTATTGCCGTTTACACTATAGATATTCAAATAATCTACCTCAAAATCTATTTCAGATTTGTTCTTGATTTCTACTACTAGGTAAACCTCAGAGGCGTTATATACTATCTTTTGTATTTGTAATTTGATACCTTTTTTTCTCTTGGTTGCGATACGACCAGAATTTGATTTCATCAAATGGTTACAGAACTTTCTAAAATAGTCTATCCTGCCAGGAGGCTGAACAATTGGTTCCTGCTTTAAAATTAAAGGTCGCTCACTTCCGATACTTTCTTTTGTAGTGATAAAGTAATTCAGCCTGGGCAATTTCTCTCTATACTTCAAGATATAGGAATAAACATGACCGCTTTTAGTAACAGTCAGCAAATTACTTTCTGTTCCTGGAGTGGCTTGTAACAATCCAAAATGTTGTTCTTTTTCTCGATTATAAGTGAATATAAAATTTGAGGTTCCGGTAATTCCCTGGCGAATCGGTTCTGGAAAAAACAGGGCTACATTCTTTTTATCATTGGCGTAAATAGTGTCTAGTTTTTGTTGTGCTATGGTCATATTTGAAAATACCAGAGCGATCATATAAATGATATAATTTTTCATAAGAGTGAATGAATTAGTGCCTCTTAGAGGCTAAAATGAGTTGGTAATTATCGGTTACAGTAACTTTTACAGTACGATTGTTCCTTTGAAATATTCTTTTGATACCACTTACTTGTGGAACACCTACGATATTGATATCGTCCACAATATCGCCAACTACTTCTTGTCTGGCTTCAGCTCTAAAGCTGTTTTCAATGTATATACCCTCACTTCCGTCCTGAAGGTCAAAAGCATAAAGCTTCACAGGTTTGTGATTGATATTTTCAATCTCTATAATGGTACGATTGGGTTTAAAACTCACAAAACCATAAATAGGTGTATTTCTTCGAACAGTACTGCCATTGATAAGTGCATCTTTGGTCAATCGCATTTGCAAACGGTAATTGTTCCGAACTGTTTGTGTACCATCTACTCGCACATATATAAAAGCATCCGTGTTTTGTGAAATCAAGGTTTCATTTTCCAGGGGATTTGAAGCAAAAAACAGTTGATGTTCAAGACCTAATTCTTTAGTGGCAATGCTTTCTTCTTTCATATCTAACTTAGAAATAGAATCTTTCTGAAGTGGCTCTGGTGCAATCTCGACCTTGGGTTTTCTAAAACTTCTATCCGAATAACTGATACGCCCTTGAATGTAGATGCTATCCACAATCCGCATCTTTTCCTTATCCAATAAATCGGGGTCATAAACCCCTGTGGAATCCAATAGGCTTTCATCATAAATACTGGGAGCATTGGTCTGCCTCACCTCTTTTAGGTCATCCAGAGCCTCCAATTTGGAATCATATTCTTTTTGCTTATCACCCAACTTTGGAATTGGGATTTGGTTATTTTCAATCGTTGGTTCTTCTTCTTCTCCTAATACAATAATTGCATAAAAGCCAATGAACAGCATTACGCATAAAATGACAGCAGCGAAAACGATTTTATTCTTTTCTATATTCATAATCATTGTGTTTTTAATGCCCATTATGGGCTTCATAATTCTTTAGTTTTTTAAGTTTGTTTTCAAAAAAGTTGGTTATTAAAAGTCCATGGGTATTATTGGGAAAGTTCCTGTCCACATGGATTATGTTTCCTGATGTTGTCAGTTCATAAGTGTCTAATATCGACCCTCGATTGATTTCAAAAATGATAGTGGTTTCAAAGCGATAAGGTTCTTGTTTTATATCGATTTTCGATTCAATTTTTAATACCTTTTGCACTAAGGAATATTGCAATAATCGGTTATAAACGCCATCAGCTTTTTTCTGTCTGTATAAGGCGTCCACAGAACTATTTCCTAACCATAATGCTTTCTCAAGATTCTTTTCATAATTACTCGCATCGATGTGGTAGAAATAGGTATGGAACTGTTCTAAATGTGATAATACTTCTACTTCTAAATTTTCATTTTGCTGAACCATTTTAAGAGGAATGACACTTCCATCCGAATTGACCACAAAGGCATTATTAACGGATTCTTTGTGAAGCTTTATAACCATAAGCACGGAAACAATACAGGTTAGTACGGCTCCAATGACAACCGCTAAAACGATAAATCTGTTTAAGCGAAGTACTTTATAAATATTTTGATAAGGTGTTTTCATGTGATTAGGCACTAAATAGTTTGAACACAAAAGAGGTTGCTCTTCTGTAAAGTTTGAACTTGAGTAAAACGATAAATCCAATAGAGCCAAATTGAAGCAATGGTGCGAAAAAAGTACTGCCCCAATCCGTTCCAAATAGGCTATTCCAAAAGTTGGTATTGATTTCTGTATACAGGTTGTTTATAAACACATTGACCAGAAAAAAAGCAGGAACCAACATATACACTCCTGCATAGAGTTTAAAGAAATTGTAAGCCAATGAACGGAACTTTTCAAATACAGCCAGACTAAGCACTAAAGGGAAAAATGCCTGCATGATACCTAACAGAAAGAAACGTTCTGCAAGGAATAAAGGGTAAATGAACAAATCCAATAGCCATAGAAATATCCCGATGATAAAAGCCAACATTTTCAACCCATATAGAGGAGTTACCAAAGCTTCGTACAGTATGGCCATTGCTTTTTTGGCGGCTTCCAAAGCGCCCACATCCTGTTCCAAATCGATGTCTTGCATCTGTAACGGGAGGAGCGCAGGAGCCGTGTCTCGATATTGCGTTTCAATGGCCACCAGAATGGTATCAAAAATAGCTAATACCTGTGTTGAGAAAATGACCAGGATAACCACCGCAAAATTCTTTGCCAGTTCTGAGGGAGTAAGTCCCCAAGTATAACCCTCATTGTTAGCAACACCCTCATTGTATTTTTTAAGGATATTGATGAGAAAGAACAAAATGGCAAGTGTCTTCATTCCGGTAATGGTGTACTGTGAAAAGTCACTGTTTTTGATAGTGGTAAACACCGCATCAACATATTCCAATCCTATGCTTAAAGTTATCCCTGACATCAATTAAATTTTTGCTTTCCTGCCGTTGATAACGGCCTGCATTTCCCTAAAGGCAATAATCTCTCGGTAGCGTTTGGTCTTGGCTTCAATCTCAGCTACCATTTCTTTGGATTTTAATTCCATTTCCTTCAAGACTTCTGCACGTTCTGCATCGGTCATTTTAAGTGAATTACTGGATAATATCTGGTCGATGTATTCCAATCCATCTAAAGAGTTTTCGATAATGGAATTGAAGGATTTTGAAACCCGGTTCACTTCATCAGGATTGATATAGGGTGAATTGAGAATCTCCCGTAAATCGTCTTGTACAATATTGAACAAGCGTTGGTTATTCCTTGCCATTTCCCGAACTGCCTTTAGCTGTCGAATAACATTATTGACCTTCTCAATATTCTCTTTTTGCGTTTTTAGAAACTGTACTGTTTTCAACAATTGCGAGGTCTGTTTTGCCGATTCTATCAGGGATTTGGTAAAGCTGATAAAATTGGTATTGTCATACACCGGCATTCCCTGGCAGGCAGCGCCTGCTGGCATTAAAAGAGCGAAGGTTAGGACTATCACTAAGAGTTTGATTTTGTTTTTCATTTTTTAAACGTTTTGATTGTTAATACTAAATGCAGTCTATGACTGCTTAATAAATATGTTGATGGCTTTTTCCATCGATTGATGTTGTTCGTATAGTTTCATTATGGCCTCACTTTCTTTACCGTCTGTGAGGTAAGCTGCGTACACTTCTTTGGGCACTTCGAGACGAAAAATGTTGCTCTCTTTTCCAATCTTGATGAACATTTCTGTGTACTTTCTATATCCCGTAAGATTGTTGCGAATAGATTTTAATTGGTTTAAATCGTGGCTTGACAGGTTCAATCGCTTTTTAAATTCTGCGTACCCTTTTTCATTCCGAAGGCTATAAATGACCTGTGTATTCTCCAGAATACTGGCCGATGTGGAATTGTTTGGCAATTGATTGATAGATTGTAGAATAATTCCAATAGCTCCATTTTGTTTTCGGATAGCCTGATAATAGAATTCCACACTTTCCAGAACATTATCGAATTTGAGCTGTTTGGCAAACTCATCAAACAGGATAATACCCCTTTCAGAACGGTTACGCCAAATGGTTCTTTGGATAGCAGACTTGATGAGTTTCAGCATTACGGAAAGGATTTCCTTGTTGTCCTTCACTTCATCCAGTTCAAAAACAATCATACGTTTGTCCTCAATTTTATAAGTCTGGTCTTCACTAATATTGAAGAGGAAACTGTAGAGTCCACCATCCACATATTCCGAAAGGATATGCAGAAAGTTGTACACACTAAAATGCTCTTCCCGTATTTTGAGTTCTTCAATGAGCGAATCCTTTTTATTATTTATAAACTGATATAAAGAAGCCAGTGAGTGATTTAATCGAACGTGTTTGTAGTAATGTAGCAATACCTTTTTAATAGCTACTTCTTTGGCTTTTGAAACCTGCTTCCCTTCTGCCAATAATTCCAATAAGAAAATGGCCAGGTCTTCCAATCGCTCAGGAGTCAAATCTGCTTCTTTGGAAATATAAAAAGGGTTAATGCCCAGATTCTTTCCTTGCTCATATCTTAAAATAATATGGTCATTGGGATAAAGTTTAGCAAATTTGGAATATGAACCTCCCAAATCGATAATGACCAGCCGAACGTTGGCCTCAAAGTATTGTCTAAGGATATTATTTGCCAGAAAAGACTTTCCTTCTCCCGTTGGAGCAAAAATGGCAAAGTTCCTTGCCTTGATACGCTTCTTTTGCTCGTCCCACACATCTTTTAAAACTGGAATATTATACTGCCTGTCATTAAAAATGACGCCAGTGGCGTCTGACAAGTAATTTGTATTGTTGATGTATAAACATAATGCATGTTTTAAATCAGTAACATACAAATCCTCATTGGAAAAATTGGAACTGAAACAACAATAGGAATTCAAAAAGTAGTGCTTTCGTTCTTCTCCTTTTGGATAATACGGAATGATATCCAGCTCTTTGAATTCGGTCTTAATTTTTGAAGCAATATTTTTTAGTCGTCCGGCTTCCGGACACCAGAAAATAATGCTGAGATGCCCACGTATAATTCTTGAACTGTCGTCTTCATTAATATTTTCAACAATAGCCTCAATTTTCTTCTGAATGACTTTGTTTTGTGTTCCGAAGTTGGAACTCTTACTAAGCTCTTCAATTTTTTTGTCCAGTAATTTTCTCCATTTGTGTTTGTCATCCAGGTAAATGATTTGGTTGATGATATGGTTTTCATTCAGATTCAATCCCAACCCATCAATAAAGCCCTGATGGAATACAAAATCATCCGAAGTGAATTTGTCATTAGTTTTACTGCTTTGTACCACATCACCAAAACAGAGTTCGCTGTTTACCGCCAGTACATCAAAATGGTTTTTCCCAATTTCAATTGCTGATTTTTTCAATTGAATATCGGTATCAAAACCTTCATTAAACCCATTGAAGTATGCATTGCATACACTTCGAATTTCACTCTCGTTTAAAGGCTTCAGTGATACCTTACGGCTGTTATTGATAAAGGAAACGGCATCATTTACCGAAGTAATAAACTCCTGAATATTATGGCCCAGTTGTTTGTGAATGCCCTTTTCCACTTTTCGGAAAGGATTGGTAAACTTCGAAGCATTCAATGCTTTATCTAATGGTAGTGTGAAGTATAAATAGGATTGATGGGTTAAGCATTCCCTTCCTTTAAAATATCGATAGGTTGCCTTTTCCAAAAAGCTTTGATTTGGGATATAACTGGCATCAAAAGCAGTTTTATTATAGACATCTTGTTTATGAATTATAGTACTGTTTGGCAAGGACTTAAATGCCTGGAACCATGAGCCATGAATATCATCAAAATCTTTTTCGGATAGGGAATAGATTTCTGGTAAGTCGGCCTTATAACACAATACCACATTGCCATTATTGGCAAAAACGATGTGCTTTTCTATGCTTAAAATGGGATGGTATGCGGATAGGTTAATTTTCTTCATAACACAATGGGCTTAGTTTCTTGTTGCTGATGGTGGTTGGAAATACTTTTTTGAAATGCAGTAAAGCAGGGTGCTTGATTAATTGGGTCAATACTACATAAAGGATTCCGTTGAAAAGGAATACCGATATGGTGACCAAAAAGCTGAAGGAAAAGATGATGAACAGTAATGACCCGATGACTGATGTCATCATCAAAGCGAACAATGAAATAGGCAACCCAATTATCACCGCTCGCTTTCGGATATCCTTATAGATTTCATAGCGTTTCATGTTATACTACGATACCTATGAGATAGGTAAATATGCCCACTACTGCACCCGCAATAAGTACAAAGACCAATACACGGGTAATACCTTTTTTGAGGTCTGCATTCTCACCAAAAAAGTGTCCTGCATTAAAGAGGAAACCGATTAGAAAAATGACTCCCAGAATAATTGGGAAGATGGCTCTTATGGTATCGGAAACATCGTTAACGGAATCTTCGATACCTCCAATCTGAGCAAAAATGGCATTGGAAATGAGCAATAAAAAAGCGGTCAGGAATAGTGATTTTTTCATATCGAAATTGATTTAAAATTTGTTGGATTTCGTTATTTGAAAAATACACTATATTTAATTTTAAATTACTGATAATCAGTATTTTGTGAATAAAATATTATTTATATTCAATTGATTTATAATGATGTGAATTGATATCAAATCGTATGAAAAATTGAAAACCCTATGTTGATAACTCCAAAACTTTTGAATCGCCCGATGCTTAAAAACGTCAGTTTGATGATTTTACTCCTGAAAATGTGTTTCGTTTTTGGTCAGAAAAAAGTCGTGGTCATCGACCCCGGGCATGGCGGAATTGATTCGGGTGCCATCGGTATAAATGGTACTTACGAAAAGGATGTGGTTTTGAATATTGCTCTAGAGATTTTAAAGCTGAACAAATCCCTTTTTGATAACGAATTGGATATCTATTTGACCCGATATAATGATACACTCATTTCGTTATCGGATAGAAGTCAATTGGCCAAGAGCTTAGATGCCGATGCCTTTGTATCGTTACATTGTAATGCCGCTCGAAATACTTCCAGGGGCATGGAGGTGTTTGTGCATAATTTTGACAGTTCAAATAGTAAAGTTTCTATTGCTCTTGGTGTTTCTATTCTGGATGAAAGTACCCAAAAGTTAGGTTTTGAAAAACGAGGTGTAAAGTTTGCCAACTTTCAGGTGCTACGTGAAACAATTTCTAGTTGTCATTCTGTACTTGTAGAAATGGGGTTTATGACTAATCCCGATGAAGCGGGTTATTTTTTAGAAGCTAAAATTATTAAGGCTATGGCGTTGGCTGTTTTGATGGGGGTTGTGGATTTCTTAAGTGTTGGATAAAGGGTCAATGTCATTTGCTTTTTCATAAGCCTGTAGCCTTCCCTAAAAATAGGACAGTTTAAAATTAGAATTATTAACTTTAAATTTTAACTGTCAGATGTAGAAAAGTAAGTTTACCGAAAGCCAAATTATCAACGCTCTAAAAGAGAATGAACAAGGTCGTAGTGTTGGGGAAATTTCTCGTGAAATGGGTATTGATAAGAGTACCTTTTATTATTGGCGCAAGAAATATGGAGGCATGGAAGTTGCCCACATGAAACGCCTGAAGGAACTCGAAGAAGAAAATCGC
>JAAUYB010047512.1_pt1 | contig 10487 bp, 7 predicted proteins | sample 7278071 | NCBI WGS metagenome assembly JAAUYB01 (sample SAMN14350121, study PRJNA611818) | marine sediment metagenome | isolation source: surface marine sediment (1.8m) | place: French Polynesia: Moorea | collected 2018-08 | reverse complement strand
CATCCTTGTTGCATCCATTCTTCCCAATTTTGTTGCAGACGAAAGAGGCGATCGCGTCGTTCAATGGGAAAGACAGAAGCAGAAATAATTAACTCAGGTTTGAGCTTTTTTAAATGAGCAGATGCTGTAGCGACAAAACTATCAACTTGACGAATACGAAACCCTGTCCATTGCTCCCATAAAGGATGACCAGGAGAAATTTCAATAGGATCAACCCCTGTCATTTCTTTAAATAAATATCGAGAGGATTTACTATAACCAAAAGTTTGATTAACTTGGGGTTGTTGAAAAGGATAACGAATATAATCAAATTGAATGCCATCTACATCATAGTTTCTGGCAATTTCATCTAATAAAGATAATAAATATTTTTGAACTCTGGGATTAGCAGGATCTAAAAATGCCTTTTTAAATTGTTGCCCTTGATCAAAATAATTACCATCTTGATCCTTCACCCCCCAGTCAGGGTTACGAGATAACACTGGACCTAAATAGTCTTCGGGTTGTTCTAATACTTTATTATGACCTTGGTTAGCTGCAGCAAAGATCCATACCCAAGCATGAATTTCCATGTTGCGTTCATGGGCTAATTTTACGGCAGCTTTGAGGGGGTCCCAACCCTTAGTTAAGGGGTTTTGTTCCGGGGCGACACGACTGGGATAAATGGGATAACTAGCGTTAACCGTTTCCATAAACACAGTGTTAATACCCGCCTCAGCCATACGGTCAAACAATAGGGCTAACTCAGCTTCTGAGCGAGTTTTGACAATACTACCTCGATCTAACCACATTGCCCGTACTTCCGGTTGAGCAAAAGCGCGATCGCTTGGATAATTGTCCCATAAACTACGACGGGCTTTTAACCAGAGTTGTCGAGCTTGATCATATTGTTGTCGGTTCACTAACTGCTCAAAGTTTCTTAACCCAAGTTTGGCTTCTCTGACTGCTTGCTGAGACTGACGAAAAGAGTTAGGGGTTTCTGGAGGTTGCTCACTGTGGGCTTGGGCAGCTAAGAGGGTACTTTCAAAACGAACAATGAGGTTATATAACTCTTCTCTCATTGTCTGCACTTGTTGGGGCGAGATACCTGGTACAGTGGGGGCAGTAATGCCATAATTGAGTCCTTGAGAACGGTTATCGCTCACTAAGATAGGGGAAGGCAGAGAAGCCTCAGGGAAGGGAAATGAGTCGCCTGGGGGTGGGGTTTCTTCTGGTTTCGGGACATAGGCAGGGGGTAAAATAGGGAGAGGTTGTTTCGGGGTAGTGAGGTCTACTAAATTACAGGGGGGGATATCTAGAGAATTTTCTAGGGTTAATTGATTATTTTCGTTGATTCCATAACGGTTTAAGGCTGTTTTTAACCAAGTGATATCAAAGGCAGCAGAGGTAACGCCGTTAACTCCCCAACGCCATCCTAGAAAAATAGTCTGTTCATCAATAATAACGGCCGGGGGTTTTCCCCCTGTTAACCACACAGCCGCAGGTTGGGCGGTAATGGCAGTGGGAATGACAACACCACCGATAAAGGTATCACTAAGGTTTGAAGGGTTAACTAAAGAAAATTGCTGTGCATCTTTAATTTTTAGGGTAGAGGGGGCAGAATTAGAAAACCCCCAATAAGCACCAAATAGGGCGCCTAAGTCCTCTTTAACAGATGATTCTGACAAATTCCCTGTGGGACCGCTAATAACAAGGTTTCCCCCTCCCTGAACCCAGGTTTGTAAGGCTTCTGCTTGTTGTCCCGTAATGTTTTCAACGTTGGGGAGGAATAAGGTCCGAATATTTCTGAGGTCTTCTGCTGTTTTCCAGTTTTGGGCTTCAATGAGACAAAATTGAATGCCTGTAGATAAGAGACGGTTACGAATGGATGTCCATTGATGTTCATTTTCGGGACTTTTCACCACCCCGACTCTTCCGAGGAGTGCATGGGTTGGGGTGATGCCAAAACTATAAGCAATGACAGATGATAATAGTCCTAATAAGGGTTTTGAGGAAAAAATTAGGGCTTTTGTACCCAAGGTCTTAGTTTTGTCCCACTTTACTTTCCTCAACACAACACACACACTCCTTTTCTCTAATTTGTCAAGATTTCTGGAATCTCAATCATTCTATCTTAAAATGCAAAAAGAGGACTGCATTCGGGCAAGCCCTTGGCGTTAAATTTCTCTAGAAAGAAGAACCCATAGAAATTAGCAGTGAGATTGTCAACTCATCTGGTTTACCTACAGTTACCCTTAAATAATCTCTTATAAAATTGATTATGAATAATTTTGATGTTATTATTATCGGTTCAGGTGGAGTTGGTAGTGCTGCTGCCTACTATTTAGCAAAGGCTGAACAAAAAGTTCTCGTACTAGAGCAATTTACAATTAATCATCAAAAAGGCAGTTCTTATGGCTATTCTAGAGTCATTCGTTATGCCTATGATAATCCCATTTATGTTAACTTAATGCGAGCAGCTTATCCCCTATGGTTTGCCTTAGAAGAAGAAGCAAAAGAAACTTTATATATTAAAACAGGAGAATTAGATTTTGGCAAGATTAACGCCCCTTCTCTTCAAGAAGTCGCTAACAGTATGAAAAGGGAAAATATTCCCTATGAAGACTTAGACGCAGCAGACATTAAACAACGGTTTCCACAGTTTACTATACCTGACAATATGGAAGGATTATATCAAGCTGATACCGGAATTTTGAAAGCGTCTAATTGTGTTTTAGCCCATCTTAAATTAGCTCAAAAATATGGAGCAATAATTCAAGATAGAACTCCGGTTATTAGTATTAACAGTAATTTCCAAAAAGTGACGATTAGAACCAATAATGAAACCTATGATTGTCAACAATTGATTATAGCAGCAGGGAGTTGGAACAAAAAACTATTGACCCCATTAGGATTAAGCTTACCATTAACAATTATGCCCTGTCAGTTAGGATTTTTTAAAGTTCAAAATCCTGATAATTTTATCCCTGGTAAATTCCCTATATTTCTAGCCCATCTGACGGGAGAATATGGACAATTTCCCTATGGACTTCCTGCTTGTGATCATCAAGGAATTAAATTATCAACCTTTTATGGATGGGATACAGTTGAAACCATTAAAGAAGTTAATTATACCCCTTCTTTAGAATGGATAGAAACCCTACGAACTTTCTTAAAACAATACTTACCCACTGCTAATGGAGAATTAATAGAAACACGACGTTGTTTATATACCATGACTCCTGATAAACATTTTATTATTGACCATCACCCTAATTATCCTAACATTTTGATTGCCGCAGGATTTTCCGGTCATGGATTTAAGTTTACAAATTTAGTTGGTAAAATATTGAAGGATTTTGTGACAAAAAACAATCACGAATATGATCTCAGTTTATTTAAACTACAACGATTTTTGTGACTATTAATACAGCAAATTATTGGTGTTTATGAATAATAGTATGTGAGGAGGTATAATTTGCTAAAACAGCAGGCAAAGAAGCTAGGATTTTCCATAAATCGCTAGAATATAGCTGGAGTTCCCTATTCCCTTGTCTAAACATTAGGGTTGACAACTTAAAATAAGATTGCTATCGAGTACACCAACGTGGAACTGAAACAGGTTATTATTGCTCATAAAGCTGGGGACAATCAAAGTAAAACTTGGGCCCAAAATTGCGCCAGACAATTAGAAGCCCTTGACTGTAAAGTGTTGATGGGACCAAGTGGTTATAAAGATAATCCCTATCCCGTGTTTCTTTCCTCAGCTTCAGACAAGATTGATCTCGCCATTGTCTTAGGGGGAGATGGTACTATCTTGGCTGCAGCGCGACAGTTAGCCCCCGAAGGTATCCCTATTTTAGCGGTGAATGTGGGGGGACATTTAGGATTTTTGACAGAACCCTTTGAATTATTTCAGGATACTGAACAAGTTTGGCATCGTCTGCAAAGCGATCGCTATGCTATGTTACAACGAATGATGTTAGAAGCGCGGGTGTTGGAAGGCGATCGCCGTTCCCCCCAAGCAAGTAGCGATCGCTTCTACTGTCTCAATGAAATGTGCGTCAAACCGGCCAGTATTGATCGAATGCCCACCGCTATTTTAGAACTAGAAGTAGATGGAGAAATTGTGGATCAATATCAAGGGGATGGGTTATTGGTGGCCACTCCTACGGGTTCAACCTGTTACACAGCTTCGGCCAATGGCCCGATCATTCATCCGGGAATGGATGCGATCGCCGTTACGCCTATCTGTCCCCTAAGTCTGTCAAGTCGTCCCATTGTTATTCCTCCTGGATCTGTAGTTGATATTTGGCCCTTGGGAGATTATGAATTAAACACCAAATTATGGACTGATAGTTCTTTGGCCACCTCTATTTGGCCAGGACAATGGATATCGGTAAGAATGGCTCATTGTCTGGCCAGATTTATTGTCTTACGAGAAAACTATTCTTTCTATGGTACCTTACGAGAAAAGTTACAATGGGCAGGGACAAGAATTCGTTATGAGAATAATCATCGAGTTAACTAAAATTAGTCATAGTCAAATTTCTTGTCTGTAAAGGAATTAAGGGCTACAGTAAATTACATTATCTATCGGAAAAATGAACAATGAGTTGGACAAAAGTTCTTACTGTTGATAGTCTTCCTATGGGTTCCCGTCAAGTGGTAAAAACGGGAAACCATAAGTTATTATTACTTAATCATGAGGGACAATTATATGCTGTGAAAAATAGCTGCCCCCATTTAAAAATTTCCTTGAAAAAGGCAAAAATTACTGATGATGGTGCGCTAGTTTGTCCTATGCACCGCAGTGCATTTGATCTGAAAACGGGGGCAGTTAAAGATTGGACTCCTTGGCCTCCATTAGTGGGAAAAGCAATGGGAATGATCTCTCAAGAAAAGGCTTTATCTGTGTTTCCTGTTAAGACAGAAGAGGGTAGTATTTGGGTTGATTTAGCAGAGAGTTAAAGCTTTTTATTAAAGCTGTAGAGACGTTTTCAAAATGTCTCTACTATGGCAAGTTTAATAGAAGTTTAGTAAGCTAAGACGCATTGAAACTGGGTATTTTTGCTTTCCAGGAAGGTTGTGCTATTGTGGAAGGCTGTGGAAGACTAAGGAACCAATCTTCACATTTGACTTCTTTTCACTTAGGGATTGACAAATTAGAGTCAATGACGGCAATCTAAAAAAAAGTTAAAATGATTAACTCCATTTTATAAGTTGCTGGTTTTATATTTATGCTTTCCTTGTTATCATCACTACTGATCGGCCAAACAGCCTCCTATCCCTTAACTTATCGGGAGAGGAGTCCTCATTTTCTTACCCAACCTCAAGAGATACGCCCTTTACCTGGGCAACTTAATGATGTTTTAGTTTTCAACAGCAATAGTCCTGAAGTGGTATCGACGGAAGGGGTTTTACTGTCCACTTTTCCCCCTAATGGGAAGCGTCACCCTAACGCCCATCTTAATCATCCCATAGAAGGTAGATTTGATGTTTTTACCCATCATATTTCCCGACCATCTCAATCTAACAAAACCCTTTATCAAGGACTCTTAGTTCATAATCCCACCTCACGGACAGTGGTGGTTAATGTCTTACAAGGGGCTAGTTATGTTAACTCTTCTGATGCCCCTTTTATCAATCTTCCCTCTATCATCGAAGATCCATCGGGGCGGTTTTTTTCAGGGCCAGGTTCCCGTTTAATGGGAGATATCTTGAGAGGAGTTAACCAAAAAGAATTATCCCGTCGTATCGTCATCCCACCCTATCAAAGTCGGATGCTGTTTACCCTCCCCATTAAACCCAGTAATGCTCGTTCTACCTTTTTGCGGGTTAATAGTGATGGGCCTCTCTACATGGCCAACTTGGCACTTTATGAAGTGGCAGAAAAAATTAAATCTACAGAAGGGGAGAAAGAAAAGATAACCATAATTGATCGCGAACCCACCCTGAATGAATGGCGACATATTGTTACCAAAGGGGGCTTAATTTATCCGCGAGATTTAGCCCCGACTCCCCCTAATATAGATTTTGGGGATAAAACCATTTATGGTCGTGTGGCAGGCATTTCTGTGGGATCAGAATGGCAAGCAAAACTAAAAGACGATGGAAAACCCTATCTCAGTATTCCCAACCGAGGGGCGGCTTTTTCCTATCCCCTCAGTACGGTCACAACGGGAACTCACGGTACGAGACAGATACAAAGTGCGCCTATGTTAGTCCGTTATCCTGACACCGCTCATCAAGCTCATGGTAATTATGGGGTTCACTACAATTTAGCCTTACCCCTAGTTAATAAAACTAATCAACGACAAACAGTGGCGGTAACCTTACAAACCCCATACAAAAGCAATAAATACGCTGATCGCCTGATTTTCTCCCGTCGTCCCCAGGGTCAAGTTTTCTTTCGCGGAACGGTACAAGTGAATTATGAGGACAAAAATGGCACCTCTCAAGAGCGTTTCTTTCACTTGGTACAGCGACAAGGACAACAGGGGGAACCGTTAGTCAAAATTAATTTGGAACCTGGAGAGCAGCGTCTGGTTGAGGTAGATTTTCTTTATCCTCCTGATGCAACTCCTCCCCAAGTGTTGACGGTAGAAACCCAACAACTCTTCTATGGCAATCTTCCCTAGAATTTATAATCTAAACCAGTTTTTTACATCTTGTAGGGGTCAAAGGCCGTTGACCCCTACTTTTCGTACTGCTTTCTTCAAATCTTACCTAATCAAAATAGAACAGTGTTACCAGTTTTCGTTGTTCTTCAGCTTCCTCACAGGTTTGTAGTAGGGTATTACTGTCATGAAAGGCAAAACAGATCAACTGCTGGCAACGGGAAACAATCTCTCGATTACATAATGCACTAGCTTCCCCCAAGGATAAGCCATCATTCTCAGGATTTTCTACTAAATGGATCACCCGTTCTAGCTGCTCTTTTGACTCTCTGGGCTGCTTGCTCAAGCTTTGGGGTAAAATGACTGTTAACAGGTTAGGCTCTGCCCGCATTGCCCCTTTAATGGCGGCTGCGTTGGTTCCTGTGGCACCGGATGTCATTAAACGGTTGCCACCTAAAACCAGGGCATAACTCATCATCTCTATTAACTGTTGATGAGTTATGGGGACATGGCGCGAACCTAACAGGGCAATACGTTTTGAACCCGTTTGCTGTATTGCTGCGAGTTCCTGCGCCAAAGTATCTAGGGTAGGAATATCAATTGATTGACTCAAAGATTCTCTCGTAAGCTGAATGACCGTACGTTATTCTAGCAAAGGTTTTTCGATTGTGGCACAGATTTAATAATTTTTCTTAATCTATTTTTTAGGGAACGGGAAACATTCATGAAGTCAGAAGTTCCTCGCTACGCTGCGGCGCGACTGCACAGAAGTCAGAAGTCAGAAGTTAAAATTAATATGATGATTGTAAACGTTATTAGGAATTAATATGGACCCGATTACAACAGCAATTATAGGAGCTATAGCAGGTATCGGTAAAGATGCGATTAAAGATAGTTATAATGCCCTTAAAAGTGCTTTAAAGAAGAAATTTGGTGAAACAAGCGATTTGATTGAGGCAGTCGATAAATTGGAAAAAAAGCCTGATTCGGAAGGTCGCAAAACAATGCTACAAGAAGAAGTGGAAATTGCTAAATTTAATGATGATGCTCAAATTCTTGAATTAGCGCAGGAATTACTGAAAAAACTACAATCAGATGAGTCTATAGGAAGCAAGTATCAGGTCACATTTCAGGGTGAAGTCAAAGCTGCTCAAGTTGGCGATCGCGATGTTCAACAAAATAAGTTTGGCTAACAAGGAGTGGACAACCTGAATGGCTGAAAATACCCGCAAATATGATCCAAGTTTCCAAGATGATGTAAAAAGTGCGGTTGTTGGTGAAGGAAACATCATCTACAACTACTTTTATTGCAGTCACGATGTTAAACCTGTTGACGCTGATGACACGACTATTGATGATCATTTACCTTGTCCTTATCGCGGTTTGTTTCATTTTGGTCCTGAAGATGCAGAATATTTCTTTGGTCGTAATGTTTTTATTGAAGAACTTTATCAAGCAACAGAAACCCGTAACTTTATTCCCGTATTAGGAGCATCAGGAAGCGGTAAGTCTTCAGTTGTTTTTGCTGGACTTATCCCAAGATTACAAAAACAAGGTAACTGGTTATTTACTCATTTTCGTCCGGGTTCAGACCCTTTTTTTGCGCTATGTTTAGCCTTAATTTCTATTTATGCGCCTAAGTTAAACAAAACAGAAGTTATTATTCAAAGTCGTCAATTAAGCAATTCTTTGTCTAAAGGAGAAATTTCTTTAACAGATATTTTTAGCCAAATACAAAACCATAATCCCAACCAAAGATTATTATTAATTGCTGACCAATTTGAAGAACTTTATACTCTTTGTGATGACTTAAATATTCGTCATAGTTTTCTTAATGTCTTAATTTCTAACTTTTCTCAAGATAAAAATGTAGGCTTATCTTCTCCTTCTAATTTATCTCCTGTTTTAGTGATGACAATGCGGGTAGATTTCCTGGGAAATGCTCTTTCTTATCCTCGGTTTGCGGATAGTTTGAGAAATGCTGATATAAAAATTAGGTCAATGAACCATCAGGAATTGATGGAAGTTATTGAGAAACCTGCTCATAAATTAGGGGTTAAGTTTGAATCAGGATTAGTAGAACGTATTCTCGATGATATAGAAGCTCAACCAGGAAATTTACCTTTATTAGAATTTGCTTTAACTGAGTTATGGAATCAACGAACAAGCAAAGAATTAACTCATAAAATCTATGAACAAATTGGTCAAGTCGAAGGAGCATTAGCTCGTCATGCTGATGGAAAATATAAGAATCTAACTGAGGTTGAAAAGGAAAGAGTCAGACATATTTTTATTCAATTAGTACGTCCAGGAGAAGGCACAGAGGATACTAGACGAATAGCTATTAAGGGAGAATTAGGAGAGGAAAACTGGTCTTTAGTTAAACAGTTGGCTGATGCTCGCTTAGTGGTAACCAGTCGTAATATAACAGAACAAGAAACAGTAGAAGTTGTTCATGAGGCATTAATTAGGAATTGGGGAGAATTACGAAAATGGATGAATACTGATCGTGTTTTCAGAGCTTGGCAAGAACGTTTACGATCTGCAAAAGAACTATGGGAAGCGACTAATCAAGATAAGGATTGTTTATTACGAGGGGCTGCTTTACTCGAAGCAGAGGAAAGATTGAAAGAACGTCCAAAAGATTTAATTTCTGAGAAAGTTTTTATTGAAGAAAGTATAAAAGAAAAAACTCGTATTGAACAAGAAGAAAAACAAAGACAACAACGAGAATTAGAAGCAGCACAAAAATTAGCTAAAGCTCAGAAAGAAGCTCGGAAAACAGCAGAACAAGCAGCAACTAAACAAAAACAAGCTAATAAAAAGCTACGTTTAGGGTCAATAGGTTTGAGTATAGTTTCGTTAATTGCTTTTGTAACTGCTGGATGGGCATGGAATCAAACTAGAATAGCTGAACTTAATTTAGCTGATTCTATGGGTCGCAATGCCTTATCATTGTTGGCTGAAGGCAAAGATTTAGAAGCTTTTATAGAAGCGATCAAAGCAGGAAATATTTTGAAAAAACATCATGTTAAAGTTAAAGATCCACAAGTCATGGCCGCTTTAATAAACAATATCTATAATGCTGATGAACGTAACCGTTTACAAGGACATCAAGAGGATGTCAATAGCGTGAGTATCAGCCCCGATGGTCAGACCTTGGCCTCTGGGAGTTACGATCAGACGGTGAAACTGTGGAATTGGCAAACTGGAGAAGAGCTCCGCATTCTCCAAGGACATCAAGAGGCGGTCTATAGCGTGAGTATCAGCCCCGATGGTCAGACCTTGGCTTCTGGGAGTTACGATCGGACGGTGAAACTGTGGAATCTGCAAACAGGAGAAGAGCTTCGTACTCTCCAAGGACATCAAAACTCTGTCATAAGTGTGAGTTTCAGTCCTGATGGTCAGACCTTGGCCTCTGGGAGTGTAGATAGGACAGTGAAACTGTGGAATCTGCAAACAGGAGAAGAGATCCGTACTCTCCAAGGACATCAAGACTCAGTCTATAGCGTGAGTATCAGCCCCGATGGTCAGACCTTGGCCTTTGGGAGTGGTGATAAGACGGTGAAACTGTGGAATCTGCAAACGGGAGAACTTATCCGCACTCTCCAAGGACATCAAAACTCTGTCTGGAGCGTGAGTTTTAGCCCCGATGGTCAGACCTTGGCCTCTGGGAGTTGGGATAAGACGGTGAAACTGTGGAATCTGCAAACGGGAGAAGAGATCCGCACTCTCCAAGGACATAAACACTCAGTCTATAGCGTGAGTATCAGCCCCGATGGTCAGACCCTCACAAGGGTAGGCTTTTAACAATGAGATTCTGGTGGAGTAAGACTTGGGGGACTTTGAGGGAAAGGAGACTGGGAAGAAAGAGGCAATTTGTCAGAT
>JAAUYB010104950.1_pt1 | contig 10489 bp, 9 predicted proteins | sample 7278071 | NCBI WGS metagenome assembly JAAUYB01 (sample SAMN14350121, study PRJNA611818) | marine sediment metagenome | isolation source: surface marine sediment (1.8m) | place: French Polynesia: Moorea | collected 2018-08 | reverse complement strand
ACCGCCCTCGTTTTCCCCAGAAAAATGGGGTCCGAAAAATCCAGAACATTTTCTCCCAATTTTGGAGTTGGCTCAGACACAGAAGTATTTCCTTATACATGCGGTGGAGGGGGCAAAAGGAGAATCACTTAATGTGTCTGAAAGCGGGCCAAAAATGAATGAGACGAGAGGTGTCCCATCCCTCCTCCTTCCCGAATTCCTAGAAGTCCTACTAGTAGTGCCTGTCAAATGGATTCCAAAACCGTAGGTGGCAAAAACGCCAACAATACAAGTAATATAAAAACATTGCAGACTTAAGACTTAAGACTTAAAGAAGACTTCGTAATTTTCTGTCATAGAAACCACATAGCTATTTCCTTCAGAATATTCAGTAGTCGATTGAAACCGTTGGCGAAACCACAACTTTTCGAGACGTCCTTCCTTGGTGGATTGATCTGAGGCATGAGATTTCACCGCGCGATAACTAATGCCTTTCTTCGACGGCGAAGGCGAATTGTTTGTCGCGTTCTAGTGGAGAATCATTCCGGGGGCGAAACAAGAAGAAATGTGGTCAAACATGATTTCACATCGTTACTATTCAAAAGCACAAAAAAATCGTTTTGCATAAATGCAACTTTTAGAATGCAAGCAGCAACGGTAAGTCACCCTGTTTCCCTAGTGTATCAAAAAGTTAGCAGAGTGTATAGAAGCAGCTGCCTTCTTTTTCCTTCTGACAGGAGTGAGGAGGTAGAGTGAGGTGAGTGGCTTGTCAAGTCGGGGGGGGAGGGTCCGACCACCCATGAAGTGGCAGTAGGATCGACGGTGTTTGTGTTTTGTGAGAGAAGAGGGAATGGCTCGCCTGGCATCTGGCCCATCTCGACCATTGTGCGAACGACGAGAACTAGGGCAATTAATCGACAAAAGGTCGGTAGGTCCGGGAAAATGGGACCTTTTTGGATTTTAGATTTCGGGAAAAAATTCCACCTTTGGTTTTTGGTCAGTGACAAGAAAAGTGCTTCGGATAAAAAGGAGCGGAGAGGGAGAGAGAGCGACGGGGAGGGGGTGCCTTGTAATTTTGAAGAAAAAGAGAAGATGGCAATCTAGAGACCGGCGCTGGCCCACAATACTAGCCTGCCAACATTCCAAAGCCAAAACCGACCTGCGCCCGGTACAAAAAATGCGATCGAGAATTTTTAGTTGCGCCAAGAAATATTCCTTGCAGTATATTACTTTGGTGATATATTTTTACATTCCCCTTACAGTTTATAGTGATGCTTGACTGAAGCAAAACTTGTCTTGCACTGTTTTTGTTGATCATTGGGTGAGTACAGATGTCACGTGGTTTTCATTGCCATCAAGTAATGTACAAGATGATATTGTGGTAATCCTTTGTTTTCATTATTTTGAAAGTCTGGTTCCTGTATATCTAAGCCAGGAGATGACAGTTGGTATGGTTTTTTGAATTATGATTATTTTCCAGTTGGTGAAACAAATCATTTCAAAAAAGAAGCACATGACTGGAGCGCAAAGAGACACCGTGTAGACGCCAAACATGGCTCTGTAGTCTTGAAAAGTCATTTTTACTTCATTGATGTCTTCAGCAGTCAGGAATACCTTTGCAGTCTTCTTATATTTTTGGCCAAGTTGAACCCTGAAAATTATATTTGGAGGTTTGTTGCAAAGCTAAAGCAAGGACATTTATTTTTCTCACTTGGTCCTTTTTATTATCTCATGCCATATTCCAGCATTGTGAAGGTATCTGAGACAAGAATCAAACCTTTCAAACCAAGGGTTCAAGGGATAAAAGTAGAGAGTGAATGGAAGTTCTCCATCAAGAATATTGTTGCCCAATGGGTTTATTGCCAGGTGAAATGCAGTGTCCTTTCCATTGGGATGATGAGAAGTGGCAAGTATTGCAAAGTCTACAATAGATTCATACTCAAGAAAGACACTGTCATTCTCCAGCACATCTATGAGCTGCAGGACAGGACCAAGGATGAGTTTTGAGTTTATATCAATAGAGGCTTACAAAATGCTTATTTGCATTAGTTTTGCCTACCTCTTCCAGGGGGAAGTCTCTGTACGGCACAAATTTCAGCCCGTCATAAAATTCAACAAAACCATCAAAACCAAGCCACTTCATGGTTTTCCAAAAGCCGTCTCCATAGTCAACAGCTCTCCACGCAAAATCACTGTTGACAATGTCTCTTAAGGTTTCCAAGGTTTCCTTCCTGCCAGGGTTGAGCAAAACTGCCCTTAGGGCTCCACCATAGGCAGAAGTCATTATGAAGGAATACCAAAGCCAGATCACCACCACAATTCTTCATAAAAACCTAGATCCTCTTCTTAAACCAAATCATCCTATTTTAATTTGATACCTTATTGCCCATGCCTTGTTAGAATTGGTTGTTCCGGTGATGCTTTCTCCCAAGAATGTCCCATATGCATACCAAGTAGAATTTTTTAGCTTGGCCCAATAAATTGAACTCTGACATATTCTTTTTTCTACTGTGGCCACAATGAAGAATGATATCGCTGATATGACAAGAAACAGACTCAATAAAATCCAAACCAGGCGCCCAAAAGGTCTGAACAGCAAGTGGAATGATCTGTATAATAACACAAACATTGCTTACAGTATCAACGCAACCCTATATCAAGAGAAAAGTGCCCTCTCTACCTATTGTACTGTGGCTTTTTGCTCACAGCAATCATGTGATTGGTAAGTTTGATCACATGGGCAGGCCTTCCAACCTGCGTGACACACACTATATGTTTAAAATATCTGCATTTGCATTTTCATGTCAAACTAGCTTTCCTGCTGGGGGGATGAGCCGACCCATTGGCAACTTGCCAAAATATCCACCCTCTCCTCCACTAAATCATGGAACAAACCAGTGGATGAACCTTTGTCTACAGAGCCCCACAGTTGATTGACCGGGTTTAAAAAGTCAAGGGTACAACCCAGTTTCTATGTAAACAATTGTGATGAAATCATCACAAAGTTGTTAAAATATTTTGTAGGTACTTGACATATCAGCTTCAAAATCAAAACATCAGAGCCACTGTGGTTTGTGAAGACCCTCCTGGGATCCTTTGATGAGCTATCCAATTCAGCAAAGGTCCAGGGGATGAAAGGGACAAAGCCAACTCTTATTGAATGCCCCTGAAAGTGAATGGTACAAATCTTGCATCTGTTTGCTGTATTTTGTCCATAAAAGTAAAGTGCACGGGGGTCCAATAGGATTGACACACTTTCTAATCACCTAAAATATGTTTCAAAACATTTTTCAAAACATTGTTTTCCTTTTTGTTTTTTTGCCTTAATGGTGGTTTATTTTGGAAGCCCACTCCTTCAAAACCAGGGGATATTTAAGACCCCTTACTGTTTGAATTTTAGTTGGTCTAAAATTCGAACAATATGGGGTCCGTACGTGTGCGCCCGCCTTTGGTTGCGTATGGGACCCCCCCACACCATGGCCAAATCCTACCCCCCTACACCTGCCCGAAATCCTACCCCCCTACAGCAAACCTGATTTGAGGACCCCCCCTACACCAAGAATTTTTTTTTAACCCTCCACCCCTAAATTGGCCAAAATCAATGGTTTTAAAGAAAAATGTATTACTAATTCATTGAAATTTCTGAAAAATTTCTAAGGTAGACCAAAATAGCCTAAAATAACCCTTTTTGATGAAAATTATTGCATTTATTACTTAATTAAACTTGTTAGCTTGTCCATTTTTTTGTTCCTTTTCTTATTTTGGTCCCATATGAAAGTCATATGGGTCTCCAAAAAACTTACCCCCTCACACACCAAGCAGAAATCCTACCCCCCTAAAGCAAAGGGCCCCTTAACCCCACCCCCCACCCCCCTGCTGAGACCCCGTGCACACGTATTATGGGGTCCCAAATAACCCTCTATTTTTGGAGGAGTACGCTTCCAAAAGTAGTGTGTCAATTCATGTGGATCACTGTGTATACTAGAGAGATACCCGGCCTTGGCTGGACTTGATAAAAAAAATAGCAATTACCCCTTCAAAGCAAAACCCCTCTCACTGCTCTTGCTCTGATTGGGTTCCTAGTAAGAAATCTATGTATACTATAAGGTTGCAACCTCAGTTTTGACCTCAAGCAACCTCAAATGTCTCTCCTGAGGTCGTCTGCCTGGGGTTTAGGGGGGTACTTTGGGAGTTCACTTTAAATATTTTTTGCCCTTCACCCTAACACAGTCAAAGGGCCTTTTTGGGACACATCTCCCCCCTTAACAAGGGTCTATTGGGCCAAGCCACTATTGCCTTGACCTGATCTAGGCCCAAAGCTACCCCCATGCCAAATTTGGCCCCCCAGGCGCCAATGATGTGACCTATAAAGGACAACCAAACAACAAAATAAACCAGCATACATTCACATTAAATGATATAGATCACCCTACTTCTAAGACTGCACGGGTAAAAATACTTAATGGTAGATGAATTCACAAAAACCACACGTTTTACCCTACCTCCATGTCAAAAGGAGAAAAGAGGACACTCGTACTATTTTTTTCAGAGTCTTCAAAGTTGATGACTGACTTCACTGCTCTGTTGGTGTATATGTTGTGCCTCAAAGAGACCAAAAGGTTTGGCCTCGTAGTTGCCATCAGCGCGGCTACCTGGCCATGCATTTGGATGTTTTGATTTGAAAATATGTCATGACCAACAATTGTGTTGGACCTATGGCTGCTGCTGTTTCCTGGCAATAGGAACACTATGGAGTTGACCGGCTGGAACGCTCCTGGGGAGACCTTGTCTGGGCAGCGGGTCACCGTCCCGTCGAGGTATTCCATAGCTGAGGCCAGCTTTGAAGAAGTGGCCACAATGTACAGGGTGGGCCTCTTTAAAAGGTCAAAGGTGAGGAGTGGCCAGGGGTCCGCCTCCTTCCTTTGGCAAGAATTTGCAGAGGGAAATATTTTTTCTGTTGCTCCTTCAATTGTTGCCATGGTCCATGCTGAGTCAAAGGATCTACTTTGGTAAATAGGTTTTAGGAAATAACACTTTATACCAGAGAAAAGAAGCGCAATAGGAAAAAAGAATAAAAGCATTGCATACTCACCCAGCATCCAAGCTCATGAGTGACTCTTTGTCTGCCAAGAGCACAATTTCAAGGTATTTAAGGTCAAACAACTGAGAGAGGATGGTCAATGAAGGATAGGAAAAGGAGGAGGAAGTGGAGGAGCCTCTCAAAACGCTAAAAGACTCCGCAGAGGAGACAAGGAAGAGGAGGAGGAGGAACAATGCCATTTTTAACTTTCTTGCCTCTAATCAAGCCAGTCGTTTGCCACCAGTTGTTATATATAGTTTAGAAAACTTTTAACATATTCAGGAAGGAGCAAAAAACTGCAGCCAAAATGCAAATAGCAATTTGCACTTTTTTAAAACCCGGACATTTTTTCTGGTGTCCCCAGATAAGGCAATAGTACAGGCATCTGTGCTGGCTGCCAGCATGCAATTGGACGCCAAAGAAACTAATTGCAAATTTGCTGAAACCAATGCTCACTTGCATCAGATGCATTATCATTCCAGGCGTCGTCTGTGTGGTGCCCGTCATCCAAATTTTAAGCTCTCCTCCCCTTTTGCACATGCTTAAATTGCAATTAATATTGTCAAATTGAGCTTAGCATTCAAAAAGTGAACCGAATTCCTTGCTTTAATACCAAGTAAATAATGTGCCGTTCTCACAAGAACGACTTCGGTACATCCGCATCCAATATCAAATCCTTAAAAAAAGCAGAGTTTGCAAATACGCTGCATTTCTCTGTACCTTCACCACAAAAGAACAGCAGCATCCGGCGAAAAAACGGGTGAAAGTAAAAGCCAGATAAAAACAGATACACAGATACAAAAATACGAGGAATTTTAAAATTACTTGCAATTAAATTTAAAATTGGTTTATTGCTTCGTGCTTGGTTATTTAATGATGGATTCTTTATTACAAGAAAGGTGTATGTATGTCTGGACCCTGACAGGAACCTTGAAAAAAAAATTTTTGGGTTGACCCCGACCCCCCCGGCCAGGAGGGAAGTGGTTTTCGACCCCTCATGGTAGGAACAAGAAATAATTTGCCGTGCGAGGTAGGGGAAGGACTAAGGGGAAAAACCGTTCAGGCCGCCTAAGGCGGCCGAAAATTCGAAGATTTTTGCTAGTCAGGGCGCAGGGTTGGCCGTCCGGGGGGGAACAACAGTAAAGCCCAAAATTTGTGCGTACGTTTCTACGTAAGAAATGGTCGTCAGGCGGGGATTACTTTCGGCAAATGGGATCTCTCAGATAATAAGTAGGGCTTTTACTAGTTTATCGGTCTTTGAACAAAGTCTGTTCTTGTTTCTTCATTAAAGAAATACTAGAGTGCATGTATGTGAAAGCTCCTGTAAGCAGTAGGAGGCCGTGTCAAAATTTGGGAAAAATAACAACTTGAAAAAATGCATTTGACTACTTCTATTATTTAATCTTATATGGAAAGGTAAATGCGATGTCAGGTATTGAAATGTCAATTGTGCCTTGTTTTTTGCATATATTTTCTTTGTAATTTATATTGACTAATAGAGCTTGGCTCTCATGGTATGTACCAACTTCCCCACACACCACACATCTTTGATCTTTCCAGTTGACAGTATCACATAAATCCATTCACAGAAGAAGCACGCAACAGGGATACTGAGAGAGGCTGTGTAGACACCAAACATGGCTTTGTACTCCTGAAAAGTCATTTTTACTTCATTGATGTCCTTAGAAGAAAGGAATTTTTTTGTAGCCTTTTTATATTTCTGGCCAAGCTGAACTCTGAATATTGGAACAAGAGGTTTTCAATATAACTTAACTTCCAGCTACCTAGATATTGAATATAAATAATTTTACTTGGTTCTTTTTATTATTTCATGCCATATTCCAGCGTTGTGAAGGTTTCTGAGTAAAGAATCAAACCTTTCATTCCAAGGGTTCATTGGATGAAAGTAAAAGGTAAAAGAAATATGTCCAGCAAAAATATTGCCCAATGGCTTGTTTGCCAGGTGAAAGGCAGTGTCCTTTCCAGTGGGATGACGAGAGGTGGCCAGAATAGCAGTGTCCACAATAGATTCATACTCAAGAAAAACACTGTCATTCTCCAGCACATCTATGAGCTGCATGACCAAGGGTGGTTTTAAATGTGCATCAAATAGACGTACAAAATACTTGTTTGCCTTAGGTTTGCATACCTCTTCCAGAGGGAAGTCTCTGTATGGCACAAATTTCAGCCCGTCATAAAATTCCACAAAACCATCCAGACCAAGCCATTTCATGATTATCCAAAAGTTATCTCCATAGTCAACAGCTTTCCATGCAGAATCATGGTCAACAATATCTCTTAATGTGTCCAAGGTTTCCTTCCTGTCTGGATTCAGCAAAACTGCTCTTAGTGCTCCGCCATAGGTAGCAGTCATGATGAAAGAATACCAAAGCCAAATCACCACCGCAATCCTTCAAAAGAACCCTTGATCCTTCTTCTTCTAGGTATACCAAATACTGGGGTGTCGGGAAAAATGTGCACACTTTCAAATTGCAGATTAAAAGCCACAATTTGAAATATAGTATAATGAACTTTTTACCGACCGCTTGCTAAGGGTCTTGTACTTGTACATCCCTTGAAAGCACAAAAATCTTTATCAGTTGTAAATTAAGGTCAGGAGAGGGATAGGCCCACTAAAACAGCAAAAACAGCAAAAAATGGCTGAAATGACTCTCACAAAAGTATTGAAAAATTCTGGGTTTTTTGGTACATTTTACAGTATTTTTCTTTACCAACTGCTGAAAAAGGATCTAGTCTTTTGAAGGAAAAAGACAAATTTAATGAAAGTTTAGAAATAGCCTCACTGAAAGGACCACCACAAGTGCACATTGATCTCGACAAGCCTGTATATACCTTATTGCCCAAGCTTTGTCAGAGTTTGATGTTCCTGTGATGCTTTCTCCCAAGAATGCTCCATATGTGTACCATGCAGAATTTTTCAACTTGGTCCAATAAATCAAACACTGGCATATTCTATTTTCTATATTGGCCAAAATATAGAAGGACATTGCTGATACAGCAAGGGAGGCACACATTAGAATCCATATTAAGCTCTCAAATGGTCTAAAGAGCAAGTAGAAAGATCTGTGAAAAAACACCTTGAATACATATGGTAATGACACAATCCTACAACTGGAGAAATGTTTCCTCCCACCTGTTGTATTGTGGCTTCTTGCTCACTGCAATCATTTTGTTTGAAAGGTCAATGGAATGTGATGCCCTTCCAACCTTAATTAATGTACAACATATGTTTTAAGTAGCTTTGTTTGCAATTTGATTAAAGACCAGCTTTCCTGAATTAGTGTAGAACTGATGTATTGGCAACTTGCCAAAATGTCCACTCTCTTCTCCACTAAATCATGGAATAAACCAGTGGATGAACCTTTGTCTACAGAGCCCCACAGTTGGCTGGCGGGGTTTGAAAAGTCAAGGGTACAACCCAGTTTCTATGCAAACAAACTTGATAAAATCATCACAACAATGTTAAAATATTTTGTAGGTACTTGACATATCAGCTTCAAAATCAAAACATCAGAGCCACTGTGGTTTGTGAAGACCCTCCTGGGATCCTTTGATGAGTTATCCAAATCAGCAAAGGTCCAGGGGATGAAAGGGATGAAGCCGACTCTTATTGTATGCCCCTAAAATTAAATGGAAATCTTACTTCTGTCTTTTGTTTTGTCCTATAAAATATCTGTGTGCAGGTGTAATAATTTTTAAATTAAATCTATTTAGGAAAAATACATAATATCTTACCTCCATATCATAAGGAGAGAAGAGGACATTTGTAAACAAACTTTTAGAGCCTCCAAATCTGTAAGCTGACTGTACTGTACTGTTGGTGTATATGTTGTACCTCCAATAAACTAGAAAATTAGGTTTCTGGGTTGCCATCATCACGGCAACTTGGCCATGAACAAGAATGTTGTGATATGAAAAGATGTCATTAACAATGATGGAATTGGACAGAAAGCTGCTGGTGTTGGATGCTCCCAGCAGCATGAACACGATGGAGTTGTCCGGGTGGAACGCACCTGGGGAGACCTTATCTGGGCAGTGAGTCATTGTCCCTTCAAGGTACTCCATCACCAAGGCCACCTTGGAAGTGGCCACAATGTACAGGGTGGGCCTCTTTGACAAGTTGAAGGAGAGGACTGGCCAGGGGTCCGCCTCCTCTCTTTGACACAAAGGAGGCAGCAAAGTGTGTTTCTTCAACGCTCCTTCTATAGTTGCCGTGGTCCATGCAGAGTTGAAGAACCTGCATTGGGCATGTTTAGAAATTCAAGAATTGGATGGAAAATACATTGGCTTCTTCATCGTTTTAAAGATAAACTAAAAAAACATTGTCTTCATCTCCACACAGAAAAAGAAAGTTTTCCAGTATAACGTGGATCTGTTGTTGGATTTAATTAAGTACATAACAAATGATTACCCGACATCCAAGCTCAAGAGTGAGTCCTTGTCTGCCAAGAGCACTACTTCAAGGTAGTTCAGGTCAAAGAAATGAGAGAGGATTGTCAATGAAGGATAGGAGGAGGAGGAGTCTCCAGATCTCAAAGTGCCGGAAGCCCCCACACAGTATGTGGTGGTGGCAAGGAGAAGGACGAGGAGGAGCAATGCCATTTTCCTCCCCCCGGTTACTCAGGCCAATAAGACTTCCCCTTTTGCTTTATACTGTCTGTGCAGCCCAGAAGGTCCTGTACTATCCTTGAAAGTGCAATAACTGCTTGCAAATCTTGCCGCCGAATTTATTAGAGCTTTGCAATTATATTTTTTCGTCAGATACCGTCATCATATTCTCCTTTTTCAAGTATTGACAAAAAGAACATGCAAATTGTTTTTGCGGTTCAAGGAAGAGAGTGGCGATCGACCCCCAATCTTATACCCCCCCCAAAAAAACTCCTTTTTAAGTATTCTTCGCTTTTTTTGTAGTTTCATCAAATAAATTTACGAATTTGGCGTAAAAATCGGAATCCCCCCAACAAAACAAAACCAATCAATCCAAGGAGCCCACGTCTGATAATTAGCCCCACGTGCATCTCTGGAGGCAAGCCGCCTTCATCATTCTTCTGACATTAATTGTGAATTTGAGGAAACCACCATAGCCTCTTGCTTCAGCTTTATCTTTTCCCGGCCAAAATCTGGCAAATGACTCGTGCAGTGCCAGTCATCCAAATTCAAAGCGCGCTTCGGCCAATTGCAATTAATGGATTGTGAATTGTCAAAATATGTATCACCGCCTTGTTCAAATGCAAAAGTAATATGCACCGCCGACAAGAATGAATATATCCGGATCTAGGGGCGAATCTTTATTGCGCAAAATGTTGCATTTCCCGAATTTCAGGTTCAACAAAAAAAGAATAGGTGCAAACACAGCATACGGCTCAAACGACGGAGAAACATGTATGATTCACAAACACTATTTTTTTT
>JAAUYB010203011.1_pt1 | contig 10490 bp, 7 predicted proteins | sample 7278071 | NCBI WGS metagenome assembly JAAUYB01 (sample SAMN14350121, study PRJNA611818) | marine sediment metagenome | isolation source: surface marine sediment (1.8m) | place: French Polynesia: Moorea | collected 2018-08 | reverse complement strand
TGGTGGCTTGTTTTAAGGTTATTGAATAAGTATTGACCCTAAGGGTATACCGATTGGAGGTAGGATCCTTAGTTTGTCCTTGCTTTGCCCAACGATTGAGATAATAATCAATAGCAAAGTCACCTATCTTATCTACAAGAGTTAACCCGATCCAAACTAATATTAAACGTAAGGTTTCTGTTAGTAAATAAACTGAGAAAAAACGAGTGTGACGAAACGTGAAAGTAATAATAACTAAAACGAATAATATAATCACTAATTGTAAAATAAATTCGATTCTCAATAACAATTGATAAATATTTATTTCTTGTTTAATTATTCCTTGTTGCTGTAAATAAAGTTTTTGTTGGGAATCATGTAGTTTAGAATAAAGCCATTTATTTTTCTTGATTCTTTTTTTAACAAAAGCAAAACATTTTTCGATCCATGAAACAATAGGATTTTTTTTCTTGTTATCCTTCTCAGACTCATTATTATTGAACAGTTGTTTTTCATCTTCAGTAATATTGTTTTCACTTTTTGAACTTGTTTTGGCTTCAGAATCAATAGTTAAATCCTCAGTCAACTCCCGAAGTTTTTGTCTTAATTGGTCATTACATTTTTTTTGGTAATTACGAACTAATTCTATTGCCCAAACCAATATTAATCCTAGTAGAATTACAACAATAGAAATTATCCATCGTCCAATAGGATATTGTCGATCAAACTCATGACCCCAAAGAGCATTACTCAATGAAATTATAATCGTTTCTCGCCAGACTTTAGCTAATTCTTCTACTGTTGCTCCATTAGCTCTGGCATCTACATCTGTTACCGTAACAATAGATTGGGAAGCAATACCTAAGTCAAATTGGTCGGGAATAAAAATGACCGTTTGTTGATTTTTTATACCAATTTCTATCTTGGGGGTTCCAGGATGAAGGGGTTTAGATGTTGTCGAACCCCATAAATTTTTTAAAGATGTTGGTATCCAAAATTTCCAATCAGAGATGTCAGAAATATCCAAAGTGCTTTTATTTTCGATAATTCTACGAACAATTTTGTTAAATACTTGTTGAACTAATCTTGATCTTTGCTCTAAAATTTGAGCGACTTCAATATTAGTTTGATCCAGTTCTTTGAAGGATGCTAAAGTGAGTTCAGGCGTTAATAAAGCTCTTTCAATATTTAATAATGCTCTTTGAATTCTTCTGTCATCATCGTAAATATAAACATTACTACACCAAAATCGACCACAAGCATAAGCTTGATTAAGATCCCAAGGAGGTGTTTGAGTAGGGTTAGGATCAGCAGGAGCATTAAACAGAGGAATTTGACCTAAGCTTATTGGTATCCATGTTAAAGTTAAAGTTAAACTTAAACTAAAAATGGTGAGCCATTTAATCAATTTTTTTGAAAAATTTTCAATTATTTTTTGGTTAGTCATCGATTTAATTAGTGTCATTTTTAATTTTAAAATTCACAATAATCTGTAATAACATTGTTCTTTTTTAGTATAATCTAGGTTGAAAAATCATAATAACTTAATTAATATTTCAATCTTTCTAAAATCGATAGTTAACACCGGTGGTAAATAAAAATTCTAAGTTAGGATTTTCTTCAAGGGAAACCTCATTACGATAGCGAAAAAATATACGATTACTTAACGACCATCGATCGCTTATTGGGATAGAAAGCTCCGTATCTGAGGTAACGTTATAGTTATTAAAATTATCCACTGAAGGAATAATAGCAAAGGTTTGGTTTATGCTAGCACTATCAATAGCAAAACCTCGACCAAATAAAAGAAGTGCGACAGTGGGATCAATTTCATCACGACGCTTTTCAAAGTCAATATATTCATATTCATAACGAGGTCCCACCCCCAATTGTATATCTAAAAACTGACGAATAGAATCACCTCGCCATAGATTGAATCCTGCACCTACGATTAGATTACTAATAATTGATAAATCCTCACTATCATTTTCCGAAGCAAATAAATCTTGGTTGGTGCTGTTGAAAAAACCTGTAAAAAAGTTCCATTGAGGGTTAAAATGACGACGATAAACGGATTTAATAAAACTACTGGGACGATAATTATTGACAGAACGATCACTATCATAACTAACGGATAAATTGCCATCAAGATAAATATCTTCTTCTGGCCATTGTTGGTAAAAATTAGTCCTAACACCAACACGAGCAGTGGTATCTCGGAAAGAACCAACATTTCCATTTAACCCTAAATTAAGACGGCTACCGGTTTGTTGAAAGGGAAATTCTATTGCAGTTTGGGAAGCTTTTATTATAGTTTCTTGACTCTGAGAAAGCAACATTTGGGATGTTTCTTCCTGTCCTATTTCTCCGTATTTTAAAGAGATTTTTAATAATAATTGGCTCTGCAAAAGTTGGTCTTCAATCTTATTAACTGAATTGATGGTATTTTCTAAAAGTTTTGATGCTTGCTCTTTTTCGCCAATTTTATAATAAGCATGAGCAATCTCAGTTATGGTTGTTATCTTTAAGGTAACATCTTCAAAATTTTCAGTGATTGATAACGATTGTGTTAGAATTTCTTTTGCGTTTTCAACTTCACCTAATTTTGAATAAGATAAAGCGAGATCATTTAAAAGCATGACTTTAACTTGTGAATCCTCTATTTCATTAATCATCTCTAAAGTTTGAGCAAGTCTCGAAACTTGTGATATCTCATAAGATTCATCCCATAGATTTAACTTGCTTGTGCTATACTGATCGATGTTTTGATTAGCTGGTGTTAAGCTCTCCATACCAACTAATAAGAAACTACAACAAAAAAGTTCTAACATGAGTTTATCAGGAGATAAAAATTGAAAAAAAAACTAATTCAGATTTCCTTCAAAAAGTTTTATCTGTTATTAATAAGTTTATTTTTATTTAATGTTACTCTAACACCCTTTTCTAGTAAAGCGCAACTACCGACTCAAACATCTAATATAGAAGAAACAACAGAAAAAAATCAACCGTTTGCAGGGGAAAAATTGCGCGTTGGGATAACAGGAGAAGCACCGGCTGTGATTGTACCACAAGATCCCTCAAATCAAAACAAAAGACTAACAGGAATATCCATTGAAATCTGGGATGAGTTAGCAACTGCTTTGAACCTTGACTATGAACTGATTTATAATGATTCTGTTACCCAAACATTAGAAAAATTAGCCAATCAAGAGATAGATATTGCCATGGGCGGTATTACTGTAACACAAAATAATGTCAGTTGTTTTGATTTTACCCAACCTGTCCATGAAGATAAGATTAGCATTCTTGTGCCGCTTCAATCTCCCACATTATGGACAATTATTCAACCTTTTTTTGGATGGGCATTTTTATCTTCTCTCGTTTTAATTGGGCTATGCTTGTTTATTGTAGGTAATTTATTATGGTTAGCAGAACATCGTCATAACAGTGAACAATTCCCAAAAAATTATGTTAAAGGAGTCACAGAAGGGGTATGGTGTGCGTTGACAACCTTTAGCACCGTAGGATACGGCGATCGCTATCCTGTTACTAATTTGGGGCGGTTAATTGCCGGAAGTTGGATGCTTATTTCCTTAGCTGCGGTAACCACATTAACAGCAGGTATTGCCACCACTTTGGCCCTAGCTTTTTCTGCCCAACCGTCTCAAAACTTACAAAGTCCCAGTGATTTAAAAGGAGTCCGTTTAGTGACAATTTCTGGTTCAAAAGCGGTTCAATGGGGTCAATATTATCAAGGGAGAATGGTTGAAGTTGATAATTTATCAGACGGTATTCAACAATTAGAATCAAATCAAGTGGATGGTGTGCTACATTCTCGTTTAGCTTTAGAATATTATTTGTACGAAAATCCCCAAGCACCCTTTCGAGTCGTAAATTTTGATATTGGGACTCAAAATTATAGTATTGCTTTGACTCAGGATCATCCTTTAACTGAAAAATTGAACGAACAAATATTATCCATTGAGATGAAACTTAGATTTGAAAAAATAAAAGATACTTGGTTTAAGTCGCAGCTTAATAAGTAGAAAGTCGAAAATTTGTTTAACTAAAAAGTTGATTGTCGTAAATTTCTTCAAATGTTTCTCTATCCATGAACTATAATAAAAAATTAGGAGACAGTTATATGAGGATAATAACTGTCTCCTTAGTAGTCGAGATAACATCAAGCTCAGAAATAATCAACTTCCTTCTTGTTGTAATTTTTGTCCAATTCTGGGTTCAGTTCCGGCTAACAGACGCATAATATTAGTGCGATGACGGAAGGTAACATAAAATCCAGCAATTATCCCAAATAAACAATAGGGTAAAGGCTGATGTAAGCCAAACATGAGAATATTAACAGCGAGAACCCCAGTAATCGAACTCAAGGAGACGATACGGGATACACTTAACATCGCTACAAAGCTTCCTAACGTCCCTAAAGCAACGATGGGGTTCAGCACAAATAAAACCCCTAAACTAGCAGCCACAGATTTTCCGCCAGTGAAATTGAGGAAAATAGACTTACTGTGACCAAACACCGCAGCGATCGCCGCTAAAATGACTAACCAAGGTTTCCATTCCAGAGGAATCATTTCCGTGGATTGCCAGAAAAACCATGATTTAACGACAATCACAGCTAACATGGCCTTAGCTAAATCTGCACTTAAGACAAAAATAGCGGCTCCTTTGCCTACGGTGCGTAAAATATTAGTGGCACCGGTAGATCCCGAACCATGTTCACGGATATCAATGCCTTTGAGGGATAATGCGGTGAGGTATCCTGTGGGAATTGAACCCAGGAGATAGCCGACACAAATTAGTAATGCGCTAATGAGAAAAGCCATAAGTGATGAATAAAACTAAAGGTGGTCAAAATTTTTGTTGTTTAATAGAGATAGCTGCTCATTTGTTGTGGATCTGGGGCAAAAGCCAACCACAAGGGAAATTGCAGCAAGGAGAGGCTAATTTGTTCTTCCGCTTCATCGATGATGACGAGAGGGAGAAATTCATCCTCTACTAATCGCTCTGCTTTTTGAACTAAAGCATCGGGGGACTCAAACAACACCACTCCCTTTTCCGGACCGAAGTCACCCCGAGAAATCCCTAAACAGTCTTGGAGTCCCCTACGCCATTCTCCCAGTCTTTCTGGGGTGTTGGCCAAAATGAGGAAGCGAGTGCGATCGCCGTGCAGTTCATTGAGGACTGAAATAACCGCAGAAGCCACTAAAATATTTTGTAAGCGACTTCCCATCGATTTAATCGTACCCCTTCCCCCTTGAGAGAAGAACCATTTTTGAACTCTTTCGGCGTGAATGGGTTCAAAGGTTCGGCGTAGTTGCCAAGGCGGTCCGTAATAGTCAGGATTTCTGCGATACTGTTCTAGAATTTGCTGAATGTTACGAGTTTGTTCTGCAAATTCTTGGGGGGCAAATTGAACCGTTGACCCACTGACTGAAGCGGGTGTTATTGGTTCTGCCGATTCTTCCCAACTCTGTTGGGTTGGCAAGTCCAACTGTTCAGCCGCAGCAGCGAGATCCTGTAAACTTCCCACCAGATAGTCTTTAAATCCTTGCACCCGAATGGCCAAGTCTTGGGAGAGTCCTGCGAAGGTGGTCTTCATTTCTTCACGAATGCGATCCCGACGACGTTCTAATTGTTCAACAGAGAGTTCTAGGGTTTGTTTTTTCTGCTGAAGTTCCTTTAGTCCTTCGAGAACCATTTTTTCTAGGGTTTGCTCTACTGTCTGGGTTTTCTCGGATAGTTTCTGAGCTTTACTGGCTTCTAAGACCTCAATCTCAGCGATTAGCCCTTGTTTCTGTTGCTTTAATCCCTCAATCTCTTGATTCAGTTCTTTAATGGTTTTTTCTAACTCCACGGACTTAGGAGACTCATCAATAGCGGATAGGTCTTTGTCTGATGAGTCACTCGCTGGCTCTTTTTCCCCCTGTGTTTCAGGAAGGGTTAACGGTTTTAACCCTTCTGTTTCCTCAAAAGAAGCTTGCTCTTGAGGGGCATCCGGGGTAAGGTCGGTGTTAGAAAATTGGGGAACGTCTGAGGTCATGGATTTAGGGTAAGGGACAGGGTTCGATGGGGGAGGTTTTGATTGAGTCAGTAACAGACTATAGGGGATCACAGTTTTTAGATTGGCGATTATCTTTATGTGCAGATCAGTTAGTTGGCATCTTCTTAAATCGCCTATTTTTTCTTGTTTACCTGTTGCCTATTCTGTCGATCAAAGGGAGTTAGCTTACTTTGAGTTTATCGTTTTATCGGTGTTCATTTCAACCCTTGTTCGTTCATTTTATCAAAATTGCAGAATCTTTCCAAACAGGCGTTAAGGGTTTGGGGATCAAAGATTATGGGTAGAAAATGAATGCTTTTTACTTCTTTAAAATAAAATAAAATCGGTATAGGTTGCCAAAATATTTGCCAATTTTGCCACTCACTGTAGGGAAAACTACGGATACACTGATTGGATCGATAAACATCTAATGCGGTTGGGGTAAATTGTAGGCGAATGGTAACGGTTTGCAAGAGCAAAAATAGACCCAATAATGCCAAGGGAACGCTTACCCAAGGTTGGATCAATAAAGTGGCGATCGCCATAAGGATCAAGATGATCGGGATTTTATAGCTGGGGGCCAGTTCAATGGTTGGCTGGTTGGTGCTGGGGGGAGTTACAGAAGTCATAGGAAGGGTAAAAATCTGTATGCAGCAGGACAAGTGTGGGACAATGGAAAAGGGGATAGATTACGGACAAATTAGCTCCCAGGATAACATCTATCTCCTGATTTATGGAACCGTTATCGTCAAGTTTTTTTGAAAGTCTAATGCTTAAGTTGTTATTTTTGTCAACCCCAGTTGGACCGTTAGGCTCAGGTATCGGCGGAGGGGTTGAGTTAACCCTGCTTAACCTAGCTCAAGAAATGAGTCAACGAGGACATCAAGTAACCGTTGTTGGGCCAGTAGGTTCAACCCTTGATCATGTTTCTTGTCGGGAAATTTCAGGAACTTGGCAAGAAATGATCCAAAATAATCATCGGGATACACCGATTATTTTGCCTGAAAATTCGGTTTTGGGCAATATGTGGGATTATGCCAGAAAGATTCAATCTGACTATGATTTAATGGTTAATTTTGCCTTTGATTGGTTACCTTTTTATCTCACTCCTTTTTTTGAAGTTCCTATTGCTCATTTTATCAGTATGGGGTCGATGACAGATGCTTTTGATGAGATGATGAATCAAGTGGCTATAAAATATCCTAAAACCATTGGGGTTTACACTGGTTCGCAAGCAGAGACTTTCCCTTTTAATCATACTTGTCGTATCTTAGGCAGTGGCTTAGATTTATCTTTATATCATTATTGTGAGATCCCTGAAAATTATTTGGCTTGGGTGGGAAGAATTGCCCCTGAAAAGGCGTTAGAAGATGCCATCGAAGCAGCAGCAAGGGTCAATATTCCTTTAAAAATTTTTGGTAAGGTAACAGATGAAGAATATTGGCAAACCATTCGTCAAAATTATCCCCATGCACCCTATCAATATGAAGGCTTTTTTAATACGGTAGAATTGCAGGAAAAGTTAGGTCGATGTCAGGCATTATTAATGACTCCGCGATGGGTAGAAGCCTTTGGAAATGTAGCTATTGAGGCCTTAGCTTGTGGGGTTCCTGTGATTGCTTATACACGAGGAGGACCAGCAGAAATTGTGCAAGATCAAAAGACAGGATTTTTAGTGGAACCGGATAGTATTGCTGGGTTAGTTGATGGGATTAATCATATTGATCAGATTGAGAGAAAGCAGTGTCGACAACAAGCAGAAGCCGACTATTCCCTCAAAGCATTAGGCGATCGCTTTGAACGTTGGTTTGATGAATTGGTTGAAAATTAGCTGAACGTGGGGAAGCCCGCGTTGTCCCTACTGGATCAGCGTCGGGAGGATGTCACAATCAATCTGGCTTTTGGCTGGCACTTGTTTTGTTTTCCACTTCGGTTTAGGCCCTCGCTTACGTCTAGTAATCACAGGGAAACCGTTATACAAAGGAATCACCCAGGTTTTGCCAATTTTATAGGCTCCTTCGACTCGTCTTTCTTTGAGCAGTACCCGCAGTCTAGCTGCGGAAATGCCTAACCGTTCTGCTGCTTCAGTTGTCCCAATAAACATTATTATTACTCCCGAAATTTAACTAGTCCGATATCGCTACAACTACTTATACAAGAATACCACTAAAAAAAGGAGAAGGTATTCCACTTCAACACTTATACCTTCTCCCCTCAAAAATCAAACAATTTTAAAACGGCCATTTCCAGTTGGTAATCTCTGGCTTATCGATACCATTTTCGTAAGCATAGGCCCGATGTTCAATAATGGCATTTTTCATCCGTTGCTGAACGTAAGCTGCGGCTGAGCCTAACTTGGGAACCCGAGCAATCACATCTAACACTAGGTTAAAGCGGTCAATTTGGTTATTCATGGCTAACTCTAACGGTGTATTAATGTTGCCCTTTTCTTTGTAACCCCGCACATGAAGGTTATCATGGTTCGTGCGATGATAGGTTAACTTATGAATTAACCAAGGATAACCGTGAAAATTGAAGATAATCGGTTTATCAACCGTAAATAAGGTATCAAAATCTCGATCAGAAAGTCCATGAGGATGTTCTGAGTCTGATTGTAATTTGAACAAGTCAACTACGTTGATAAAACGCACTTTTAACTCAGGAAACTCGTCCCGTAAAATAGCTGTGGCTGCTAAAGCCTCTTTGGTGGCAACATCCCCACAACAAGCCATAATCACATCCGGTTCATCGGGATCTTTTCCACAGTCATCGTTACTGGCCCATTCCCAAATACCAATGCCTTTGGTGCAATGTTTAATGGCTTCGTCCATGCTTAAATATTGCAGATGTTTCTGTTTATCGGCAACAATCACGTTGACGTAATCTTTACTCTTTAAACAGTGGTTGGCAACGGATAATAAGGTGTTCACATCTGGGGGAAAATACACCCGCACCACCTCTGCACTTTTATTGGTCACTAAGTCCACATAACCGGGATCTTGGTGAGAAAACCCGTTATGATCCTGTCGCCAAACCGTCGAGGAAAGAAGAATATTTAAAGAGGAAATGGGCGCACGCCAAGGTACTTCGTTTTTACAAATATCTAACCATTTGGCGTGTTGATTAAACATGGAATCAACCACGTGGGCAAAGGCTTCATAGGTGTGGAAAAAGCCGTGACGACCGGTCAATAAATAGCCTTCTAGCCATCCTTGTAGGGTGTGTTCACTCAACATTTCCATCACCCGACCATCGGTGGTAATTTCTGTGCCGTCGGCATCGGCATCGATAATGTCAGCCATCCAGACTTTTTTGCTGACTTCATAAATAGCATTAAGACGGTTAGAGGCCGTTTCATCGGGTCCAAATACCCGGAAACTGGTCATGTTATTGGCCATAACATCCCGTAAAAAGACCCCCAAAGGACGAGTATTTTCCGCTTCTACTGCACCAGGGTTGGTAACGTCTACCCCATATTCCCGAAAATCAGGCATTTTTAGGTCTTTGCGTAATAACCCACCGTTGGCGTAAAGGGTGGCACTCATCCGATAGTTTCCGGTGGGGGCTAACTCTTTTAACTCCGGTAGTAGGGTTCCGTTGTCGTCAAAGAGTTCTTCGGGTTTATAGCTTTTTAACCAGTCTTCTAGAACCTTAATATGTTCTGGGTTGCCGTGCATTCCTGATAAGGGGACTTGGTGCGATCGCCAGAAATCTTCGGTCTTTTTACCATCAACTTGCTTGGGACCGGTCCATCCTTTGGGGGAACGTAAGACAATCATGGGCCACATGGGACGTTTGGCTACTCCACTCTCACGGGCTTCTCTTTGGATGGCTTTGATCTCTAAAATGGCGGTTTCGAGGGTAGCAGCCATTTTCTGGTGCATGACTTCGGGATCAGAGCCTTCGACGAAATAGGGTTTATAACCGTATCCTTTGAAGAGATATTCTAATTCTTCGTGAGAAATCCGAGCTAAGATAGTAGGGTTCGCAATTTTATAACCGTTGAGGTGTAAAACGGGTAAAACCGCACCATCACGGATAGGGTTAATAAATTTGTTAGAATGCCAAGCAGTAGCCAATGGTCCTGTTTCTGCTTCTCCATCCCCTACCACAGCAACGGTAATGAGGTCGGGGTTATCTAACACAGATCCGTAGGCATGGGATAAACTATATCCTAATTCTCCTCCTTCGTGGATGGAACCGGGGGTTTCTGGGGTACAATGACTACCGATACCACCGGGGAAGGAAAATTGTTTGAAAAAGGCTTTCATTCCTTCTTCGTCTTCGCTTTTTTCGGGGTAAACTTCGGAGTAGGTTCCTTCTAAATAAACGGGGCCTAAAATACCAGGCGCACCATGACCGGGTCCTGCCATGTAAACAACATCTAAATCGTATTTTTTGATGAGGCGATTAAGATGAATATAGATAAAACTTAAGCCAGGACTTG
>JAAUYB010085359.1_pt1 | contig 10493 bp, 9 predicted proteins | sample 7278071 | NCBI WGS metagenome assembly JAAUYB01 (sample SAMN14350121, study PRJNA611818) | marine sediment metagenome | isolation source: surface marine sediment (1.8m) | place: French Polynesia: Moorea | collected 2018-08 | reverse complement strand
TCCCGCAGGGTGTAGTATATGTTGCGCGGCTCTTTGTGGGTGGATGGATCTTCGATAAAATAGCGCTCGAAGGTGGCCATCTTCTCCTTGCCGAATAGCGGTGAACAAGGCCCGCACCACAAGTACCACATGGCGTCCAGACCCTCCTGTTTTCTGGCGGTATCGCCGGTGGTGAAAAAGCCCTCGCGAGCCAGGCCATGCATTTTCTCCATCAGCGCTTTTCCAGCATAGGCCTCATGATCGAGCCGCAACGATTTAAAGGTGCCGTCCGCCTCCATGGGGAGACACCCGTGGTAGAGCAAATTGCCATTGCAGGTTTTATAGATGGTCCCCTTAGTGAAGAGAAAGCGTGCATGCCGCTGCAATTTTTCACTGTGCCGAAAGGCTGATTGCAAACGTGCGACCACATGGTCCTCCGCAGGCGTCAAGGCGAAGGGATCATCGGGCGTGACGGTCGGAAAGCGTGTGTCACGGAGAGGGAAAACGCGGCTGCCGACCGCAACCGTCCCCTGCGCGAAATCGATTTTGTCCAGCAGCAAACGGTTCTCGAGGCCGTATTCCGGTCGACGCCTGATGATCTCCGCTTCAAACTTGAATTGAATAATGGCGATGGCCTTGTGCATCCGGGCCATCAGGCGGCGTTCGCCCTCGGAATCGTCCGACGGACCAAATCCCTGCGGCATAAACAGCTCGCAGGGATCATTGCCGTAGGTTTCGATCGCCAAGGAGGCCAGCGGCAGCAGACTGACCGCATACCCGTTTTCCAGCGTGTCCATATTGCCATGATGGAGACAGATCCGGATGACATTGGCAATACAGGCCGCACTGCCGCCCGCCGCTCCCATCCAAACGATATCGTGATTGCCCCATTGAATATCGACGCTGTGGTAGGCCATCAAGCGATCCATGATGAGATGCGCGCCGGGACCGCGATCGTAAATGTCGCCCACCACATGCAGGTGATCGATGGCCAGGTGCTGGATGGCGTGGGCCATGGTCACAATCAGGGTTTTGGCATGACCGGTGGTGATCAGGGTACGGATCAAACCCTGGTAGTAATCCCGCTTATCCCTTTGATCCTCCTGTTCGTAGAGCAGCTCTTCAACCAGGCCCTCAAACCGGCCCGTGATCAGTTGTCTGACTTTGGCCCAGGGATATTTGGAGGAAACGGCCCGCAACACCTGGATCAGGCGCAAGATGGTATCGCCATACCACTGGCGTTGCGCCTCTTTGGCGGGTAGCATAATCCCTAACATCTCTCTGGGCGAGTAGATCAGGGCACCCAAATTGACTTTATCCGCTTCGCTCAGGGTGTCGTCAAAGACCTCGACGATTTTACGCTTGATCGCGCCGGAGGCATGGCTGACCACTTCGCTAAAGGCTTCGAACTCACCGTGAATATCCGAGACAAAATGCTCGGTGCCCTTGGGCAAGTGGAGGCGGGCCTGCAGGTTGATAATGGCCTCGGCGACGGCCTCTGGAGACGGGTACGATTTGGCCAGCTGCTTCAGGTATTGCAGATGATTCGGGGACGGGTTCATTCGCCATGTTCCTCTTGAACCATAAAGGTAAGTCGAATTGATTTCAGAAGATAGCGGCCGGTTATCGTCGTGTCACCGTGCCATCCGTAATTGTTGAGCTCTCCAGGATCACTTTCGAAGTGAATTTTCCGAGGATTGGGGGTGGTTGGCGTCACTCGTCAGCACACGGCCAAACCGATCTCAAATTTATCTGAAGGTCAGGTTTCCAACTCGCTACCTGAGTACTTCCATGAGCTTGTCCCGTAAATGATCAAGGCTTATGGGCTCTATCCCAATCGGTACTTGGGTGAGGTCATAAAACGCAAGAATTTCTTCTTCGGATAGCGGGTTGATGCCGGGATCCATCACCAAAATACGATCATAGCGACCCAAATTCTGGCGAACGTCCACTTCATCCCAACCCGCCGCCGCCATTAAGTTGGGAAAAAAGCGGATCCAACCGGGCGTCATTACCATCGTGCGGTTTTGTTCTAATTCATCGAGATGATCACCGCAGAAGGCATGGATACAGTTTTTGGCGCCAAGAATTTTACCGCCATAGTGGTCGACAATCTGGCACATATCCGGGTGGCAGCCATTGCCAAAAAGAACGCGCGCCTCGGCCCCTTCTGCGGCGGCATCCATCAAGGCTTGTTTCAAGTTAAGTTCGAGTTCAGCTAAATTCATGTGCAGCCCGGGATCGAGCCAGGTGATGTCAATACCTCGATACTTTTCTGGTAATGCGGCGGAAAGTTCATCCGCGAAAATTTGGCAGACGATTATTTTATTCTTTTTCAAGGTCATTGCGGGCTACCTTCTTAACGCACCGGCGTTGGCTATTTGGATAGAACCTATCCCAAAAATCTACGGCGAAATCAGACGCGGTGGCAACTCGATAAGGTTTCGGATCTCGGCGTCGGGCTGCCCCGGAAGCCGCTCTTGGCTCTGACCAAACCGATTCACCCAGGCCACCTTGAATCCAAACGCGGATTCCCCTGAGGCATCCCAGGCGTTGGACGACTGAAATACAATTTCTTCAGGCCGCACTTGCAAGCCGTCAACGGCCATCTGGTATGCGCGAAAATCGGGTTTGAAGATGCCGATGCTTTCCAACGGCTGAATGGACATTAAAGAGCGTCCCGTACGCATCGAAAACGCATGCCTTTATTCCCGTGATGGTGTTATTTTCAGGCATACGCTGCTCCAGTCGATCTAACTGTCGTTACTCTTTTTGCAGGCGCGCACCGATTAGACGACCGATTTGTTTGGCCTCCTCCCAGACTTCCTTTTGGTCCTCAACCCGTGCGTAGGGGTAGTCGGATGCCTTGGCATCCGGACCGAGCATCATCTTGATGCCACTCATTTCACAAGTGTCGCCTTCGCCGCAGTAGACACAGGGCAAATTTCCCTGAACGGTTAATTGCCCCACCAGATCCATGCGTTCGTAATCCCTGATCTCCGCCGCCACAGCCATATTGATGGCATCCATCGCCTTGGGGTCCATGCCCGTAATAACCGTTGCGCACAGCTTTCCTTTGAGCAGGTTTTTCCGATGCCGGAAAGACCAGAATCTTTCCAGAAGGGCTTTGGTGAAGGCATCGATCTGGCCATAAGGCGGATAGGCGCCGATAACCAAGGCCTTGGCGGTTTTGATTTTCTCGGCCAGTTCCTGGAAATCGTCTTTGACCTTGCAGATATTGTCAGGAACGCATTGTTTACAGGCCATACAGGGTCTGACATTGATCCGACTGAGTTTGACAAACTCCGACGCCAGCCCGGTGGCATCCAAAATGGTGCCGACCAGTCGATCCGTGTTGCTGTTTTTAATGGGACTGCCGGAGATTCCGATAATCTGGGGTTGCATGATCATACCTCCTTATTTGATGATTTCGTAAACTGCCCGATCCACCCGCGGCGGATAAATATCGGCGTTGCGCGTATCCCTCGTCATTGCAGCGTACCGATAGTACGCTTCACTCCTCGGGATTCGCAAGCCCTGATCTCGAACTTATTACGAAACCGTATCGAAATCTCATGCCATCCAATTAGGCGCGCGTCAACAGACTGCCGGTGTCAGGCCTCATCAAAGCCGACTTCGATTAACCCGCCCTTTTATTCAATTGGCACTGCGTTCCACGACTGTTCGGATATATTCCAGCAGTTTACAAGCCTCTAAAACCTTATCCCGATCAATCTCCGACAACGATTTTTCAATGATTTTGTTTTCATGCTTACGAGCAATGTGACCGATGGGGTGATTGCTCAAGTTGGCGAACGCTCTTCTTTGGTCTCCGGAAAAATGGCCAGGCTGGCCGAAGCCAACACGACCAGCACGCTGCCGACGTTGTGAACGATCGCGGCCATGATGGGGGACAGCCATCCCATGCCGCTGGCCACCACGGCAAAAGCATTGAAACCCAGCCCGAAAACGATATTGATCTTGATGATACTCAGCATCCTTCGCGACAGGCGGATCAACCAGGGCAGTTTGGCGATATTGTCGTGTGTCAGCGCGATGTCGGCGGTTTCCAGGGCCACATCGGTCCCGGCCGCGCCCATGGCGACGCCGACCTGCGAGGCGGCCAGCGCCGGCGCGTCGTTGATCCCGTCGCCCACAAACATGACCGGCAGGCTGCGTGACTGATAATCTTTGATCACATCCACTTTGTCCTGGGGCTTTAAGCGTCCGTATACGTTATCGATGCCGACGGTATCGGCAACCCGCTGAACCGCTTTGTCGTGATCACCGGATAAAATCGCCTTTTCTTCGATACCCAGCCGATTGAACGCTCGGATCGTGTCCATCGCCGTCGGGCGAACCTGGTCGGTCACATTGAGCAGCCCCACAGGGGTCTGATCGCGATAAACGATGAGCGGCGTCACCCCGCGCGAAATGGAGCGGTCGATGCACTGTTGAAGGTGCTTGGAAAATGCGGCCGTACTGTTGCTGGCCGCAACACTGCCGACTTCGACCAGGCGGCCGTCCACCATGGCGCGCACGCCCAGACCGATTTCATGGAAGGCGTTCTCCGCGCCCCGAACGACAACTTTGGCATAATGGGCGGCTTTCAGGATCGCCTTGGCCAGGGGATGGGTGCAATGCTGTTCAGCGCTGGCCGCGCATGAAAGGACCTCGTCCTTGGCGACGCCCTCGGTGCAAGCAATTTCTTCAACCCGGGGTTCGCCCAGCGTCAGCGTGCCGGTCTTGTCGAAGAGGACGGCTTCGACCACGGCGGCCCTTTCAAGATACTGCCCGCCTTTGACCAGAATACCGGCCTTGGCCGCGCGCCCCAATGCCGCCACGGTGGCCGTGGGGGCGGCCAAAATCAGGGCACAGGGACACCCGACGATCAGCACGGCCACGGCGCGGCTGATGTCCCCGGTGGCCAGCCAGGCAATCGCGGCACAGGCCAGGATAGCCGGCGTGAACCAGGTCGCGTAGCGGTCGATGAGACGGACCGCTTTGGGACGGTGCTGCTCGGCGTCGCTGACCAGTTTGATCACTTTGCCCAGGGTGGTGTCCTGGCCCACCTTGGTTGCCTCGGCCCGGAGAACCCCGTTATGGTTCAGCGTTCCGGCCAGAATGTCATCCCCCACCTGCTTTTCAACGGGCAGCGGTTCACCGGTCATGGCCGACTCGTCGACGGCCGACACGCCCGACAGGATCCGGGCGTCCACCGGAATCCGCTCCCCCGGCTTGATCAGGATATGATCACCGACGGAGACCTTCTCGATGGCCACGGTTTTTTCTTGGTCGCCCTCCAGAACGGTGGCGGTATCAGGGGCGATTTGAACCAGTGACTTGATGGCCTTGCGGGCCGACTCGCTGGTGACCTGCTCGATCAAACCGCCGAACGTCATCACGAAGCTGACAATGGCGGCGGTCAGGAACTCGCCCTGGATCAAACTGGCGATGATGGCCAAACTGACCAGTTCGTCCACATTGACCTCGCGGTTCATCAGTCCCCTGATCGCCCCCCAGATAATCGGGGCCCCATTGATGGCTACCGAGATAATGGCCAGGACGTTGCCCGTCATGCTGGGGGATTCATTCCCGTAGTCGAGGATATAACTCAGCAGCGCCAGAAGCGCCGCGGCAAAGGCCAGGTAAAAATCCCGCAATCTGAACAATTCCTGATAAACACCCAGTTTGGCAAAACGCCCGATCATGTAGACATTCCTATTTGCTGAACTTGTTGAAAATGTCGACGACTTGCGCAATCAGTTCCGATTCGTTTTCGTGGGCCTGAATGGCCGTGGCCACACACCCCTTCAAATGGTCTTCGAGGATAACCGCCCCCAGCGAACGCAGGGCCCCATTGGCCGCCGCGATCTGCTTCAAGACCTGCAAACAGTCGCGATCCTCGGAGACCATCTTTTTAAGTCCTTTGATCTGACCTTCAATCCGATTGATCCGGGCGATCACTTTGGGATGATCATCGCCGCACAGCGCCATGGCAAACCTCCTTTATACATATAGGGTGTATATGTATATTAAAATAAGAATGCCATGTAAAGCCTTTTTTCCTGAAGTCGAAACAAAGACTTTATCTGATCCTTTCGCGGCGAGCTTTCGTAAGGCGTCTCGATAACAGCCTGCTACAGTTGAAGCCCCTAAGGCGCTGCAATAATCACCCGTCTAAAAAGTGATCTTAAATTGTTTTAGGACGGAACCATGATCGAGTGCGAGAAAATCCGCTGCCTCCTTGCCGAGTATCCGATCAATCTGAGCAGTATTTTTTGTTCGATTTAAGATGTTCCGAAACGATTTGAGGGTATTACCATCACGATCTGATAGGGGCTGGGGGTGGGAATAACGTTTACTCAACGGGAAGGGGCATATTTGCTGATATAATAGTCTCTCAACACACGCCAAAGATCATTGCGGGTAAGGCTCTACGATGTCGGCTTGCATGGTATAGCCGATGTCGAGATTCGCCGAACCGTCAATGAAAAATAAGTCCTTAGCCATCGACTTGGCTTTGATTTTACCGGAATGCCTGGATGCGTCGGTTTGTGGTATGCTGCATTTTTTGGGATAAAGCCCTTACATCCAATTTCAAGCTGCATTTCAGGCACCTAATCTTAAATGGCCTTATTGTTGCAGGTTAAATCATGATCGGCATTCCCATCGGTGTTCGCTATATGGTCTTGTCGGCGTTGGCTTTTGCCTTCATGGGGGCTTGCGTCAAAGCAGCCAGCCATAGAGGGATCCCCGTTCTGGAAATCGTCGCGGCCCGCGCTTTGATCTCAGCAGGCATCAGCTATATCGACATCAAACGTAAACGTATAAGCCCGTGGGGACATAACAAGGTCCTCCTGACCGCCCGGGGGTTGATCGGCACACTGGCTTTGATGTGCGTTTTTTATGCCGTTACCACCTTGCCACTGGCCGAGGCAACGCTCTTGCAATACCTTCACCCGGTTTTTACTTCGGTGCTGGCCTTTCTGTTCTTAAGGGAAAGCATTCAGCGCTCCACAGTGGTGTGTATCGTGCTCAGCCTAACAGGGTTGCTGATCATGGTGCCGCCCGCCTTTTTGTTTGGCGCCCTGGCAACCAGCAGCGAACCATTACCCTTGCTTGGCGTTGGGGCCGCTTTGCTTGGAGCTCTGGGAAGCGGTGTGGCCTATGTATTGATACGGCGCCTGAGCAACACCGAAGATCCTTCCGTGATCATTTTTTATTTTCCTTTCATTGCCCTGCCGGTCGCCTGCATTCTACTGGGTGACGATTTTATTATGCCGACTGGTTTGACCTGGCTCCTATTGCTTTTGGTGGGCATTTTTACCCAGGTGGCGCAGTACGGTTTGACCAAGGCCATGCAAACGGAAGATGCCAGTAAGGCGACAGCCTACTCCTACGTCCAGGTGATCTTTTCTGCTGTTCTCGGTTGGCTTGTCTTCAACGAAATACCCACCGTCAACACGATGCTCGGGGCGCTTTTTATCACCGGCGGGGCGCTTATTAACGTATTGCACCCGAAGCGCAACGCAACGCGCTGACATCAAAGGAGGCTTATGAATGCCGCAACTGCCGTAACCTCGGTTTTATACTTCTGCTTGGCAGGGCTTTGCGAGATCGGCGGAGGCTACTTGGTATGGCTTTGGCTGCGCGAAGGCAAACCTATTGTGTACGGACTGTGGGGCGCCATAATCCTTGTGATTTATGGTGTTATCCCAACCTTGCAACCCGCTCATTTCGGCCGTGTTTACGCGGCCTATGGCGGTGTCTTTATCGTGCTGTCCATCATGTGGGGCTGGAAGGTCGATCATATCGCACCCGACCGGTTTGATCTCATCGGAGGAGCCGTAGCGCTGGTGGGCGTGGCGATCATCATGTACTGGCCGCGCACCTGATACCGCTCAATTTGGTGTAAGCGCTGGGATCGCAAATAACGCACTGTCAGGCTCATCCAAGAACCGTCGGGTTGCTTTTGATCGACCGATGCTCAGATTATGCTCTTCCAGCATGGGCCCTAATTCAGTTTCATCGGGCTGTAGGTCTCTGGAAGCTGAATGGCGTCTGCCCCGGACCTGATCCGGGTCTGAAATGACGCGAAGCAATTTGTGCTCAAGATGAAATTAGAGGATGCGGAAACACGCATGGAGCGAAAATGGCCGATATTAAAATAAGCAAAAATCATCACATCGATGAGACCGAATTGCGGTCGCATTTGGTAAAACTCGCCGACCAGATCGCGGACCAATTCGGCATCCGTTCTGATTTTAGAGACCATGAGGTCTCCCTATCGGGTAGTGCCGTCAAAAAAGGTACGGTTTTCTGGACGGCGGACACCGTATCTATCGAACTCACTTTAAATATGGCGGGGAAAATCTTCAAAAACCAGATCAAACAAAAAATCGAGCAGAAAATGAATGAGATTGTCGCGGCGTCGTGAATCGCGAGTAGCCGTACGGCTGCGAATCCAATCCTAGCGCCTGCCCATTGCCTGAACGTCTTAATTTAAAATCGTCAAGAGCTTCCCTGCAAATCCGAGATAGATGTCACCCCCAGCCGACAGCGGTTTAGCGTATAATTGCGTCTATCGTCAGGAATGGGCTGATTTGCCCAGGTCATTGCCCTTTCAAGACGGGCAAAGGATCATTGTTGGTAAGGCTCTACGAGGTCGGCTTGCATGGTATAGCCGATGTCGATATTCGCCGAACCGTCAATGAAAAACAAATCCTTAACCATGGACTTGGCCTTGATTTTCCCGGTCACCCACACCGGATCGTATAACCCGCCCCGTTTGATGCCTTTGGCTTGATTCACCTTGACGTGAACGATCTGGTTCGGCGGTGGCGGGGGCACATGAATGCATGCCCCAACGTAGGGCACCAGGAGAAATTGGGTTATCCTGGCATCGGTGATTTCGAGGGGCAGAAGGTAGCCTGGCAGGCGGACGTGCTGTCCGTCGAGTTCCTTGACGACGGCTGTTCGGATTTCCTGGGTTTGTTCCATTATCTTTTTTAGGTCGATGTTGTACTTCTTGATCAGCGGCATCTCCTCATCGAGCGATTCATACAGATCTTCCGTATCCGCCGTGCGCGGCGGCAATGTTTCCAGCATGTACATGATCCACCCCACCAGATCCTGCTGCTCAGGGGTTAAATGCGCCACGGGATCGACATCGGCCAGGTGGGCCGGCACCAGATCGTGCCAGGTGATTTGCCGAACTTCTTCCGCCATCAGCGGCAGGCAAAGGATGCCGGCGGCAAAGACAACCATCGTCTGAATCAAGGTTTTCATCACGTTATGCTTACCTCATATGCGGATCGTCATACCGTCGGCCAGCGAATAGCGATAGATCTGAATACCGGGAATGATGCCGACCAGGCCGCCTGCCAGGCAGACGATGGCTGTCAGCATAAACTCGTATGACGACAGACCGCCAATCGCGATGAACAGCCCGAACCTGGCCAGGATCAGCGGCTGCCCCGCAAACAGTAAACCATAAAGCAGACCAACCCCGAGCACAACGCCCGCCAGGGTCAGCAGGGCGGACTCGCCCAGGATCAGCGCAAAGACATGCAGCGGCCGGGCCCCCACCGAGCGCAGAATGGCCATCTCGCGTCGGCGCTCGTTGAGGCTGGTCATCAGCGCCACGAGCATGCCGGAAAGCCCCACGACAACGGCCAGGGCGGAGACCGCCAGCAGGGCCTTCTCGGCCACGCCGATCAAATCCCACAATTCCTGCAGGGCTACCCCCGGCATGATGGCCAAAAGCGGCTCCTTGGGATATTGGTTGATCTGGCGCTGAACACCGAAGGTCGCAATCCGCGAATTAAGCCCCACCAAAAAGGCGGTGATCGCCCGGGGTGTCAAGTCCATCTGAAGTACGCGTTCCGGTGAAATCGACCGGCCCGGCAACGGCGCGCCGTCTTTCCAGTCGATATGGATCGCTTCGTAACCTTCCAGGCGGACATGGACGGTCTGATCCACGGGTGTTCCGGTTGGCTTAAGGATGCCGACGACGGTGAACGGTTTGTCGTCATGCGCGATAAAGCTGACTTTTCCGGCCCCGTGGGCGATGATGATGGGATCACCGACTGCATATCCCAGCGCCCGGGCGACCTCGGAACCCAGGACCGCATCGAAAACACCTTGGAACCGCCGCCCGCTGGCGATTTCCAATGCGCGTCCGCCGGCAAAACGGAAATGCTCGAAATAATCGGTATTCGTCCCCATCACGCGGTAGCCCTGATGGGAATCCCCGAGCGAAATGGGAATCGTCCACTTGACCTGGGAATGCCGGGCAATGGCCTGATAGCTTTGCCAGCCGATATTGCTGGTGGCGTTGCCGATGCGGAAGACCGAATACAGCAGCAGTTGGACCGGCCCGCTGCGAGCCCCGACGATCAGGTCGGTCCCCGAAATCGTATTGCTGAAACTGTTGCGGGTCTCCGTGCGGATGCGCTCGACCCCCAAGAGCAGGGTCACGCTCAGGGCAATCGAGACAACGGTCAGCACCG
>JAAUYB010009131.1_pt1 | contig 10494 bp, 10 predicted proteins | sample 7278071 | NCBI WGS metagenome assembly JAAUYB01 (sample SAMN14350121, study PRJNA611818) | marine sediment metagenome | isolation source: surface marine sediment (1.8m) | place: French Polynesia: Moorea | collected 2018-08 | reverse complement strand
CGGCCGTTGAACAACAAATATTTCAGGCTTGATTTGCGATTAATTCGGCGATCCTTACGGCGACGGTTTTCCGGAGCAGCCGGCGAGCTGGAAGCGTCATCTTGGGGGTCATGGGTATGACGTTCACGCATAAGTCAACTAAATGGCATAGTCGCAGCAATCAACTGCGTCCTCATCCGATCTGGCCATGCATTCGGGTTTCCCGATTCCGTCCGGGCAGAACAGACGCGGGTAATCAATGGGCGTTGGATTGTTCATTGATGCTAGCCTGCCGGCAAAATCTGCCAGGGTATTTGAATTAATTGCCTTTGGCAAACATTTGAGCCGGGTAAACACGCGTTTGAGCTTTTCAACCTGAATCAATAACTTTTGAATCAAATACTCCGCCGTGATCACTGAACTCGTGTCGTAAATCGACAGCGGCGGTCGCAACACATTTGATTTGGATGATACCAGAACGAACGATTTTATCCGGGGCTTGAATGGCAGCCCCAACCGCCGGGGCAGAATTTTGGAATCCGTCAACACCTGTTTCAGCACCTGAATTCTTTTTTCGTTCTCTTCCAGGGGCGAGGTCACTGATTGATACCGAAAACCGTCAAACACGAGAAACTCACCGTCGGCTGTAATTTTAAGGCTGTAAGTATAGTGTTTGGATTCAAAGAGATAGATATCGAGAAATTGGTTGATCAGCAGATGATCGATGTGAGTGGCCGATCCATTATGTTCAAGTTTCAAATCATGAATAATGGCCCATCTGGGGGAATCGGCACAGTAGAAATTTATAAAATGCGAGGCGTTTTTGCCCCCGTCTTCGCCGGGGCATAACGTTTTCAGCTCTCTTTCAATCAGAAATCGCTTTCTGGAACTCAGTTTTAGGGATAGCAGAGCCCTTAATTGTTCTATTCCCTCGTCTTTGGCATCTCTATCCTTAATCAGCATGTCGTACTCTCAGAACATATAATTTGAGCATAGCTCATTAACCGTTGATCAGGAAGGATGCGGGTCAGCGTTATCAACCGGATCCATGCACGAGTTGACCCGCCCGGCAGTCCATTCAAATTGACAATATTTTCTACATATTATAGATTTTCCAACCGTCGCCCGGTTTAGCTACGACAACTATATCGGCTGATTAATTAAAGGACTTTAGCCGTTTTTCATTTTTGAAAAGCCATCCCAAATGTGATACTTTGGGAGCAAACGGGTATCGGCCGCAGAAACGTATCCAGAATCCAAAACCTCGTCATCCCGGCCAGATCTGAGACTTTTGGCTATGCCCTAAATCAAAGCCGTTGAATGGTGTATTTTGGAATACCGCCATACGGGGTTTAGGGGAATAAAATCTATTGGTTAACAGGGACTGAACGTTGGAATGTCATGATTAAAAGCCTGTTCAAAGGAATACATTACAACATAAAAGGCCTGGGATTGAGCCTGAAATCCCCGAAGCTACTTTTGCTCGGGCTGATTCGGTTCGTTGTGGTGGTGATCATCACCATCGCTTCGGCCGGTCTTATTTTAGTTTATCACCAGGAGATATTGAATTTGATCTGGAGCCGGCCGACCAGCAATTGGTTAATATGGCTATGGCATGTGTTGTCCTGGTTGCTATCGGCTGTTCTGATTGGACTGTCGGCAATCCTCTCCTACCTCGTATCCCAGATTTTATTCAGTGTTCTTATCATGGATATGATGTCCCGCATTACCGAGAAAACGGTCACCGGTGAAGTCCAGCTACCAGGTGGCATCCCGCTGTGGCAGCAGTTTCTGTTTCTGATTCAGCAGGAAATTCCCCGGACCACGATTCCAGTATTATTGACCTTGATCCTGATCGTAGCCGGCTGGTTGACACCGCTCGGGCCAATTATAACAGTTGTATCTTCAGCAATCGCGGTTATATTTTTGGCCTGGGACAATACAGATCTGATATCCGCCAGACGAATGATACCGTTCGGCGAACGATTTCGAACCTTGAAACGAACGTTGCCCTTTCATCTGGGATTTGGACTGCTATTTTTGATTCCGTTTCTGAATATCCTGTTCCTGTCCTTCGCACCGGTGGGGGCAACCCTTTACTATTTTGACGAAAAGATCGAATAACCCAATGAAAATCGGCAGGGCGCAAAGACTAACGGACCGGAAATGGTTGAATTTGTTCGATGTCGCATACGTCGATGCCGCTGGTGATCACAAATGCTGGCAGATGGCGTCCAGATTGGCAGCGCCAAAGTGCATGACGGGAAAGTATGATCTTCCCGACGCCGTAATCATTATACCGTACCACACAACTGAAAATAAGCTGGTGATGACCCGCGAATACCGGATACCCCTGGCGGACTACGAATACGGTTTCCCGGCCGGTCTTATCGATGCCGGGGAATCGATCGAACAAACCGCTCGTCGCGAGTTGCAGGAGGAAACCGGATTGCATCTAACCCGATTTCTCAGAATTAGCCCACCGGTATATTCTTCGGCCGGGATGACCGATGAAGCCGTCTCAATGGTGTATGCAGAGTGCGACGGTCAGCCGTCGACCGATGGAAATACAGGATCAGAGCTGATCGAGGTCCAACTTGTCAACCAGGCCCGGGCCAATCGGATGTGCCATGATCTCAATTTGAAGTTCGATGCTAAAGCCTGGCTGGTTCTGTGCCAATTTGCTCAAAAAGGAAGTATTGAATAATGTCGCAAGCGGATTTCTATCAGGTACTTGGCGTGGAATCAGACGCCTCGGTATCCAAGATTAAGGAAGCTTATCGGCAATTGGCCTTTAAGTATCATCCCGACCGCAACCGGGGTGATTCCGTGGCCGCCGACCGAATGAAAAAAATCAATGAAGCATATGCCGTGCTATCAAATCCATCGAAAAAAGCCGAGTATGATCAATTAAGAAGCCAATTCGGATCTTCAGCCTATTCACGGTTTAAAAACACTTACACCGAACAGGACATTTTCAGCGGTTCGGACATTAACCATATATTTGAAGAAATGGCCCGTTCATTCGGATTTAGAGGATCCAGCGAAATTTTCAGGGAATTTTACGGCAAAGGATATCAGCGGTTTGAGTTTAAAAATGCGGAAGGAACGACCCGACAATTCGTGTTCCAGAGCGGTTCACGGCCCGGTTTTAAACTGCACGGTCAAGGTCCACTGAGCGGAAATCTGGGTAAGTTGATTCGGTTTGTATTGCAGAAAGCGGGCGGCATCCAACTTCCCGAGGATGGAGCTGATATAGATGAGCATCTCTATCTGGCGCCTCAGCAGGCACTCCAGGGGGGACCCTATGCATATTATCTGCGCCGTCAGGCCAAAAAACTGGTGGTCAAAATTCCACCGGGTATTCGGGAAGGCCAGCGTATCCGCCTGGCCGGGATGGGAGAAAAAGGCAAGTCCGGCGGCAGACCCGGCGACCTGTTCCTGAGGGTTCACATTCGCAAGCCGCTGCTGAAGTCCATCAGGGATTTCTTCACCGGCCGCAAAGGGGCAACATGAGAAAAGTCGTCTGTATCGGAGATAGTCTGACCGAGGCGGCTGAACTTGACCGGAACGACACCTGGCCGATCCTCCTTGAAAAAGCGCTGAATCTGAAAATCATCAACAAGGGTATCGGAGGGGACACCAGTAGCGGATTACTGGGACGGTTCTATCCGGATGTCGTGCCCCATGAGCCGGATATCGTGATCATTTTATGCGGTACGAATGACCTGTGGTGGGATCTGGATGTCAACTTGATTCAGGCCAACATATTTGCAATGGCCTGCCAGGCCCAGTTTCACAATATCTCACCGATTGTTGGCCTGCCGCTGCCCCTGCTGATGGGAAATATCCGGAGCCAGGAAATGATGCCGCCCGTCGCCGGCTGGGAAAAATGTGTAAATCAACTAGCCGCTCTGGCCAAGGCCCTGGCGTCATCTGCCCACCAGAGCGATATCGCCAGCCTCGATTTTCATCATCTTTTTTTAGACGGCAACGGTACAACGCTTGCGGAATATTATTTGGAAGATGGACTTCATCCCAACAACCGGGGGCACCGGCTGATGGCCGAGGCAACGGCCAAATTATTGCACGACCGGTTCCATTTTCAATATAAGTGACTACTTTACTGATATGGGTATAAAATAATGATTGATTCCAGTATCTACAGCCGCGCTAGCGTTCACTTCAGATTGTGCTTCTTGTCCCGAACCTGACCCATATTCTGTTTGATTCCATTTTGTCGACGACATTTAATGGATCCGTCGGCGGTTTTCCTTCATACCCCACTAATTTTGGGTTCCTACCGAACAATAAGTCGCATCGAAAGGAGGGACTATGAAATCAATGCACAAAAGAATCGAAGAACAGGTTCAACGCTGGCAAATCCAGCACAGGCAACAGCCGCAAGAAAAAGAGAGTATCCCCATCGTTACCATATCCAGAGAGCCCGGCAGTGGGGGTGTCGTTGTCGCACAGCAGCTTTCAGAGAAACTTGGATTTGAGGTGTTTCACCAGGAAGTATTGCATGAAATGGCTAAACAGGCTGAGATCAGTAAACAATTTTTGGCAACTCTGGATGAAAGAGGACTGTCGGTGCTGGAGGATTGGCTGACATCTCTGGTTCACGAACGTCACTTATGGCCCGATCAGTACCTGCGCCATCTGATGAACGTGATTGGTACAATCGGCAAACACGGCCGGGCGACCGTCATCGGCCGTGGAGCCAATTTTATCCTGCCGCCGGAGCAGCGGTTTCGGGTTCGCGTCACAGCGCCTCAGCGGGTAAGAATTGAAAATGTCGCACGTGAGCATAACCTATCACAGGCGGAAGCCAAACGGCGTGTCATCAAAACCGAATCCAATCGACGGGCATTTATTCGTAAATATTTTAACGCGGATATCGCCGATCCGACCAATTACGATCTTGTTATAAACACGGAAACACTGCAGGTTGAACACGCAGTCAACATCATCGGCGCAGCGCTGGGCTGTCTGGTGGAATGCAAACTTTGATGAAATTAATACCCGATTGTCGCTTTGAGCAAACCGTTCATATGACGGCCGGCGCAACATCTTGGCAAAGCGCAAAGGGCAGAGAGCATAGGGCAAGGCGCAGAGAGTATAGGGCATGGGGCATAGAGTATAGTTCGGGAGGGCAATTAAAAACGGCTGTCTGTGCCCTATTTACGACTACGCTTCTAATGCTGAAAGCAGGTTTGCATGCCTCCAAAGGTCAGTATCATTGACGGGAACTGAATGCCAGGATTCCTTCGTCGGATAAATTTATCCCATGCACCATGCGCCCTGTGCTTTGCTCTCTGCTCTCTGCCCCATACCCTCTGCCCTATGCCCCATGCCCTCTGCCCTCTGCCCATTGCTCTCTGCCCTCTGCCACCGGTCTCAATTTCCACAAAGTATGTGGTCCAGGACCCTGAAGATATAAACGCGTGGCGTGGACCTTCATTAGACCAGCGCATGCAGTTTCTCAACCAGTCCCTCAAACTCTTCTCCGCGGAAACAATACTGCATATCTAAAAACTGTTGGCGAAAACGCCGCACTTCTGCTTTGATGGTTTTCCCGTCCCGTATCAGATCGGACATCAGTTGGGCCAGCTCGCCGAAATCCGCTTCGGTCATGCCGAAGCGGGTCATCTCCTGCACCCCCATCCGCAGTGAGCCCGAGGCCGTAAAACCCTCTTCATCCGGAGCGGCCTGATAGTTCAGCACAATGTTATTGTCTTCCAAGCGTTTCGCCAATTCCGGCCCTTTGGCATACCCGACATTTAGGATCACCTGATGGGTTTCGGTATAGGAAATTGCCGGATCACCGGCCACATCCAAGCCGCAATCCTTGAGTGCACCGGCAAAAGCCTTGGCATTGTTCAGTACCGCTTTCTGGTAGTTGTCCTTAAAGTAATTCATTTCATAAGCAGCAAGCAACAATCCGAGAAGCGTACCCAGATGGTGATTACTGAGACTGCCCGGAAAAGAGCGGCGCTGGATCGCTTCCCAGAAATCGTACTGCTGATCCACCTCCGTGTAATTTGTCGCCACGATGCCGCGTTGCGTTCCAAAAAACGTTTTGTGTGTGGATCCGGTGACGACATCGGCACCTTCCTGAAACGGTTGCTGAAAATGAGGGCCAATCAATCCCAGCACATGCGCCATGTCATACATTAAAACGCAATCCAGCTCCAGTTCATCGATGGCAGCCCGGATCTCCGCCACCGGCTCACGATGGATGATCATGCTTTTGCCGAGGATAATCAATTCGGGTCGGTGCGCAGCGATCAATTCCCGGCAGACCGTCATATCAATTTTATACGGGTTGTCCGGCAGAACCGGAAAGTTGACCACCGCCGGCTTCTCCCATTTGGGATCCCGCATCACGAAATCCCGCAAAGCGCCCATAGGCTGTGCACTCAGGTGACCGCCTTTGATGATATGATTGTTCATAACCTTTCGCAGGCGGCGTTGTTCGCTTTTTCGATCGGCACGGTTGACATAGTCCACCAGCGCACTGAAAACGGCGACATTGGCCATCTGACCTGAGATGACGCGGGTTTCGACCTCGGTGCAGCTCAGAAATTTCTGGAGCTCGTCGCAAAGCAGGTATTCAACTTCCGATATGAAGTCGGTGCCCTGATAGTAAAAGATGTCGGCCTCCTTGAAAGCTTTGACCTGCTTGTGCTCGGCATACCGGCCAACCGGATCCATAATTGAAAGCAGACGGGCCAAATCGGAATAGGACTGCTCCGAGGGAATCAGGTTGATGCATTCTCTTTGGCGCCAGATGGTATTGGCCGCCGCTTTATCGATCAGGTTCCGAACCTTGCTGACCACCTGGGTATCGGCCTCGACTTTTTTCCGATCTTCACGCAATTGTTCGTATCGGATAGGCCAGCAATGCGGCGGTGCCTCATTTCTGAGGAGGTAGGGAACCACGTAAGCCCCGATCTGCTTGCCCCTGATCTCGATTTCAATCTCATCCCCCTCGACCAGGCGGCTGTCTACCAGAGCCAGCCCGATGGCTCTCATCTGGCGCTTGTCGCTTTGAATCGTCGTCAGGCCGCTGCCCGCGCTTTGCCAGTAAGGAACCATCGTACCGCTGGTCACAAATCCGGCCGCTTTCCCTTGATGCAGGACAGTTGCCCCGGATCGGGCAATGCCCTTATCCTGCAATTCAATCGGCTGAATGAGACGCGGGAGATCATCTATTCGGCTGTAATTCCGATCAACGATTCGCTTAAAAGCCTCAAACTGTTTTTGCAGGGCCGGTTTGCCGACAAAATCAGCTTTTAACGGTGAAAAACTGACGGCAAACCGCGCCAGATTGCAAGCGAATATGGGTATAGACCGACCTTCCGGATCCGGTCCCAGTTCATGCCCGTAAAGCGGCAGTCCCGCCTCCAAGCGCAGGGTATCCCGTGCGCCGAGCCCCACCGGTGCAGCGCCCTTTTCAACCAGCAAATCCCATATCGCCGGTCCGGCCTGGCGCTCCATAAACAGCTCAAAACAGATTGGCTCGCCGGTGTATCCGGTACGCGCGACCAGGACGCGGCTGCCATTGATCTGAACTGTACTCAAGGCATTCCGAAGCGGTTCCGGCAGGCGGCCGGCTTCAATTATATGAGACAAAATATCCTTGGTATTCGGTCCCTGTAGACTCAGCATGCTCAACTCGCGAGTACGGTCTTCAATCCGGACCTGACTGAATTTTGCGGTCAATCCCGTCAGGTGCTGCCAGTCTTTTTCACGGTTGGCGGCATTTACCACCAGCAGGAATTCCTCCGGCTGAAATCGATAGAGATAGGCGTCATCCAATGCCCCGCCGTTTTCGTCCGGAATCATGGTGTACTGGCTTTCCTCTACTTCGAGTGCGGCCGCATTATTGCTCAACCCATGCTGGAGGAAATCAAGTGCGTCCGGGCCACTGATGATAATGCGACCCATGTGCGATACATCAAACAGCCCGGCCTGTTTGCGGGTGGCCAAATGTTCCTGAACGATACCGGTTTCATATTGGACCGGCATTTCCCAGCCGCCGAATTCCATCATTTTGGCGCCCAGTTCGACGTGTTTTTCATAAAATACAGTTTTGAGCAGCTGTTCCATTGGTTTTGCCCCTTTTTCATTGTGGATTGGTTATTATGTTCGCGGCCCCTTTGAAGTGCGTGAATGGCAGGACTGGAATCATAATTAAATGCGTCGACAGTGTCAAATGGTTCTGTTCATGACTCCCTACATTTTTTTAGGCGCCTTTGACGGGTCCAACAACCCATTGATTATCATCGAATTTCACATCGTGTTGAAAAAATTTAATTGACACATCAAATGTAAACTATTAAAATTTTTTATAAATACCGTTCTTTGAACGGCAACTGCACCTCAGCCCGCAGAAACCACACCACGACAGGAGCTTTGGTATAATGTCTTCCGATCCAAACCTGGGTAAATTTGACATCACGGCCCGGTTGTTCAATCTGGTCAGTGAAATGCCGAAGGACCAGCAGTTGATTTTACTCAAACAACTGGCGGGCGAAAACGTCGACAGTCATTTGTTTAAAATGATCGTCAATATGACAGAGGAACAGCAAATTATTCTGCTGGAGCAGATGGGCGAATCCACCCAGGTCGAGCTGCCGGTCAAGACATTAAGTATCGAAGATACCGATACATCGATGCGGGAAAATCCCCGCAAACCCTGCCTGATCAACGCCACCTGCCGGATTCAGAACCAAAATTTCAGGAGCTACATACTCGACATCAGTATCGGCGGCGTTTTTATTGAAACCGACTCGAGTTCTCCCATCGGAGAAGAATTGATTTTGAATTTCTCGTTACCAAATCATCCCCAGCCATTCGCGTTCAACGGCAAAATTGCATGGAAGAGCAGCAAAGGCTTCGGCGTCAAATTTGAAAATGTGAGTGTGCTGCAGAGTGATCTAGTGAAATCATTTATCGAGCAGAAAGATTAGAACTGGAGGAACCATGAGATCGATCAACATCGTGTTCATCGTGGTATGCATTGCCTTTGGCATAACAGCCGTAGACGCAGACGTTTATACCTGGGTCGATGAAAATGGCGTCCGGCATTACAGCGATTCCCCTCCCGATGAAGCAGAAGATGCCAAAGTCGTGTTTCCGGAATATAAATTCGATGAAGCGGCAGAAGAAGCGCGCAATCAAGAGGAGCAGGAACAGATAAATTCGTTGATTGAGGAAATCGAAGCCGAAGATGCCAGGGAACAGGCCGAGGAAAAGGAGCGGGCCAAACAGGCCGAACTGAATCGCGAGCCCACCCGGGAGGAGCTTATTGCAGCCGAAAAGGAACGCCTGGAGAAAAAAATAGCCTTTCTGGAAGAACAGCCGTTGGAATATTTCGGATCGCAAAGAAATAAAATCGTCCGCATCGGATATTACCACTATCAAATCCAGGAACTGATGGAGAATCCCGACAAGTATTTCAATCAACCGGCTTCGTTCGAGGGCAATGTTAAATATCCACCGTCGGACGCCGGGGATCACGCTTCGGGTGGGGGCGGTTACTAAACCCAGCCGATCAACATATAATCAATGACATCTAAATTACCAATGAGGGAGAGAATCTATGACTTATTTAAAATCACGGCCAAACATGTTTACGCTAGCTCTGATACTGATCTTTTTCGTACCGAGCTCAATTTATGCCCAGCAATCCGATAATTTGAATGTCGCCACAGCGGTCATCAGCAAAAATATCGCCGATCGTCAACCGGTCGAACCCGGCAGCAGTTTCTCCGTTTCCGTCGGCAAGTTGTTTTGCTACAGCAAAGTTACCAATATTCAAAGCTCGACTCAGATTTATCATGTCTGGTACTACGGTGATACTGAACGGGCGCGGGTCGCTTTGAATGTCAACCCACCGGACTGGCGCACGTACAGCTCGAAAATTATCCAGGCCCATGAGATCGGCAAATGGCACGTGAAAATTATCGATGACGCTAATAATATGCTGCAAGACATTGAATTCGACCTTACCCCTTAGATTAAGTCCGAAATATTAAGAACGGCCCGGAACCGATTAGAATCGGAATGCGGTTGCCATTGACCGCAGGGGCTTGACCGGGATCGGTATCTGAGATTCCGGTCCTTTTTTTAGCTGTTCAGGTCATCTGCCTGGAGGAATTTATGCCGATTGCCAACATGTTAAGCATAACATCAAATCCCTTCATTTCCATGTTAATTTGGATTGCTTTGCTGCTGGCTGCACTGTTCTTTGCACGCAGGCCATTCCATCGTGGCGTCGGCTCGCTTTGCAGGATTCTTCACAATGCCATGCGCCTGACCGCAGCCTTTGTCCTGTCAGCTGAAAAACGGCTGGTCCGGCACAATCGCGAAGTTCTGATGGCAGCCGGGCTGGAAAAAGTTGAGCGCTTGGTAGAACGGGAATTTAGCCGCATCAATGCGGCGGTAGCCAGGGATCTGGACAGTTTTCCGCACCTTCAACGCCAATTGACTGAACTCACCGCGCGT
>JAAUYB010192844.1_pt1 | contig 10495 bp, 10 predicted proteins | sample 7278071 | NCBI WGS metagenome assembly JAAUYB01 (sample SAMN14350121, study PRJNA611818) | marine sediment metagenome | isolation source: surface marine sediment (1.8m) | place: French Polynesia: Moorea | collected 2018-08 | reverse complement strand
GTCAAGCCGTTGGCGCCTTGAAAACAAGGCGCCCCGGCCTGTCGGGTTACTGGAAATCTCCCGCTGAAAAGTTGATTGAAAACACGGTGCACCAAATGCTGATGCTGTTGAAGTCGTCAAGGGTGAAGTCGTCCGGCAGGGTGATGTCGATGGTGGCGTTATCGTAGTTCGTGCCGCTTATCGCCTCGGTGACGGGTTTGCCGCTGACGAAGTTCCGGTCCAAAGCCAGGTAGACGCGAACATCCGGCCCGTCGCCGTTGTAGAAGAAGTTCTCCAACCGCACCGTGCGTTCGTCCACAATCACCGCCCGGCCGCTGATGCCGTAACGTTGGCTGGGGCTCAATACCGCCACCTGGCCGATGCGCGGGTCCACGGGTTCCGTCACCGTAACGGTCAGCTGGTAAACCTCGCTGTCAACCGTGCCGTCATTGACGGTGACGCCCACGGAAAGGTCGCCGGTGAAACCGTCAACCGGGGTAATCGTATTGCCGTCGCGCGTATAATTATCGCCGTCAAAGACGCCGAGGGTGAAGTCGTCGGGATAGGTGTTGTCGTCGTCCGCTACCCTCAGGTCATCCAGGGTGATGGTCAGCGGCGTCCCCGCTTGGGTGGTCAAGGTCTCCTGGCCTGTTATCACGGGCGCCTGGTTGTCTACCAGCGCGGGCAGGGCCGGCGTATCGCTTGCCCAGAAATAGTTGAAACCCGCGCCGCCGGTTGCAAAGCGCAAGGCCGTTATGGACAGCGGGCCCTCGGAGAAGATCTCGAAATAGGCCCCCGGTAATTTCTCGAAGTCCTGGAACACGTAGAGACTCTTGCTGTTCGGCGCTACCTGATTGAATGGGGTAATGCGCATATGTTCCGTGTTGTCGGCGCTGACCTGGCGAACCTGGATGTCGCGGGGTTCCGTGTCCATATTCACCACCGCAATGCCGTCCACCACATCGTCCAGTTCTCCGGGGTACAGCCGCCAGCGATGAGCCTGGGTGTCTGAAGAACCCACGTGGGCCGAACTGTTGGTTGCCTGTGCGTCCTGGTAGGCAACGGTAATGTAGATGTCGCCGGTAATCGTGAAATGCGAGGCGGCGCCTGAGGGGAACAAGTCCTCGGCGCCGATATTCAGGGTTTCTCCCGCGGCCAGAAACCCGCTGACGACCTCCAATTCGGCGCCGTCCTCGGCGTAGGGGGTCAAGCGGTATTCCTGCATACTGTCTTGGGAATTGACCAGGATCAGGTTGGTCGTAAAATCACCGCCCGGGCGGGTCAGGTGGGGGATGATGCGTGTTTGCGCCATGGCGGCGGTGCTCATCAAAGCCAGGATCAAAAAAGACCGGATCATCATCGTACTCCTTATCTTATTCCTAAAAACTCAACACGACAGCCACTTGTTGGTTGTCGCCTTCCGCGGTGTTTTTTCCCGAGACCGTGTCGGTGTAACTGTACTCCAGGTGCCAGATTCGGGTGAAGGAGTAACCCAGGGTCAGCTCCAGGGATTCCAGGTCGAACTGGGGGTTGAGGATGGGATTGCTGAACCCGCCCACCTCGTCGGCATCGTCTACCGAAATGTTGCCGTCGTACTTGGCGCGAGCGTAGACCTTGCCGCCGGACCAGCCCAGCTCGGCCAGGTAGCGGTAAGCGTCGGAGGGGTCTTCCAAACGCACGCGGTAGCCGGCTTCCAGGCCCGCGTAGAAACCATGCGGCAGGCTTCTACCGTACAAGATGCGTCCTTCAAAATCCTCCTGGCCGTTACCCAGTTCGAAGAAGTTGTCGTCATCATCATAGAAGTAGGGCAGCTTAGCCAGCAGGCTCACGGACCAGACATTTCTACCGGTTTGCCGCAGGCGGTAGCGTAGGCCGATCTCGGCATCGGCCAGGCCGCTGTTGGTAGCGCTGACCTCGAAGAATTCGGTGACGGTTTTTTGTTCGATATCTTTATAGGTCAAGCTGCCGAACAAGGCCAGGCGATCGCTTAAACCGGTTTCGAAATAGACGAACAGGTTTTCATCGCGAAAGCGGGAGAATTCACCGGGCCGGCCCTCGAACGGATCGACGATATTGCCGTCGATGTCGTAGTTGGCATAGCTCTCGAAAAGGTTGGCGGATATTTTGAGATAGGTTTTGCCCTTGCCCGGAGTCCAGGCGCCGGCGATCGAGACCGTAGTAAAGGCAGAAAGGAAGAGAAGCGCAAATAGTCTGATCATGGGGTTTTCCCTCGATGCGAGTTGGGAAGATCGATGGATTGTGAACCATCATACACCCACAACGAGGCTACACGCGCCGGTATTCCCACAATTTGGATTAGGTTTCGTCAAGTGATGTCCGTCACCGACAATCATGCCTTTCGCCGGCCGGCGGATTATTCCGGCAGGGTTCGGTCCAGGATTTCGATCAGGCGATCGACCTCTTCCAAGGTGTTGTAGTGCACCATGCTGACACGCACCACGCCCTGTTTTTGGATCAAACCCAGGTCGGCAATCAGGCGCTTGGCGTAAAAATCCCCGAAGCGGATGCCGATGTTATGCGGGTCGGTGGCCAGGGTGACGGTGTCGCTGTTCATACTGTCGACCACGAAGGATACCGTGGGAACGCGTTTGTTGCGATCCGCCGAAGGATGCCCGATGATGCGCACGCTTTGCCGACTGTTGAGGAAGTCCAGCAGACGGGCGGACAGTTGTTCCTCGTGGGCGGCGATCAGGTCGAAACCGCGTTCGATGGACTGACGCTCCGACAGGTCTTCATCCGGGAAATGCCGGGCGGCCAGTTGCTTGATATAGTCGGGTAAGCCGGTCATGCCCCAGGCAAACTCGAAGTTCACATTGCCGGGCTGGAACCGATAGGCGCCCTTGTCGATAAAGTCGAAATTGATGCCGGGGATTTGATCCAGCAGTTCCTTGCGGGCGTAGAGAAGGGCGTAATGGGGACCGTAGACCTTGTAGAAACTGAAAGCGTAGAAATCCACGTCCATGGCTTGCACGTCGATCGCGCGATGCGGGGCATAGGCCACGCCGTCCACGCAAATCAGGGCGCCGTGACGATGAACCAGGTCGGCGATTTTGCGGATGGGGTTGATGGTGCCCAAGATGTTGGAGATATGGTGAACGGCAACCAGGCGCGTGCGCGGGGTGATCAATTTTTCAAGGTCGTCCAGGTCGGGTTCCAGGGTCTCGGGATCCATGAGCCAACTCTTGACGGCGATACCCTTGGCGGTGAGATCCTGCCAGGGCGCGATGTTGGCCTCGTGATCGCCGTGACATACGATGATTTCGTCGCCGGCCCGAAACTTTTGGGAAAGGGTCCAGGAGAGAATCTTGAGCAACAGGGAGGTAGAAGAACCCATGACCACCTCGCCGGGATCGACGGCGTTGATATAACGCGCCATGGCGGCTTCACCGGCGGCAACGCGCTCGCCGGCGGTTTGGGAAACCCGGTAGGTAGCGCCCAGTTGAACATCCGAGGTCAACAGGTATTCGCCGATACGATCGACCACGGATTTCAGAGTCTGGGAGCCGCCCGCGTTATCCATATAGACATAACCGTCAGCCAGCGCGGGGAACTGACGACGCACGAAATCCAGGTCCAGGGAAACTGTCATGTGATTCTCTCCTGCCGAATAATAAGGGCCCGATGCCGGCGGTTATTCTATCATGGTGGATAGGCGATCACCTATCTCAGTCCTTCACCGCTACGATGCCCAGCATGGGCGGGGTGCTGAAGTAACTGCCCGGCCGGTTTCTCATTCGCTCCAGGGTTGCCGTTATTTCGGCGGACTCTTGCGCGGTCAGGTATCCGTTGGCTTCCAATTTGGGGAAATAACTCGCCCTAAATGCCTCGAACCAGTTCCAAAACCGGCTGCCGGGTTGCGCCGTGGTATTGATAGGGAACAACTCGGTCACCGTGAAGCCGTTATCGGCCAACATCACCGGCAGGTCGTCACCGATGTCCAGGTTGCCGCCGCTGTCTGCGAAACTCTTGCGGACCATTGGGAAGATGCGACGCAGGATCGCACTTTCGGGTTTGAAGCATGCGGCCAGGTAGTTGTAGTAATCCAGTATGGCAAAACTGCCGCCGGGTTTCAGGTGTTGCGCCACGCGCCGGATGACCGTTTCCGGCTCCTTGAGGAAGCAGAATACCCAGCGGGCAAAGGCGCCGTCCAGGGCTTCCATGTCCGAGGGCAGGTCATGCACGTCCGCCACCAGGTAATCGATATTCTCGATACTTCTGCTTTGTGCCGTTTGCTTCAGGAAATCTGCAAAACGATTGGAGGTGTCCACGGCCAATACCTTACCGGAGGCTCCGACGCGAGCGGCCAGAGCCAGGGAGGTGTAGCCGGGCCCGGCGCCGATGTCCATGATGGTTCCGCCCGTGGGAAAACCGGCGCGATCCATCAAGGTCTCGGAGAATTCGGCCCAGGTATCGTGTTGTAGTTTCAAGCGTTCCAGTTCAACGCGGTCGGTTCCCAGCAGGTATTCGTTCTCTTCGGTCACGGCGGTTCTCCATGGAACGGTTCAATTCCGGCAGAAAGGTTTCAGGTCCTCGGGAGGTTCCATCTTCTTGAACAAGCCCACGTCCGCGCCGCCCGTATTCCCCTTAGGGGCCAGGCGTAACAGGGAACCGGGCACGGCCAGTAACAGCCGCACCAGTTGTCCGCGAATCTCCCGGCGGTCGCCGCGTTTCAGGCCGACCCGCAACATATGCCAGTGGACCTGGACATGGGTGTATGAATAGCGTTGACCAAGGATGTGCGCTCGTTCCAAGTGTCGGAAACACGCATCGTAGCTGCCTTGTTCAAAAAAGGTGTGTGCGGCTTTCAGCTCCGCATCATAGGCTTTGTAGTGATCCAGATTCACGGACGCCTCCCGGTTACCCGGCAATCTAGGGCAAAAAGAGACGGGAATCAAGCAGAAACGGGTGCGATCTACTTAATCGAATGCCAGACGCAAAACCTTTGTGTCTTGGCCCGAACAACATATTCATAAGGTTGTGCCAATGTACCCCGGAAAACCCACCGGGTTTTCCGACGATTTTCCGGAGCTGCTACCCTCTTATTTACAGGTAGTTAACCTGTTTAATCAAGGGATGCCCGATCTTCACTGGGGATATTGTATTCTATGAACGGCTGGTAATACAAAACCCCTTCGGGGCATGGCAAGTTACAACCTGTTAACTGTTAATTTGCAATGTGTTGCGCCACCCAGCGTCGGGCCAGGGACCATTCCCGCTTGACCGTGGTTTTGGAGACCTTCAGTATCTCGGCGATTTCCTCTACCTGCATGCCCGCAAAAAAGCGCAGCACCAGGATTTGGGCCTGTCTGGCGTCCAGTTTTTCCAATGAGCTGATCGCTTCATCCAGCGCCAGCAGGGTGTGCATGTCCAGGTCCTTGCGACCGGGAACCGCCAGTTCGTCGTCGAAGGAAAGCGCCGCTTCGCCGCCGCCGCGTTTGCCGGCCATGCGGGCTCGAACGTGTTCGATGACGATCTGCCGCATCAAATGGCCCGCAAACCACAGGAACTGTTTCCGGTCCTTGAAAAATGTATTCCTGGCCGCCAGCAGCCTGGGGTAGACCTCGTTCACCAGGGCGGTGGGTTGCAGGGTGTAACCACTGCCCTTTTGCAACTGGCGCTTGGCGGCCAGGCGTAATTCTTCATAGGTGCTTTCGATGACATCATTCAGGGCCGCTTCGTCGCCGCCGCTCCATTGTTGCAGCAACCGGGTGACTTCGCCGGGCAGCGTCGGGCCGGTTTGTTCCATGGGCGCCTCCCTTCGCTCCTTATTTTAGACCGGCGCAAAGAAAAAATGCCGGACAAAACGTCCGGCATGGTGGGTGGCGCCATGATTGGGTATGGGAGGTAACCATGGACTTGTAAGCGATATGCAGAAAAGTGGGTCGGTTTTCACCGACCCCCACTCACTTTTCGGAGGACAGCAGGGCAAGCTGTGAGTAAAGCCCGCCCTTTAAGTTTTGTAAGAGGAAACAAGTGGGAACAAGTACTCTCTATGCTCGCCCGAGCAAAAAAGCGGCCGAGCCCTGAGGCCCGGCCCCTCAATTCTCGAGGTTGGAGAACGACGGCGGGCCCCACAAGCCCGCCGTCTGCTATGCAACTGGTTACAGGGTGCCGCGCCGCTCCTGGTCGCGTTCGATCGAGTCGAACAAGGCTTGGAAGTTACCTTCACCGAAGTTGTAGTGGTTCTTGCGCTGAATCAATTCGATAAAGATGGGACCGAACAGATTCTTGGTGAAGATTTGCAACAGGTAGCCCTTCTCATCGCCGTCCACCAGGACCTGGTGGTTCCGGATGCGCTTGGGATCCTCGGTGACGTTGGGCACGCGGTCGAAAACGGTTTCGTAATAGTTGTCTTGAATGTCCAGCGTTTCGATGGAACTGCCGGACAGGCGATCCAGGGAACCCAGCAGATCGCGGGTCAAAAAGGCCAGGTGCTGAATGCCGGGACCGTGGTAGTCGCGCAGGTATTCTTCAATTTGGGATTTCTCTTCGTTACCCTCGTTGATGGGGATGGAGAAGCCGCGGCAGGGCGATTGCAGCGCGTAGCTGTGCAGACCCGTTTTCTGACCCTTGATGTCGAAGAAGCGAATTTCGGTGAAGCCGAAGATGTTTTTGTAGAAATTGGCCCATTCTTCCATGGTGCCCTTGTAGACATTGTTGGTCAGGTGGTCGATGCTCAGGAAGCCTTTTTCCGGGACCAAGACGGGCTCGTCCAGGTCTACGAAGTATTGATTGTAAAGACTGTCTTCCTCGGTATAGCGGTCCACGAAATAAATGAGGCTGTCGCCGATGCCGTAAATGGCCGGCAGGTCCATGGTCTTGTCCGTGCCCTCGTAGGGACGGGCGCCCCTTGAAACCGCTACTTTGAACGCGTTGTCGGCGTCTTTCACCCGCCACCCCATGGAGCAGATGCTGGGACCGTGTGCTTCGGCGAAACGAGCCGCGAAGGAGCCGGGCTGATGGTTGAGCAAAATGTGGATATCGTTCTGGTTATAGTAGACCACGTCCTGGTCGGCCAGGCGCTTCAAACGCGAGAAACCGAAATCACTGAAGACGCGTTCCATGTACCCGGGAGCGCCGCCCGCGAACTCTACAAACTCTATGCCTGTCAAACCTGTTGGATTGAAAATGTTCTGCATGAACGACCTCCCTTTTTATTTGGAATCCCCTTGGGGTGGAAACCGGGACGCGCCGCGTGCGGCCTGCCATGGATCAATGGACCCAAGATTCGAGTGATGAGCGAAAGCCCACACCGGCTGCGGATCCCGGCGGATACAAAATAAATGGTACCGGCTTGCCTATTCAAAAAAAAGAATAGAAAATAGGCGGTGTCGGTCAGTTTTTTTGACGGAGATGTTATGGATATCACCCTGGACCAGATCCAATCGTTGGAAGCCATTACCGCCGAGGGCAGCTTCAGCGCGGCCGCCAGGGCGTTGAACAAGGCCCGTACCGCCGTCAGCTATGACATCCAAAAGCTGGAAACCGCGCTGGGCATTCTGCTGTTCGATCGCAGCGGCCACCGAGCGGTCCTGACTTCCGAGGGCCGCGGCATTCTGGAAGAGGGCCGTCTGTTGCTGGCTCGGGCCAACGGCTTGGAGACACTGGCCGCGCGTTATCGCGAGGGCTGGGAACCGCGCATGCAGGTGGTCATCGACGGTATCCTGCCCATGGACCCGATTATGAAGGTTCTCAAGACCCTGGCCGATGAGGGCGTGCCCACCCAGATCACCACGCGCATCGAGTTCCTGGCCGGGGTTCAAACCCGCTTCGAACGCGAGGGCGCCGAGATCATGCTGGTCAAGGACTTTCACAAAAGCTCGGGTCTGAGCGCCGTTCCCCTGAAGCGCCAGGAGAGTTTGTTGCTGGCGGCGCCCGGTCATCCGCTGATCCGAGATGCCGGGGGCAAGCGCTGGAGCAAAGCCGACTTACGCGAACATATCCAATTGACCGTCCAAGATTCCAGCAACCGAAAGGACAGCCTGGACGCTTACCTGTTCGGCGGGAACCGCGTCTACTATCTCAGCGATTTCTTCACCAAACGCAAGGCGTTGATGATGGAGTTGGGTTTCGGTTGGATGCCCTACCACATGGTGGAAGAGGAATTAAAGACGGGCGAACTGTGCGAGGTGCCTTATTCGGGAGAATCCCGCTATGACTTCACCCCGTTCCTGGTCTACCCGACCGAACGCCCCCCGGGCCGCACGGGGAATCGCTTCCTGGAGTTATTGAAGGAATACTTCCCCGAGGGCATCGTACCTCCGAGCCTGTAATCGAATCCTTCAGTCATTCCTCGATAATTCGGGTTCCTTGGGGAAGAATTGGGCGATACGTTGCAGGCCGCCGCCCTCGTACAACGCCTCCATGCCGGCGCGGTATTGCTGTCTTCGGTCGACGCGGGTGAGCAATGGAACCAAAAGGGTTACCATGCGTTCCAAATCGGCCGATTCATGCCAGCCGAATGTGGGCGCCACGCCCAGTTGCTCCAGCGTGTAGGCCGTGTGCAGTTCCTCTTTCTCCAAGGCCATGGTCACTGTCGGCACCCCTCTGGCCGTTAGTTCCAGGCAGGTTTCGTCGCCGCGGGCAACGGCCAGGGCGTATTGGTGGAAGGGAAACGCGCCCGGGTTGTCCAGATGGACCGGATTGGGTTCCAGATGGGGCCAGGCAGCGGCGCGCGCACCCAGTAATTCGAAGGGGCTGTTTCCGCGATCACAGAGGATATCGACGGGACCGCGCAGGCCTATTTTGGCCAGGGCGTTAAGCACCGGAGTGATTCTTTCGGCATCATCGCCCAAAGCCAGCAGCAGGAGCGGCGCGGCAATTCCTTCGTCGATGTGCGCATCCATGTCGGCCGGGTAGAATTTGGGCCCCAGCAACAGGCGGGCGGTGGGCGAGCAGGTGTAGGTATGCCGACGCGCATCCGCGCTCCAATTCACGATCAGGTCTCCGTAGACCATGAACCGGCTGCCGCGATCCAGGACCGCGGTATAGCCGAAACGACGCGTCATGCGGAACAACCAGTTGGATTGAAGTCGCTTGAGATTGACCAGCAGGTTCCGGTGGCCGTGATGCCGCTGCAGGTGTTCCATGCGTTCCATGTCGGCATCCACATCATCCTCGGGCACACGGTAAATGGTGGGCTCATCGCCCAGGTAACGGCGCGCCGCCTCGTGGCCGTTGCGATTGATCGCATAGGTAACGCGAAAACCCCGGTCGGTCAAAACCGAGGCCAGGCGGCGGCTTTGCTCCAATTGCAGAATGTCGGCGGGTACGCAAATATCGCAACGGATGATCAAGGCGCCCTCATCACTGACCCAAGGCGGTTTTGAAAGCGGCCAGTTTCTTTTTCAGGCGATCGGCATTCTTCGGGCCCATGCGGAGGAGGGCCTTGTGCGCGGGAGGAAGTTCTTCCAATTCAGTATCGGCGAAGATATAGGTTTTCCCGGCAGCCACCAGTTCCAGGTCACCTTGGGGCACCTCCATGGCGGCGACCTTGTCATAGGCGCCCGCCAGGGTGGTTTCCCAATCGCGCCCTTGCATGCCCAGTTCTTCGAAAGCGCGGCTGAACAGGGGATGGAGGAACTGGTAGGTGTTGACGATGGTATCCGGGTCCAGGCTCTCGAAAACTTTGATCCACTTTTCGTAGCGTTGGTAGTTGGCTTTGGCCAGGTAGAGTTTGGTGCCTCGCCGCTCCACGCGTAGGCGATCGGGTTGGATGAGGAAGGGCAGTTGACTCATGGGATTCTTTTCGCGATAGATCAAGTCGGTAGCCGTGACGGTTTTGCTGATCAGGTAGTCGTAATCCAGAACCTCGCGCAGGCCGGGATCGGCATTGTCGGGAATGCGTTCGCGGACGACCGTGTCGCCGCCCTCCATATCGGTAGGCGGTTCGGGATCCGGCTCGGGTTCGGGGACGGGCGCCGTGGATTCCCCTGTATCGTCCTCGGTGTAACCCTCAGTGTATTGATCGACCAGGGGTTCTTCTTCCACCTGAACGGGTTCAGGAGCGTTGCTGACAGGTTGTTGTGACAGGCTGCGCCAGACGAGAAAGCCGCCGATGACAACGACGACCACGGCAAGAGCAATAACGATGGGTTTCACGGCGAACTCCTTACACCTATTCTATCGATAGATAACGAATAGAACCATGGTGAAGTTCAGGTGTCAAGTTTCAAGTGGCAAGTGACCAGTTGCAAGGGTCAGGGGCTGCCGCCCCTCATACCCCGCTTGCAATGTGAGCTTCCGGCAGGCGTGCGTGCAAAGGGCGTAACTCTCTCCAGCGGCTTTAAACCTTGCTTGAGCAAACACCCCGGCGTATCGTAATCCTCATCTCTGAGCTGCCGGGTTTCCAACCGGTCAATCAGGTCCAACCGGTCCTTGCGGCTCATCCGAGGGGATGACGTCATTTCTTTGCCGCCAATTGTTTTTCGGCATCCCGACAGAGCGGGTATACCCAAACCGTTTTCACGGGTTCCGCATTTCGATGTTTCCGGTC
>JAAUYB010047207.1_pt1 | contig 10496 bp, 7 predicted proteins | sample 7278071 | NCBI WGS metagenome assembly JAAUYB01 (sample SAMN14350121, study PRJNA611818) | marine sediment metagenome | isolation source: surface marine sediment (1.8m) | place: French Polynesia: Moorea | collected 2018-08 | reverse complement strand
GGTGTGCGCCGCTGCGGTCACCCCGAGGAGCGACTGCACCACGAAGCGGATGGACTGCCCCGACTGGCGGATGACGTCAACAGCCTCGTCGTGGGAGGCGTTGCGGAGGTCATGGCCGTCCACCTCAAGGATGCGGTCGCCCGTGAAGAGCTGCCCGGAGGCGCCGGCGGGGCTACCCTCCAGCACGTTCTTGATGAAAATCCCGGTGACGGTGAGGGAGGAGTCGGGAGGGAGGCCGGAGGCTGCGGAAGCCTGGTCAACCTTTCCCCCGACGATGGAGATCCCGAGCCCCTGGTTCTGGACCCTCTGGATCTCCACCGTCCTCTCCGGCCCCCAGTGCTGGGAGCTGAAGGCGTTCGATGAGGTGAGGGCGCTGTGCTCGTCATCGTCCTCCCCGCCGCTGAGGCCCCTGGCCACCGGCGGCGAGGGGGAGGGACGCCTGTCATTGCTCACCACCACCGTTGCTGTTGCGAGATCCTCCGCGCCGGCACCTCCGGCTCCCTGGTGAGAAGGGGTCGAGGCGGAAGAGGACCCCGCCGAAGCGGACTTGGAGGGTCTCGGGGGAGCAGACGGTGGTGGGGGCTGACCTTCTTGCAACGGTGGAGGTGGAGGAAGCGGGGGATCATCGGTGCTACTCTCGTCGACGGTAGCTTGTGCAATCTGCAGGGGGGAATCTGGCGGAGGAGAATCTGGTTGCAAAGGAGGAGGAGGAGGGAGAGGAGCGCCAGCCTTGTCGAAGCCTATCTCGGAGGCCTCAGGAGAGACGAGGGGAGCGTACGAGGATGCTTTCTCCCCTCCTCCTCTCCCGTCCGTGGGCACAGAGAGAGGTGGGCCCCCGATGGAGATGACGGTGGTTCCATTGGCTTTCTCCGATACTTGCGTCTTGGACGAGGAGGTCTGTTGCTCTCCCTCCATCGCTGCTGCGGCCTTGGAAGAGGAGGCTGGGGCCTTTCTCTCCTTCTCCCCCCTTTTCGCCGCCCCAACTTCCCCCGCTCCCCCAGAGGATGAGGCAGTGGTGGTGAGCCTCGTAATTGCGGAGGCCTTGAATACGGCGGCGTCCGAGGCGGGGATGTAGGTCAAGCTAATTTCCTCCCTCAGCGGGATCATGTGGGTGCGCCTAAGGATGTCGAGCGCCTGGCTGTGGCTTATCCTCCTCATGGACTCCCCGTTAACCGAGACGAGGTAATCCCCCGGCTGGATGCGGCCGTCCGTGGCCAGCGTTCCCCCGGGGGCCACGGAGCGGACAATGAGGCCGTTGATGCCCTCCTCCTCGATGTCCACCTGCACCCCCAGAGTGTCGCTGTCCTTGACGAGCTTGATGCGCCTCTCCAGGGCGGTGGGGAGCGGAGGGAGCATGTCCTCTTCCTTTTTCTTCTCTTCCACCCGGGTGGTGACGAGGAGCCTCTCCGATCCCGTCTGTTGCTGTTGCTGCTGTTGCCCCTTCACGGAGTTTTCGTCGTCGGCAGGAAGTTCCGGGAGAGTCCCCAGGTACGCCGGGTTCCTCCTCTCCTCCAGATCACTCACCTCTGACCTCACCTCCGTGTTGTCCTCAGAGCTGGCCGTGTTGTGTGTGTTGGTGGTGTCACCCTCCTCGTCGGCGGTGGAGGCGGCGGAGCTGTCCGGCACCGGGAGCGGCTTGGAAACCCCGATGTGGACTATCCCCCTGGAGGCTCCTTTCAGCGCCTGCACGGCCTCGTCCAGGCTGGCGTGCTCCAGGTGGACCTCGTTGACGTACATCAGACGGTCTCCGGGAACCAGGCGGCCGTCCTGCTGGGCCACCCCTCCGGGCACCAGGCTCCGAATGACGATGACGGTCTCCTCCTTGTTCATAGGATCCTGGTAGTCGAGAATGGAGAACCCGAGGCCTCTGTCTCCCTTCACGAGCTCTATGATCAGGACCTCCTCAGACCACATGGCAAGGCTTGTCAGAGGCTCCAAAGAACGGGACTTTAGTTTGGAGGATTGCTGCTGCTGCCCTCCTTGCTTGTCTTGTTGGCTTCCTGAAATTAGGAAGAAAATAATAACTATTTTGCTCTTTGGGGAAAATAGTACAATTATTACCTGGTTGCTGCGAAGCCTCCGTGGTGGTTCCCGTGCTCGAGATGGACCCGTCCGACTTGGCCTTGACTAAGCGGTCCGTGGCGGTCATGAGGCTAGAGGCCACTCCGCCTAGCTGCTTGCCGGCCCCGACGCCGTGGCCAAAGTTGTTGCTGGTCCCGACGGCGGTGGACGTGCTGGTGGAGCGGGCGCAGACGATACGCACGTTGACGGGCAGGTCCTTGAGGATGCCCACTACGTCCGTGTGGTAGAGCCCGAGCAGCTTCCGCCCGTTCACCTCCAGCAGCTCGTCCCCGCTCTGCAGCCTCCCGTTCCTCCCCACCGGCCCGTTGGGCAGCACAGACCGGATGTAGTGGTGTGGGTTCTGCTCCTCCCCGTCCACCTTCTCCACCGTGCCCTCCAGGCTGATGCCCAGCCCGCCGGTCTGCTTGAATTTGGTCAGCTGGGCCACGATGATCTTGTACGTGGGGCCCATGAGGGCGCTCCACTTCTCGATCAGGCGAACCTCGGTCTTCTCGTCCAGCGGGCCGTCGTACAGGCTGGCGACGTCCTCCTCCACCTTCGCTTTCGAATCTTCCTCTTCCTCCCTGACGGAGGCGGACGCGACGACGGAGTCAGAAGAGAGGTCGGGGACAGCGTCCGAAATTATGGAGTCGGTGCGGATCATGTTGGCGGGCTGGGTGGCGGCGGCCGCCTGCTGCTGCTGCGCCACAACAGTTGGTTGCTGCTGCTGCTGTGTTATTGCCTGCGACTGCGGGGTGGGGCTAGCCACTTTGCTTGGGGTCGTGACTTGGCTGCTGGTCTGGCTGTGGGCAATGGCTTGCTGGAGTTGCTCGAACTTTAGCCCATGGACGTAGCGGATGAGCTTAAGATTGACGGTCTTTCCCGTGCTCCTGAGCATTTCCACCGCCTGAGGGGAAAAATAAATTATGTCAGATTGTTAGCACATGAGAGGCGAACAAAAAAAAATAAATTAAAATACCTGCTGGTTGCTGTATCCTTGGATAGATCTTCCGTCAACCTCCACGATTTGGTCGTTGACAGCCACTTTCCCGGATCTGTGAGCAGAGCTGCCCTCCGTGACAGACTTCACAAAAATGCCGGAAAGCTCTTCACGTTCACAAGTATAGCCTGGAAATAAGTATAATATTAGGTACTTATTTGCCAACTGTTTTGCAAATCTCCTACCAGCGATGGTGATGCCCAGGCCCTGGGAATCCTTTGTCAGTTCGACCTCCAGAGTCTCCATCTCCGGCATCATTTCAGTGGCACCTGCTGGAGTCGTCATGGCAGTTGCTGCAGCCGCAGCGATGGTAGAAGGGGCTGCGCCTTTGCTCTTGCCGGAGATGCTGACCTTCTCCGACTGCTTGGGCAAAACCATGTCTTGGGCCAGCGCTGTAGACGGGCCTCCGTATCCTTGACCACCTGCGACAGAGGAGTTGAGCTGAAGGTGCGCTTCCAGCTCCTCCCTGTTCATCAGAATGGCCGACGAGAGGATCTCCGAGGCCGTAGCTCCCGTATCCTCCAGGTCGACAGGCCTGGCCACGATAAGGCGGACATGGTTCCCGGTCCCCCTGAGGACCTTGGCCACCTGGTCGCTGGCAACCCCCTGCAGCCAGTGCTCGTTGATCTGCAAGATGAAGTCACCCGCGCGCAGGCGGCCGTCCGCGTCCGCCACCCCGTTGGGCAGGATGGTCTTGACAACGACGCCCGGCTGCTGGCCGCCGATTATGCCAAAGCCCAGACCGGACCCGTTGTTGACCAGGTCGATCACCTCCACCTGGCAGTAGTCTGACGGGAAGCCGATCTCGCTGGCGGACTTAGCCGGAGGCTTGGAAGAAGACTCGTCCGCCTTCCCTGCTGCCCCGGTCGCGGCGGTGGGGAGGTTCCTGGCGATGACGAGGTGGACGATGCCGCGAGCCTTCTGCAGGATGGTGATGGCCTGCTGGTGGCTGATTTGAGAGTCCAGGAACTGCCCGTCGATTGCTAAAATCTGGTCTCCCTCAATGAGCTGGCCGTCCTTGCAGGCGATGCCTTGCGGCTGGATCTCTTGCACGTAGATCCCCAGCTCTCCCTTGTGCTCGCTCTTGAGCCCAACCACGGAGAAGCCCAGGCTGCTCCCGTCCGGCTTGAAGAGGTTGATGTACTTGACTTCCCTTCCCTGGGCGGCGCTCTCGCACATTTGCTGGAAGTGGCCGTCGTAGGCGGGGGCCTCCACCAGGTGCTGCGCGGGAGAGGGAGCGGCGGCAGAGGTGGCAGGGGCAGGGGCCAGCACAGCGGAAGGGGCGCCATTCTGAGCCCTGCTCTCGTTGGCGTCAGCACCGGGGAGGTTTAGGACGAGGTCGCCGGTGGGAGTGATGTCAAAGTCCGCCGGCAGGATGGAAGGGTGGAGCTGGACCTGCAAGAGTAGACAAGAGAGACTACAGTCAAGGTGACGACGAAGAGGATCGCAAGCTGCCAACTGACCTGTCTCTTGAGCTCCCTGAGCGAGTCCTTGATGTTGAGGATGCTCTGGAAGACTGGGCTCTCCAGCACGGAGATGAGCGTGTTGAGGTCGTCGTTGACCGCTCGGTCCGCCTTGAGGTCCTCCGCGGCCGCCACCCTCGACCTCACGTCCTTGAGGAGGTCGAGGGCGGCGCGGGTTTCCTCGGAGATGGGCATTCTCATGGGGGGCGGGAGGGGCGGCGGACCCGGCGTCGCGCCCGGGGGGAGAGGGGCACCGGGTGAGGGACCGGAGAGGATCACTGCCCAAGTCCAGAGTCAACGGTGGAGTGTAGACTGTACGTGGAGGACGTCGAAGGACGGGCTAAGAAGCACTCTCTCCGTGTCAGCCTCTTCGAGGTCGACTTTCTTTTGGAAAGGCCTCAGACAGGGTCGGCAGATGGGTAGAACGGGAAAATAACCCAAACAAAAGTTTAATGAAGAAACTTTTGTACCTCCTTCGCTGTATCTTCAAAAATGGGTATTTTCAACCTATATTTTCTTTGTGTCAGAAATATCCTGCACTTTTGCAAATATTTCAGCTGGAAAATTATTCAACGTAAATTAGCCGATCGTTCATTATCTCCTATTAGTTCATCCCGCGTAGCAACTCTTTCTCTGCTCCTCCGCCCCTTTCTGGGGCTGTCTGCTTGTTGCCTCTCTTCCTCTCTTCGCTTTCTTGCTGCTCCTCGCCCCGCCACCGTTTTTTGAGCCGACTTTCCTTTCCTGTGTCCCATCAGGCAGGTGGACCGTGGACGGACCACTTTGAGGAGTCGGACCACGGAAAAACTCTATCCCCGAAATATACTGATCTGATGAGACCTATCAGGAAATGTCTTGAGATGTATGAGCATCATTATCACTTATCAGCCTTGGTGTACTGTATGCCTGGAGCGAATAAATACGGTACTATGAAAAAAAGTCGCTAATTATTTCGTCCTCGCCAATAAATGACGGCTCGAGCGGCTCCCACAGAACGTACCGTACACATTCCTAAACAAGCGTTATTAGCGAAGAAAATTGATAGCAGGATTTTACAGTACGTACGTACAAAAAAAACTGAAGCAGTGGTAGCAGCAACAGTTTATCAATCCAAGCAGCAAAAAATAGCCCAGAGCTCAGAGGAAAAATGCGGTAGAATGGATCAAACTTCGAAATGATATTGCTCATGAGGAAAAGACTGGGGCAATTTGAAAAATCAATTTGAATTTTCCAAGTGATAGTTCTAACTTTTTTGGCGGGGAAACGGCAATGTTTTCTGAAATGTTCACCCAAGAATGTTCGTCTCCAAAGTGCTTAGAAAAAGTCAACTACTCGCCCAAGACTGGCGGCAAAAAATGGAAGTCCATCCAGCTACATTTGACCGCAACACAACCTTCTACAGAAATCCCTTCATCTCTGGTGGACAACGACATGGAACCCGAACCCGCAGCCTCTGACATTCCGCAACGGCAGGAGGTGAACCTCGACTACTCCTCGAGGTTCCAGCCCAGGCGTCCGTCATCCTTCGAAAGAAACAAGCACTTGGTCTTCGCCCGGGAACCCGCTTCCAAGCTGGGTCAGAGGGTGGCGAGGAACGTCAAGTTCCCCTTCGCGTGGACCTTCCACAGGGCCGTGGGATTGGAGCCCATTGACAAGATAAAGATACTAGCGACCCACCTTCCAGTGTTGTACAAGGTTCCGGAGGAAGAGAAAAAATTCGTTATCCACTTCGCCAAGAAGCATCTCTTCCACCTAACGGATGGGACGATGGTGGTCTCAGAGGCTGACCTCGCGAGCTGCAAGGACAGTCGCTCGTGGTTCAAGCGCGAGAGAAAGAACTTGGCCGCAAAGGAGATGGTTCCGTGCCTCCTCCCTCTGGAGTACACTAAGGAAAACATCAGGGAGTTGGACGCGCTATCTCACGACGTCTTTGGGAGATCCTTGAGGAAGCACTGGGATATCGGCAAAGCAAGAGCTTACGAACATTTGCAATACGAGAAAAAAATCCGGGGAATACAGCAATAGGCCTTTGTAGGTTTTCAAAAGATGCACGGTACATGAATAACTAACTGTAAGCGTACAACACCTCTCAGTCTTCCATCATTTTTTTTTAGCTTAAATGTCTTCCGGACTGTGTTCAGAGATGGGTATAGAGGAGGAATTTTTAGTAACTACTGTAGTCGTTTTGGAAGAGACATAGTCTTTCATTATTACTTTCGGGGAAACATTCAAACAACACAGTCTGATGACTTCTTTTCCTCGTTGTAGCACAGGAAAGCTTGGTGGAAATACACCAGGAGCGCAAAAACAAGTTGCATGGTGCCCACAAAAAAGTAGATGAAATGTCCTGTGCGGCGAGGGTGTTGGATCACATCGATGTTCATTACTTTGGCACACAAAATCACGATAAGAAAGGTGCTCAAGAAAGACATCATGAGGGAATACACATATATCACGCTCAACACTGCCTTGTCGTCCTCTCCATAGTCGGGCGCAAACAGCAATAGGGCTATGATACCTTGTATCGCAATTAAACCAACAGATAGAATAAGAAGGCCGACTATGGAGAAAAAGTAGAAGCGCTTTTGTAAGAAGAACATTCCCATGACTACAGAAAAAGCCAAAGTATTCAGCAGGCCCAGACATATGGCAACATAGGAGAAACCATCGTCCCTTCCCCGAAAAGGGGCAAAGTGGAGAAAGCAGAAAGAAAGCAAGAGGAACAAAGATGCAAACCATAACACGGAAAGTCTTACGAGCCTGGGCAGTCGTATAAACCTGTATGCCAGTGTGAGGATGGAGAAAACGGCGATAAAGCCCCACTGAACGCCCGGAACTACAATTTTTCTCCTTGCTTCTGATAGGAGTAAAATCAGCATTGCTATAGATGGACCCGACAGGAGCAATATATAGAAAATCATGGCCCCGGCGAGGTGCTCGTGCACAACGTCCATGGCGACGGATTCTTCCTCCTCTGGCGTGAGGATTGATTTCCTGACCGTGCCAATCGACGTCTTAGCTTCTTCCGCCTTCTCAAGTGCCCTGGGATCTTCGTCCGATGTCTGGGTTGAAGTTCTTTTCTTCTGGCTTGAATGTTTGATATGTTTTGTTGACTTCGTTTCACTTATAACCTTGTCGTCGTCAGTTTCAGTATCCCCGCTAGAGATATTTCCTTTTTCGCTATTACTTTTCCTCTTCTCCTTCATTGTTTCCACAAAAATGCAATGGCTTTCACATTGAGATTTCTACGTTATGCTTGATCAGTATTTTTCTTCCTGTTTCTACAGTTTCCGCTACTTTTTTTAAAAAAAGCTGCTTTCTAAAAAAGTTTCAACTCCGTAAATATTAGAACTAGGAAAAGCTGGGGAATCGAGTAAGAGACTAGGGAGTTGCGCTGGATCGCTGGTTCGTTGAAAAGTGAACAAAGACGCGGGCAGTCTAAGTCGGATACCAAAATATACTTTGGTAAACATAGGGAAAAGTTAACTTTTCCTACAGCCTAGAAAACTCAACGCACAACGACTCAATGAGTGACAAAGGCATGTTCGAATTTTTTTTCTAACTCTTTTCTCGGTTCTGTTTGTGTATATTTGACAGGCGCTGTTGCAGTTGGTATCTTGTGCACTATGCTTTCAAGGCTCTTCGTTTCTTTATCACACAGTTAGCAATTATCATACGCCAATGTAACGTTGCAAGAGAACCACGTAGGATGCTTCTTTTGCTGCATATCCAGCGACTTCAGTTCCTCTCGCTTTGAAATATGTTTTGATGTGTGTGGAAACTGTGGGTCTCTTCTGTATGAATATATATTCCGGGACCACTTCTACTCCGGGTAGGGCATCCTCTCTCAGAGTCAGTATTTCCTCTTGGATCCCTCAAAGGCAGAGTGGGTCTGATGAGCTGTCGGATGGGAGAAAATAATTTTTCTCTTCCTGTTCCAAATGTTTCACTTTTTTCGTTTTTCACTTACGCTTGTAAAACTCTGCCATGAACCTGACCTCCGGCATGAGCTGGTGCACCTTCCTGAGGACCGGGCTGTTGTCCCCGGCCCTGGTTGCGGCCTCCGCGTCCAGGTTCCAGATCTGCACGAGGTCGTCTCTCTCGCGAGGGGAGACTGAGAGGCCGCAGACGTCGTCGCCGGGGGTCACGCAGGAGGTGAACTGCTCGCCGATGGCAGCTAGCAGGAGCTCGCGCCAAACGCGGGGCTGCAGGAGCAATATATCTTGCGATGTGGCTTTGATGACATGACCAACAGTAGTAGAAGCAGCAATAGTAATCATTCCTGTAGCAACAACAGCAGCAAATATTGACACAGCATAAGCACCAACAACTGCTGAGGTAGCAGCAACAACAGCAATGTTTGAAGCAACAGCAGAAACAGCAACTGTTAGAGCAGTAGCAGTAACGACTGAAACAACAACAGCAGCGGCTGCAACTGTTGCTGCATAAGCAACTTATAGAGCAGCAACAGCAACTGTTGAAGCAGCAGCAACAACAACTGTTGAAGCAGCAGCAGCAACTGTTGAAGCAGCAGCAACAACAACTGTTGAAGCAGCAGCAGCAACTGTTGAAGCAGCAGCAACTGTTGAAACAACTGTCACAACAGAAGCAAATGTAGGAACTTCAGCACCTGGGACAACAACAATAACTGCTACTATTGCAGCAACAACTGATGCAACACAGGAGCAAAGACAAAATATTGCTGGTTGCAGCTCCTACGTACAGTGCAGAAACAGCAACTATTGCTTCAGAAAGGCCGAGGGGCAAGTAACTTCCAGTGGAAAAATGGATTTTTCTATACAAACAACAGCAGCAGCAAAACCATCTCTCTTACCGTCTCCTTCTTGGAACACTTTAGCCTCCATACTCCTCCCCTTGCCAGCGCCGGGTCCTCCCACAGCGGAGGCCTCTCCTCCCTCATCAGGTGGTAGTAGTACCTAACGGAGATCTCCGACACGTCCGGTATGTGGTTGTACACCGACCAGAAGCCCTGCACCGTAGACACCGAGTAGATCTTGCGCAGGTTGGCCTTGTACTCTGCGGCGGTGGCGTTGCGGCTGGTCCTGTCCAGCCAGAACGTCCAGGCGGTCTGCAGCGGCACCCCCGCGGCCTCCTCCTTGTGGAAGTTGTCCAGAGTCCTGGGGGTCATGTTGCTGGGGGAGAAGGCCATCTCGCCGGGCTCCTCAGCCAGCACCCTGCTCAGTGGGCCGGAGGAGGGGGTGCCGGTGAAGGAGCCCGCGGCACCGTCCGCTCCTCCTCCTCTCTCGTCGCCATCGTCGGTCCGCCTGTCGGGCCGACGGAAGGAGATCGGTGCGGACATGATCAGGCCGAGGTTTTGCTCCCTCCCTCTGCTGGATCGAATTCGGCTACATGATACGCATATTATGCACGGGGGTACTATCTAAACTGTCGACTTTTTTGGGTGATAAAAGTCGACTGCCAATCCTTCTTTCCGTCTCTCTTTGAGGTACGCACTATTGTTGCTGAGAGCAAATGTCTGGCACAGTACTGTACACTCAAAATTTCCTCTGCTGCCGCAGCGATTGTTCGAAGCACCTCTGCTTCAGTACATTGTAGGTCGGACGGAGTGGAGTACACACTCCAGTACACTTATCCCCTCCCGCTCTAACACGTAAACCGGGTCTTCAGCTGAGATAGCAGGCAGCAAGATGGGGGCAGTGGAGTCCGCTTTCGTCGCCGTCGGCAACCAGTTTCCAGGCGGACTTTGTTCGCCGTTGATGCAAAAGGTGGAGGGAAGGCACTTCTGGTCCGGTTTCTTTCTTTTAACTTTTTTTTCAGGCACAAGTCTGAAGAGCTTCGGAAGTGTTCGTCTCTGCTTCTGCTTCCTCCGGGTTGTAGACTCAGGTAGACAGACTAAATCCACTTCCTTTTTCACTCGGAATGGGTGGGGGTGATGGAGCTGGAGGAGGTGTGGCAGCAGCCATATCCCGCGGAGGAGGGAGGGGGTTAGACAG
>JAAUYB010001799.1_pt1 | contig 10497 bp, 10 predicted proteins | sample 7278071 | NCBI WGS metagenome assembly JAAUYB01 (sample SAMN14350121, study PRJNA611818) | marine sediment metagenome | isolation source: surface marine sediment (1.8m) | place: French Polynesia: Moorea | collected 2018-08 | reverse complement strand
GAAATATTTTTTCCCTTCTCAACTGAGACCTTTGTGCAGGTTAAAAAGAAGAATACATATGAATACAGCAGAAACAGCTCAGTGGGGGATTGATCAAATGATTCTGGCTGATTTTAGAACACCCTGTATAGTTAATTAGTAAATTTTCAGCATCACAATAAATAAAGATCATATTTTGGAGTATGACAACAACTTGCAGACATTTTCGGATGAATGTGCTTACTTTTCTAACTTCCCATAATTCCCATAATTAGCAAATTTGGTGACAAAAATTTTAACCTACTGCTGACCATGAGTTTGGAGAAAAGTGTTAAAGAATTAATATCTCCTTTTGTTCAAACAAGAACATACTTTGTTTGAAGACCTGCGGTGGTTGTAAAATGAAAAAAACCTGCTTATTATTCAAAAGATTCAATTTAAATCAAGATTTCCATGCTAAAGAATAAAAGAAGGGTGATAACTCAATCTGGATCCCACCCTGAAGTGAATACATAGAGACAAAGTCAGGGAGAAAGAGACTGCCTAATTTCTTCTGCTAGTTGTGGATCCCACCTTGAAGCGAATTTTTGAAGCCGAAGTATAGCTAGTAGAAGGCTAGTCTATGCTCTGACAAATTGCTCCCCACCCCACAAGAACAACAAAAACTCTTACCGTTCTAGGACCTTACAGCTTCGCCGCAGGTAAAAATGGAATGTGGTAGGCATAATCCTAAAAGTAGCAGAACATTGGCAATTTTACCATATTTGTCAAATTTGAAGAAAAAAAATCCTACTTTCAAAACTTTTTACCATTCTTTTTCCACTGACCCCAAACTCTAGAAGTGTATGTCTGCCAAAAGTATCTAACCCACTAAAAGTTACAAAACAACAGCAGGGGAGGTACTATACAAAGTACTGTGCACATTGACCGAACCATTCCTCTATTTTTGCCAGAAAAAAAAAATATTGGTCATTTCTGGCAAAAATAAGTGTAAAAAATTACAAGATGTGAACAAAATATAGGAGATAATATGATCAAAATTACAAGATCTGATTTTTTTTTGACAAATTACAAAAATATAGTAAAGGTCAAAGGTATGATCAGACTAGTTTGACAACGTTACTTGAAAAATATGATATGGTACAAATTTCACAAAACTAACATAATTCCATGGATGTAATTTCTTTGTAGTATCATCTACATTTCTACATTTTTAAATTAAATATAAATATTTCAATTAATAAAAATAAAAACATAAGGGAACCCATGACTTTATCAAAACTCACAAACCTTACCACACCACTTGCAACTACCTACCACTTCTACATGACTTCTCTTCTAAACACAACGTCACAGAAACTTGGACAAGGAAGCGGACAAGGAAGCGGACAACAAAAATGCCCACTATTAAGGATCAGAAACGGGCCTTCCTTTGCATGCTTCTTGAGAAGGACATTGCCCTAGGCAGCTTAAGTGCGAAATTTACCAAGGCAACAAAAAACCAGGTTTTGAATGACATGACAACAGTAATGAAAAACTTGGTGTTGATATCAAAGACACATCAGAGCTTCGAGCATACCCTATACCAGGCGTTCCGTTTGTATTGGCCGCGGACCCAACCAAACTTTCAAGTGTCCCCAAAGTGTCATACAGACTCAAGCTTACAACACACACTTAAGTGTAAATTTTTAACGCTGTGAGAGTTTCCAAAGTGACACCATAGAAAAGTTTGCGGACGAAGTAGTGGTTGAGCAGTTTGTAGACTTGTCCAACAATTTATTAACCCAGGTTCTTCACCCAACAACAGACAAGACATTCAACACCCATCCTCCTCCCTTGCCTCCAAGAGCACAACTAAAGAGCAAAGACAACATTCTACTTCTTTTCTTCACTCTTTTCCTTCACATCAACTTCTTCTCATTGATGCTACTTCTCAGCCAGATCGCTCCATCCTCCAGTTTGTAATTTTGGACTTTAGTGTATACCAAGGTATTTCTAAAGTGCCAATATTTTTGAAAAGCTATTTAGGAGGTTTAAGCACAATTAAACCATGCGCTTGCACTGCCTCTTGGTAAGTGTCTCCCAAGTATCAGACTTTGGTACTTTATGAAAAATCTGGCATTTTGCAACCCGTAAGTATATCAGAAGTAACAAAATTAGCAAATTCCTCTGGTTGGAGACACTTTTATTAAACATGGTCTTGAAGAATTCTGCTGTAGCAGTAGGGAAAAATTCCAGCTGTGTCCTACTTCGCTGAAAGGGCATGATAGGAACTACAGTGCCTTCCTCCTGCAATTGGCAGGGCCAGCGAAGGTGATCAAAGCGTTCCACCACTACATTCACGAGGTGCATTCACCCTCATGTGCGACCACAAGCCACTGGAGCATCTGGGGACAGTGCACAAGAGGACCCTATTAAGGGTGCAGGAGTTGATAGGGGAATACAACTTCACGATTAAGTACATGCTAAGAAAGATGCAGGGGTTGGTGGATGCTCTCAGCAGGGGTGCCTGTGTCTTGTGCTTGTGTCTCAGCATTGTTTCTTGGGAGTTTGCCAAAGCAGTAGAGCAAATGAAGGCAGGCATCAAAGGTAGTATCAATGCCACAAAATAAAAAAACAGGCAAAGGACACTTGATGCACAAAAGTGGGACAGATGAAGGCAGGCATCATATGTGGTATCGATGCCCACAAAGTTGAAAGAAAATCAGAAATAAGAAGAAAACATCATCAGCTTAAGTTGTATGCTCGGACAGATGTCAATTTGGCAAATCAAAATGTTTGGTCAAAGTGGTGATACTAACCCCAGTCAATTTGGGGAGCTAGTATTTTTGATAGGGTAAACTAAATGACAAATCCAAAAGAGTAGTCTTATATTGTTATATTTTTTAAAGGATGTGCTACAAAAAAGTAATTTAAGAGTAGGATGCCCCCTTTTTGCTTTTTTAACTTTTGGGCAGCAATTTCTCTCTCCAGTGCCTTTGCTTCTGTATTGACTGTTTCACAGTGATCCACATAAAAACAATTGCCTACAGCCCTTTAAGCTTTTTGTTCACCTTAAATGTGTATTTACATGGGTATGTTAACTACCGGTATAATAAATTATTTTGGCTTACCATGCATTTTCTAGTTTTATTCTTTGAACAAAGGAGCAAACCCAGCCGCCGGAAACCCTTTATATGAGGTGCAGAATAGTGATTTTTTAAAGCGCAATTTTGAACATCTGCACCAACTTTGGCGCAATAGGCGCAATTGCGCAAAAAAATTGCGCAATTTCGGCGCATACGTCGACGCATGCACAAAAATTGCGCCAAAATTGTGTCTTGTATGTATATAGGGCATGAACTGAACCTGTGTATACAACAAAATCTGGGTGGCTCAGTAGGTAGAGTAGCGGCCTTGAAATGAGAAATCCCGGGTTTGAATCCGGGCGCTGATTTTTTTGCGCATGCGATTTTTTTTCTTTTTTGCGCATGCAATTTCTTTTTATTTTTTTTGCGCAAATTCAACGCAAGTGTCGACGCAAATGACGAAATTAAGCAAAATTTGCAAACCTAATAGTATCCGCAATATCGACGCACAGAGTGCTCACGTAGTAGTTCTGCGTCGATATTGCGCCAAATAAAACTGTGCGCAATATCGACGCAAAATTGGCGCACCCTGGGTTGTTGGGAAGTTTGTTCTTGTTCAATGGTTTTTATCCATTTTTCGTCACTTTGTCTACTTTGGCAGTCACCATTTGGCACCCCTCAGAAAAAATTGTCACTTTGTCCGATTTGGCCGATTCGCCAAATTGACTGGCCAGAAGTTTGCCAAATTGACCCCCTCCCGTATGCTCTTTTATTAGTTTCCATGCTCATCTCTCTGATGTGTTTGATGAAACGCGCGGAAGGTCCCCACATTAAATTGACAGTCTTTTCCATGTAATATTTTTCCCAGTTTTCAAGTTATCTCTCTCCTCCATCATCATGAAGGCATTGGAGAGAGTGTGGCTGTGGCGACTAGAACAGCCGTCACTTATTCAAAATCCCCTAAGTCGTGACCAGCATGCTTTTTGAGAGGGATATAGTATGGACTCAGCTCTCTCCACGATGGTGGAGTATGCTGATTCAGCAATTGCCTAGAATAATTTTGGCTTGGGTGTCTTTCTGGATATACAAGGGGCCTTTGATAACGTGTCAGATGCAGTAATCAAGGGCATGAGAAATAAAAATCTTTCGGAGATTTTAATAAAATGGTACTGCTCCTACTTATCTTACATCCCAACAACATACAGTGCTTGTAGCGGAAGCGGAGACAGACGAGATTCCGACCACTATGGTCTGGATTCGTCACTTTTCCGTAATAGAAGAGAGTTTTTCTAACGGACGACCCGTGAAAACTGTCGATATTGATATCTTCACCGATGGGGCGTTTACCGACACTAGTGCGGGGGGCGCAGGGGTGGCAGTCAATAGAGAGGGCCTAATCATTGAGGAAGAGGCCCTATATTTAGGCCAAAACTCCAGTGCTTACCAAGCTGAAGTCATGGCAATCAAAAGTGCGGCTGAGTTAATACAACTCAGATGGCCAGAATACCGAGTAATTACGCTCTACTCAGACTATCAGGCTGCCCTGCAAGCAGTCGGACAAAATTTTGTGAAGTCTCAATTGGTGCTCGACACCGTTGCTGCCCTTAATCAGGCATCACGGTCAAAAGCCACTGTGGAATCATTGGCAACGAACGGGCTGACGTGCTGGCCAGGGAAGGGGCCAACGATCCCCTTCGGGAAGCAGCACAATTCCCAAAATTACCACCTAGTATCATTAAGTTGCTACATCGTGTGGGACTTGAGAGCAGGTGGAATGAATATTGGCAATCTCGCACTGACTGCCGCCAGACGAAGCAATGGTTTCCCACTATTTGCAAAAAGATTTCCTTCGAACTTCTACAGAAGGGGAGGAAAGAGTTTAGTGAAGTGGTACAGTTGCTAACTGGTCACAACTTCCTACAGGGGCATAAGGTGATCGTCCAAGAGGAGGCTGACCCTTTATGTAGAAGCTGTGGAGAGGATGAAGAAACCTCCCACCACATCGTAGCCGAATGTCCAGCTTATGCAGCCATTCGACTGAGAGTCCTCCACTGGTCGACACAGATTGCTGAATTGCTTCGGGAAATTAAGTTCAGCAAGATCAAGGAGTAGAGTAACGTTGGTTGCTCGGGTATAGAATCCCCTAAGGTGAAACGGACCGTCCGTGTTCAGTTCATAGTCCTTTTAAGGCTCTGGACTGGACCTCCTCTGAACAAACAAACAAACAAACAAACATACAGTGCGCTGGTTTTGCGCCACATTTGTGCTGTCACAAACGTGGCGCAAATAGCACATGAAGAAATCTGGCTTTTGTGTGTGTGTATTTCGAGAGTCACATCACGACTAACTAATTTATGTGCTATTCTACATATGGTATCTTCTGCTCCTTCTCTCTTTCATTGCGCGTGATAACTTGAATAAGAGCCGAAAGGTGCTCCGCAGTCCACAAGCGGTGCTAAGGAGGTTCCCCTCCCTCACCAGTTAAGACCGAGGGAACCTGCACAGGCACCTCCTGGCATTGTTAACTAACTGCACCATCCCCTCCTCGGTACAGCGCTGACATGCAGCCATCCGTTCATCGAGGCCTCAGAAACACTCCAGCGCAAAAACGAGTGGCCCCCAGGACGTGGCACAAATCCAGGTCCTGCTCCATCAGCAAGAGGTGATACCGGTCGTCCTCCATCACCGCCAGATATGCCTCCTCCTTGGTGCATAGCAAAATTGGATCTGACGGCAAAAAGAGGCAGAAGTCCTGCTGCACGTAGTAAAAAAAGCCTTGCCCAGGAGCGGAAGGTGCAGCACAGAATAGAGCATCTCCCCAGCCGCCGGAAGGCACTTATATAAGGCGCAAAATAGTGATTATTTCAAGCGCAAATTTCCAGATCTGCGCCAAATTTGGCGCAATAAGCGCAATCGTGCAAAAAAAATATTTGCGCAAATTCGACGTTTGCATCGATGTATGCGTAGAAATTACAATTTGAAGAAAAAAAGTTCAAACTTATAATTTGCGCAAATTCAATGCAGGCGTCAACACATGCATTGAATTTTTGCATTTTTTGCGCACTTTGTGCGCATACGCCAAATTTTGCATGTCTTATTTATAACAAGCAAACTTTCTCTGTTTAATAAGAAAGTAAGGTTGGCAGAGTGGAGAAGGCAGTAGCTACGGAGACAAAAGGCCCCAGGTTTGAGTCTGGCTTGGGCATTTTTTTTGGTTTTTTTGTATGCAAAAAATATTTTATTGTATTTTTTGCACAAAAAAAATGCATGTGTCAAAGCAAAAGACAAAAAAAACACAAAATTTGCAAAAGTTATAATAAGTGCAATATCAACGCACAGAGTGCACACGTAGAAGATCTGCGTTGATGTTGCACCAAATAAAACGTGGCACAATTTTGATGCAAAATTGGCACATTCTGGGTGGTTGGGTCCTCTGTCAACATGTATTAAGCCACAGTCTCGTAGACCATTGTCGGACAAAAGGGGCACGGGGCCCTGTCTTCTCCTGGTATATCTCCCAGACCTCCTGCCCGACAGAGTGAGCAGGGGCGGCGCCAACTGGTGGTGCGCCACTAAGGTGACCAGAGCTGTGTTGATGTTGGCAATGTGTCGGGCCTGTGTTTCGATCACCCCTGCCAAGGCCAACAGGTTAGCTTGTCCTGCTCCCGTTTCAGGTCGTCATGCAGGTCAGGTGCTTCACATCCTGTTGGAGAGTGGCAAATCGGGCTCTCTCTGTCTCCATGGTATTTGCTATAACCTTGCCTGTGAAAAGCTCCTCCAGCAGCGGTAGAAGGAACCTCCCAAAGACGATGGCCGCGAGGATGGCCAGGGTCACAAACCTCTTTGGCCTGTCCATCCGGGTGCTTCCGCGGGGAAGCAAGTGCTCCCAATGCCCAATCTCCAGGCCGGTGTTGTGGAGCGTCCTGTCGGTGTGTTGCAGCACCACCTGCTTCCAATTCCCACCTGTCTTGACCACTGCTGACCGTAGCAGCGTCTTGGTGTTCCAGTACTCTTCCTCCAAGAAGAGCAGTTCCAGCGGGACTCTCACGTGCAGAACTCCATCTGCTGTCCAAAGTGTCCCTCTGTGCTTGAAAGCGGACATGTGTGTGTAGGTTGACGACGGTTAAACTTCACCAGCATCAGAATCATCCAGAATTCTTGTGTCAGGTGGCGACGAGTCACGGTATCGTTGTAGTCCACCCTGACGTCCTGGAGGAGCAAGGAGTGGGCCCCCTGCAGGGCTCTCTTCAAACTCTCCTCCATGCTCTCTCCGTTCCTCCTGGCGTTGGACATCAATCCAGAGTGTGGTATTTTCGCCCTATCTTGTTCCCCTCATCTCCCCCCCATCTCTCTCTGTATGGTTTGCGCTTAGTGCGAACGGCAGCATTTAAGACAGGCAACTGACTCACTTGTTTTTTTTGTTTCATTCAAACTATCTTGTTCTCTTCACTTGGATAACTGGCCTCCTTTTTTTCAGTCTTCCCCCCTTTTTACCTGCGGCCGAAGGCCGACAGGTCTACTAGTGATCCCTGTTGTTGTTGTTGTTGTTGTTGTTGTTGTTGTTGTTCCTGTCATTGTTGCTGTTGTTGTTGCTGGGGGAGAAGAACTTTTACGCCCATGTATGATCCCCACGTATTTTCGAAGAGGCCCATTCTTCTTTTTAAAGGCCATGTATGGTTGGAAAGCCCAGGTATGGTAAAGAAAATGGGGTCACACCCCATTCAGAAATCATAGTGTGAGATTCAGATGGCTGGTCCAAGTAGTCTGGAATCCCCTTCTAAAATCATTTTGGGGTGTGACCCCCTCTATTCCTCTGTGAGAGGGGGGTCACACCCTATTCTGAAATCATAGTGAGCGATGAACCACCTACCATCCTACATACTACCTGGACAAGTGATAGGATTTCCCCACTATGATTTCAGAACGGGGTGTGACCCCCTTTCTTTATAACAAGGGGAGTCACACCCCATTCTGAAATCATAGTAAGAGATGAGCCACCTTGCTTCTTAGTCACCAGGACTAAGTTAATTTTTTGTTTATTTTTTTATTCTCCACCGCAGGTCTTTGAACAAAGTTTGTTCTTGCATAGATTCATTTACCCCGTCTTCTCTGGCGGTGGCGAGCCCTTACCATCCTCTTCCTCCATGGTCGACCTGTGTGTGAAATGGGCGTCGGTCGTATGTTGACCCTTTTTGCAGTTTGCAAGTCTTCCTCCTCTCCCGAGTGGCGGGGGTTGATTGGTACAGGTTCGTTTATAATTCTTCCCGCACAAGAAAGATCATTAGGGGACAGTTGCATATGTCCTCCTCCTCCTCTTTTTGTACCTACTACCGTGGTAGCTCTTCGCCCGGGTCTTAATAGAACGAGGTTGTTATCTACCCTGGTGGGCAAGGGTTTTGTCGCTGGCCCTATATTCTAATCGGTGTGGGATGTAGAACTTCCCGATGTTGCATTTTAACCCTTTTCTCTTTTCCTCTCTCGACCATTGTTATCTTGTACGGATTCATACAAATGGTTATGTTCGCTACTTTTATTCCTCTCTTATTCCATCGTTCACTCCCGCTACCTCAAGAGGTCTTCTTCTTCTCGTGTGTGGCACGCTTTGATACAAATGCGGTGTACGATCGACGAATTTCCTAATGAACCATCGGGGAGGATATACTGCACTTGGTACGTGGTGTTGCATAACACTTGCTGCACAATTGCTTTCTTCCACGGTTTGACAAGCTTCTTGTGTTTCATCTTCTGAAATGACGCTTGGTTGTGTTTCGCGACTTGAAAGTCCAAATGGGAATGATTCCTATTGTAGTACTGTGCATCACGGGCGACAGCGGCGTTGATTCTTTGCTGTCTCAGCCTATAATTATTCTTCATATGGTCAAAATGATCGGCGGCCCAGTTCTCCCCAAGGAGCTATTTCTCTACCCCACCTATCTGGAAGTACGGCAGATTGGGGTTGCATAGATACATAAGGAAAAAGAGGGAGGAGTTCGTCGCGCTGTGGGCTGCTGTGTTTTATGAGAACTCTTCATTCAAAAATTCTTCCCACTCTTCATCGTCGGAATCTTCAAGTAATATGCACAAAATCTTTTTAAGTTTGCGGTTAAAACTTTCAGTGGATTCAGTAATTTCATTTTTAGGGGTGTTAGGCGGATGTGCAGAGATGCTGTTTCGGACAGGCATAACAATAAATCCATGTGTCGACGATTGTGGCAGCCACTGTCTTGGCTTCTTTGTCAGGTATTGTTACCAGCTCGACGAGTTTGCTAGATACATAGGTCATTACCAGCATATACTTGTGCCCCTTCTTGCTTTTCTTTCCCACGGTAAAGAGATCTGTGTGCATGCGGACAAACGGGCTGTCCAGCGCTGTCCACGATTAAAGGGACTCTTTGTTCCTTTTGAAATGTCTGGGACTTTTGCTTGTTGACAAATGTCAAAACTGAAAGCAATCTCAGGGAAGGCTTTGAGTCTAATGCTTTTTTATCTTCTTCTTTTTCAGCTTGTTCCCTTGGGACTTGACTTAGAAAGGCGGGAAAACAAATGGCGGGGATTTGAACGTGTAGTAAATTGCAGGCGTCATGGCGAGTAGAGTATAAAACAAGGTTATATCTGTTCCGGTATGTACAGGTGAATAGACTTTTTGTTGTGTTTTCATTCTAAGGCGGTAGGTCACGTCGGTGAACCAGTTGCTGTAGGAGGCCGCGTTGCACCTGGCATCCATGAAGATCCTGCTGACGCTGGATGGGGAGTCGTCCCTGGGGGAAGGCGGACCTTCTCCTGCGGCGCGGGGCGGGAGGGGCCGGCAAGGCGGGGATGGCCGGGTTGATGGTGAGGCCATACGCTGTGGAGCGCGACCCGATGGAGGAGTACAGGTGGTCAGGGGCGACCTCGGCCGCGTAGGACGGGGGCGGGGCGGTCCAGTGAGCAGCAAGGATAACCGGTGCTGTGACCCCCGCCCAGGTGCCCGGGGGAGGGGTGGCGTTTGCGCGGGCGCCGGGCTTGCACAGGAGGCAGCAGTTGAAGAGGCCGCACATGTTGGACTAGTAGCAGGACCAGATGACGAACAGGGCAATGTGGAACACGGCGACGGCATCGAACAATATCCCAACACTGGTGTGGTGGAAGGAGAACCATTTGGTCTCTTCGTTGACGTCCGCTGCCATGTCTCCGGTGGCGGCGGCGGCGTGCGGTCCCTGGTTGCCGTGAGTGGCGGCAGTGGCTTCATGGGCGGCGGCGGCGGCTTCGTGGGCGGCGGCGGCGGCTTCGTGGGCGGCAGCGGCGGCCACTGTGTTGGTCTTTGGTGCATGAGAACAGTACTGTAAAGGGGTGGGGTCATACGTGGGCGAGGTCAAATTTTGAGGGAGGGGGGTCCAGATTTTTGCTCCAAGGAGGGAAGTAGCAAAAAATAGTTCAGGGAGGGGGATGAAATTATTTTTGCAGGGAGGGG
>JAAUYB010211229.1_pt1 | contig 10502 bp, 3 predicted proteins | sample 7278071 | NCBI WGS metagenome assembly JAAUYB01 (sample SAMN14350121, study PRJNA611818) | marine sediment metagenome | isolation source: surface marine sediment (1.8m) | place: French Polynesia: Moorea | collected 2018-08 | reverse complement strand
TGAGGAAAACCGCGGGGGTGAAACCCCATCCGAGGCGGTTTTCAGCAAATTGTCAAATGAGAGGAGAAGTGGTCTTCCCGGCAGGGAGAAGAAGGGAGACATGACGAACGTCTCGCCTGAAAACCGCGCCGCCCTGGGCAGCGGCGGCCTTAATGTCGACTGTACGAATCCTGCCATCAGGGCCAGGGAAGACTTGTTGCACGCGGCCTAAGGGCCACCTTTTTTGTCCGTCGGGAAGCATGAACATGACCACGTCCCCCTCTGCCAGCTGCGAGGTGGGGGCGGCTGCGCGGCGACTGGTGGTGAGCAGCATGAAGGGGACGATCTCTTTGTAAAAGCGGGCCCAAAAGGCAGCCGTGATCTTATGAACCGCCGTCCACCTTTTTGCCAGCGTGCTGCCTGCGGTGTCCTCGGCGAAGGAGATCCAGCAACGCGAGGCTCCCCCTCCCAGGAAGTGGTTTGGGGTAAGCGGCTGCAAGTCAGCCGCATGGGAGGAGACGTAAGCCAAAGGCCGAGTGTTCAAAATATCTTCCACCACCGCAAAGGCCGTCTGCAACTGCTCGAGTGACAGCGTGAGATGCGATGGCAGAGCGTGATACAAGGCGGCCTTGGCTGCTCCTATGAGCCGTTCAAAGACACCGCCATAGTGGCTGGCATAAGGTGGGTTGAAGCGCCATCGGATGGAAGGGCGACGCTGCTCCAGCTCTTGCTGGGGCAGAGCTGCCCACAGGGCACGCAAAAGGCGATTGGCGCCATCGAAGTTGCCGCCGTTATCACTAAGGATCGTGTGTGGGTTGACGCCGTGGCTGCCTGCTCTAGTCAAGGCTAGGAGGAAGGAGTCCGTGGTGAGGTCGGACAACAACTCCAGCCTGACGGCCCTGATATGGCAGCAGGTGAGCAACAGCATGTAGTAGGACTCATAGCTGCGTCCTCGCTTCACCTTAAACGGACCAGCGCAATCGACCGCTGTGACGGCAAACGGAGCTTCATCTCCCTTCTGTTGTGGGAAACGTAGAGCCGGAAGGTCTCCCACTGGTTGCGAAAGTGGCTTCTTTAGTCTCCTCTTGCAGACGGTGCAGGCGGACACCTCGTTGAAGACGACCTGGCGCCCCCTGGGCAGCCAGAAACGGGAGACCAGTCGGTTGAGAGTGTATGAAACGCCACCGGCGTGTTGGAGTTCTTGTCCATGTACATGCCTAACCAGCAGCCGAGTGGTCCAATGCTGAGGCGGCAGAATGATGGGTTCTCTGGCGTCTCGAGGCAGCAGCTTGGCTTGAGAAAGGCGGCCACGGCCGCGGAGCAGGCCGCACTCGTCCAAGAAAGGCTCCAACTGTGTGAGGCCAAATTCTCTTCTCCACCTTCCAACTGGAAGTCCCGTTTTCCCTCCCTCTCGCAACTGTGTCTGCGCCAGGCGTATCAGAATTCTTTCCGCCCGCACAGCCACGGGCTGGAGGGGGGCGAGACCGAGTTTAACTCGCGCCCGATCGCGCCACAGCAAGACTTTGGTTGGAAGAGAAAGGGCCCGTGTCCAGGTACTATATCGCATGATAGGGAGAGGAAATTCCGGCTCCTGCACCTGTACAAAAACTTGCTCCACTTTCTTCATTTCCTTCAGCACCTCCGACGTCCGGATGAGGGCGGGGGATTGAGGCCATTCTCCCCTGTTGGAGAGCAGGAAAGGCGGCCCCCGCTTCCACAGTTGGTTTTCCTGCAGATAGCGAGGATCCTTGCCTCGTGTGGCCCAATCTGCCGGGTTACTCTCCGACGGGACCCAATTCCACTCTTGTGGCGAAGTAGAGGCTCGAATTTTGTGTAACTTATTATAAACGAACGCCTGAAACCGCTGAGAGTCGTCGTTGAGCCAGAACAGAACAGTGAGTGAATCGGACCAATGCACCACCTCGGCTACGGTGGTTTTTAAGTGATTCAACGCCGTCTTGCGGACCTTCACCGCCAACAAAGCGGCCAACAGCTCCATCCGCGGGATAGAAAGCTGCTTTGAAGGTGCCACGTGCGCCTTTGCAAAGACCAAGTTCGACTGGAGGGCGCCGCACCTGGAGACCACCAGGTACGCCACCGCGGCGTAAGCCTCCTGCGAGGCGTCCGCAAAGACGTGGAGCACCGCCTGACCAGGGCCGGTGGCTCCCACGCTTCTGGGCACCTTATAGAGCGGGAGGAGCGCAAGGTCCTGCAGCCACTTCTCCCACTCCTCCCCCTGGGGCAGCCTTTCGTCCCAGGAGTACTTGCCCTTTGCAAGAGTGGAAAAGTACATTCGCGCGCGGATGGAAAAGGGGAGGAGTAGCCCCAAGGGATCGAACAGCCGCGGGAAGAGTTTCAACACTGCTCGTTTTGTCCAAGCTTGCTGAGGAGGAGGGTCCATGGAGAAATAGAACTCATCCTCCTGCTGGCGGTAGGCCAACCCCAGCGTTTTGAGGCCCTGTAGTGCTGGAGCTAGTCCTGCTGCCGACAGGTCTAGCGCACCTGCTGCTAACTGGTCTGCCGGGACACTGTTGCGCACCCTCTCCGAGTTGGTATGAATTTTGGCAAGTCTCATGCCAGCCTGGGCAATAATATCTCGCACCTGCCGCAGCAGCTCGACCGCTTCCTCCTCCGTTTCGACGGAGTCCAACACGTCGTCGATGAGGGTGGAGTGGAGTAGGGTATCTACTGCTGCTGGGGCCGTTTCTTGGAATTTTTTGGCGTGTTCTTTCAACACAAAGACGGCGACGCAGGGACTTCCAGCATTTCCAAACACATGGCGCTGGAACTGGTAAATGACAGGTTCTTGAGTTCCAGGCTGCTCGTTCCACAGGAAGCAGTGGTAAGGGCGGTCCTCCGGGGTGAGCCGGATATTTAGGAACATCTGCTTGATGTCTCCGGCGATGGTGTAGTTGCCTGAGCGAAACCTGAGCAGCACTCCCACCACCTCGTTGAGCAAGTTGGGCCCTGGTAGCAAGAACTTGTTAAGGGCCACGTCACAGCCCATGACTGGACGGACTGGGGTGGATTCACTGTCTTTTAAGATGGGGAAGTGCGGCAGCACATGCAGGACTTCTCTTCCCTGGAGACCGACCCGCTTGAGGATCTCCTTCTGTTCCCAGTCGGCGAAAACCGCCCCATAGGCCTGACGAACCTTGGTGTCACGAAAGACCTTCCCTTTCTCCAGATTCCGGAGACGTCCCTGCGCGAGCCCCATGTTTAAAGGGGGCCTTTCCTTACCAGGAGCCCAGGTGCAAGACACCTGGTACTTGCCGTCTATCATCTGCAAGGAGCCACGCAGTGTTTTGATGATATATTCCTCTTTAGGTGAGAGGATTTCGGCCTCTCCCGGGTCCTCCACTTCCAGCATCCTCTGGACAAGATGTGCCAACTGCTTGTCAGACGGCAGGAGGCGAACTCCTCGGCGCTCTGGAAGAGGCACGAGCACCACCGACTTTCCCACTTCTGCCCCTTGCTTAGTAAAAAGGGCGGACTCCATGGGGACGGCCTCTCTCGCCGACCTAGGCAGAGCCGAGTCCTCGTCGGAGCTCGTTGGGCCCGTGATGGTCCATCCTAAGGATGTTCTCCTGGCCACCGGGGCCTGTTCGGTTCCGACCACTTCTTCTTTGCTGGACAGCAGCGCCGCGCACTTGCTTCCTAGCAGAATATCAATGGATCCGTCTCCCACTGGCGGGAGTACTTCTACTTGCTGCAGGTGTGGAAACTGCGGCAGCAAGGCCGACCAATCCACCGCCTGATAAGTGCCCGCAGGGCGACTCATCACCTGCGCTGGGATTTTTTGACGAAAGGGAGCGGAGAGGCTGCACACTTCCACCACTGTTAGAATGGTTTGGTACCTGGTCAGCTTCCCGCCCACCCCCTCGGTGGTGGTCCAGGTGGTCGGGCCGACTAATCCCAGGTCCGCGGAAACTTGCTCGCTAACTAGGGCGGCCGTTGTACAGCCGTCATCGAGGAGGGCGTTCACTTTCAGCCGCTTCCCGTTGGCAGGATTGACGAGCAGCACCGGGAGCGTCCTCAATGAGACCCTCACCTTCTCCCCCACGCTGGCCCTGAGGCCGTAGTCGAGCGTCTCTGTTGCTGCTTCAAAATCCTCTTCCTCCTCCTCCCTCGTATAGAGGGTGGTGGTTTTTTCCGAATCCGCTCCATGCAGCAACGTGTGATGCTTTTGGCGACAATGGGAGCAGGTGTAAGTGCAATGGCAGCGCCCGACATTATGTCCCTTCTGGAAACACAAAAAGCATCTCCTTTCCTTGGCCAGCACCGCCTTCCGCGCCGCCGGCTCCATCGCCATGAACTTTGAGCAGCGGCCCAGGCCATGGTCTTGGCCGCAGAGCGGGCAAGGAGGTCGCCGGGACACTCCACTTGCGTTCTTACTTCTAAGAACAAGGACATGGTTTCCCTCTTCCTCCCCCAGGTGCTGCTCCCCCAGCTGCATGGCGGCCTCTTCTTCCTCCAGCGCCCCTCCCCCGCCCGCTCCCACCTCCTCCCCCTCCCACCCCAAGTGGTGGTAATGAGGGGACTGGGAGCGCAGCGGTGGCCCAATATTTCCTCCCCCAGGTCTGGAGGTAGGAATCAGATTGTTTTTTGCCCTTTGTCGGGCAAAGGTCTCGGCCGTGCGGTGGTTCTTGAGCTCATTTGCCAACCACTGGTACAACGACCGCACACCTTTGCGGAGCCCAAACTGCTGTATCCACGCAAGATATTTCAGGGTGTAGAGAGAATCCACCTTCCCCATCAGCATCGTATAAAAAGCCAGCGATTCCGACTCCGTTATCGGCGCACCCGCCACGTTCGTCCACTCCATTAGGAAGGTGCCCAAGCGGGACTGCATTGTTTCTAACGTGCGATAATCACCCTCCTTCACTTGGGGAAGGGCGAGCAGGGCGTCCTGGCGCGCCATGAGTACCGCCTCCTGCCCGCCGTACCGGTTCTCCAGCTCCGTGACGGCGTACCTGTAGCCCGGACCGTCGCCGGTGATGGAGTCAATGAATTCCCTCATTCTTGCAGAATTGGGCTGCAAGGAGGAGCGGAGTAACATGGCCTTGTAACGAACGTCAATGTTGGTTAAATGTACGCAGGGAATAAACGTATTTCTCCAAGCGAGATAGCTCCTGCGATCGCCCGCGAACTTGGGCAGTGCCTGGGGCGCAATCTTCAGCATCGTGTTGAGGTGGCTGTCCTCCGCGGGGGGCAGCATGTTCCAGGGCGGCGGGAATGACATGTAATAAGCGGGTCCCTGAGAGCAAGTAGGGGTGAATTGATTTCCATCTCCCAGTTCTCCTGGAACAGGAATCCACGGCAGGCTCGCCAGATGCGTGGTACCTGCCGGAGCCGAGGACGCAGCCGACCCCAGTGCCCCCAGCGCCGCCGGGGCAGAAGGTGACACTCCAGCAGCTCCCCCTATAGCTTGGGGTAGCGAGGGAGTACTCCCTCCAAAGGCCGAACCACTCGCCACAAGTGGAATGGCGTTCGGCGAGGACGAAGCCACCACCGATGGTGGGATGGCCGCGTGAGGAGCCGCAAGAAAGGCGGGTCCCACCACTGTCGTCGGAGTAATGACTGTTGTTCCAGCTCCCATCGCAGAGCTAGGAAGAGAAAGAGTGGTAGACGCAATCGGAGTCGCCGCCAGGGCAGACGCGGTCGTACTGGTAGCAGCACCCGCTCCACCGTGTGCCAGGTTTAGCAGGTTCGTCTGTGCTCCTGTCAACTGCGGAGTCGCGGCTGCAGCCGCCAAGGCCGCAGCCGTGGCCGCTGCGTAGGGAGTCGCACCCGCCGTGGTGAGAGCAGCCGAAGAGGCTGCAACCAATGCGGCCGCCGTAGTCACCGCGGCCGCAGAGAGGGCGGGCGCGGCGACTCCAGCGCCTGCCGCCGCCCTGCCCCGCAGATTCTGCACCTGCAGGCGCAGCAGATCCTCCAGCGTCTGTAGGGCGACCACTTGAGCCGCAGCATCATTGACATAACGCTGCTTCCGGGGGTTAGGAATCCCCGCCGTGTCCAACGTCGGCAGGAGCTTCCTCTTTGCCCCCACCTGCTGCTGCTGATGCAGCAGCTCCTCCTCCGTGGCTGAAGCATCAACCAGCTTCCAACCAGCGAGTTGGACCAATTGGTGCGCGCCTTCCAGGGCCGCCTTATAAACGAGCTCATTGGGGTGGAGACTCCCCTTGGAGCTCCCCCCTTTGGAACCTCCAGAGGAAGTACCCGCCGTCGGGGCTGACCCCGACGTGCTGGCAGCCGCAGACGTAGAAGGCGCAGTAACAACACTAGTCGAGCGGCTCGAGCGAGTATTGCGCGCCGGAGACCCCGGCGGGGGCACCCCCGCCGCCGCGCTCGTCACCGGGACGGCGGCGGCCGCGGCAGGAGCAGCCGCATCGTCCGCCGTCACACCCGGAGGCGGCGTTCCGCCTCCGGCGGCCGGGGCGGACATCCCGGCCGTCCAAGACCAGACCTTGTCCCACACTGCCTGGCCGGCAGTTGGGCGCCAAATGTCTAGACCGCCTGCTGGGCAGGTCAGACAGGAGAGCAAGAGAGAGAAAGAGCAGGTCCAGCAGGACTCTTGTGTGGAACAAGGCCACCTGGGCCAATAAAACCAAGTTAAAAGAAATAAAAGAGGAGAGACCCAACAGACATGTTTTCAGTTCCATGATTCTTTTATTTTGAGGATTCTTATTTCTTTTCTCTGCTCACTTCCCCCTCCCACTCCCAGCTCACACATACATCACAATGAATGGAATAGAAGCATCTTCCCTCTCTTCTCTCTCGCACATGACTCCCCCAGTGGACGCACAGGTGGGAACCTAATTAGGCGTACAAAATGGTGTCCAATGTGGGGCCGAATCCGTTAAAAACGCAAGAGCCGGGCATATAAAACTAGAGTAGGGAGTAAAAGGTGGGGGTTTGAACGTGAAAATATTTTAGTCGGAACGTGGCACATACGTACAACATATTTATATATACATCAGCCATAAAAAAGGCAGGGGAATTGCGCTTCACAACTGTTCTTTCTTCTTTCTTCTCTCAGTAGTCGCTCTCCTCGGAGTCGACGTCCTCGTTCTCTTCCCCCCAGCCGTAGGCGACGGAGGGGGAGCTCGGGCGGTCCCGGGGGTGGACAGCGGTGAGGCGGTGGCCACTCTCCAGGATGCCCCCCTGCGGGAGGGCCCGATTCTCGGGCAGCTGCAGCACGGACTCCAGCAAGCCAATGGCCGCCAACACGGGCAGGTCCGAGAGGCGGCGGTAGGAGACCACGACGACGTTGCGCGGGGCGCTGGCCGGGTAGGGGTAAAATCCCCACGCCAGGTTCTTGAAGCGTTTCTGCGTGTAGATGCCCGTGTCCGCCACTTCCTCGAAGTCGAACCTGAACCTCTCCATGACCCTCTCGTCGGCCGGGCTGCAGGCATGGGCAGCCGTGTGGCCGCGGCAGCCACAGGTGGTGCACCTGGCGTGCAAGGTGGGGCAGACCGCGGTGTGGTGGTCAACCGCGCCAGCCCCGCAACGGCGGTAGTCGCAGAGTCGACGCGTGGGAGCGAGCTCGAGCTGTTCCTTGAAGCAGGCGCAGTTCAGAGTCCTGGTGCCGCGAAGGTAGCGCGAACAATGCCAGGAGGCGCAGAAGGAGCAGCGCTTGTCGAAGACAGGGGCCGCCGCGAACGGGTTGTTGATGACCTGCTCCTTCGTCATCGGCGGGTGGTCCAGCAACCGCCGGCTTAGATTCCTGTTCCTCTTCCTCTCACTGGACCTGGCGCGCGGCGGCTTTTGCGGTTTGGGGCCCCTGGCGGTCCTGGCGGCCAGGACCAGGTTCCTGTCAGGTGCCATCACCGCCACCTGGGCAGGTGGGCAAAATTTGGCCTCCTGACGGAATGATTCCGCGTCGGCGGCCTGACTGGCCAGCCTGGAGCGGAGGTCGAAGGGGGCGTAGCGAGCGGAGGGGCGGCGCTGGCGTTCAGGTCCGCCAGTCCCAAGGTGTTGGGGGGCTGCCTGTTGGGGAAGCCGAGGGTCCCGCAGGAGGCCTTCCTCTCCTCCCTTCAGGTCTTCCTGACGCAGCTGCAGGTCGCCGTCCACTTCCAGCACCTGCACCACCCGTTCCCTCATGCGCCGCTCTTCCTCCTCCTGCTTATGAGCCTCCCACCCCTGGGCGGTGAAGTAGCCCGGGTGGGGGCCCTCCACGCACGGCTTCTCCTCCTCCGCAGCCGCCGCGGAAGTAGAGGGTGTGGGGCCGAGACGGTGGGCCAGCGGGGCCCTGCTGGCGGGCTCGGGGAGCAGCAGCGGCTCATCCAGCACCGTGACCGTGCGCACCGCTTCGCTGGAGATCGAGGGCTCGGACGACGGAGTCCCCGCCATCTTTTGCAGGGCTTCTCGGATGTCAGCGTCGCTCCTGCTGCTGCTGCTGACCCCCGCAACGGCGTTGCCCTTGTTGCTGCCGCTGTCCTTCACCTCTACCCGCCTGCTAGATTTTTTAGGTAGGCGGTTGTCTTTTTTGCAGCGAGGGGGGTCCACAGGACTCTCCACCTCGTTGTTGTTGTTGTCGTCAATGATGGAGAGGTCTTCCTCTCCGACGCAGATCTGCAGCGGCTCTTCTGCGAGTTCCTCCTCCTCGAGGACCTCCACGGACTCCTCGACTAGCTCCCCCTCCTCCAGGCTGGCCTCTCCGCCGTCGTCCGAGCGGAGAGCGCTGGTAGTAGAGGATGGGGGTTCGGGGAAGAGGAAGGAGTCATCCTTCTCCTGGAAGGCCGCCATCCTGGCCCGCTTGGCCTCCGCCTTCTCCAGGGGCGTGCGCAGGTGCTCATACTGGGGATTGTAGAGCCTGACCGCCGGCGAGGACCTGTCGCGGCGCTTGTCCACTTTAAAGTCGGAGTGGAGTCCGAGAGGGTTGGTCTGCAGCAGCTCCTCCGCCTCCATGGACCCCTGCAGGAAAATCAGGAAGCAGTCCCTGAGGGGGGCGTCTGCGGCGACGGCGTCCATGCCCCCGTAGGTGAGGCCGTGGCGGAGGAGACGGTTGACGAACATGTGCGGGGCGTAGGCGCCGTAGTAGAGGTGGAAGAGCTCCTGTTCGTCCAACCTTTTCAAGGAGTCGGGCTGCCACCCGGGCATGCGCCACTCCGGCCAGTCCCTGTTCTTGATCTTGAACTTGTGGTCACCGACAAGTTGCTCCCACGTGTTCTTGTGGGAGGGAAAGGCGTGGTAGCCGGCGGCATAAGCCATCTGCCAGGAGAGGTCCCCCCGCTCAGCCGGGACCGCCGGCTTGATGACGCCTTTGGCCTGGTAGATCGCGAAGATCCTCTCCGTGTCAAGCTGACAGGTGACCTCGATCCCGTGCAGCTTCTTCTGGAACGTCCGCCCCTCCCCCGAGGTCAGGATGACGACGTCCGGGTCGAGCAGCCACCCCCTAACCTCCGGGGGAAGCAAGTCCACCTTCTCCGTCCACTGGCACACCTGCTCCAGGGCCCTGACGCCAAAGATGGCCACACGGCCGTTGTACGTGGAAATGGAGAAGTATTTCAGGATGTTCAGCCTGCGGACGATGTGGATGGCCAGCACGGGCACGGTCTGCATGGCCGCGACAAACTCTCCCACCGCACCAGACTCGCTCCAGTGGTCGGGGTGGGCGATGAAGTAGCAGGAGGTCTTTTGCTGCTGCAGTAGCTTGTCCTGCCAGCGCCGGGGCATGGACAGCGAATGGAAGTGGTGGAGGACGTTGTACGTGGAGCGGGCGTGGCCAACCAGGGCCTTCACCACCCGCTCAAAGTTGGCCCCCTTCATCGGGAAGGGCTCCGGCCTGAACATCTTGGCCGCCGCCATCTTGTTCTCGTTGGAAGAACGGACTCCACCAAAGGTGTTAGCGGTGAGGAGGAATCCACACGACTGAGAAGGAGGGAGGGGCAAACGAGGCCCACCTGGGGTGAGCCAGAGTGGTACCAGCCGAGTACTCCCGGCTGGTGCTCCAGAAGGAGCATCTCCAAGATGGCCGCCCCCTGTCCCCAAGGAGAATGAGAGGAGCGCCGCTGGACGTATAGGATTCATCCAGCTTTGCTGCTCTCCATTCCGCTTCCAAATCTCCTCGTCTCTGCTGCAAACTTGATTTCCCGACATCGTTGAATGTTGGAGTGGAAGCAAACGAAGTAAACGGAGGAGCAGAGATGGTGACGGAAGCGATGGAGGGAGTGGTCGGGGAAGCGGGGACGGATAAGTTCTCCCCCTCTCTCCCCTGCCGCCCGCGCTCCGCCGCGCGAACGACGGTTGGCGGTTGGCGGAGGGAACTACTTGCACTCGGGAAGGAAGGGGAGAGAAAGCCGTCGGCGGAAACCGCCGGTCCGTCACCGTACGCCGACAAGGCAGAGAGACGGGACTAAAGGGGGAACGACTTAATTGAAATTGGACGGCGGAGGAATCGCAGACTGCGATGAGGAAAACCGCGGGGGTGAAACCCCATCCGAGGCGGTTTTCAGCAAATTGTCAAATGAGAGGAGAAGTGGTCTTCCCGGCAGGGAGAAGAAGGGAGACATGACGAACGT
>JAAUYB010050953.1_pt1 | contig 10504 bp, 18 predicted proteins | sample 7278071 | NCBI WGS metagenome assembly JAAUYB01 (sample SAMN14350121, study PRJNA611818) | marine sediment metagenome | isolation source: surface marine sediment (1.8m) | place: French Polynesia: Moorea | collected 2018-08 | reverse complement strand
TGTACCGTTAAAATATTTTTCCTGGTGATTAAAATGCATAATTTCGTATGACCCAACCCCACCTCTTTAATCTAATTATCAAATGAATACGATCTTTAGAAAATATACTAATTTCGCTAAGAAATGTTGTAAAGTGCGTACTCGTACGATATAAATTTTGCCGATACATATTTTTTTACAAAGTACACGTGTGGACAAGGAAATCAGTGCCAGATTTCCTCATGACTACCTGCAATACGATCACAACTTTTCTATATATTGTGATAGTTCACACAAACTTTTTGATGAGTCACCAATCCAAGAAGGATTTTAAAAAGTTGACCATGAACCAGACCTTTTTCATGGGCCTTAAAAGTAAAGGTCATTTTATAGAACTTTTAACAGAATTCGGAAATCAATCTTTCACTCCTTTCACACCTTCTATCATTTCTAGCTCTATATACCTTGACCCCCTGACAGACAAGGCACCATGGCACATGCTCAAAATGTGCAAAATATTTTTCTAAACATGTTAGAAATGATGGGTTTAAAAAGTGGCTACAACATTCTCCATGATCTAAAAGCTGATTTTGAGAAAACTCAGCAAATCGGCAATAAAACTTTTCCTCTGTGCTGATGATTTTTATTCACTTCTAATTACCAACATCCATTTGGACCAGTTGTTTATTAACTTTGTTTCAACTTTGATGCTGATTAAGCAAATATGGGTGAAATTAATTTGGATGTGAATTTGCATCCGCTTGGCGTTTTGCCTTTCCAAACAGCTAGTCTAAGTGAGCAGCTAGTCAGAGACCCAGTTGAATCGTACAGGCACAAGGACGTCCATTGTCTGGTATGTAGTGTCTTTACAGTACACAATCCAAATTTCTTCCAAAATAGTCTCCTTAGAGATATGCCTGACAAAAGCAAATAAGATATTGGTGACTAGCTGCCTGCTTTAATATTGGTACTAGGTACGTAAGTGGTAATGAAAAATTGAGGCTCACTCAATATGTCATTTCGTAAATTGAAATGAAATGGCATCTAGTCTAAAAGATAGTAACTAGGGCGATACTTCTTCGAAACTATAATGCGTGCAGGGTACACACGGAGTATAGGCTGTGCTGATGCATGATTAGTACAGGTACCGTTGAAAAAAGTACAAGCCCATGATGACCCGATTGGATCGAAAACAAACCGTGTTTACTGTGCGCCAATGCTAATTTCAATTTGCTTCTCAAAAATTGCGTTCGTGCAGATTGGAGAATACTTCTACGACTACAGTCTACAAGGTAAATTATTGGCAAAAAGCATGGTTTTGTCAAATAAAAAGAGCACCCACTCCCAAATTTGTTATTTCTTCTGGTATAAGTATTGTACAGTAGTGTAGTAATATATGTGTATAGTAGCTGACGACGGGATCTTGACGGCTGTTTTAAGAGTACCGTGGCCCCATAGAGAGATGGTTTTCTTGCTCTTTTTGAACCTTTTTCTGGCTGGGCTGTATCTGAGCGACACCGCTGTGGCTTCTCCAATGGCCGAAGCCCTGTCTTCTATACTGAGAAATCCTTGCACGGTCGTCTTTCTGGACCTACCTCCACTATTGATCAAGGTACAAGAGCAGTTCTTTCCTGTCGACCATTTCCTATATTTTTTTGTTGTACCCAATCTTTTCCAGGGCATTCTGGACAACTATGATGCCAACGAGGGAGCATCGGCCTCCTTCTTTGTGCAAGACTCAGCCAAACAAAATATTTCCCAACTCTCGTTTTTGAACCAGCGGGAGGACAAACACCAGCGCTGCCTCATCGGCGTCGCGTGGGCAGAAAACGTGAATTGGATCAAAAACTGACAAAAACCCTAAAATTGACTCAAACAGTATTTTCACATCCGTTTCCAGGAGGAGGCTCTTCAGGAGGTGCTACTTAAAACCCACAACAGGGTGCTGATCTCGGTGCAGCGGCAAGGAGGAAGAACAAACGGATCTGAGCAAGCCAACCTGGTGCACTGGAAACATCACCCTATTTCCCTGATTAGAGAAGAGTCAGAAGGCTCGTTCCACCTGTTCACAAAGTGCCCTCCCACCACCAGGGGCAGGCGGAACTTCCTAAAGGACGTATTTGCAAGAGGGAAGTGGGTGAAGGATGCTGGATACGGTTCTGCCGCACTGGAACGGTAGGTCCAGCTGGACGGTATGCTGCATAATAGCGAGCAATTTTTGAACATTTTTGAAAATAGTCTGACAAAACAGGTACCCAAGGTATGACAAAAAGTACTTCATCTGCATGTAGGACCTGCAACGGCGGCCACCCTCCACTGCACCGCAAGGTCCTCCGCGTGGTTGCCAACGGTTTTCCGCCCTTCACCGTCATCGAGCTTTGGTCAATCCGCCTGCATGGAATCTCCATTGGCATCCTTGACACCATGACACAGTTCCTTGGTTTCCACTATGTGCCCTACCCGGACCTAAGGCCAGTCTTTGAAAAAGATGACCCCAGCAAGGCGGCTGGAGCTTACAAAACAGTTGAGCCATTGATATTTCTTGTATCATTGCTGGTTGGATTGTGTATTGTATAAAATTGTCAACATTTTAAGCAGCCTAAGGACATTTGACACTTCGTCATGTGATACAATATTTCCCTTGGATAAATCCTCCCCCTTCTTAGGTCCTTGAGGGCAGGGCTGACCTGGCCACCACAGGTTTCCTTGACAGCACCCACGACTGGGGGGAGTTCTCCTCCTTTGTCCACCCGGTGGAGTACATCTACATGGAGCGGAAGCCCCGGCAGCTGCCACAGTACACAAACCTGGTCCTACCGTTCGACACCCAAACCTGGACCATGACCCTCCTGACCTTACTGGCAGTTCCTCTGGCCATGGCGACGTTGAGCAAGCTCAGCGGCGTGAACATCAACTTTAGGGTAGATATGTTGTTCTAATTAAGTGACATGTACCACACAATTCATTTTCCCTCCTGAGTCTGAGAGCGTTTTGTTGGGAGTGGATAACATTAAAGAAATAACCTCAAAAGCCATTTTTTGTTTGTGTTTTTCACTGGCATTTTTCTGAAATCATCCAAAATCTCAATTTCAAGAACTAATTGTCCTTTGACCAAGTTTCCCTTGATGAGAGTTGAATTTTTGATTTTATTGTATTCAACAACCTACTATGAACACTTCCTTTTCTTCAGAGGCTGCTCTTGGACCTAGCAATCATGGTTTGTGGCATTATGTTCCAAGAGTACAGGTGGAAAATCCCGCGCTCTCGGTTCGGCAGGATATCTGGCAGCTCCCTGCGCCAGCTGTGGATCCTGACATCTTGGATCCTGTGCATTTTCTTCTACAGCAACCTGAGGGCTAGGTGCGGTTTACGTGTGATTTGACATTATCCAATAATGGAAGAATTAATGTCAACTTATTTCCTTCAGCCTTATTACAAAACCGTACGAAAAGGCCGCCCAGAGCTTTGACGACCTCATAGCCAAGGATTCCAAGTTCCACCTTATTGATGTGGGCTACAACACCCTAAAGAGATACGCCAAAAAGTCTACTGTTGAGAAATTCATTGTCCAGCAGGCATTATTTTTTGAATGCAACGTGGTTTTTTTGTGAACCCTTAATCACTGATTTACCGCTCTGTTTTAGGCCGAGAAACACAACACAATCTACCCTATCGGAAAAAAGTATCAATTGAAGAAACTACCTTACATACTTCTGCAACTGTTTATCCTTACAGCGACATTACTTATGGGTTCCGGACTATCACTGAGGAGTTTGCCAAGCAGGGCGGGGCTGCAATTAGCGACCGGGCCTTCTATCAGTGGGCAATGTCCCATTACACTAGGGCCGGTTGGGAGTTCCCCTCAGTTGTAGTGCCCAACGAGAGGCAAGCAAAGAAAGAAACGAAAATTCACAATCGTAAAAAATATTTAAACAAGGACAAATTTATGTACACTTCAGGGACACAAGGTACATAGCGTTCTTCTTCCAACGCTATGATCCGAGGGCGAGACTTTTCGGGGACATGTCTCTCAGGTAAAGGAGCTAACTGGTTTGAAGTACTTCTTAGTCAAACTGTACAAGTTATTTACACTTTCATTTTTTTTTGCAAAATATTGTCATGTTCCTTTTCCTGTTGCGAAGCCAGCAGGTCAGAGAAACGACTCTGCATGTTTGTATTCTCTTAGCGCTCAAAAGAATTGGCACGCTCTGTGATTCTTCTACTGCTCTCAGTGTATACAGTACACGAAAAATACAACCTACACCGGCGTATGGTTTTTTTAAAAAAAAATAAAACTACCGTACATGTGACTTAATCCAAAGTTCCGGGTAGCGAAACGATCCCTTTCTTGCTTAAAAGGATGATGGATTCTGGGGTTCTGGACCGCATCTACAGGTGGTTCATGCCGCTGGAGGGCCTCAAAGATCCCAAGGAGAACAAAGAGGAGAAGCTGGTGAGGGAAATTTGTCTTTTGCGCTGCGCACATAACTTTTCACCTCCTTTCCCCCTTGCAAGGTTTTTGACCACTTTGTGATTGTCTTCGTCTTTGGCGGGTCCATGGCCCTGGTCTCCTCGGCGATGCTACTGGCGGAGATCTGGAGGGACAAGGCCGCGAGGGAGAAGACCCTGGCCGCCGCGGCCGCGGCCGGGGGGAGGTTCAAGGCCGCCTTCCTGGGCGTGGCGGGGAGGGCGACAATGCCCGCTGGGATTGCTGCTGTCGCTCTGGGCCGCCTAGCCGATCTCAAAACCAGAGTCAAGAGAGCGCTGTAAAAAGGGATGAGCTCGCAGGAGGAGAGAGAGGCATAGGCTCGCAGGCCTTCTCACGAAAAAAACCCGCAACATACGTACATACAAAGATGCAAAAAATATCGAGGACAGGATCAAGCAGAAAAAAAGTTTCCCCACATGTTTTTTATAAAAAAATGAGCCAATCCTTGATGCTGACGACACTGTTTCCATTAAATATCATCTCCCCTCTGTCCACAGCCGTCGCCAATTTTTATTTTCTCAAGTTTCCCAGTCAATTAATGCCATTCTCGGTTTCCGCTATCGGTGGTGGGAACTACTGTATAAAAATGTATATTAACGGCACCCCTCCCGCTCACTCACCTCGTCCATCTTCTTCCTGATGTCGTCCGGGAACCACTGTAGCTCCTTGAGCACCCCCTCCATGGCCGCCTTCATCAGGTCCTCGGGGATCCGCGAGGGGTCGTCCGCCTGCATGCACTTCAGGGCCGACAGGAGCTCGTTGGCTGAAAAGGAAGGGAAAATGCTGGAGTGTCGGAAACAATGTACTAGTAGTACACATTTACAAAAAAACGATTCTAGAGCCAAAAATTCGGGAGGTAGTTTTTTTAAAAAAAACTGTTGACCGACCGCTGTCAAAGGGTGCCATGCATCCCATAAAACCATGAAAATATTCAACAGTTTTAAAGTAAGACCATGAGAGGGATCGCCTTGTGAAAACAGCTTAAAATAAACAGAAAATTACAGAAAAGCTCTTTCAATGAGTATTTTATTACTTGGGATTATTCAATTTTTAAGCATAGACCGCTAGTAAAAAGTCTAGTCTTGGGAAAGAAAACTGAAAAATAAAAACATATTTCAAAATAAGCTTACGGGAGGGATCGCCCCAAAGCATGTGCACAATTATCTCGAAATGCCTGTAATTTGATTTAATGTACTAAAGCGATAGGCAACGCAGTGTTTTTTCTATATAAAAAAGGTCCCCCCAAAACATTCTCGATTAAAAAGGGGAACATAATTTTTCGGCCATATTGGATCTGGTTATCGAGCCGCTAATAATACTGTGCATGTACACAAAGGACTTTCTACGCAATTGTGAAAAATTATCTCATTGCGAATTCGTGGAGCCTTTTTTAAAGAAAATTAAAATGAATATTTCCTGTCCGAACAATAGTGTATTCACTACTACGTAACTACAATATCTGCAAAGCAAGAAAGAGTAGTGCTACAGTATTTGGAAATTGCATTTCCAGCAAAGAAGAGAAATGCGGTATTTTTTTAATATTTAATATACGCATTTCAATTTAAGGGGGGGGATGAATTGCCGCCGCAAAAGTAACTCACCGTCAAAGTTGATGGCGGCGTCGGCGTGGACCCTCGATATCATCTTGATGATCTCCAGGTCGCTGTAGTTGTCGCCAAAGTGGCTCCTGGATAAAAATATAACTATATATATGGTATATTATATATTTTTAAAGGGACTCTGACTTGATCGCGTTGAACATGGTCGATAGTATTATCTCTGTGGAGGCGTTGGTCTTTCGCAGGACGTCGCACAGGGAGCGGAACAGCTGGGACTCCTTCTCGCCCCTGTCAAGGAATTTTTTTTAAAATGGAGGCAAAAAAATACTTTACAATATTGGGGGACTAAAATGGGAAACTCTTTGTCTGACCTCGCTAAAGCTGAGGCGATGTGGTTCTCGGCCACGTCCTCCAGCGAGCAGCGGACCTGGATCAGGTTCCTGGAAAAAAATATTCAGTCATTTTCCCAAATATTTTTTAAAGAAACAAACACATTGTTCAGAAACATTATGACAATTACTTGTCCACGTGGTCCACCACCTCCTCGTCGAGGTTCCCCTTCAGCGCCAGACTGTCGTACAGCCTAATCAAAAATTCAAATATATTTACAAGAATAAAAAAAATAAAAATGTGGGAAATGCCTATTTTTACCTGACAGCTGCGTCCACATCTGCCCCCTTTAGCTCCTCCTCTGCCGCCTCCAGCGCTGCCTCCGACAACTGCTGGAAGAGCTCCTTGCTGGAGTTGCCGTCGGCTGAAAAAAAATTGCATTATTATTTTTGCGAACATACAGTGTTCGCCGAAACAGGAAATTTCAGTTTTATACCAAAGACCCTAGCTATTTCCACTGCCGGGACGCCGTTGGCGGCGATGGCGCGCTGAACCAGCATCACCCTGACCAAAATAGTTTTTTTCGAAAAAATCAATCGTTATTAAACAAGGTTTTTTTCTCTTGCCTGGCTACCGTTGCCGGGTCGGCCTTGAGGGCAACCAGGGCTTTCTGGGCGCGGAGGGCGTTCGTGAGATCAGTCTGGAATGGCACATCAGAAACATGCAGTTTTATTGGTACGGTAAGTTTGTATCGCATTTGGTGCCAATAGGTTTTTTAAAGAGAAAAGTTGGGAAATTGAATTTTACAGTCGCTTTCTCGCCTTGTTTGTGAGCCCCGCCGTCTTCATCGCTCGCTGCAGGTTGAGCCCGATCGCCTCGGCAGAGCTAGTGGAAGCGCCGGCTGGGAAACGATAGTTTATGTTTTAACTATAAAACTATTTTTTTTTGTTTGGGAAACTGCATTATACCCAGGATGTCCTTCATCTGCTTGACCTCCTTCCACGATGGTTCGTTCTCGTTCTCCAGCGCGCCGCAGAGGCCCGAAGTGGTCCTAATTTAAAAGGAAAAAGCACACCATTAAAAAAACTTTTAAAATTTGATCATTTTTATTACACTTCTTAAAGATAGAGCTACTCTGCTTGATTGTCTTGTATTTTGCAATTAAACTCGATCTCACTTTACGTCCCCTCCGTTCAGCCTCTCCTCCCTGGTTGCCGCCCTGAGCTCCTCCGCGGTCTTTGGGTGGGCCTGAAATGCGTCTTTTTCTTGGTGCTGTTTCCTATATATTTCCTCCAAAAGACTTTTTTACCGAATCTCCCGCTGCCGCCGCCCGCAGGACCTCGGCCACGTGCTCGGGCCTCGCTCCCCTCCTGGAGAGCTGCAGGCAAATCGCGGTAAAACAGATTAATGACTACCGTGCTTTCCCTATTTTTTTCCCCCTTCAAAATAGCGAAATTCCCACCTGGCTCTGCACGATGAGCAGCTTGGCCAGGGTCTCTGGGCTGACGCCGGAGGAGGAGAGGAACCGCTGGCACAAAACAACCTGGAAAAATCCCCGACTTTTTAATCCTGAAAGCATGAAAGTTCAGTACTTTCCGGGAATTCCGGGGAAACGCGGTGCTTGCGGTCACGCCTAATTGTCCCAGGGGAATACGTTCACCTTAAGCGCCTTCCCAAATTAGAGAAATCCCGACGGCAGTGACCTTCCCTCGGAAGAAAAGAGAGATTTTCCATTTGATAAAGCTGTTTCTTCCATTTCCCCGCCATCAAGGGTTTACGCAAAAAGTATCTTTCGTGCTCCCCACACAATGACATTCCAGGAGAAATCCGCACAAGGACATTCTCCCCTCTGCTGTACTTTAATTGAACCTCTGCCGCTGCCGCGTTGGCCTGAAACACCGAAAAGGGGAAGAGGGGAGAGAAGAAGGGATTTTAATTCCCGCGGCCAGACAATTAAGATGTCAAAACAGAATGCGCCCAAATTGAGTTCCTGGAATTCCTATCCCCCTCCGCTTTTTGGCCACCCGCGAAGGAAAGGAAAAGAGAAGGGGGAAGAGGGAAGAAAATGCTTTCGAGTCTTTGAATGGGTTCCCGGTCGCTTCCTTCTTCGCCGTTTTCTTTCGAAAGCCGTGGAAGAACTTTCTGCCTCGCCGAAACCGGCCAAGCAAAAAAACCCGTAATGGCTAAGTCTACATATGTTTCGTATTTTTTACTAACAAAGCATTCGACTTACATGCATTACTTTCCATCCGGGAAGAAGCGTTTTCGGCAGTAAAATGCGAAAAGGGGGTGAGTCTGACAATTTCGCAGATATCCGCTCTTGCCTCCCCCTCCCTCCCCCCCTCCCTCAATCCCATTCGTTCGAAACACGTGACTGCATTTCCCCTTAATTCTTTCTCTGTCGCCTTTTTCGCGGGGATAATGAGGGAACAAAACAGCCAAAGCAGCGTGACGAGGAAATACAGAAATGGGGAGGCTTTTTTTAAAGCTTTTTTTTCGCCTCCGTGAAGACTGAGCTTCAAACTTTCGAAACAAAAACATCTCTTATCATCACTACAATCGTCGGGAAGACTTGGGGCGTCAGAGGAATGTTCGAAAGTACATTTTCTAATAATAAATTTATGGGAGGCCGTAGCTCTCCATTGTGCGGCGTGGAGAATGCGCATATCTGGAATCCCTAAATATAAATATGATCGTGCCCACCTGAGCAAATTCCTTGGGCGATATCTGGGCCATCCTGAGAGCGGAGTTTTCCTGCATGGAATCCAGAGCGAGACGAAATTGAAAATCGAAAAATATAATTGAATTAGATTTTGTGATACCGGGCGCACCTGTTTGCTGACCAGATTGAGGTCCAGCAGGTTTGACCCTGCGTCGTCGCCCTTTCCGAACGCCTTCATCACAGCCTTGGTCTTTTTCTGCAACAATTTCAATTTTTATGGGAATCTGTTGTAAGTTAGTTCAGAATAATATCCGTATACCAGGATCTCCTCCTCGCCCATGCCAGACTTGGAGAGCTCGTTCTTCATGCACTTCATGACCTGAAAAAGGCGAGGGAAAATTCCGTAATTGAAAACTTTTCATAACTTTTTTTAAAGAATAGTTCATGGCTCATGCAGTCCGTAAAAAAAGTCAAAATTCGAAACTTTCCCCTCGTCGCATGCGGGGGGAAAACAGAGTTGACGATTTTTTACACGTTAATTACGAGAAAGCAATCGTTTCTTATACCACCCCGAAAAGATCTGAAAAGGAAAAAGAAAAAATGCCGCTCCGAGACTAATTACGGAAAAAAAGGATGATTAACCAAAGTTCCCCGCAGAAGAAGCTTTTTTCCCTTTCAACATCTGAGAAATGTAAGGCCGCCGCCGCCGAGTGAGCGAGCAAGGCCCCGCGCTCACTTCAGAGAAGGTTCGCCCGCACAAAAAAAGACACGTAGCTAAGCAACCTCAAAGCCGTGCATGCAGCCTGACTGCCCCCCCTCCCTTCCCCCTTCTGTCAACCCCTTTTTTGCCGCGCTCACCGCAAATTCCCCAATCCTCCTTTTTGTTTTTTTTCTTAAAAAAATTTTTTGCGTGCATTAATCGAATAGAAGTTGAACTTTTACTTTTGGCCCATCTTTTGTTGCTGTTCGTATGGAGTGTTGCTGTGTTGGGCAATTTTCTAGGTTGGCGAATTCCCGTACTCTTCCCCTCCCTCCCTAGAGACATTCCTGGGGCACATACGCTACAGGAAAAGGGGGAAGACAGATGTGACCGGCGGAGGAGGAGGAGGAGGCCGAGGAAAAAGGAAAATCTCGTAACTTGTCGGATGGGGAAAAAAAGGCTTACTTGGTCAATCCGTGCAACTCGTTCCTTTTTCTCGGAGGACATGTTTTTGAAACACACTAATTAAGTCCCCCCCAAAAATACAATAATTAATCCTTTCAAAAGTGCCGCAAGACCATTTGATGGGTATACGGGAAATTAAGCCTGCTTTCCTTTGTCTCTCCCCTTCCCTCACTCTCGCCGCTGCCTTTTTTGTGGGTGAGAAAAAGCGATCTCGTTTAAAAGGCGGGCAAAAATAAGCAGGGGGCTATCCTTCACAGCCACACATGGGCGAGCAACGGTTTTTTTGGAGGTGCCAGGGGGGGGGATACAGTAAATAAGGG
>JAAUYB010038579.1_pt1 | contig 10505 bp, 9 predicted proteins | sample 7278071 | NCBI WGS metagenome assembly JAAUYB01 (sample SAMN14350121, study PRJNA611818) | marine sediment metagenome | isolation source: surface marine sediment (1.8m) | place: French Polynesia: Moorea | collected 2018-08 | reverse complement strand
TGGGCCTGCGCGTCCGTAAAACTACAGCCAATTGAACCCAAAAGGGCCCTTGACATCCACCCGTAAAATCGATAGATAAACAGCTTGCACTTGATCCCCAGTAGCTCAGTCGGCAGAGCAAGTGGCTGTTAACCACTGGGTCCGCGGTTCGAGTCCGTGCTGGGGAGCCAATCACGAATGCAACCCTTTTCCTAACCGGTTGCTTAACGAATAAAGCCCTGCATCCATGATGCGGGGCTTCGTTGTTGTTAGAGCAGTGATTTCATAAAGTTACGGCATTCCCGACATTCCCGGCCTCATTCTCCATTCTCCGCCAAACCGCCTGTTTCATGTCCAGCGCCGAATATTTAGCCCGAAAATCGCCTTCGGACCCCGAAACGAACGCGGAATTCTCCGATTCTCCGTTTTTCAGAATTCCTTGGTTAAAAGGCCGGTTGCAAACGGCTGGTAGCAGCCACTATTTGCTTGCGATATTTTCACCAGATGATATAACATCCGTAATAAAGTTCATTGTATATAATAGCTATTTGGATAACGGAAGGCCCAAGCATCGATGAAATTTATTCAGCCGGATTACCCAACATTGGTTAAGGAGGTCCGTCGGCAGCTTTCAATCAGCCAGGAGGACCTGGCCCGGGAACTGGGTGTCAGCTATGCTACGGTCAATCGTTGGGAAAACGGACAGGCGAAGCCTTCCAAATTGGCCCGGGCGCAGTTGGATGCCTTCTGTGAACGAATGCAGGCGGCTGGGGTGCTGGATCTTGACGAGAACAGCCATGGTTAAAGAAGTAACTAAATCCAAAACGCAGAGAAGCAATGAACACCGGTCCATCAAGGATTGGCCGGAATCAGAACGGCCCCGAGAAAAACTCCTTCAGTTAGGGCCTGAGGCGCTTTCTGATGGGGAGTTGTTTGCGGTTCTGCTTCGTATTGGAGTATTTGGACAATCGGCTTCATAACCGTATGTACGAAGCCATTAGATCATCCGATATTATCATCTGCGATTTGACCGGCCAGCGCCCCAATGTTTTTGTCGAGGCGGGTTTCGCTCTCAAACACCATGAAAAGAACCGCCTTATTTTCCTTTTCGAACCACGCAACCGCAATGATACAGTGCCTTTTGATCTGACACCATTTAAGTATGTGCTTATTTCGCAAGCCGCTGAGATTCCGAACAAAGTGAAAGCTGAAATTATAGCCATTTAGCGTGACGCAGGCGCGCCAATTTGATCGAGAGGATTGAGCATGAGTACTTTAAATACAATTGAAGATGCACAAAACCTGCCTTCCGGCGCTCGATTCTATCGCTGCGCGCTGCAGGTCAATCCCTATGAGTACCTCGTGCGCCACAGTAAAACGACGGCATTCAGCAATGAAGCGGATTACAATACAGCGATAGTGGATACGTGCCGACGAATCGGCATCGAAGTCATTGGAATTACCGATCACTATCGCGTGCGTTCCTCGCAGTCACTCCGGCAGGCAGCGCAGGCTGCGGGAATCATTGTCTTTCCTGGCTTCGAAGCGGTGAGCAAGGATGGTGTGCATCTGCTGTGCTTGTTCGATCCCAAAAAGGATGAGCGCTCTTTGGAACGCATCCTCGGTGATTGCGGTATCCATGGGGATGAAAGCGCGTCTCCTACCGGAAAATACGATGCGATTGAGTTCATGAAGGAATCTCTTAGCAACTGGGGGAGCATCTGCATCGCGGCCCATGTGGCAAGTGAGGGCGGGTTGTTACATCGGTTATCGGGTCAACCGCGAATAAATGCATGGACTTGGCCGCATCTCCTGTCCTGTGCCCTGCCGGGGCCGGTTAGTAATGCGCCGGACAGCGTTCGGCCAATCATCCAAAACAAAAATCCGGACTATCATCGCGATCGGCCGGTTGCGGTGATCAACGCCCAGGATGTTTCTAGCCCTGATGATTTGGAAAAGCCCGGCGCTTCCTGCTGGATCAAAATGTCGAGCGTCACCCTGGAGGGATTGAGACAGGCTTTCCTTGATCCGGTTTCCAGAATACGGCTGGCCAGCGACCCATCGCCGGAAGAGCATACCGAGTTCATCGTTATGACCTGGCAAGGCGGTTTTTTGGATGGCGCGGCCATCCACTTGAACGAAAACTTGAATGTACTCATCGGGGGGCGGGGAACCGGTAAATCGACCATAGTCGAAAGCATCCGGTATGTGCTGGGTATGGAGCCTTTGGGGGAAGAGGTCAGCAAATCACATAATGGCATCATTCGCCAGGTACTAAGAAGCGGAACCAAAATATCCATGCTGGTTCGTTCCTATCATCCGGACAAGCGCCACTATCTTGTTGAGCGAACCATTCCCAATCCGCCGGTGGTTAAAGACGAGGCCGGCAACGTCCTCAATTTGACACCCGCGGATGTGGTTCCCCAAACAGAAATTTACGGCCAACACGAAATCTCGGAACTCACCAAAAGCCGGGACAAGCTCACCCGCCTTTTAGGCCGGTTCGTTGAGCGTGACACAGACATCGCCAAGCGGAAAAGAAGTGTACGCCGCCATTTGGAGCGTTCACGTACCCGTCTGCTCGAAACGCAAAAGGAGCTTGCCCAAATTGAGGAGCGCCTTGCAACGCTGCCGGCTCTTGAAGAGACGCTCAGGCGGTTCCAGGACGCCGGACTTGAGGAAAAGCTGAAAGAACAAAGCCTTTTGGTGCGGGAAGAAAGGGTGCTCAAAACGGCGGAAGAGCGCATTGATCCGTTTAGGGACGTTATGGCTGTGCTCGGCCAATCCTTCCCTATTGATTGCGCTTTCATTTCTGAAAAAGCATTGCAAGACCTACCCGGAAAGGCAGTTTTGAGTGAGGCCAACGTGATCCTCAACCAATTGGCCGGTGACATGAAGCAAATCTCAGTAGAAATGAATCAGGCGATTGAAAAAGCACAAACCGGGTTCGCTGAGATTCGCGAGCGATGGGAAAAGCGCAAGGTGTCGGTTATGGAAGCCTATCAGGCCATTTTGCGTGACTTGCAGAAATCCAAGGTCGATGGTGAAGAATTCATCCACCTGCGACTACAAATAGAGGAACTGCGGCCCCTCAAGGAAAGGCAAACCCTTTTGAATCGCGACGCCAACGCCCATGGAGCGGAACGGCGCAACCTGCTCTCCGAATGGGAAGACGTCAAGGCCGAAGAGTTTCGGATCATCGAACGTGCCGCGAAAAAGGTCAGTAAAAAACTTGAAGGACGGGTTTTGGTTGATGTGGCGGCAGGCGGCAACAGAGAACCTCTGTTTCAGCTTCTAAGAGAGCAGATCGGCGGACGTCTATCCGAGACGATTGAAACGTTGACGAAACGCGTAGATTTCTCCCTTCCCCTTTTCACGGCGGCTTGCAGACTTGGCACGGATGAGCTTTATAAGATATTCCGCATCCCGCCCAGTCAGGCCGAGCGCATTGCCCAGGCCCACCCCGATGTCATCATGCAAATCGAGGAATTGGAATTGCCGCCGACTACGGCCATCAAACTAAATGTGGCCGCTGACGACCAGCCGCCTATGTGGCAGACGCTTGAGGATCTTTCCACAGGCCAGAAGGCCACTGCGGTGCTTCTTCTCTTGTTGCTGGAATCCAATGCACCGTTGATTGTGGACCAGCCTGAGGATGATCTGGACAACCGTTTCATTTCCGATGGTATCGTACCCAAAATGCGTGAGGAAAAACGCCGACGGCAATTCATTTTTGCTACCCATAACGCCAACATTCCCGTCTTGGGGGACGCCGAGCTGATTGTTGGATTAACAGCTTATGGTGAAGCCGGGGAAGGAAAAGCCAAACTCTCCGAAGCGCATATGGGTTCTATCGATACCAAGGCGGTGCGTGAGATGGTCGAAGAGGTTCTAGAGGGCGGGAAGGACGCTTTTGAAATGCGTCGCTTAAAGTATGGATTTTAAGGGATGATGATATGACTAAAACAGAACTGCTGGAACAGATCATAAATGGCGAAAGCTCCGGCGTCGAATTTAAGCGTGACACCATCGACAACCGGGCATTGGCCAAGGAGTTGGTTGCATTTGCCAACTTGCAGGGCGGGCGGGTGATTCTGGGTGTTGAGGATGACGGCAGCGTTACCGGAATCACCAGGGATCGCTTGGAAGAGTGGGTAATGACCACCTGCAGGGATAAGATACGCCCCGAGCTAATTCCCTATTACGAGATCATCCGCGATGTGGAACCCGGAAAGGATGTCGCAATTGTACAAGTTGATCGCGGGTGGGCGGTTCACCATGTGTGGCACAATAACCACCGGACCTACTATATTCGTGTGGGAACACTGAGCCGCGAAGCCAGTGCTGAGGAACTTGAAAGGTTGTTTCAACAGCGCGGCACCTTTCGTTTGGAAGTGCGCGGTGTGTCTGGATCTTCCGCCGAGGATTTTGACTATCGCCGTTTGCACGACTATTTCCAGCGCGTCCGTTCCCAAGATACGCCCGAAGCGGATGACGCTGATGCATGGCAAAACCTGCTCCTCAATACGGAGTTTCTGATTGAAGAGGACGACCGAAAACCGGCCACTGTGGCGGGTTTGCTGCTTTTTTGCGCCAACCCGAAGCGATTCCTGCCGCAAGCCGGTATTGACGCGGTCGCCTACCCCGGCAAAGAAAAAGATTATGCCGCCAAGGAACGTTTGTCCATACGCGGCCCGATGACGGCGCTAACAGGAAAAGACGGGATTGTTGAAAATGGGCTCGTCGAACAGGCAGTGGAATTTGTAAAACGCAACACGCAAGTCGCCGCTGCGCTTGCAGATGGATCAAGGCGCGAGCAGACATGGACATTTCCGGAAGAGGCGGTTCGGGAAACCATCGTCAATGCCCTGGTACATCGAGATTACCTATTGTCCGGTACGACAGTGGAACTGTCGATCTATGAGGACCGATTGGAGGTGATTTCTCCGGGACGCCTTCCCAATGGCATCACCCCCCAGCGGATGGTCACCGGATGCCGTTCAGCCCGCAACCAACTGCTCAAGGATGTCATGAGAGACTATGGCTACCTCGAGCACATGGGCATGGGAGTGCCTCGAAAAATCGTTAAAGGGATGCAAGAACACAATGGAACCACGCCGGAATTGATTGAGGACGAAGAGCTTTTCACGGTTAGGCTCTGGAGTAAATGAACGTACTGTATATAATGGAAACGCCTGAACTTTCTGCACTAATTGGATGACACTAAAGCCATGAGCGAATATCAATACTACGAATTTCTGTCCATTGACCGGCCTTTGAAGGAAGATGAAATGGCCGAGCTGCGGGCGCTCTCGACGCGGGCCACGATCACGCCGGTCAGTTTCACCAACGAATATAACTGGGGCGACTTCAAGGGCAACCCCGACAAGCTGATGCAGCGCTATTTCGATGCCCATGTCTATGTGGCCAACTGGATGACGGCCATTTTCATGGTGCGGCTGCCCATCGAGGCATTGACCCGGGAGACCGCCAAAGCTGCGGCCGCACTTAACCTGTTGGATATCAAGCCCACCAAGACCCATTGGATTATTACCTGGAGTTTGGAGGAGTCGGAAAACTACGACCGCTTCGGCATGGAGGACGGTCGCGGCTGGATGGCGCGTCTGGCCCCGGTGCGGGATGAACTGCTGCGCGGGGACCTGCGCAGTCTTTACATCGGATGGCTGGTAGCGGTGGCCGGTGAGATGATGGATGACGATGAGGTGGAGCCGCTGTCCGTGAGCGGATTGGGAGACCTGACAGCAGCTCAGCAGGCGCTGGCTGAATTTCTGGAGGTGGCCCCGGACCTTCTGGCCGGTGCCGGCATGGGCAGCCCGGCTGCGCAGGAGACGGAAGTTTCACAACGGGAAATCAAGCGAAGGGAGAAACGCAAGGCGTATTTGAAGAATCTGTCCAGTGATTTTGCCAAGGCCTGGGCGTCGGTTCGTGAACCCGTCGAGCGCGGATCGGGACGGGGGTATGACGAGGCCTGCCGCATACTCGTCGACATCGCCGAAGCTTATGACCTGTTTGCGACCAAAAAGCAATTCCAAAAGGAACTGAAGAAATTCATGGACGGCCACCTGCGGCGCAAGGCGCTGATTCAAAGGCTGGTGAAAGCCGGTATCTGGAAGGATCAATAAAAGATGAGTACGCGAAGCCCCAAAGAGGGTAAGGAACTCGAAGCCTTGGACAGACTTATTGAAGAAATCACCGTCGATGCATACGGCGATGATGCACAGCTATGGGCCTTTCGGCAGGCCTTCGAGGATGACGTTGCCCTGCCGGCCGACGGTTTCGTCATTGGGGAGCCGGTTTCGGTGATCGCGGTGAACTACAACGGCAATGAACGGCGCGGTCTGACGGCCAAGTGCCGCCGTGAGGACGGGTCGGAATATGTAATTGCGGTCTCCGAGGTCGTGTTGCCGCAGGCATCGACAGGGGCACGTTACATCGCCGCCTACCGCAGGTGGCTCAACCTCGATCCTTACCCTGCCGAAGCCAAGAAACCTTCCCGAGGCGGACGGCAGCACAAGGTAGCAGACGATGACATCGACCTGAGTAAACCCGTTGAATTGGTCGCCCTATCTGTCAAGGAGCGGGCCGCCCGGTGCCGTTTGCTGGGAAGCGACCGTATCATTACTCTGCGCGCAAGCCGTCTCTGGGAGGTGGTGCCCGGCGCCATCGTCACAGTGACGCCACGAAAGCAGTGGCGTTACGGCGGCCATCCGTATCTTTCCGGCGATATTCAATCGACCCGGATCGACGTGAAGGCCATCGATCTGATGCCACTGGGGCTTGCAGAGATGGGCATATGGGACCCCAAGGAAGAGTACTGGGGAGAAGAAGGCGAACCCATCGAGGATTGGGCCAAACCGATCATCGCTCACGGCCCCCGCCCCATGTTCGAAATGGAGCAGGTGCTGCCCGGCGAGGACCCTGATGATCCTTTCAATGACCCTATCACCCGGTCCAACGACCTCAAAGATGCCGGCGAGCGGGCAGAGGCGGAAAAGATTTTGATGCAGCTGTGCCAGGCGGACCTGCGCTGCCTCGATGCCCATTCGCATCTGGGCAATTTCGTCTTTGACCACCATCCCCAAGATGCTGTCCGACATTACGAAGTCGGTATGCGCATCGGCGAGCGGTCTTTGGGTGACGACTTTACCGGCGTCTTAGCCTGGAGCCTGATCGACAACCGTCCGTTTCTGCGCTGTATGCACGGCTATGGATTGTGTCTCTGGCGTCTTGGGCGCTTTGACGAGGCGGATAGCAACTTTCAAAAGATGCTCTGGTTGAACCCGTCGGACAACCAGGGCGTGCGGTTCCTCATCGATGAGGTGAAAAAAAAACCGCCTGGGAGGATCGTGAAAACGAATGACAATTATAAAAGGACCATGAGCCCCGGAAAGCGAAAACAGATCGACCCGTTCGAGAAAAGCATCGAAGCGGCACTGTCTCCCGGCCGTTTCATTTCCTATAATGCCGCCTGGTCGTTCATGGAGGATGTTCAGGGTGTTGCCGATGACATCGGTAAAATCAACAGGAAAGAACCGGCACGGGCAGCGCGTCTGTACGAGATTTTCATCGCAGCTTGCCATGAAAAAGCCGATGAGATCGACGACTCGAGCGGTAATTTCGGCATGCTGGTTGAGGACCTGTTTCAAGGTTGGACCGAAGCGCGTCAGGGTGCAAATTTTGATCCGGACGAGACCGCAATATCGTTGATATCCTGGATGGAAGACGACCCCTATGGATTCTGTCACGACCTTGAGCGTGGGGTTGTGAAAGTGCTTGACAAGAAGGGGATGGCGGCATTCATCCAGCAGATTCGCGCCAAGTTCGAATCCGCTCCGAACCAGGATGACAAGTTGGAAGATCTCAGCCACTACCGGACCGAGCCGCTGGCGAGGAAGCTGGAGCGCTCTCACCCTGATGTATCCGCCAGAGTGTACTGTGCGCTCTGTATGCGAATCGTCAATGCCGGCAAGAGTAAATATTACGATGCAGCGATTGAACATATCGAGCACGCCAAAAAATGCTACTTAAAAGCCGGCCTTGATGCCGCCTGGCAGGTGGTGGTTGCCGATGTGCGCAAAAGGCACTTTCGCAAGAAGGGATTTATGGCCGGGTTCGAGGATATCGTCACCGGCGCACCCAAACAGGTTGAGCCGTCTTTTCTGGAACGTGCAAAAGCACGTAAGCCAAAAAAACCGAAGATGAGATGAATCAGTTTTTAATGCGCAGGTTCGGGAAAGAAATTCATCATGGGGTCGACAACCAAAACGGACAAAATTAAATGGTCGGGCATTATAGAGGGACGCAACATTTACATATTTTCACGGTATCATGATCCTTATTCTCATGGATAATGCCCCCGACAGTCCCGCATCAACACTCCCGGCGCACTGCATCATATTATTGTGCGCGGGATCGCTCGCCGCAAAATCTTTTTTGACGATACGGATTTGCAGCGGTTTTTAGATCACATAGGGGGCAATACGGGATGACCATGGTAACTCTGTCCAAGAAGTTGGGCATATCCTCAACGGTTGTGGGCCAATCGGTTGAAAGGGGAGAAAAGATCGCATTGGAAAATAAATTCGAGTTGATTTAAAAATGTATGTTTAAATAATGAGAATGTCCCTAATTTTACCTGTGATGTGCTGCAATTTGCCGGCATGCTTTCTATCAGAAAAAACGTCGATAATTTCATTCGGCAGTCTTTTCGCTAATGCGATCATCTGACAAATCCGTGCTCTGGTGACACCAAATTCTTTGGCAATAGTTTCGTATGTCGAGAAGTCGCCACTTCGGTGAAGTCCCAAATATTCTTTGCCTTCCAAAATCGGATTTTCCCATGACTTTATCGGTCTTCCTTTCGATCTGGGCCTTTTTTGCAATCCTTTATCACCACGATATAATATATGATTACAGCTAATTATCTCTAAAACCGTTCTCAACAGTCCCTATCTTATCAATTGCACCCCGTAGCCTGGTCAGTTCTGCCAGCAGTGACTCATCATCCTGCCGGTCTTGTAGCAAAGAACTTAGATCAGAAAGTTTAGCATATTAACATAGACATCCCTGGATTTTCTGATCTCAATATCTAAACGTCTATTCTTCCCTGCTGGCAGTTCCTATATTTACCCTTGATTTGAAATTTTCAACCAACTTGTTTCTCTTCATCCTTGAATGCACGCTCTGCATGTTGTCCGATCCATTTATAGGCCGGTTCAGAAAGTAATCCTGCAGCAAAAGCCAGTAGGTAAAGCGTTTCATTTCGTATGCTTAAAATATTTGCTTCCGAAATAACAGTATGCGCGGCGATGTCGATTACAAATACAGAAACTGCCAAAAATATACCCAATAGAGGCCTGAAGATATACGCTCTAATACTCAATTGCACTTCAGACACAACATAATCCCTTATCAAGAATATAAGACTACCAAAAGCGCCCAAAGAGATTAATAGTGCAAATGTATCTATTAACTCTGAACGTGATTGTCTTTCTGCAATAAAATCTCTCTGGCTGTCAATCCAATTTATTGCTTCGGTAGGTAAGGTAATTTCTTTGTTAATATCATCAAAAGATTTGATAAAAGAGGAAGGAACTACATCTTCTAATTTAATTCTGACCAACTTTGCATCGATTGAATTATCATCGGCAAAGGATTCAAGACGTATCGCGATTTTGTTAAATAGCCTTTCATATTCTTGTCTTTTGCGATTATGTTTATTATTCAAATTGTCTGGAATATCTGGATCTCTTACTGTCCATCCAATTTCACCAAATATCGAATCCATCACACTCTCTATTGGAGGCGGTTTTTCTTTATACCTTTTAAAGACAAACTTTTTCAATTCATACCTTTTATCAAGTTCATAATTAACTTGGGGTTGCTTACTAATTGGATCGGGGGCAATGTAAAAATCACGCACAGCAATATTTGCAGTTTGATCAAACAGGTTAAATATCAAAGATGCTACAGACTTGTAGGAAGCAACCATTGCTAAGAAGGCCAGGCAATAAATCCAACAAAGAAGTATAATACCCTTAATAACGGTTGAAACTACACTACGCGCCCACCCACAAAACGAATTTGAAATTTCCCCGATTTTATTTGTTTTCCCTTTGGGTATCTGTTCAATTTTATTTATAGCCTCTTCTGACATGATTACACCTCCTATCTACATGCATGTTTATCATGTCTATATACAATAAGTGATGAAAAAGCGCACATATTCAGTGACATGCGAGTATTCTGCCGAAGTTGGCAAAGCACCTCTAGTCATCAAGATCGGCGCTGTATCCAGCAACGCTGGGAACACTGCCATCACACCCTAGATGGGGTTTTGAACTGCCTCTAAGCAATTAAGGTGTACCGGTCATGTAGTGAATCAACCATCCCGATTCGCCGGTCTCAAAGCGTTCGATCCGAACTATTTGACGATCCCCATTGGGCGCCGCGGCCAGTTTTGCCGAGAGGTGCATGTTTTTTTCTATCACCGTCATATTATCCTT
>JAAUYB010216741.1_pt1 | contig 10507 bp, 6 predicted proteins | sample 7278071 | NCBI WGS metagenome assembly JAAUYB01 (sample SAMN14350121, study PRJNA611818) | marine sediment metagenome | isolation source: surface marine sediment (1.8m) | place: French Polynesia: Moorea | collected 2018-08 | reverse complement strand
CCTAAAACTATGATAAATGTGCTGCATTTAATTAGTCATTTATTCTTCATTGAGTTGATTAGAATTGGTATTATTTAACATAGGTTTAACGTCTTGATTAACCCACGCAACTATCAATTCATAACCCAAACTAAGCACCACCGGACCAATAAATAACCCTAAAATTCCGTGGACTAATGTTCCTCCTAAAACCCCTATTAAAATCACAATAGTAGGAACGGGTAAACCTTGGGACATTAATATGGGTTTGAGAATATTATCAACTAAAGTACAAGGAACCATCCATATAGTAAATAGTAATGCAGTCAAGGTTCCCATGGTAGACCAAGCAAAAATAATGGAAGGAATCACTACTAAACCTGGTCCGATTTGAATAATAGCTAACACTAAACACAACAGGGTTAATAAACCAGCAAAAGGGATTCCTCCTAATAATAAACCAATCCCAATGAGAAGACTTTGAAGGACAGAAACGCCGATAATACCCCGTGTAACTCCTCGAATCGTACCAGTAGCAAGTTGTAAAAATTCTTGGCCTTGTTTGGGGGTTATCCGTAAGAAAACTTGTCTGATACGAGAACTTAATCTCTCTGCATTAATAACTAAAATTCCTGCAATAATAATCGAGAGAACAAATTTAAGTAAGACTAGACCAATATTAGCGGCCAGAAACAATAAATTTTTGGCTAATGCTTCTAACTGGGGTTGAAATTGACTTAATACGGATGCCAAATTAACGGATGCTAATGTCCAAATCTTTTCCACTCTGTCTCCGATAACCGGCCAGTTTTCCACTCCTTCGGGGGGAGGAGGAACTGCAAAACTCCCCGAAGCAAGATTATCAGCAAAGGTTTGAGTATTATTAACGAAAATAGTGGCGATGACACTAACTGGTCCAATAATAACCCCAACCCCTAATAAAGTAAGAATCACGCCGGCTAATTTTCCGCGGCCGCCTAACCGATTTTTTACCCAGAGAAACATGGGGAAAATAGCGATCGCCAAAATAATTCCCCACAGCAAAATACCCAGAAAAGGACGAATGAGGAGAAAACACCAAGCCAATAGTAATCCAATCAGAAATAATCGGACGATCAGATCAACAATTTCGGCTACTTTAAAAGGATTATTCATGGATTAATTGACCATCATTAAACATATCAACCAGTATTACGCATTCCTGCAGCGATACCGTTAATGGTTAACAAGGCACCCCGCAACAATTCTTCCTTAGAATAACGGAAATGAATCACCCCTGACTCTGCTTGACGGGTGTATTGACGTAACCGTTTCAACAGGGAAACTTGCAAGAAACCCAGAGGAACAATGGTTCCATTTCTTAACTGCACAGAACGCTGTAAACTGGCATCCCCTTCTAATAATTTCGGCTGTTCGGTGATGCTTAAGACGATGTCACAGGTGCGATTATATTCCTGAGAAATTTGCTCAAAGACCTTTTCAAATCGTTCTCTGTCTTCCGGTTGAGAAAGTTCTTCAATATAGTGGTGAGCAATTTGTAAATCTACTTTAGAAAGGGTCATTTCTACTTTAGAAATCACCATCTTAAAGAAGGGCCATTTCAAGTAAAAATATCGAAACAGTTTCAAATTTTCTTCAGGTTCCTGTTGTAAGAAGCTTTCCAAAGCGGTTCCCACGCCATACCAAGCGGGTAGAAGAAAACGACTTTGAGTCCAACTAAACACCCAAGGAATCGCCCGTAAGGTACTTAAATCTTTTTTACCACTTTTTCTCCTAGCGGGGCGAGAACTAATCTGTAACTGGCTAATTTCGGGGATAGGGGTAACAGAGAGGAAGAAGTCTAAGAAGTCTGGTTGTTCATAAATCAAACTACGATAGGCTTTTCTGGCACTACTAGCTAATTCTTCCATAATTTCGTTCCAAGGAACAATATCATCAAACCCACTGCCGAGTAAACTGGCTTGGATCACCGCCGTCGTTGCGGTTTCTAGGTTATATAAAGCGAGTTCTGGTAAGGAGTATTTAGAGGCTAACACTTCCCCTTGTTCGGTGATTTTGATGCGTCCGTTAATGGTGCCGGTGGGTTGGGCGAGAATAGCAGCGTAGGCAGGCCCGCCCCCTCTTCCCACGGAACCCCCGCGACCATGAAACAGTCTTAGGGCTAAACCGTAAGGTTCGGCCACTTTTTGTAAGGATTTTTGGGCTTTATGAATTTCCCAGTTACTGCTGAGGAAACCGGAATCTTTGTTACTGTCGGAATACCCCACCATGATTTCTTGTAAGTTGGCCGGTTGCAACTCAGGGGGCGTTAATTGGTCTTTTTTCCCTTCGTCTAAGTAGTCGTACCCGCCGGCTAACGCAGCGCGGTATAAGGGTAACTGAAACAACGCATCCATGATCTCAGGGGCCCGTTTTAAGTCGTCCACCGTTTCAAACAGGGGAACGATGCGAATGGTTGTGGTACTGGTGCCGGGGTCGTAGAGTCCAGCTTCTTTGGCTAATAACAAGACTTCTAGCACATCGCTGACATCGTTAGTCATGCTGATGATGTAGGTTTGACAAATTTCGATGCCAAACTCCTGTTGTAGATAGCGTAACATCCGCATGGTTTCGATAGTTTCGATGGTTCGCTCATCGAATGGCATTTCCATCGGGATCAAAGGGCGACGGGTTTGTAGTTCTCCTACTAACCAGTTGACTTTTTCGGCTTCGGAGAGTTCTCCGTAGAGACGGGGTAAGATGTTGAGATAGTTGGCAATGGTTTCGATGGTTTCGGAGTGACGGGACGATTCTTGGCGAAAATCTAGTTGTGTAAGGGTAAAGCCGAACATTTGCGCCTGAAATAGCAGATTTTCCAGGGCTTGGCATTTTAAGCCAGTTTCTTCTAAATTTCGTTTGATTAGTTGCAATTCGGCTTCAAATTCTGCCCCTGAGTTATAGATATTTTGGGGGGTTTCCTCGGTTAAGACTTGCCGTTTTTCGGGGTTGGCTAAGTGATTGTTGCGATCGCGGGTATTTTCGAGGCGTTTTTCCACGTAAGCTAATTTGAGGCGATAGGGTTCTTGACGATAACGGATCGCTAAATCATCATAGATTTCGGGCATGGCCACGCGATCGCGTTCTAAGGAGTCGAGAAGATCCTGAGAAACGTTACTCCAATGCAAGGATGAACTTAAAATCTCGGTTAAATCTTCGACAGCCACTAAATACTTTTCTAAAATTAGATTACGTTGATAACAAGCGGTGCGCCAGGTGATGTCCGTCGTTACAAAGGGGTTACCGTCGCGATCGCCTCCTACCCAAGAGCCAAAGCGACAGAAGTTATTATGAGGAGGTTTAATTCTGGGAAAGTTCGCTTTTAGGGCCTGTTGTAGTCTTTGCGAGAGTTGGGGGAGGGCATCACATAACACTTCATCAAAATAGTGTAGGGTATAATCGACTTCATCGAGAACACTGGGTTTGAACTGATGCAGTTCATCGGTGCGCCACCACAGGCGGATTTCTTCGTTAAGTTGGTCAATAATTGATTCTGCTTCCCAGGAACTATTGAGTCCCATGCCCCGAAACGCTTCTTCTGCGTAGTCTAAACGCCTCAGGAGGGTGGCAATGCGTCTTTGTTTGAGTCGGATGGTATGACGAACAATTTCCGTCGGGTGAGCGGTAAAAACGAGGCGGATATCCAGTTGTTCTAATAACCGTTGAATTTGTTGCGGGGGAACGTTTAACCGTTTTAATTGAGGAAATAACCAGTGAAAGGTTCCGCCTTTTTCTTGATTTTCTGTGCCTCCCACCAAAGCTTTTTCTAATAAATCGGCTCCTACGGAACCATTGGCGGGTTTTTCTGCTTGTGGTTGCTGGTTTCGGGCTTTTTCTGATTCTTGATAGGTTGCCCGTCGGTTCAGTTGTTGATCCCTTTGTTCGTAATGTTGTTCAACAATATTAATTAATTGAAAATAGAGGGCAAATGCTCTCGCTGCACGAATCGCTTCATTAAGTTCTAACCCTTCTATGAGTTCATTGATGGATGTTTTGGGTTTATCGGTAACTTGTCCTTCTGGTGAGCAAATTTTTCTGAGGTTTTCCAACAGATCGACTAATTCTTGACCGCATTCAGCCTTTAATACCGACTCCCATAAACTTTCGACCAATTTCAAACGCTGACGTAAGAAGAGATCCGATGTTGAAAAAATGTTAACCTCTTCAACTGTGGACTGTAAGGATTCAAGAAGCATAACCAGTAGCAACCTCGAAGGACTGTTTGCGATTCAGAGGCAGGTTAGATAACTCGATCAACCTGGACTATCATCTTGTCAGTGCCATCCTCTTGATGTCCATCACACAAACAGGAAAGCTCAACGGATTGATGGTTCCAGTGAGAATAACGTTATTAACCAGCGACCCTACTTATTTTATCGGTTCTTCTTTCATTTCGACTCAATTTTCCCTCAGTTATAGCAAAATTTTAAGAATGCTTTAAGGGTTGTCTGGCCAGAACAAAAAATTTAAGTTATATGTACGATTATTAAATTTCATGATAGTTGTGGAAAGGTTAGGGCTAGGGTCGTTAGGATTTATGTTGTGGATGATGCTAGGAGAAAATAACAGGTATTTTCCACTACTACCAATGAGAAAAGATAACTTATCAAAAAAAGGTGGGCATTGCCCACCCTACAGGTTTAATAATAGTTACCCACTTTTCGGTGGTGAATGGCGGTTAACCCATCAGGGTTAGACACTCGTCCATTGGTCACTTTACTGTAAACAATCCAATGATCGCTACATTCCATCCGACTGACCACTTCACATTCTAAATAAGCTAAGGCATCCACTAAAATCGGCGAGCCATTGTTAGCCGTTTGCACATCAATCCCTTCAAAGCGATCGGCCCCAGGGGGAAATCGTTTGAGAAAATGCTTCATCAACGGTTGATACTTTCCTTCCTCAAGGATGTTTAACACGAAACTATCCCCCACCTGCATCAAAGACTCGATCGCCCGATCTTTCGCTACCGCAACCGTAAACCCTGGGGGGTCAAAACTGGCTTGGGTTACCCAAGAGGCTAACATGGCCCCTTTAATCTCTCCTTGGGTAGCGGTTAAGATGTACAACCCCCCACTAATGCGACCGATGGCTTTATCTAAGTCACTATCCAAGGACTTCCGTTGCTTCACCTTACGATCTTGGGTTAAGGTTTGTCCTAAGTCGACGCCGGCTTCTTCACACAGTTGATAAATGGCTTCGCTGGGAGTATCCTTAACCCGAATGGAGTTGAACCCTTTACTCAACCCGGCTTCCCGAAACTTGGTTAATAGGGGGTCGATGGGTTCATCGTTACCTCCATAGGATTCAAACATCCCGATATATTGCTTATTCTTGGCTGCAGCAATAATGGTTCCGATGTTGCTGGTGGTTTCCTTGTTATGAGTCCCTTCTAGGGGAGGCATCCCGATGACTAAACCGGCGGAACGACTAACGATCTCGTTCACATCTTGGGTATCAGCCGATTTTAAATCCACCATTTCCACCGCCACACCGGTTTTAGTAATCCCCTTAGCAATGGCTTGGGAAAGGCGATCGCTGTATCCATAGTCAGACACATAAAAGACGGCCACGCTTTTATCGGCTTTGCTTTGTTCTTCACTCCAAGTACGATACCGTTCCACTAACTCGTGCAAGTTATAGCGCAACAGGGGACCGTGACCATTGGCTACGGTAGAGATGGTTCCTAACTTATCCATGCGTTTCATGGCAGAAAGCACCGATCGCGCGTTAGGACCCATCAAACATTCATAATAAAAGTGATAGTCTGGGGCAATCTCCTCTAAATGTTCATCGTAAAGGAGATCAGAACAGTAGTGCATCCCAAAGACATCACAGGTAAAGAGGGTTTCGGTGCCTTTATCGTAGGTAAGAATTGTATCGGGCCAGTGTAAGTTAGGCGCACTGACAAAGTCTAAGACATGACCTTTCCCTAAGTCTAAGGACTCCCCACTTTTAACTAAAATGCGTTCAAAGGGTTGATGAATAAAATCTTCTAAGAAATTAATGGCTACTTTTGACCCCACCACCGTTGCTTGGGGAGCCAGTTCTAAGATATCTTTAACCAAACCACTATGATCCGGTTCGGTGTGACTGACGACTAAGTAATCGATGGTTTTGGGATCAATCAGTCCGGTTAGGGTATCTAGGTATAGGCGACGAAACTTAGCATGGGAGGTGTCGATGAGAGCGATTTTATCACCGCGAATGAGATAGGAGTTATAAGTGGTGCCATTTTGCAAGCCAAACTCAATATCAAAGCGATCGCGGTCCCAGTCTAGGGATCTGATAGTGGTGGTATCTTCAGCAATATCAGCCGTCTGTATGGTTAAACGGTTTTCTGTTTTGATGGGAGTTGCAACCATATCCCTCTCCGTGTAATATTTCTATTTTTGTTTATATTTTGACACGCTTCCTGTAATAATGTGACTTTAAGTTGCTGATGGAATGGGTAAGATTTGTTTATTCAGTTATTAGTTATCAATGAAATAGTTTATTGTTGCTGTGATTAAATGTAATTTGATAAGTCAGGTTTGATCAAAATTTGATAAAATCTTTGTCAAAGTCAAAAAAATCGGTTAAAATCTGTTTAAAATTTTAAACGTATAGGGTTATGAGTGATCTTGTTCTTGATGTATCCAATCTCACTGTTAAATTTCCCCCACAAGGAAACAAAGATGAAGCAGCAGTAGATAACGTTAATTTCCAACTCAAAAAAGGTGAAATTTTAGGTATCGTTGGAGAATCAGGTTCAGGAAAATCGGTGACCTCTTTAGCTATTATGGGGTTAATTCAAAAGCCTGGAAAAATTGTTGAAGGAAGTCGTATTACCTACTATAAAACCCTAGAAAAACCTACCGAATTAACTCAGTTAGAAAAGAAAAAAGAGGAACCAGAAAACCCAGACAACAAACCCAAAAAATGGACGGATTATCGTGGTGAAGAAATCGCCATGATTTTCCAAGAACCGATGAGTGCTTTTAATCCTGTTTATACCATAGGATATCAGTTAGTTGAAATGATTCAAGAACATCAGGGGGTAACTCAGGAACAAGCAAAAAACCAAGTCATTGATTTATTGCAACAAGTCAAAGTTTTAGACAGTGACCAGGAGTTAGAAGAAAAATGTTTGCAACAGTTAGAAGAAATTAATAGAAAATCTAAAAGTAAAAAAAATATTCCTACAACTCAAAAAATTAAAAATTATATTAGACAACAGAAAGAAGCCTGTTTAAAACGCTATCCTCATGAACTATCTGGAGGACAATTACAACGAGTAATGATTGCCATGGCTATCTCCTGTGAACCGAAAATTTTAATTGCAGATGAACCCACAACTGCTTTAGACGTAACCGTTCAAAAAGGGATTTTAAAGTTATTAAGAGGTCTTTGCAAAAATAAGGGTATTGCCATGATTTTTATTTCCCATGACTTGGGGGTGATTAACGAAGTTGCCGATCGCATCTTAGTGATGTGTGAGGGTAAAGTCATAGAAGAAGGCAAAAAAGAACAAATTCTCCGTCATCCTCAAGACAATTATACTAAAGGTTTACTAGCTTGTCGTCCACCTCTTCATATTAAAGTGGATAAATTACCCACTGTTGCTGATTTTTCAGAAGACAAAAAAGGCATATACCTATCTGATCAGAGGCATGATGTCAATTTAATTGATAAAATTGGTATTACTGATAATCAAATCCAAACTAGAAACAAAGCAGCAAAAGATAAAGAGGTTTTACTATCAGTTGAAAACTTAACTGTTGAGTATGGAAAATCAGGTTTTTTAGGATTAAAACCTAATAAATCCCAGGCAGTCAAAAATATTAGCTTTGAGGTTTATTCAGGAGAAACATTAGGATTAGTTGGAGAATCTGGTTGCGGAAAATCAACGTTAGCAAGAACAATTCTCAGACTTATTTCGGCTGCAAATGGTAATATTTCCTTTGAAATTGACGAACTTTCTGACAAGTCTATTTCTAAAAAATATATGAATAATGAAGATGTACGAGAATTTAGAAAAAATATGCAAATTGTTTTCCAAAATCCCTATAGTTCTCTCAACCCAAGATTAACCATAGGAGAAGCGATCGCTGAACCAATGATTATTCATCAGACCCAACCTGATAGTGAAAAAAGAAGAGAAATTGTCAACGCTTTATTAAACTTAGTCGGGTTAGATGCAAGCATTTATAAGCGTTATCCTCATCAATTTTCTGGAGGACAAAGACAAAGGGTTTGTATTGCCCGCGCTTTAGCTTTAAATCCCCGTTTTTTGATTTGTGATGAGTCAGTTTCGGCCCTAGATGTGTCGGTACAAGCACAAGTTTTAAACCTGCTAAAAGACTTACAACGAAAGTTAAAATTAACTTGTATTTTTATCTCCCATGATTTAAGTGTCGTTAGATTTATGAGCGATCGCATCATGGTGATGCAGAAAGGAGAAATTGTTGAAATAGGAGACGCAGAAAAAATTGTTAATAATCCTCAACAACAATACACAAAGGATCTCCTCAATTCCATTCCTCAATTTCCCGAAGACTTAAAATGGGAACTTGAAGATACAGTGAACAGTAGCCAATCAAGTTAATCCCTCCGAACCCCGAACTCGTAACGAGTAGGGCTTCACTGAGTGACCCCTTCTAGGATAGGATAGGAAAAATCTAGAATTATCTAACTGTATTAACAACTTATGTTTTTCAAATCCGCCTTATCTCGTATTCTAGCCTTAGTTTTAGTAGCAGTTGTCGCTTTAACAGGGTGTGAAAATAGTTCTACAGGACTTTCTGGGGATTATAGCCAAGATACTCTAAAAGTCATCGAAACCTTAACCACTGCCCTCGACTTACCCAGTGACGCTGACAACAAACAAGAAATTCAGTCTCTCGCTAAAGAACAAATTAAGGATTATATTTCTCGTTATCGACGCAATGATAAATCTGGGGGGCTGCGTTCCTTCACCACCATGCAGACAGCCTTAAATTCCCTGGCCGGTTACTACACCTCCTATGGAAGTCGTCCTATCCCCGAAAAGTTGAAAAAACGCTTAAAACAAGAATTTAAGCAAGCAGAAATCGCCATTAAGCGGGGCATCTAGCTAAAGTCCTCGTTAACAACGAGGTATTTTTGCTTATAATATTCCAAGGTTTGATCGTTCAAGCCTTTTTTTATTACTCTTTTAAAAAAGCTATGGTTTCTAAACTTACTCTCTCTTTACTCACAACTCTTATCTTAGGTAGTACCATTACCCCCGTTTTGGCTGCTGTTGATTTTCCGATCATTGTCTCACAAAATAGGAATAAGGAACAATTAGATGAATTGTTACGTCGGGGTAGAGATTATGTTGATAAAGGAGACTATCAACGGGCGATCGCTACCTATCAACAAGCAGCCAGTTTAGACAACGATAACGCCAAAATCTTTTCAGGCATCGCCTATTTACACAGTCAACAAGGCAACTATTCAGCCGCCGTGCAATACTATCAAAAAGCCCTGTCTCTTGATTCGAGTAACGCTAATTTTTACTATGCCCTAGGAGATAGTTTAGCCAATACAGGGGATAATAATAATGCAGCGTCAGCCTACTATTATGCCATTCAACTGAACCCCCAATTTATTAAAAGCTATATCGGTTTAGGGGTGGTTTTACTGCGTCAACAAGATTATGAAGGGGCAGCAGAAGCTTATAAAAGAGTGATCGCCCTCGATCCCAATAATCCCGAAGCCTTTGCTATTATGGGAACATCCTTATTGCAACAAAAACAACTGGAGCAAGCCCTTAAATACTTAGGAAATGCGGTTCAACGCTTTCCTCGTGATGTAGACTTAAGACTATTATTAGCCACTGCATATTTACAACAAGATCAGCTACAATTAGGTAGGGAACAATTAAAAAGGGCAGAAAGAATCGATCCGAGAAATGTTAAAGTACAACTAAAAATCGCCCGTGTTTATGAGGTTCAAAATAATCTAGACGAAGCCCTACAAATTTATCGCCGTGTCTCTTTTTTTAATAGAAAAATGCCAGAAGCTTACGCAGGGGTTGGTAGAATACAGTTAGCCCAAAAAGATTATTTAGGGGCAATTATTACCTATAAAGATTTAATCGAAATTATTCCCCAAAATCCTGAACCTTACTATTATTTAGGCGTTGCTTTTAAAGAAAGAAATAGAGATAAGGAAGCGCAAAAAGCTCTAGAATACGCCAAAAAATGGTATCAAGAATATGACAATACAGAAGGGATAAAAAAGGTTGACGAATTACTTAAACAACTCTAACTCGAACAGCTAAATCTTAGGACAAAAAGCATAGCAAACTCTGATGGTTTAACTATTCCTAACTATCCTCATATCTTGCACCTTCGATAAAACTAGCTAGTTTAGAGAGGGAACAGGGAACGGGGAACAGGGAACAGGGTTTATTTTGATGGTAACTACTTAAGAATTTATTTTCTGTCTTTTGTTGCTGAGTTTTCCTGTACTGGTGCAAGAT
>JAAUYB010072270.1_pt1 | contig 10516 bp, 7 predicted proteins | sample 7278071 | NCBI WGS metagenome assembly JAAUYB01 (sample SAMN14350121, study PRJNA611818) | marine sediment metagenome | isolation source: surface marine sediment (1.8m) | place: French Polynesia: Moorea | collected 2018-08 | reverse complement strand
GCTGGATTCCGAGTCGCCGTAGGAGAGGGCGGCCCTCCTCAGGCGGCGGTACCGCGACAGGTCCACGAAGGCGCCGTCGGAGGAAGCTTGGCCAAGGTCCAGCGCCGTGGCGCAAGCAGACAAATAGAACACCAAAAGCACCATTTTGCACCACATTTCGATTGCTAGACACAGTTTCTGTTCTACCTCTCCGGAAAAAGGAGGCGGGGAACAGTCCTCATTCTGCACTGTTTTGCCGAGCACCCGTTTCTTGTCGGGTCGGGCGAATAGGAGGGGAAAAGAGAGGTGCTAATTATCCTTGGCCGACATATTCTGTCGTTTTATGGTAGGTGAGACAATCGCTAGTCGAATAGAAAATCAAACGATGAAGCACTGTGGACTTAACCTTCGTGCGTCACTTTTGGCCCATCAAACGCACACCTTTGCCCCGCACTTAGGCAAGCATTTTTCTCCTTCTCGTTCCTCTCGACTTCAAACGTAACATAGATAGCGACGGAGAAGAATCTCCCCTTCGGCCCCCACCTGAACTGAGGGGCCTTCCGCTCTGGCTTTTCCCCGACATTCTGGCTAGTAGTATACTGCAGCACAGGTGCGACTCTTGTTGCGAGCAATAGATGGAAGAGGAGAGGAAGAGGCGGCGGAAAAAGTTCTGACACGGAATGCGGCGGAGGCAGAAAAAAGAAATAATATTCTTCTCTGTTGCACAGAGTGAGGGCTCTCCCAAGGACAGGGAACCCGCATTCCCATACAAAAAGGATTGTACTGTAGAACAAAGAGAAATTGAATATTTTTGGATGGAACAGAAAAACTTTTTGTCTCGTACCGCCGTGATAAGCTAAATACTGGCAACCAAAGTTGACGCCGATCTTTTATTGACTGCGTACTTTTTTTCTTCCATGTTTTTGTTCGAGGATTCGACAGAAAAATCATAGCTCTTCCAATGAGTACAAAACGTCTGCTTGTAGTAGTAGGGCACAGCGGCCTTGTTGTTAATAATCGGGCATAAATAGTGTACATTCAAATCTTTACGATACATCACCGACTCGGGGGTTAAAATGACTGCGTTTTATGTAGTACGTCTTTTTTCAATTCACGAAGAAATTTCGCATTTTAAAGGACAGGGGAAGTAGGGGGTATGAAATTATATACCGTAGGTAGGTGTAATCTAAATGTTTTCTTTTTTTCTCTTCCTTCAAATCACGCCGGGGGTCTTCAACTTCCACGCGCAGTTGTTGTTGGTCATCATAGCGGTCTTCTTGGCCGCAAGAGTCTCCTCAGACCGATTCGGAAGTGGTGGTCAGGAGCTTGGTTCCCTGGATCTTCGTCTTGAACTGTTCCGGCACGGGTTGCTCGACCTATTCGGGAAGAAATGGTTATAGTTCAAAATGACACAATGAAATTCAAAACTCACAAAGTCGTCTCCGCTGGGGATGAGCACGTTCATTTCGGAGGACTTGGCTGTGATGATCTCCGTGTCCAGGGAGTCCTTGCTCAAGTACATCTGGCAGCCGTCTGTCTTGTCGATCGAAATGGTCGGCACTTGCCCGAGCACCTACGTAGATGTAAAGGATATTAAATTTGAAAATGAGCCATGCGATGTCAGTGGGGAAACTACTGTCAGCAAATAATTTTCCCTCCACTTCGGTGCAATGTCTCATACCTGCATCTGCACTGACTGGCAGTTGATGAACTCCACGGAAGACACGACGCTGTCGCAGACGACGGCGGACTTCTTGCAACCGTCGAAGATGACGTTGTTGCACTTTCCGTTGATCTTGACGGTGGACCCCTCGCAGCGGAAGACGTAGACGCTCTGGTTGACGGCGGAGACGTCGATAGACACGTTGGGGTTGCTCTTGAAGTACTCCACCACCCACTTTTTCCCCTCCAGCTCCAGCTTGGGCGGCTTCTGAACGGGGGCAGCGGCCCTGGCGCCGTTGTTGACAACCGGCTTGGGCCCGATGGCTGGCTTGGCCGGTGCGCCGACGCCGCCGGACTGGCGCAGGCTCGGGTTCTTGTGCGTCTGCATGTCGGCCGTCACCTTCTTGAGTCCCTTGGTGACGCCCTCCCCCTGGTTGATTTCGGCGAAGAGCGCGTTTCTGGCCGTCTTCTCCCCTCCGCCCCCTCCGGATATGCTCTTGAGCGCGTCCTCCATCAGCCCTGGCGGCGGCGGCGGGGGAGGAGCCGGAGGGCCGCCTCCAGACGGCGGCGCAGGGGCTCCACCCGCACCACCCAGGGCCTTGGCGTCCCCTCCCTTTGGGTTCCAGACCAGCCCGGTGGTGTGGTGCTGCTTGACGTAAGCCTGCATCTCTGAGAGCGTGGCCACCCACGCCTTTACCCACTCCACGTGGGTCTTGTCCTTTTCCTTCCAGTCCTTGAGTACCCGGTTCGTGTAGAACTGACCGGCGTCGTTCATCTCCTTCACGAAAGGCGAAGGGGCGGGGGCCTGACAGGGGAAGATGGAAAATAATACTGAAATGTATTGAGATGTTTTCCTATGTAATTTTGCTAACTTACCACAGCCACCCATCCCAGTGCGGGGATGCTCTCAGAAATGGCGGACAGGTGATTGAAGTACTGGGACCTTTAAAAGGAAGGAGCAAATACTAGAAATCTTTACACATGGGGACAAAAGATCATCTCCTACCTCCTGTTGGACTCCCTATATGCCTGGATCTCCGATATCTTGTCCGATGTGGGTTTGAGCAGCATTGGCATGTCGGCATCTCCCGGCTTTCTGGCCTTGGCGGCCAGCGCCACGAACCTGCGCTGCGCCGCGAAGGCCTGCGCCACCATGGCGCCCTGTGTGGCCACATCGCCGCCGATCTTGGCGCACAGGTCGGAGAAGGACTTGAAGGAGCCGTTGACGATGTCGTCGAAAGCCGTCACGCTCGCAGAGAGGTCCTCTGAAAAACGGATAGAAAAAGAGAGAGGAACTTTGTTAACTGTTCGAAAAACCGAGATAAAAATATTTGGGCATTCACTACATGCATCGGGGTTGCAGCAGGTCGATCTCATTTAAGAAAAAAGTGCATCAAACCGCCATCTCCTCCTCCCCACCCCCTGCCTGCAGCGAGTGTCATTTATTCTCCTTTCCCTCCCCCTCGTGAGACCTTTTATGTCCTGTTGGTAGAGGAACGGAGGCAAGCAAGGTAGGAGGCCCCTCCTCCTCCCCATCTCCCCCCTCTTCTCCCATCCTTTCTCTTTACCTTTGCAAACATCTGCCTCCTCTCCCTCCTTCTCCCCAGGAGACACGAAGGAGGCTGGAGAAGACGGGGACGAAGAAGATGAGGGTGGAAGCGCAATTTCCGTTCCCCTCCGCTCTTTTTCTCCGATCTTCTTGTTGGTGGAGCGGCGGCGGCGGCGGGAGGATGACGAAGAGGACGACAATTTGCTACAGCGCCGCTCCCCTCCTCCACCACCACCACCAGACTGCGAGACCGCTTCAGCTTCGTCTTCATGGTCACCACCTTGCTGCTTGCTCCTGCTCCTCTTGCCCGTGGTCCTCTTCCCACGGACCTTTACCGACTTGACCGTGGCCTTGGACCGACGGGAGCAGATGGATCCCCTAGGGCAGTACTCGGTCTCCAGGAACAAGGCGGCGTCGGAATCGGAGCAGAGGGGGCTATGCTCCAGGGGAGGGTAGACATTGCTGGGGGTGGCAGAGAGAAAAAGTAAGATCCCATCCAGTTGCTGGAAAAAGTTTTTAATACTTTTAGGCTTGTTTCCGACAAGGGCTCCCCGAAGGGTAAGAATTAAATGTGGGGAAAGTCGGGCTCGCTTCCAGACTCTGCAGAAGGTTGCTTTGGAGCAAAAAATGAAGACAAAGAAGAGGGAGGGAAGGGGGATGAAAAGAGGGAGCATTAATTAAGTTCTTCCCCCAACACGGAATCTCGCTTTCTCTCTCTCTCTCTCATCCCTGAAGGCTGGGTTCCCATGGGACCTCTTGGCGTCTAGAGCACAGAGCTTGCAGAAATCGCTCCCCCGGTCGTCCGATCCCGAGTCTGTCTCTGAGCAGTAGCACTCTGAGGACTCGGCCGCCGAGGAGGAGGGCGGGCGTGGGAGAGACCTGCTGTGCCGGCCGCCGCCGATGCGCCGTCTTGAAGCTGGGGCGCCGTGATTCTGCTCGGCTGCGGACTTGAGCACCCTGCTCAGGACTGGCTTGCTATGTCTGGAATTGACTGCGGGGGGCCTCTTGCTGCTGTCGGCAATCAGGGGCTCCATGCTCCTCGCGGCCCTGTCATATTTGCTGTCTTGTGCGCTTTGTTTAAACGATCCCTCTTCTGTGCCATCTTCTCGAGCAAGGGCGGCGGAGGCCACCGCAGGGCGGGCGTTTATCGAGCCCATGTCTGCCGTGTTCACAGACAGGCTGGACCTGAAGGTTCTCCTTATTGCCTTTATCATCTGGAGCTGGATTCTTTCCTACCAGAGATGGTTGGTGTTGCTCGAGAACTACAGTACATAACTAATCCTAACCTACAGTTTTTATGTCTTCTCATTTGTAGTCTACGCTTGTTTTTTACTCTGTGCACGTACGTAGGTACGCGGTACCTATATTTCTAGAAAGAAGATACATAACATTGTGTACACACAGCACTTGACAATTGTATGATATCAGTAAGAATAGTGCCCTTGTAAAGAATATAGTCTTTTTAGCTGCAATTGGTTTGAACTGACAAAATCATTTTCGTGGGATCCTTCCCGTCTAGCCCTAATACGCGCATTCTTCCCCCGACGGCACTTCCTCCAATCTCTGCCTCTCTTCACTGGAGGCACGATGGTGATTCTGTCTTCTCCGGCTGTCACTGCCATTGCTGGACTCGTCGTCCTCGCCCAGCTCCATGTCGTAGCGGAAGTCATCCTCGTCCTCCTCGTCGGAGGGAGCGCTGACGGTGAACTTGATCTTCCTGTCAAGTCCGGACCTTCCTGACGGGGTCGTTTGAGTGCCCCGGCAGACTGAGCTGCTCCTGTGTCGACCGCCGGGCGCCACCACCTCTGGGCGGGGATACATGTCGGCCTGGGAGGCGGAGGAGTGGAAGCTCCAGGTCATCTGCCTCTGCCTCAGGTTGGCGAAGGAGGGAGGGAGACTGGTCTTGTCCAATGCTGCGCTGTTGTTGCCCTGCTGAGCCAGGGCCCCCGAGGAGAAGTAGGTGGGCGGCCGCCCCAGGTTCCTAGTGACGGCAGTGGAGTTGGCCCCCGCCAGCTGGTTCCCCTCCACTCCTATTGGCGGCGCCGACATGGTGGACATTTGCGTCATGAATCCGCAGTCTCCAGAGGAGAGGGTGGAGGAGGCCGGGGGAAGCGCGGCAGAAGGGTGTCCGCCCGCCGCTGCCACAGAGTTGGGAGGGGTCTGCGGCACCGAGAACTCGGCCTTTCCTCTCCCGCCGCGATTCTTGTTCATGACTACCCCGCGCGTGTTCTTCTCCGGCTTGAACACCACGGTGTACACTCGGGGGAAGAGCATACAGGAGAGCTGCACGGTGCCTGAGAGAGAGAGGGAGAAGGCCAGGATGACGGCCCGGATCTCGGGGTCGGTGCTGGCAAAGTAGAGCGGCACGTAGATGATCCAGTGGATGGTGTTGATTGTGTTGGCCAGGAAGATGTAGCGGGTCTCGTTGAAGCCGACAGGGCACTTGCGGGTCTTGAAGGCGTACAGGGTGGCGCAGAGGATGAGGAAGAAGGGGAAGACGAGGCCGGTGACGAAGCTGCTGTTGACGCCGCTGCAGACAAGGATGCGGGCGTCGGGCTTGTACAAGAAGGTAGTGGAGGGGGGCTCCAGCAGGATCCAGGCCACGTTGATAGCCACCTCCACCGAGATAAGGCCAGATGCGATGATTAGACAGGAAAGTGGGCTGGTGAATCTCGGCGGCCTGCTCCCCGTGCTAACTCCTCCTCCGTCCGGGGCGCTTCCGAATATTCTGGCCACCCTGTTGATTTTGGTGACGACCGCCGCGTAGCACATGGTGTAGCAGAATCCGACGGCAAACCTCATCAACCCGCACCGCTGCTTGGAGGGCATGGCCACGATGGCGAAGGTGGTGCCGTACGAGAGGAAGATGCCCAACAGCAGGAGGAAGCTGAGCTCCCTTCCGCAGGCCTTGACGACGGGGGTCTCCCAGTAGCGCCAGAAGATGGCAGAGGTGACGGTGGTCATGGCAATGCCTGCCAGGGCGAAGGCGATGGAGGCCATGGCCCAGGGATTGGAGTAGTCCAGGTAGGTGGCCTCGATCAGGACGCAGTTGGTTCGGTTGGCGTCAGACCTGGTGCCCATCGGGCAGCGGCGGCACTCGTACTCGGTCACCTTGACCTCCACTTCGGTGCAGGGGCGGCAGTGCCAGCAGCAGGCGTCGTCCGTGTCCTGAACTTTAACCTCGGACCAGCCGCACCGTCGCCGCAGGCAGCGGGAGGCCGCCTTGAGGCCGCCTCCTTCGAAACTGCGGACAAACTTGGGGTCCCACTCGCTGAACTGGTCATCGTGGAAGGTGGCCACGTTGTGCCAGTCGTACTCGTGAGAGGAGTGATCACCGCCGTCCACGTAGTCCCCGCTGCTGCCGTCGTTCTTCTGAAAGTTGATAATGCTGTACCTGGGCGGGCCGTCGTGTTTGTCGTGCCCGAAGAACTCGAAGGGGTGGCCCACCACGTCGGGAAACTTGACCCGCCGAAGGTAGTCTTTCAAATCCTCGAAGACCCTTCGCCTGAACTCTCGGCAGGGAGAGGGGTCGGATGGGCCGCAGGACTCCCGCTGGAGGTCGTCTAAAGCGTGGGCGAAGGCATAAATAGCGTCGCGGACAAAGTGAGTGTACAGCTGCTGAGACTGTTTGAAGGGAGTGGTGGCGCTCTTGCTGAGGCAGTCCCCCTCCAGGGTCTTGTTGCAGTGGTGGTAGTGATGGAGGTACTCTTCAAACCAAGGATTCCGCGAGTTGGGGGAGTCGAGGAGGCCGGAGAAATACTGATGGAAGCCAGGGAGCTCCCTGCGGAGAGGCTGGACGGCTATGGCTCCTTCCACCACCGTCTCCCTCTCCTGCACCACTGACTCCCTCGAGGCCCAGGCGTCTGACCCTATCCACACGAACCTGTCCTTGATGCCCATGTCCTTGGCGGCCTGCAGCAGCTTCCCCGCGGGAACTCTGTCTGCAAAGACGATCACCACCTTGCTCAGCTTGTTCTCTTGGAGCTTTCTAATAACATCGCGGTAGTCTGCCTCCTTAAAGTGCTCGTTGTAGATGGTGATCGGGTCGGCCAGGCAGAGCCGCTCCCTCTGGTGTACGTGCTTCCTCAGGGCCTCGTATCCGGTCTGTCCGTAGTCCGAGTCTGAGTGGACGATGGAGGCGTACGTCCAATTGAAGTGGTTGAGCAGCTCGACGATGGCCCTGGCCTGGTGCATGTCGCTCGGCACCGTGCGGAAGAAGTAGGGGTACTTGAGTCTGTTGCACAGGGCGACGGAGGTGGCCAGGTAGCTGACCTGCGGCACGTGGAAGAGCCTCCCGAGGCTGGCTACCTCCAGGGAGACGGAGGTGGTCTGCGGGCCGATGATGCCCACGATGTTGTCGCCGCACTCCCACTCGGCGCTCAGCGGCCCCGCGTAGCGCCGGGAGGAGGAATCGTTCCATGCGGAGGAAGGGCACGAAGAGAGGTTGGTGTGGCGCGAGACGAAGCCTCGGATGAGGTCTACGGATCGCTCTGCCGCGTAGTAGGGGTCGTCGCAGGAGTCGATGGCCCTCACGCCCAGGGAGACGCCGGGGAGGATTTTCCGGCTGGAATTGATCTCGTCCAGGGCGAAGAGGAGCGCCTCAAGCGCCTGGATGCCGTCCTCTTTCTGGATCTCGCCGCAAGGGCTGCGGGGGCTGTCCCCGCTGCTCCCAGTCACCGTTCCCTCCCCCCTCCTCCTCTGCTTGTGGATGGGGAAGAGCGCGCCAAGCCGGATGTGCCCGTCCACGTCTAGAACGAGATCCTCTCGGCCGGAGTAAAACTCGTGCGCCAAAGTCAAGTCCGGCTGCAACCACAGGAAGGAGATCACGGAAAAGAAGACCCGCCTCTTCATGGCGGAGATTTTGCGTTCCTTTCTTATTCCTCCACTACAGCCTCGCCTTTTTTTCTTTTCTTCACGCCCTTGAAATATGGGAAGAACGGCGGCGGCTTCGGCGGCCTCTTCTTCGCTCGAGAATCATTTATCACCTGCCTTCATCCGGCTTTCATATGCACATTTAGGCGGGCATGTGCACAGGCAGGAGAAAAAGGAAAATGAAGAATTGACGGATGCTACTGGAAAGGCGTGAGGCTCTTTTTTGTTTGTGTCGTCGGTGCGTAGTCGCAATAATAAGCGGGTGGTGGTGTCAGAAGAAGGGGAGTGAGACACCGGCAGCGAATCCGTGTTTTCGAGGTGGCCCCGGGCGGGAAACTGACTCTCTCGTCCTCCGTTCGTCCTCAGGCGCCAATTTCTGCTTTGTGTCGTTACTGTCGCCGCCGTCCTCCCCTCCTCCCTCCTACGTCGTCGTCGGAGGTGGCGTTGGGCTTCAGCACTTTATCCATCCATCTGGTTCGGATGTGAGCTCCTCCTCCTCCTCCCGTGGGAGGGGAAGAAGAAGCCTTCATCATCCCTCCTCCATCCATCCCGGTGGCTTCGCGGTCGGTCGGTCGGTGGCCCTCCCCCCCCCTCTCTCTCCTCTCTCGCGGCGTGAAAAACAACCCTTTTTCCGGCGGCGGCAATGCAGAGAGGGAGGGAGGTTGTAGCTGGAGATGGCACGTTACAAATAACCTTCTCCACTCTCCTTCCAATAGCGAAGCCCCTTCTCCGTCGGTCGGGCCTTTGATTGGGGCCGCCGCTGGATCTGTATCTCTGCCTGTGGCGGCAGCGGGGGCGGGGGAGGCGTCCGGAGGACACAAGAAGAAATGAGAGACGCTCCCGCCTCTCCACACTCGTCCTCCTCTCCCGCTCAAACTTCGCCGCCGAAACCCGTTCCGTCTCAAGGGAGGGAAAACGGCGAAACCCGGGCTGCTGTCACTCAATTATTGCTGCGCTCTCCTACGCCAGAAACGATTTGCTTCGGCACTGCGTTCTTTCCTCTCCGTCCAAAACCGCAGGTGGGAACGCGCACAAAAAACTGCGGCGTGTGCGCAACAGTCTTCCTCTCGCAAATTGATGCTCCTCACGGCAAATTCCCCCCCTCACTCCACAAAGGCCTCTCCTTCAGTCGCCGTCATATTATTAGGGAAAGAGGAGGGGGCCTTTCCACTCTTTCCGTTGAGTCAGGAGGGCAAGGTCGCTCTTTTCCTTCCCTCCTCCTCCACCACCACCGCTGATCGGAGAAAAAGAAGGAGAGATAATCCTTTCAGCAACTCGTAATCGCTTCTCTTCTACTCTTTTCCCACTTGAATTGGGGAGGTCTGAGGGGTGGTATTATCTCTTTATATGACACCGCCGCCCTCCTCGGCGGAGAAGAAGTCTTGGATTAAGCGGGCAGTGGAAGGCTTCTCTTCCTCCTCCTGTTTCTTCACATGCAGCTCACAGAATTATAAGATGAAGGAAGCTTCTCCGTCCGAGGCCTCCTCGCTTGCAACTGGATGAGATGAGATTTCCCTTCTTCCTCCCTCCCTCTTCTTCTCCTTCGTGAGTTCGCAATAGATTAGACAGCACGTGTCACGCTATTCTTCTTCCTCTTCCTCCTCGAGATGGGCTGTGCTCTCATTGTCCCTTTTCCCCTCACACAGGCCCCAAAAGGCTCCTCTCTCACTCCTTCTTCCTCTTCCAGTGCTTGCTAAGGATAAGAAACAGCCGAATGGGTGAGAGGGTGTGTGTACATAAGCTGCTCGTAACGACGACGCAAGTGCGAGAGAGTCGTTTTGTTTATGGCAGCGATTTCTTCCCCTTCCCCCCTTTTCCTCCGTCGATCCCCCAATCCCCCTTTCCTCTCCATGTTCGGCGTACCCTCTCCCTTGGGGAATTAAGTCCTCGCCCTCGCGGTCTCCCCTCCTCCGCCTCCGAAAGCAAGCAAGCAGCGACGGCCACCCCACAGTTTCGCGGTCGGATCCTCTCCTCAGCCCCCGTTTCTCAGGATCTTGCCTCCTTCCTCCCCCCGTTTGATCAGTCAAGGATCTCCTTTGGCCTGAGCGGCGGACGGGGGGGAGGGCAATTCTGTATGTATACACAAGCGATCTTCCCGCTCCCCTGCAAATCAAGTTATGGGTCCCGTTCCGGCGGCGGTCATCCATGTAAGGCGCCGGTTTCTCTCCTCCCCCTGCCCCACCCCGCTTCCTCTGCGTCAGCTCAGACATCTTGGGTCGTAGGGGGAAGTGTGGCAGGGTGGAGGAGAGCTGGGCCGAATTGAGATTGTCACTATCTCGTCTTGTTCCTTCTTCCGTCTTCCTTCTCCTTCTTTTCACGATAATTTTTCTCCTCGGGCGAGGCATGGCGGCGGCATGTGACTCTTCCGTCATCCGGCATCCATCATATGCGGGGGAAGGGAGATCAACAATGCATGCAAGCGCGAAAGAGGAAAAAAATTCAAGGCAGAACAGT
>JAAUYB010162352.1_pt1 | contig 10522 bp, 12 predicted proteins | sample 7278071 | NCBI WGS metagenome assembly JAAUYB01 (sample SAMN14350121, study PRJNA611818) | marine sediment metagenome | isolation source: surface marine sediment (1.8m) | place: French Polynesia: Moorea | collected 2018-08 | reverse complement strand
TTTAATATTTGTTCAGTTATCGTCGCTGGATGTGGAGGTTGTGGGAAAGTTATATAAGCGAAGAATTGAGATTCAAGACGTTGACAGAACTGTTTTATGGTTTCTTGTAGTTTTTCTCTACGACTATAAGATAATTGTAAGAATTCTTCAGGATAAATTTGGGTACAAATTTGATATACTGCTGACACTAATTGTTTTTTGACTGAGAGACTTAATGACTCTAAATAACCTTTATAAAGAGAATTTAATTCAGTAAAAAGTTGCGTAGATTTTTCTTCTAGTTCTTCTTTTTCTTTTCTAATTTTCTGGAGAGATTTTGTCATAAGTCAACTGTTAATACTTGTAATTATTAATAATTAAATATCAATACAAAAAAGGCAAAAGTGGGAGATATATTCCTAACTTTTGCCTGATCATTAATAACCATTCTTGAGAAAGCCTATTTTCCTTTTTTACCGGATTTTTGAGACTTTTTCTCCGTAGGTTCTGATTGTGAAGAAGTGACAGTTGCTTCTGGTTGTTACACTTTTTGCCCAGTTTGAGCAGCAACTTCATCGGCAAAACTAAGTTCTTGTTTTTCGATACCTTCCCCCAAAACAAAACGGGTAAAACGACGGACTTGAATATTTTCTCCGAGTTGAGAAATAGTTTGTTTCAGTAACTCTTCAACGGTAACATTGGGATCTTTAATAAAAGGTTGATCCAGCAAAGAAAGTTCTTTTTGTCGCTTGTCAATACGTCCTTGAACAATCTTTTCTTTAATATTATCAGGCTTATTGCCCAGATCATCCCGCCCCATCTCAATTTCTTTTTCTTTAGCAATTATAGCTTGAGGAATATCGGTTTGAGCAACATATTCCACATTAGGACAAGCAGCAATTTGCATGGCAACGTTTTGGACAAGTTCTTTAAACTCATCTCGACGGGCGACAAAATCAGTTTCACAGTTAACCTCTACGAGAACACCTATCCGGCCTCCCGTATGAATATAACTGTGAACTAAGCCTTCTGCTGTTTGCCGGCCTGATTTTTTCTCGGCGGAAGTAATACCCTTTTGCCGTAACCATTCCATGGATTTTTCCATGTCGCCCTCATTTTCTTTGAGAGCTTTTTTGCAGTCCATCATCCCCGCGCCAGTTTTTTCACGGAGTTCTTTAACCAGTTTTGCTGAGATTTCGGCCATGTTAATTTTCGTGTTTACTCTAGTGACTATGATGACATGAGAGAGGTTGACAGTAGAAGTAAAAAAGGGAAGCTTTGGACATCTCCGACCCAACGTTTTATCAAGCTGATGAAGTTGAAAATCTCAGCAACCCTAAGCATTCTTTCACACCGACACTATGCTTAAAGACTTATTGACTATCATCTCCTTCTTTTGTGCTTTCCCCGACTTCTTCTTCAGATGAGACTGCCTCAACCTCTTCGGCTTCTTCTTCATAGTCATCGTATTCACCTTCTGCGAGGCTTTCGTCAAACTCTTCATAATCATCATCTGAGTCTAACTGACCATGACGACCTTCATAAATGGCATCCGCTAATTTACCCAAAATTAACTTAATGGAGCGAATAGCATCATCATTAGCAGGAATGGGAATATCTGCATAGTCGGGATCACAATTCGTATCTAATAAGGAGATCATCGGAATGCCCAGTTTTTGGCATTCTTGAATAGCGTTATATTCCCGACGTTGATCCACGATAACTACGACATCGGGTGGTTTACGCATGGTTTTAATGCCGCCGAGGTATTTTTGCAGTTTTCCTAATTCTCGACGTAACACAGAGGCTTCTTTTTTGGGACGACGATCCATTTGTCCACTTTCTTCCATGGCCTCTAATTCTTTGAGGCGTTCGACTCTGCCTTTAATGGTTTCCCAGTTAGTGAGCATTCCACCTAACCAGCGTTGGTTAACATAGTTAGCCCCACAACGAGACGCTTCTTGGGCAATAATTCCGGCTGCTTGACGCTTGGTTCCCACAAATAAGAATCGTTTCCCTTTATCAGCCCCATTGCGAACATACTGATAAGCGTCTTCCATCAATTGGGCAGTTTGCACCAAATCGATGATATGAACCCCATTGCGGGCTGTGTAAATGTATTGAGACATTTTGGGATTCCAACGACGGGTTTGATGTCCGAAGTGAACCCCAGACTCTAGCAATTCTGCAAGAGAGACAACTGGCATGATTAATTTTTCTCCTATTTCGGGTTAATCCTCCATCCAGGTGTATTTCTGATTAGAAACACCCGAAGTCCTGAATGTGCGAGATTTTAACAACTTTACTAGGATAACATAATTATTATCTGTTTGAATCGCCATTAATTGTTATGCAACCGCCAATAACCCCTGTTCCGTCCCGAAGTCCGACTCATAACCATGATAGTTTCAGAATCAGTTTTGCCCCCCTTTCATTAGAGGAGGTGTACAGTTTAGCCGATGATCCGGCCAATGGAGCGATCGCCTTGATGAGTGGGACTGTCCGAAAACAGACTGAGGGTAAAGCCGTTCGTTATTTAGAATATCAAGCTTATGAACCAATGGCCTTAGAAATTTTCCGTCAAATTGCAGCCAAAATTCGTCAACAATGGCCCCAAAGCAACCGAATAGTTATTCATCATCGTATCGGAAAGTTACATATTGGGGAAATTAGTGTTTTAATTGCCGTGGGATGTCCTCACAGGGCTGAAGCATTTGCTGCTTGTCGCTATGGTATTGATACCTTAAAGCATAATGCGCCTATCTGGAAAAAAGAATTTTGGATTGATGGTTCTAGTACCTGGGTAAGTATTGGAGCTTGTGAAGAAGACAAGAATCAATAACTTATTAGCATTGCAAACAATAGTTGATCCTTATTCTACTAATGTACCCGACCAGTATAATAGGATTATTAGGTCAACAGAAAAAAAGATAAACATTGCTTTATCCATCTTGATAATACTCATACAATTTTTGTAGTGCAGGATGAGACACATCAAAGGTGAGTTGTTGCCCATTACAATCAATTTTAGAAAAGGGAGTAACTTCCACCACGCTATTCGTGTAAGCAATAATTTCTAAGCTTTGACTCCATTGTGGAGTCCATTGATTTTCTTCTAGCTCAATATTTTGTTGAAGCAACCAAGAAATTAATTGCGATCGCCCAATTCCCGGCAAAATGCCAACTTCTAAGGCTGGTGTGTACCATTTACCCTCTTTCCACCCCCATAAGTTTCCGGTAGTGGTTTCTAGCCAATGTCCTTGTTGATCAACTAAAATAGATTCTTGGAAATCTAAGGTTTTCGCTTTTTGCAGTGCTAACCACGCTCCCAAATAATTACCCGTTTTATAGGAATTTAAAGTACGTTGAAACAAGGGGTTATCTGCCAACCATCCTTGAATTCCTTGCTGTCGATATTGGGCTAAATTTTCGGGCAGAAAACGCCCTATAATCCATTCTCGTCCATCAGGAAAGATCGTCAGTCTTAAAACAGGATAGGTAGAAATAAGATGTTGTGCGCCTTGTAATAATTTTTGCCAATTTGGTAAACACCATCCAAAATCCCTTAAACTCTTTTCAAGACGATGACAATGGGCCTCCCACTGTGTTAAACGATGTTGAAGAGACTGTTCATAAACTCGCAATGTGGTGAAAACAGTGGCCCCATAAATTAAACCTGGATCTGTAATTGGTAAACAGATTTTGTCTTCTTCGATCAGTTGACCATCATACCAATACATTTTAGGTTTTTTCTAAACGGAATAAGAACACCATTAAGGCCACAAGGCCTACTTGTAAAGCCAAGTTAGGCAAAGCTGTGGATACATCTCTTCCCGCAGCTAACTGGGCTAAAAATACCACCCCCCCAATAAAACCCGATGCACCAAAAGCAACATAAAAAAATTTTCTCAATCCTTTATAGGGTGCTTTTGCTTCTGCTTTTAAGGCGGCATATTTTTCAGGATTAAGCTTAAGACGAGACTGACGGAAAGTTTGGGGTGATTTATCCATTCAAAAATTCTAGAAATGTGGACTGGTTCTTAGTCTATCATCTAGGGTATACTAGGTTATTGGGAAAGCTAAATCCTATGCCACGTTAGCTCAGTTGGTAGAGCACATCACTCGTAATGATGGGGTCGTGAGTTCAAGTCTCATACGTGGCTTGTGATTGTACAGCAGAAAGCCATTTAAGTACATTATCCACAAGGAGAATATTGTCACCTCGATCCTGTGAGCAGATCTTCCAGCTCCCAGCTGCAACTACCTTCCCCTTACCATGCTGCCATGCTGCCAAGACCGTAACTGAGTCTTGCCGATCCAATTTCCAGTCATCAATCTTAATCATCCATCCTTCTGGATCCTTGTGACCGACAGGATGCATTATTGCAGACAGTGGTGTCTTCAACTCAAACTCTACATCTACATTCTTGGGGAGATACTTTAATGAGCAACTTGAGAGAAAATAAACACTATCAATTTTCCTTGTAATTGGATGAGTAGCAGAATCTTCCATCATATAACTAACAATGTATTCAGCAAAAACTTGACCAGATTTGAGAAACTCTCCTCCAATATTTTTTCAATAGCCATAGGAGTTACGCATCGTACATTGTTACTATAATCTAGCTACGATTTTTCTGTTGTTTGAACTATTTGGCGATCGCTATAAACATTCAATCACAGCAAGTTTTTGTATTAATTTATACTGTTTTCCGTTGACACATATTTGTGATTTTTTGTCAATGCGTAACTCCTAAGCCATTTGCCAAACTTGATGATTATCACTTCCATAATGGTACAATGTCTTTTATAAGATACAAGTACCGCAAATGACGAATAAATGTCAACTCCTTCTTACTCCCCATCACAATCTCTTCATAATTTGGATATCGTGGGGGTAGAGGGTTGAAAAGTCCCCTTGATGTTTAAAATCAAGAAAGTCAAATCTTAAGTTTAGATTGAGTAAAGGCTAAATCCGAAAGATACGAGACACTATACATATATAGAGCTAACTTTTAGGAGTCACTACACTGACACTCGTGCGACCTCAGAAGCCCGTAAAAATTGATTTGCATCAAGAATATCCCTGTCCTTGTCGACGACGGGGACATCTCTTGCCCATTGTCTTAACAGAAGCCTTTGGCTGCGATCACTGTCAACAAATTTTCGTGTTTGAAGAAAAAAATCAAACCATCGAGCAATTATCGTCAAGTTATCCTTATAAGCGAATTTGGCGTTGGACAGGATATCGTTGGTTAATTATCCGCCCTGGATTAAGAGATGGCTATTTACCCATCATGATGGGCATGATGGTAGTAGTATTAATTGGATGGTTTTTGTTGGCATTACAATCATCTTTGGGGCCAGGTATCATCATTGCTATAGCCTTGGCTGGTTTATTGGTGGTTTTGCCAGCAATTGTCTTCTGGTTAGCCTATCGACGTTAAGGCAGATTCTATGACCCTAGAAAGTTTTCCCAACTTCCTGTTAACATCGGTTCAACGGTCTTATAATGCTTATTTGGCTTTAGAAAGCAGTAATAGCCGCGATCGCTCTCTTGGCATTAAGGCTATGGCTAAAGGGCTAAGTAATGCTTTTGATGCCATTCTCGAAGCCAATACCCTAGATCTCGAAATGAGTCGGGAAATGGCGGTTCCAGATATTCTCATTGAATGGTTAAAATTAACCCCAGAAAGGTTAAGTAATACGGTTGAAATCCTGGAAGATCTCGCGGAACTGCCTGATCCCATTCAACAGGTTTTTAATGCTCCCTATCGGCTCAATACGGCAGGAACTTATTGTCAATTGATGCCCTTGGGGGTTGTTGCTTTAGTATATGAAACTTTTCCTGAGTTGGGGGCGATCGCCGCCGGGTTTTGTTTAAAAACGGGTAATAGTTTAATTTTACGAGGCTGTAATTCATCAACTCACTCTAACCAAGTGATTGCTGATGTCCTTCAAGCAGCGTTAAAAGAGTCTCAACTCCCAGTGGGGTGTCTGGAGGTACTTTCTGGAGAAGAGGGGGTTTCTATTCAAGATTTAGTGACACAGCATCAATATTTAAGTTTGGTGATTCCTTATGGCCGTCCCAGTTTAGTGGAACAGGTGACGCAATGGTCAACGGCTCCTGTGTTAAAGTCTGCTATGGGTAATTGTTATTTATATTGGTCTCCAACGGTTGATTTAGAGATGGTGCGCTGGGTTATTTTGGATAGTCATGGCAGTGAACCTGATCCAGTTAATGCTATCGAAAAGGTGTTAATTAGTCCTACACAAAATCCTTCAATTTTAGTGAGATTGTTTAATATTTTACAGGAAGAGGGTTTTGAACTCAGGGGAGATGGGGAATTATTGCTGGAGTTTAAGGATTATTTAAAGCCGATTAAAGCATCGGAATGGAGTACACCTTATTTAGACAAAATCATTGCCTTTAAGGTGGTGAATGATTTATCTGAAGGTATTCTTTGGGTGAATAAATATAGTAGTGGTCATGCAGATTGTTTAGTAACAGATTCTTATTTTGAAGGTCGTCAATTTGCCACAGAAGTTGATAGTGCTTTAGTTTATATTAATAGTTCCCCTCGTTTTGATCGTCATCCTAATCATGGAGAGTCTTTATTTTTAGGTGTTTCTAATCAAAAAGGTCATTATCGCGGCTTGATTTCTTTGGAGACTTTTACCACTCTTAAACAGGTGGTTCAAGGCCATGGGAAGTTTCGGGAATTAACTAATTAGGTTGATATTAAATAACAAATATTGCTAGAATGAGAAAGTGAATACAATCAAAGTCTGTTTAACATTTTAAGTCTTTGTCTATGTCATCCCCAGAAACATCTTTACCCCCTAACTTATCCCGCATAGTTGAACGGTTTAAAAAACGTTCTGATCCTAAAAAAAGCTATGAACAATTACTTTGGTATGCCAAGAAATTGGAAGCTATGCCCGAAGACAGTAAACTTGAAGAAAACAAAGTTCAAGGATGTGTTTCTCAGGTTTACATTACCGCAGACCTAAAAGATGGAAAAATCTGGTATCAAGGAGACTCAGATGCTCAATTAGTCAAGGGTTTAGTTGCTTTATTAATTGAAGGTTTAAATGGGTTAACTCCTAATGAAATTTTAGAAGTAACCCCTGATTTTATCGAAGAAACAGGACTCAAAGTCAGTTTAACCCCATCTCGTGCTAACGGATTTTATAATATTTTTCAAATGATGAAAAAGAAAGCGTTGGCCTTTCAATTAGGAATGTCAGCCTAATTATTCTGATTCATCATCAAGGGTATCATGGGAGTCTTCCTCGGAAATTGCACGAGTACAAGCCCAATTACTAGGAAGAGAAGACGGCCAACCCATGCGAATTGCTTCAGGACAAATTGTCATTACCGTTAGTTGACAATCTATAAGTTGAAACCCTTCCTTTTCAGACTGTTTGAGACTATGTTTCAGGATAGAATCATTCTTAAATTCAGTGGTTTTATTACACTGAATACAAACCATGTGATGATGATGATTAGGATAGGGATGATTTAACTCATAATGTTTATGTCCTTCAGCTAATTCTAACTCTCTTAGAATTCCCATGCGAGACATCAACTTAACACTACGATAAATGGTCGATAGGCTGATGCTTTCTCCCCTTTCTTCTAGTAGTACAAAAAGTTCTTCGGCACTGAGATGATTACCTCTAGGGAGATTTTGAAAAACGTGCAGTATCTTTTCCCTTTGTGGAGTCAAACGCCAACCTCTGGCATTTAGTTCAGCTTTTAGGGAGTTAGCAGTGTAGGGAGGCATAACAAATTGCTCTGTGCGAAATCTATTAATTAATCATGATAGTCTTTCTTAAGAGCAATTTGCAACAATCCTCTCTTATTGATAAAACTTAGCAATTGATAACCGGAAATTTTCCCCTAATCACAAGGACGAGTGGTAGTCAGTTGTAGAACAATTTTATCAATCGAGCTAATTAAAGCTGAACCAGACACATTAGGATTATTGGCCAGAATACTAAAGACAACCATACCAAAGTAAGGATGATTCATATAACCTGATAATGCTCTCACCCCTCGTAAAGTGCCTGTTTTAGCGTAAACTGTGCCTTGTGCTGCCGTACTCTTCATGCGGTTGCGGAGGGTTCCTGTGACCCCAGCAACGGGCAAAGAAGCGTAAAACATATCCCTAGCAGGAGTGTAATACATAGCTCGTAATGTCGTTACTAAAGAGCGAGGAGTGGCCACATTACGACGAGATAACCCCGAACCATCTACTTGACGGAAACCATTAGGAGAAACTCCCAATTTAGTTAAAGCATTTTTTGCCGCTTGTTGTCCCCCAATATGACGTAATAGGGTATCAGCATAATAATTGTTACTTCTAACATTAGTAACATTAACCCAAGATTGTAGGGATTTTGAGCCAATTTTTGAGGACGGACTCAATAATTGTAAAGCAGCAGCCGTGGTAAAGATTTTATTATTAGAAGCGGGTATAAAATGTTTATCAGCATTATGACTGTATAAAAGGGTTCCATCTTCCAGTTTTTCCACCAAAACTCCCCAATGCTTTTGATAGGGATTAATGATATTATCAATGGCTGGCTGAATTAAAGCTGCACAAGAACCGGATGTGTTGTTTTCTGGTGGTGGAACATAGATTTCAATGGGACCTTCCTCTTGAAAGGAGAGGGGGTTCCGAGGAATAGTTTGAAGATCATTGCCTAAACTGGGACTAACCCCAGTTAGGGAAGTGGTGGCCAAAATGGCCAAAGTTGGGAGCCAAAAACGAGTTAATTGCATAATATAAATGTTTCCTTCACTACCTCACTTAGTTACCCAAAGGGATAAAAAGTAATTTAGGAATACCCTAATTGGGAGTAAGACTATTTACTGACGAAACCTTATCTTATGTTTCCCTAGAAGTCAAACTTGATCCCGTCTTATATAAGATTTGATAATGCTTTCAGATAAAACTATTTAGGTTATTAATCTTTTCGCAATTGGCTGATCTTGTCCTTTTTAGGGAAAATCTTCGGAAAATGGTCAACGTATTTGACAGCTTTGAGGCTTGTGTTATATGGTAGTGATGGAAAGTGGAAGGAATATCGTTGTTAAAATTATCTTCACAGTATATAAATACTATCAATGAAGTCAAAGGTTTTATCCTTCTAGTAAAACTTGTTCTAACTAAGGCATAGTTTATAAATAATATAAGGGGTTATCAATGTCCCAGCCTTGGCAGGGAAAATCTTTAAAAAATCTGCAAAGATTAATGCCAAGTTTGACCCTAGAATTAGAATAAATATTACTCATGATCGAAGAGCAAGTTAAATTAGTAACTGAAGCAGCAGCTTATAAGACTCTAAAAATAAAAGGATAGCGAAATACTTGATTAACATTTGTCAATACTTTAATAATAGCAAAAATTGGTGCAATGAAAACAAAAATTCCTAAGATTGCTAATAGTAACCAACCAATTAAAACAAAAACTAATATCCCAGAAATAATGGCGTAAACAAAGAAATTTAATTGAAAATTTAAAGCTTCTTTGGCATTCCTTTGAACTATTTCATCATTAGAAATAAGGAAAATGGCAATGGGAACACCAATAGATACAATAGTCGCGCTAAAGAAAATCGAGCCGTGGCATAAAGCAGAGAGTAGCTTTCGTTTTGTTATATCGTCACTCATGACAAAAATACTCTTGTTATCATCACTTGTAATCATAACAAGAGTCCGCTAAAAAATTAACGCACTCTTGTTTACCTGTTAATTAACCATCGTTTCACACACTTTAGTAATGGCTTTTTCTAGCATTTCAGCCCCTTGATTAATTTCTTCTTCTGTGACAATTAAAGGAGGAACAAAGCGCAATACTTTCGGACCAGCAGGGGCTAACAATAACCCCTCTTCCATAGCAGCTTTAACAATATCAATGGAAGTAATAGACATCTCTTCATTAATTTCTAGGCCATTAATTAACCCCCAACCCCTAACATCTGTAAATAGGGTGGGATCTTGTTGTGCGATCGACCGTAACCTACTGCGTAATTGTTCCCCACGGGCTTGTACATTTTGTAAAATACCATCTTGTTCAATGGTTTGTAACACTGTCAAAGCTGAGGCACAAGCCAAGGGGTTGCCACCGAAGGTACTGGCATGGGTTCCTGGGCTCAAGACATTACAAAAATCTTTGCACATCATCGCTCCAATGGGAATGCCCCCTGCCAACCCCTTCGCGCTAGTTAAAATATCGGGTTCAACCCCCAGATTTTCATACCCCCACAGTTTCCCAGTGCGCCCTACTCCCACTTGTACTTCATCGAACGCCAGCAGAATATTATTTTCATCACAAATTTTCCGCAGACGCAAGAAATATTCTATCTCTCCTGGCCTTACTCCCCCTTCTCCTTGGAGGGGTTCTAACATGATGGCTGCAACACGACGGTTTCCTTCATCCATATCGGCGATCGCGTGTTCAATGGCTTTGATATCATTATAGGGAACGTAAGCAAACCCAGGCATCAAAGGTTCAAAGTCCTGTTGATATTT
>JAAUYB010181558.1_pt1 | contig 10524 bp, 6 predicted proteins | sample 7278071 | NCBI WGS metagenome assembly JAAUYB01 (sample SAMN14350121, study PRJNA611818) | marine sediment metagenome | isolation source: surface marine sediment (1.8m) | place: French Polynesia: Moorea | collected 2018-08 | reverse complement strand
GGGCATATCGCGGCGGATGGGCGGCGGATCCGGGCCGAGGATGATCCATCGCTCGCCCGGGTGTTGCGCGCCGGGCTTTTCTGTTCGCATGCGCGGCTGACGCGGCGGGGGCAGGATTGGGTGATGTCCGGCGCGCCCACCGAAGGTGCGCTGGTGACGCTGGCCTACAAGGGCTGGCACCCGCCCGCGCCGGAAACCGGACCGCTGGCCGAGGTGCCGTTCAACTCCGAACGAAAACGCATGAGCATGCTCTTTGCCACCGACCAGGGCGCGTTGATCGTGACCAAAGGCGCGCCGGAACAGGTGCTGGAGCTGTGCAGCCATTTGCAAAACGGCGAGGAACCGCAGCCGCTGGACGAGGCTAAGGCCGCCGAGATCCGCGCGGCCTATGAGTCCATGGCCGCGGACGGCATGCGGGTCATTGCACTGGCGGAACGCCACCCTGATACGGTGGAAATCACCGAACATGACATGGTGTTCCTCGGGCTGGTCGGCCTGATCGATCCGCCGCGGGCCGAAGTCCGCGCCGCCGTCGCCTCGGCTCAAAGCGCCGGCATCCGCGTCATCATGATCACCGGTGACGGCGCGATCACCGCCCGCGCCATCGCCAAATCCGTCGGCCTGCCCGAGGCGCGCACCATCACCGGCGCCGAGTTGGAAGAGATCGACGATCCCACGCTCGAAGACATCCTGCGCGGCGACGTGATCTTTGCCCGCACCCGCCCCGCCGACAAGATGCGCATCGTCGCTGCCCTACAAGCCGACCGCCAAATCGTTGCCATGACCGGCGACGGCGTGAACGACGCGCCTGCGCTGAAACAAGCCGATATCGGCGTGGCCATGGGCATCCGCGGCACCGAGGTGGCGCGCGATTCCGCCGATCTGGTGCTGCTCGACGACAACTTTGCCACCATCGTCGGCGCCATTGGCGAGGGCCGGCGGCAGTTTGCCAACATCCGCAAATTCGTTCGCTACCTGCTGTCGTCGAACGCCGGCGAGGTAGTGGCGCTTGTGGTCAATATCGCCATCGGCGGCCCGCTCGTCTTTCTGGCCACACAGATCCTCTGGATGAACCTGGTGACCGATGGGGTCACCGCGGTGGCCTTGGGGTTGGAGCGGTCCGAGCCGGATCAAATGAACGACCCACCCCGCAAGAAGGACGATCCGATTCTCGGGATCGGCGGTGTGGCGATGATCTTCTGTTTTGGCCTTTATACCGGCACCGCCTGCCTCTGGATCTTTTTCGGCACCATGGATCAAGGCGTTGATCTGGCGCGCACGACCGCCTTTACCGCCATGGTCATCTTCGAAAAGGTCAGCGTTTTTGCCTTCCGGTCGCTACGTCTACCCTGCTGGCGGATCGGGTGGCTGTCGAACCCGCTGCTGCTTGCTGCATTGGCTGCAACCGTGTTGGCCCAAGTGGCCGCCGTCTACTGGCCACCCCTGCAAGTGCTCTTGCACACGGTGCCCATTGGCCTGGATCAATGGACGCAGATCGCGCTCTTGGCGTTGCCGCTCTTGATCCTGCCGGAACTGATAAAGTCCGTACTCTGGATCAAGCGCCGGGTTTGAGGCTGGGACAAAATCGCCTCTCACCAAAAGGTTGATCTAAATCATTCACCGCTGCTGCAGCTTCCCTAGGGTTAGGACACCCATCACAGTCCGGGAGAAGCTGGGATGAAGACACCGACCATCGTGAAACCCGACACCGCAAAGAGCGGTGCGAACATGACCGATTACGACGCCTTTCGCGCCGACTTTTCGTGGGACGACGCGCGCGCGCTGATCGACGGTTTGCCGGATGGCAAGCTCAATATCTGCCACGAGGCGATCGACCGCCACGTCGCCGCAGGGCACGGCGATCAGCTGGCCTTGCGCTGGATCGACAAGGCGGGCAATCGCACCGATTTCACCTATGCCGAGATGCAGCGCCAGACCAACAAGTTTGCCAACGTGCTGCGCGCGCGCGGCCTGCAAAAGGGCGACCGGGTCTATTCGCTACACGGGCGGGTGCCCGAGCTTTACATCGCTGCCCTTGGCACGATCAAAGCCGGCTGCGTCTTTTGCCCGCTGTTTTCCGCCTTCGGGCCCGAGCCCATCCATTCGCGACTGGAGATCGGTGGCGGCAACGCGGTGGTCACCTCCGCCCGGCTATACAAACGCAAGCTCAAGGGGTTGCGCGACCGCCTGCCCGCGCTGCGCGAGGTGTTCCTGACCGATGGGGAGGCTGAGGATTGTGTGCATCTGGCGCCGCTGATGGACGCGGCCTCGGATGCATTCGACATCGAACCGATGGACCCCGAGGAAACCGCGCTGTTGCACTTTACCTCGGGCACTACTGGCAAACCCAAAGGCGTCGTACACGTACATGCCGCCGTCGCCGCGCATCACACCACCGGGCGGCTCGCGCTCGATCTGCATCCCGGGGATACCTATTGGTGCACCGCCGACCCCGGCTGGGTCACCGGCACGTCCTACGGAATCATCGCGCCGCTGACCAACCGGGTCAGCATGATCATCGACGAGGCCGAATTTGACGTCGATCGCTGGTACGACACACTGGAACGCGAAAAGGTCAATGTCTGGTACACCGCGCCCACCGCGATCCGCATGCTGATGAAGGCCGGTGCGGGTGCGATGGAAGGCCACGACTTTTCCAACCTGCGTTTTATGGCCAGCGTGGGGGAACCGCTGAACCCCGAGGCCGTGGTCTGGGGCAATGAGAACTTCGGCATGCCGTTTCACGACAATTGGTGGCAGACCGAAACCGGCGGTATCATGATCGCAAACTACGCCTGCGCCGATGTCAAACCCGGGTCCATGGGCCGGCCGATGCCGGGGATTCAGGCGGGGGTTGTCGAGGTGACCGATGAGGGCGCGCATGAGCTGACCGAACCGCTGGCGATGGGCGAACTGGCCCTGCGCGCGGGCTGGCCGTCGATGATGCGCATGTATCTCAACCAGGAGGAACGCTATAACAAGTGCTTCTCCAACGGCTGGTACCTAACAGGCGATCAGGCGATGCGCGATTCCGACGGCTATTTCTGGTTTGTCGGGCGCAGCGATGACCTGATCAAAAGCGCCGGCCACCTGATCGGCCCGTTCGAGGTGGAAAGCGCCTTGATGGAGCATGCCGCTGTGGCCGAAGCCGGCGTGATCGGCGTGCCCGAGGAAACCGCCGGTGAGATCGTCAAGGCTTTCGTCGCGCTGAAGCCCGGCAATGAGCCATCAGACGATCTGCTGCTCGACCTCATGGGCCACGCGCGGAAAAAGCTGGGGCCGGCCGTCGCGCCCAAAAGCATCGAATTCCGCACCAACCTGCCGAAAACCCGGTCGGGCAAGATCATGCGCCGCCTGCTCAAGGCGCGCGAACTGGGCCTGCCCGAAGGCGATATCTCAACCCTGGAAAGCGATGAGTCATGACAGTCACGCATGTGAAACCCCGCCTCGACCACGACCATGTCCGCGCCTTGCTGCGGGAAATGATCCGCATCCGCCGGTTCGAGGACAAATGCGCCGAGCTTTACACCCAGCAAAAGATCCGCGGCTTTCTGCATCTTTATGACGGGGAAGAGGCGATTGCCGCCGGGATCATCCCGCTGCTGACCACCGAAGATCGCGTCGTGGCCACCTACCGCGAACACGGCCACGCGCTGGCCCGTGGCGTGCCGATGGGCAGCGTGCTGGCCGAGATGTATGGCAAGGCCCAAGGCTGCGCCGGTGGGCGCGGCGGGTCGATGCATCTTTTCAGCAAGGACCACAACTTCTACGGCGGTAACGCCATCGTGGGGGGTGGTTTACCGATGGCTGCGGGGCTGGGCCTCGCTGACCGGATGATCGACAGCGACGCCGTTACGGTCTGCTTTTTCGGCGAAGGGGCCGTGGCAGAGGGCGAGTTCCACGAAAGCCTGAACCTCGCAGCACTTTGGAACCTGCCGGTGCTTTTTGTCTGCGAAAACAACGGATATGCGATGGGTTCCGCCATCGCGCGCACCGAATCCGAGGTCGAGATTGCCACCAAGGCACGCAGCTATGGCATCACCTCGGAACAGGTGGACGGGATGGACGTGGTCGCGGTCGAAGCCGCCGCGCGCAAGGCGCTGAAGGCCATCGCCGATACCGGCGCGCCGCAGTTTCTGGAGTGCAACACCTATCGTTTCCGCGCCCATTCCATGTTCGACGCGCAGCTCTATCGCGAAAAATCCGAGATTGCCGAATGGCGCGAAAAGGGGCCGATCGTACGCTTCCAGGGCTGGCTTGAGGAAAACGGCTTGCTGCATGCCGACGAAATCGCCGCTCTTACCACCGAGATCGATGCCGAGATCGCCGAGGCCGTCGCATTTGCCGAGGCCGGCACGGATGAGCCTTTGGAGACGCTGACCCACTTTGTCGTGGCGCCGGAACGGCCCGATCCACCGGCCAAGGTGGACCCGGGCAAACCGGTGCAAACCACCTATCGCGAGGCGATCAAGGCCGGCATCGTCGATGCGATGACCCGCGACGACCGGGTGTTTCTGATGGGCGAGGACGTGGGCGCCTACGGTGGCTGTTACGCCGTCAGCAAGGGGCTGATGGACCAGTTCGGCGCCGACCGCATCCGCGACACGCCACTCTCGGAATCGGGCTTTACCGGGGCGGGCATCGGCGCTGCAATGGCCGGGATGCGCCCGATTGTCGAGGTGATGACCGTCAACTTTTCCCTGCTGGCGCTCGATCAGATCATGAACACCGCCGCCACCTTCCGACACATGTCGAACAACCAGTTCGGCGTCCCGGTAGTGATCCGCATGGCCACCGGCGCGGGCAAACAGCTAGCCGCGCAGCATTCCCACAGCCTTGAGGGCTGGTACGGCCACATCCCCGGCCTGCGCGTGCTCACCCCGGCAACGATGGAGGACGCGCGCGGCATGCTCTGGACCGCGCTCGAAGATCCCGACCCGGTGCTGATCTTCGAAAACGTGATGCTCTATAACCGCACCGGTGAGCTGGGTGAAAACGCCGGCCCCGTCGACATCGACAAGGCCGCGATCCGGCGTCCGGGCACCGATCTGACGCTGATCACCTATGGCGGGTCTTTGTTCAAAACTTTGGACGCGGCTGAGCAATTGGCCGGCGCGGGCATTTCTGCCGAGGTCATCGACCTGCGCACGTTAAGACCGCTTGATATGCCGACGATCCTCGAATCGGTCAGCCGCACCCGCCGGGCGCTGATCGTCGACGAAGGCTGGCGCACCGGCAGCATAGCTGCCGAGATCGGCATGCAAATCGCCGAAGACGCGTTCTTTGAGCTGGACGCCCCGCCCGCCCGAGTCTGCAGCGAAGAGGTGCCGATCCCCTATGCGCAACACCTTGAACAGGCAGCGATTCCGCAGGTCCCCAAGATCGTGGCGGCGGCGCAAAAGCTGATGCAGGTGACGGCATGAGCCTCTTTCTGATGCCCTCGCTCGGGGCCGATATGGAGGCGGGCACGCTGGTCGAACAGACCATGAAGCCCGGCGACGAAGTGAAACGCGGCGACGTGATCGGCGCGGTCGAAACCCAGAAAGGTGTGATCGAGATCGAGGTGTTCGAGGATGGTATCCTCGACAGCTGGCTGGTCGAGATTGGCCAGACCGTGCCCGTCGGCGCGCCCATGGCGCAGATCCTGAAGCCCGGCGAAACCGCCGCCCCTGCCCCTGCGGCGCCCGCGCCGGCACCGGAGCCTGAACCTGTCCCCGAGCCTGTTGTCGCAGCACCAACACCGGCCGCCCCACCACCTCCGGCCCCCGCGCCGGCCACAAAAGCCGAACCCGGCACGCGCGCGCGGATCACCCCGGCGGCGCGGCGTTTGGCGGCGGAAAAGGGCATCGACCTCAGCCAGTTGCCGCACGATCCGAACCACGTGATCGGACGGGCGGAGGTGACGGCGATGGCGGACGGTGTGGCGGTGCCTGTTGCAGCGCCCACCCCCAAACCTTCGGCGGAAAGCGACATGCGCTCGGCCATTGCAGCGGCCATGTCACGCTCCAAACGCGAGATTCCGCATTACTACCTTTCTCAGACGCTCGACTTGACGGCGGTGGATGCGTTCCTGAAGAGCGCCAATGCCGACCGCGCACCGGATGATCGTCTGCTGCACGGCGCGATCTATGGCAGGGCCGTGGCCAAGGCGCTGAAGAAATACCCCGAGTTCAATGGCCACAACGTCGACGGTCAGTTCACCCCGAACCCGTCGGTGCACCTGGGGGTGGCGATCAACATCCGTAGCGTCGGGCTGGTCGCGCCTGCTCTCTTTGACGCGCAGGACCAGAGCCTGGATGACCTGATGGCCGCGCTGCGCGATCTTGTGGGGCGGGTCCGCGAAGGCCGGTTCCGCGCGCGTGAATTGTCGGATGCCACGATCACGCTCTCGAGCTTGGGCGACCGCGGGGTCGATCAACTCTATGGCGTGATCTACCCGCCGCAGGTGGCGATCATCGGGATCGGGACGCCGCGGCTGCAGCCGGTGGTGCAGGATGGCGCCGTGACCGCGCGCCTCGCCACAACTTTGACGCTGTCCGCCGACCACCGGGTCAGCGACGGCCATCGCGGCGCGCTGTTCCTGCGCGCCATCGACAAGAACCTACAGAAACCGGAGGCATTATGACCCAAGACTCTTTCGAAACCGCCCTTGCCGAAGAGCTGCACCGCATCGCCCCGGATATCGAGCTGGACGATGTCGATATGTCGGCTGATCTGCGTGAGGAATTCGACATCGATTCGATGGATTTCCTGAACCTCGTCACCGCACTGGGCAAACGCTTTGGCCTTGAGATGCCCGAGGCGGATTATGCCCAGATGGACAGTTTTGACGCGCTGGCGGGATATCTGCGGGCGAAATCGGGTTAACGGCGCACAAAAAAAGGCGGCCTGTTGGGGCCGCCTTTCTGGTGGATCGCCTGAGGACTTAGCCCTTCATCGAGTCCCAAAAATTCTTGACGGAGCTGAAAAAGCTCTTGGATTCCGGGTTGTTATCCTCGCTCAGGTCCTCAAACTCGCGCAGCAGTTCCTTTTGCCGCGCGGTCAGGTTGACCGGTGTTTCCACCGCAAGTTCGATGAACATGTCCCCGTGGCCGCCGCCGCGCAGGGCGGGCATGCCTTTGCCGCGCAAGCGCATCTGGCGGCCCGACTGGCTGCCTGAGGGGATTTTCACCCGCGACCGGCCGCCATCGATGGTCGGCACTTCGATATCGCCACCCAAGGCCGCCGCGGCCATGGAGACCGGCACGCGGCAGTGCAGCTCGGTGCTTTCCCGTTCAAAGATCTTGTGCGGCGTGACATCTATAAAGATGTAGAGGTCACCCGGAGGCCCGCCGCGCATGCCGGCTTCGCCCTCACCGGCCAGGCGGATACGGGTGCCGGTTTCCACGCCGGCCGGGATGTTGACCGACAGCGCGCGTTCCTTTTGCACCCGGCCATTGCCACCACACCCGGTGCACGGGTTCTGGATGATTTGCCCGAGGCCCGAGCAGGTCGGGCAGGTACGTTCGACTGTGAAAAACCCTTGCGTCGCGCGGACCTTGCCCATGCCGGAACAGGTTGGGCAGGTCGTGGGTTCGGCCCCGCCTTCAGCCCCCGAGCCGCTGCATTTCTCACATTGCACCGAGGTGGGCACGTTGATGGTTTTCTGCAGGCCGCCATAGGCCTCTTCCAGCGTGACACGCAGGTTGTAGCGCAGGTCCGATCCGCGCGCGGCCCGTTGGCGTCCGCCACCGCGGCCACCACCCATGAAATCGCCAAAGAGGTCATCAAACACATCCGAAAACGCGCTGGCGAAATCGGCGTTGCCGCCCATACCGCCGGGCCGACCGCCACCGCCCATGCCGCCTTCGAACGCCGCATGACCAAAGCGGTCATACGCCGCCTTTTTCTCGGCGTCCTTCAGAACCTCATAGGCTTCGTTGGCCTCTTTGAACTGCGCCTCGGCATCCGGGTTGTCGGCGTTGCGGTCGGGGTGCAGCTCTTTGGCCTTGCCGCGATAGGCCTTCTTGATCTCGTCGGCCGAAGCGCCCTTGGACAGGCCGAGCACGTCGTAATAGTCACGCTTGGACATTCACGTCCTCCTTTCCGCGAAACGCCCGGGGCCGGCCCGGTGTCCGGACCGGCCCCTGATTGGTTCCGCGTGCCTGACCTCAGGCCCGCTTGTTGTCGTCGAGATCCTCGAAGTCGGCGTCGACAATGTCGTCATCTTCGCCGCGCGGCGCATCGGCCGGCTCGGCCTCGTCGCTGCCTTCGGCCTCTTCGGCTTGGGCTTTGTAGATCGCCTCACCCAGACGCATGGCCGCTTCGGTCACGTTCTGGATGCCAGACTTGATTTTGTCGGCGCTGGCGTCTTCCTTCTCCAGATCGTCCTTGAGCGACGCAACCGCCAGTTCGATGGCCTCGACCGTCGAGGGATCGACCTTGTCGCCATGCTCTTCGATCGACTTCTCGGTCGAGTGGATCAGGCTTTCGGCCTGGTTGCGCGACTCGATCAGTTCGCGGCGCTCCTTGTCGGCCTCGGCGTTGTCCTCGGCCTCTTGCACCATCTTTTCGATGTCTTCGTCCGACAGACCACCCGATGCCTGGATGGTGATCTTCTGCTCTTTGTTGGTGCCCTTGTCCTTGGCGCTGACCGACACTATGCCGTTGGCGTCGATGTCGAACGTCACCTCGATCTGCGGCATGCCGCGCGGCGCGGGCGGGATTTCTTCAAGGTTGAACTGGCCCAGCATCTTGTTGTCCGCGGCCATTTCACGCTCACCCTGAAACACCCGGATCGTCACGGCGTTCTGGTTGTCCTCGGCGGTCGAGAAGACCTGAGATTTCTTGGTCGGGATCGTGGTGTTGCGGTCGATCAGTCGGGTGAAGACACCGCCCAGCGTCTCGATGCCCAGCGACAGCGGCGTCACGTCGAGCAGGACCACATCCTTGACGTCGCCCTGCAGAACGCCAGCCTGAATGGCGGCGCCCATGGCGACGACTTCATCGGGGTTCACACCCTTGTGCGGCTCTTTGCCAAAGAACTTGGTCACCTCTTCGACGACCTTGGGCATCCGGGTCATCCCGCCGACCAACACAACCTCGTCGATGTCACCGGTCGAGAGACCGGCATCTTTCAGCGCGGCCTGGCACGGCTTCATCGAGCCTTTGATCAGGTCACCCACCAAGCTCTCCAGCTTGGCGCGGGTCAGCTTCATCACCAGGTGCAACGGCTGGCCGTTGGCACCCATCGAGATGAACGGCTGGTTGATTTCGGTCTGGGACGAGCTCGACAGCTCGATCTTGGCCTTTTCGGCCGCTTCCTTCAGGCGCTGCAGGGCCATCTTGTCCTGCGTCAGGTCCACCTGGTTCTCTTTCTTGAATTCGTCGGCCAGGTAGTTGACGATCCGCATGTCGAAGTCTTCACCACCCAGGAACGTGTCGCCGTTGGTGGATTTCACCTCGAAAAGGCCATCGTCGATTTCCAGGATGGTGACGTCGAAAGTACCACCGCCAAGGTCATAGACCGCGATGGTTTTGCTTTCCTTCTTGTCGAGCCCGTAGGCCAGCGCGGCAGCTGTCGGTTCGTTGATGATCCGCAGGACTTCGAGGCCGGCGATCTTGCCGGCGTCCTTGGTGGCCTGGCGCTGTGCGTCGTTGAAATAGGCAGGCACGGTGATGACGGCCTGATCCACCTCTTCGCCAAGGTAGGATTCGGCGGTCTCTTTCATCTTTTGCAGGATGAAGGCCGAGATCTGGCTGGGCGAGAATTTGTCACCCTTGGCTTCAACCCATGCGTCGCCATTGCCGCCATCGATGACGATGAACGGCATGTTCTTGCGGTCTTTCTGCAAGTTGGAGTCGTCGTTGCGGCGGCCGATCAGGCGCTTGACGCCGAAAATGGTGTTTTCCGGGTTGGTGACGGCCTGGCGTTTCGCCGGCTGTCCCACAAGGCGTTCATCATCGGTGAACGCGACAATCGAGGGCGTCGTACGCGCCCCTTCGGAGTTTTCGATAACGCGGGGTTGCGAGCCGTCCATGATGGCGACGCAGCTGTTGGTGGTGCCGAGGTCGATACCGATCACTTTACCCATTGTTCGATCCCTTCTTTCTTCAAGGCGATAGCTCGAGGCATATGGACCCGTTTTGGCATCCCGCCCCGGTAGGTTTGCAAATGGTGCCGGACAGACCCCTGTCCAGCGCATTCTGGGGGTATATAAGGAGGGTCCCAAGGCCCTGCAAGCGCCGGGTTGAGTTGATTTGATGCGAAAAGAGGCACGCCGTGCAGATGATCGAACAACGCGGCTTCCGCATCTATCCGGGCCTGTTGGACCGCGCAGCACAGGAATCGCTGGTGTTGCGGCTGCGTGAGGTGGTGGCTTTGGCGCCGCTGGTGCAGCCGGTCACACCGCGGGGCAAGCCGATGTCAGTACGGATGAGCGCCGCGGGGCGGTTCGGCTGGATCAGCGACCGGCGCGGCTATCGTTATTCCGAAACCCACCCGGACGGGCAACGCTGGCCGGCGATTCCCTCTGAAGTCCTGGC
>JAAUYB010056564.1_pt1 | contig 10526 bp, 8 predicted proteins | sample 7278071 | NCBI WGS metagenome assembly JAAUYB01 (sample SAMN14350121, study PRJNA611818) | marine sediment metagenome | isolation source: surface marine sediment (1.8m) | place: French Polynesia: Moorea | collected 2018-08 | reverse complement strand
CGAGCTGTACTTACAATTAGGCGGAGAAGACATACCGGCAAAAAACATATTGCACGAAGCAACAATAATCTTGCTGAGGCACCCACCAACCACGTTTCACGTCACAGCCTTTAATATTAAACACTATTCCACCGACCATCCAGTCCACGACGACCACGACGGCGGCGACGGAGATGACAGCAGCGGTATAGCAGCCCTTGTAGTAAATAGTAGCGGTTGCAGCGGCTAACAGCGCATGTTACGAAAACGGTAATTGTTGTAGTACGCGGCATCTCACGACCAAAGTAGCACAGCATCATGCCAGGCAGGCTCTGGCGACTAACCAGCATCGCATTCTCTTCGACGGGAGGGAGGAATAGGTAGATAGGGATTTGGTACCGGTACGTACGTAGTACACTGCACGAACCTTGACGGGTACACAAACGGTGAATTATTCTTGGGCCGCATCGTACCTCATGACTGCTAAAAAATCACGGTTGGCTCGGGGAGCTATGGGCTCTGCCCTGCGGCACACTGATAGTACAGGACAGGAATGGGACAGGACGGGAAGGGTTGGAACTTGGAATCCACAATCCAGGGAGGGATGGGGATAGGGATAATGGGTGGTCTTTCGGGACGGGAATAGGGCAGATGGGCGAGGTCGGGAAACACGTATTCGGATGCGACAAGTTCAATTTCTGCCTGCTTGCGACGATGCAACGAGTGTCGGTCGGGCTCTGGCCTTTTTTCACAGGTTTGATTGTCTTCGGCGGCGGATCGAAGTCGGTTTCCTCTTGCTCGAGGGAGGAAAAGGGCTTCAATTTCACCGCGATCTGGACCTTACATACTAGGATATGTATCATTAGCTTACTTAGCGCATGACATCACTCATGTTTTTAAAGCCATCTGCAGCGGCGACAGCAGCAGCAGCAGCAGTTGCATTGGCATGGGCATCGGGCGGCTGGAGAGTCGGCGGCGACGGTGTTGGACCCGCTCACGCCGGCCGCCGGGCGGGACCAGGGCAACCGTGGCAGGGAGGGAGGGACGGGGACAGACAGGGAGAAATATTTCCTTTTCCGACAAATAAAGGTTTTTTGGAGGGACGAAGATTTCTTTAAATTGGTTTTCCTGCTGCATTTGGCCATGCACGGCGGGCGGGCGGGCGGGCGACTATTGTAGCTTTACTAGTAAGAGTGGTTTTGCGATGGTGGACGACGAGCTTTTTGCAACAAGTTGGTGTGTTGGACGGTGGTCCTTTCAGAAGGCCCGGGAAATCTGAGACAGCTACAGTGTATTACAAAAGAATCTTGCCCTGAACTGCTTGCCGATTGACTTTGCTTGCTTCTTGAATTGCAAAAAGACACACTATAAATTTAGTGTCAATTCATATTTTACTTGGTGGCCCCTTGGAGAAGCTTTTTTACGGAAAGATGAAATCGCCGTTGTCCTTAGATAGTGTTGGCCTTTCTATCTACTGGAAAGCACTACTATTGAAAGTCAAGGAAAATTGGTTTTTTTGTGAAACTATTCGAACATGCTTTGGTACTTTCTGGAAAGATGGTGGTTAGTGTGAGTGGGGAAGAGAAATTTAAGAAATTGAAGTTAGGATTGAAGAGGGGTATCTGTCCTGTATTTTTACCAACGGCGATAGCCGTCGGGTCAAGTAATACTTCCAGTTGGCAAGGATGTTGTTGTTGTTGTTGTTGGCGGTGGTGGTGAGGAAATATATGTTTTGAGTGTCTTCAAGACCTTGCAGCTCAAAGTCATAATAATGACTTTGGTAGATAATCAAAACAAAAACTTAGAACAACTTTTTTGAATTAACTCTTCTGTGTGACCAATAGGTTTGGAGAAAACCACCAAAAAGGATATATTTTGTAAATTTAAAGTCCAAGGAGTGCTCAGACAGAAGAAAAATGTAAAATTAAAAATCTTGGGCAATCTCAAATTATGTTGGATGGATCAGGTCAATTTTGAATTTCAATTTCATTTTTAAGGTCATAAAAGCCAAAAATGCAACATCGCTTTAAATCACACCATTTTTTGCATTTTTTGGGGGGAAACCTTTTAGACTTTGTCATTTTTTGACAATCTTTTGAAATTCCTTGCCGCAGGTCGTCGAACCTAATCTGTTCTTGTTTAATTCGGGACAAACCTTTGCGACAAAAAACTGTGTGTGAACACCTTTCCAAGCAAAAACAGTGTATGTTTCTTCCTACATGAACAAGAGTTTAAACTATGTTTACTCAGAAGTTTACCATTCAATTTATGAAAGGCAACAAATAAAATGTCTTCTGAACCTTCAAAGCCATGCACCTTGAAAATAATTTATGTGTCTCTTAGCCAAAGCCTGGTCAAATTATGCTATGCATGCTTGTAAAAAAATCCACCGCCACCCGATCGGACTCTTTTCGAACAACTCATCACGGGCTATTTTGAAAGGGAAATACAACCCCTACAGATTGTTGATTGGATAAACGTCGTCGTTCCGCAGATCCACAGCAGCCTACCACGGTACAGTAGCTATCAAAACCACGTATACAAGCTTCCCTCGGATTCAATTCGGCATGCAACCAGTATCCATTCCAAGATGCAACGGACGTACAAATGCGTGCAACAGTGTCACAAACTCGCTGTCGAGATCACAAGGCATATACCCATCGTGCAGCCACCAGCACCCACAGCTCCCTAGGGCATCGGGCAAAGCAAGCAACCGCTGCATAGACACGCACACGTCAAGAAAGCTTGTCCAACGACACAAAGGATAGGATGAATGATGGTGCCATGTTTGGTTAAGATCATCACAAGAGTGTGGTGCGTACAAGAGAAACGCAAAAAGCCAGGCCAAGTTGCAGCATCGATGACGGGATGATCCATCACGGGGAAAGCAGCCCAAAATTTACAGGAGTTTTCTTTCGTTTCCGGAAGTGGAGGAGGAGGAGGAAGGGGAGAAAAGAAAAGAAGTCACAGCTGGTCGCACAGTTCCATGTAAGTAAGGGGGGGATGCAGCTCTCTAAAGACTCCCTCCGTTCAGGTACGTACGTAGTTGTAGTATGTAAGTAGTAGTTGCTCTTTTTCGCAATATGTTTAAGAGGCTCAAAAATGCAGCACGATGGGCTCTCGCTCGTTCGTATACAAAGTAGCAGCTATGTAGCACACGGGCTAGCTCTGGCGGGCGGGGTACATGTGCTATGGCTGTGGTCACACAGACCTCCGCCCGCCGGTTTTTTCTTTTGTGCTCGATCCATATAGGTACTCCCTCTCCCCATTCTAGCTCGGATGTGGATGTACTTGGGTATTTCTGACAGCTTTTGGTCGATGGGCTCCCGACTGTCGTAGAGGGAGGGCGCCCGCAAAATGATGCCGCCCGTCCCGCCCAGGCACGCCAGCGTGAACATCCACAAAAAGAGGCGGTCCAGCACCATCGCCACGAACTTCCAGTCCTCAATTACCTGCAGCAGGGTAGGTGTGGGGAAATCGGAAACGAAAAAGGAAAAAAGGAAAGAGAGGGAAGGATATTTCAAACGAACGCCTTATTTACTCAACCACACCGCAAAAAAAATCTTAGTCTACGGAACGCTTGTTAATAAATGAGCAAACTATACTTTGACTCGAGCACCGACCTCAATGTCCCTGTCGGCCTTCTTGATGTGCTGCGCGATGAATTCAACCCCCTTGAGTGCGTCCGCCACCTGGCTGAGCGGCTGCTTGGCGGCGTTGGCGGAAGCAGAGGAGGACTTGCGGCGGCGGCCCTTCAGCGGCTTGCCGTCAGGGGAGAAGCGGTCGGAGCCGCCATCGAGGTCGTCGAGGTCTGCAAAAAAAAAAGAATGTACCATTTATACCATTGATGTGCCTTTATACAGTTTTTTTTCCTTTTTGTATCAAACCTAGATCATCCTCTGGTGGTTCCGGCGGCAGTGCCCCGTTGGGTGGCCCGACGAACCGCCTGTGTCCAGGATGCGGCGGCGGGAGGTGGTTGGAGTGGTGGTTCATGTGCGAAGACGGCCGGTGGTTGGAATGCGCGTGGCTGTGGGAGTGGCCGTGGGAGTGGGAGTGGGAGTGCCGGTGGCTGTGGGAGCTGCTGAGGGTGCCGGTGCCGCGGCTGTGGCTCCTGGTGCCGGTGCCAGTGGCGGGGGAGCCCGAGCGAGTGAGGTGAGGGTGGTGGTGGCAACGGCTGGTGCAGTCGTCCTTGTAGGAGTCATCGTCTGAAAACGTAAAGTGAAATCTTTTGAATTTGTTGCTACATCAGCATCGAAAACAACGACATCAGCAATCGTAGCAACAACATGTCCAGCAACTGAAACAGTTATTGCAGCAGCATCGACAATAAAAAAGGGAACTATTCAAACTGTTACTAAGTTACAAAAATTTGTAAAAAAGGGGAAAAGTTGCAACAACACGTGCAGCATTACCAACGAAAACTAAAAAAGGAACAGAAGCATCAATGGACAATGGAACTGGAAAAATGCCAGGGACAGCCCATTAAAGTCTGATTATGCTCACCATCATCCCATTTGTCCTTGCCTCTAACGTCTCCGTTCATCCTCCTCCTGTCGGACCTGGACGAGCGGGCGCCATCACGGCAGCAGTCGTCTTCGTCCTTGGGCAGGTCAGGGATCTTATCCGGCGGCACCGCAGTGTACCGCGGCATGTAGTGAGGCCGCTGCATGAACAGCAGCTTGGGCATGACCTGGATGAACACTTTCTTCACCCATGGGGACATGTGGTGCGTGGCAGGGGACCTGAGTGTGAAAGAAAAATTTTCAAAAAAGGAAAAATCAAGTTGGCATGCAGGCAAGTACCTGAAGTGTATGTTGAGCACCCCGACGGTGACGCAGATGGAGGCCGAGACGAGTATCATGGTAAAGAGTAAGTACTTTCCCAGCAGGGGCACCGCCAGCGACGTCGGTGGAATAATCTCCGCTAGCAGCAGGAAGAATACGGTGAGTGAAAGGAGGATGGAGATGCACAGGGTGACCTTCTCTCCAGAGTCGGAGGGGAGGTAGAATACGAGCACAGTCAGGAAGGAGATGCCCACGCAGGGGATGATGAGGTTGACCGTGTAGAAGAGCGTCTTTCTCCTCAGCTTCATGTAGAATGTGATGTCGGTGAGGAGCTCCCCCCTGTAGTTGAGCTCCTCCTCGTCCAGCCCTGCCAGCGACTCCTCCCCGTACTTCTCCACCTGCTCCGCCCGCTCCTCCAGGATGAGCGCCTTGGACAGCGGAATGTAGTACTCCTCGTTGCGCGTGGCCGGCACCTCTAGGATGTCCCACTCCACAGACAGGTAGAACTCGGAGAGATCGATGCCCAGGTTGACGATGTTGGAGCCTCTAACCTGGTCCACGTGCTTCAGATCGAGCTGGTTCCCGTCGTACGTCCAGGAGCCGAACTTCATGTCGCAGCTCTGCTCGTCGAAGGGGAACCACTCAACATTGATCTTGCAGGAGGACTTGTAGATGGCGGGGGGCTTCCACACCACCTCGCCAGTGTTCTTTAGGCGGGCCTTGGTCATCAAAGTCACCTCGTACTTGCCGTCGGCGCTGGAAAATAAATACAGAAATATAGGAAAGTAGCAACAAAAAAGTTTGTCCTTGACTCACTTGTTGAACAGCACAATGTCTGGGAGCCAGATGTGCTGCGAGGGCACGAACAGCATGTCTACCCCTCCGTAGTCCTCCGGGTCCCACACCAGCTTGTAGTCCATCCACTTCTGCTCCACCCACACGTTGGTGGTCATTATCTGATTCTTGAGGTCGACGTCCATCAGCTGGGAGAGCTTCAGCCCCAGCTTGACCGTCAGCTTGTCGGTCAGGTTGGAGACGGGCCGGATCAGGCGGTTGTAGTTGCTCAGGAGGTCGTCGTACAGACGCTTGGCGTGCGGATTGGCACAAACTAAGCGGAGGGAAAATATTCAGAAAAAAAAGGAAATCTAAATTAGTTTTGCTGTGTTACCTTCCGTCGCGGTTCCTATTAGAGCCAAGGTCACGAATGCGGCCAGGAGCCCCCTCCATCCTCCTCCTCCGGTAGACCGCAATCGCCCCCTGGGACCCATTTTCAAGACGAATTCCCTTACTTTCGCTTTCACATAACTCCTTTTCTCTTGCTTCTTCGGCCCTCACACTTTCCGATATTAGTCACAACGATCACAACTGTTTCCCTTCTTCACGCTTTTTTCCTCCTCCTCCGTCCTTTCATCCCTCCATCTTTTTTCCGCCTCTTTCCCGACCCTTTCTCCGCCTTCTCCTCTCTCCCCCCTCCCTTTTTGCTCTCATATGAGCCCCCTCCTCCCCGCCTGCCCACAAGAGGGGAGGGAGGCGGATCGAGCGGGAGAAAGGCTCCTTTTTCCTCTCCATCCCATCTTCCTCCGTCCTCGGGGGAGGAAAAGGGGGGGAACGGGAGGAGGAAGGGGCCGCGGGAGGAAGGAGGCAAGGAAAGCAACTTGGGCACACAGAGGAAGAAAAGGGAGAGAGCATCCCTCCTTCGTGCCTTACGCGGAAGACGACGACAGAGCAAAGAGAGAGCCCCTCTTCTCTCCGCCCCCTCGTTTCGTGCCCCAGTTCTCCCTCGGGCGTGAGAGCCAAGTCGGAAGTGCCTTCTCTCCGCCTCTTGCTGTATAGTCTGGATGGCCGGATGGGCGCCACTCCCTCACGCTCTCCGTGCAAAAGAGGCCCCTTTCTCTCTCTCCCATTCCTCCTTTGGGCGGGTGCCTCGCTCCATCGCCGTCGTCGGGAAAAAGGAGGGAGCAGACGAAAGAGGGCCTATCCATGCATGCGGTGTCGCCCTCGTCTACGGTTTTCGGAATGTTTGCATGCAGCCCTCGTTGTCCTCATTCGTTCCCCCCCACCGCCTATATTCCTGCACCGTCTACAGAAAAAAAGAGAGTCTATGTCGAATCGGTCGGCAAAGGTTTTCCCTGCATTCGCCCATGCTTACTTGTTGCCTTGTTGGAAGTGTATAGGAAAAGGCAATAATGAGACTAGGCCAACTTCCTTCCACGCTTCAGGCATGGAAGATCGTCCAGAGGAATATTTTGAGGAAGGAAGTAGAGAAAGAGAAAGAGCTTAATGTTTCTCAACAAAGTACACATGAAAACCGGATATTTCCAGCACGTGCAGATTCGCCATTGTGGGCTATTCAGAGGAGAGGCAATATTGCTGCTTTATCCACTAGGCCTCGCATAACTCCACCACGTTCAGAGAGTAAAGTGGAAACAGGTTGTCTCTATCTCTCGGCAAGTGTTTCCACCCCCGCATAGCAACTGCGGTTGATTTATTTCTTCGTCAAGAGCAACACCCGGCAAAAGAATACTACCCGCCGTAGGAGCTAAATACTTCGCTTCTGAGTAGGCAAGGATTCTGTGCGATACTCCCATAATTGACCTGTAATTGAAAATGCCTGTGAAGACCACCGTCATCGGCTCTTGGCCCAAACCAGCCTACCTCAACAGCAAGGACTGGTTCATCAAACTTCCCCAAGGTAAGAAAGACTGTTACCAATATTAAGGTAATTAATTAAGAACCATTGTTCACAGACTACAACCCTGTTGAAGGCAACAATGGAGGAAATGATACTCTCCTGGAAAAGGCGATCGAAGAAACAATAGCGAAGCAGGTAATATATTTTTTGAACACTGATACGCAGAATGTTTCATTTTCTTCTTTCTGTTTTCCAGATTTCCCTCGGTCTTGACGTGATCACCGACGGGGAGATGGATCGCCGAGACTACTGCTCCCACTTCTGCCACAAGCTCAGGGCGGTAGACGTCAACATCAAGAGAATGAAGACGATGAGAAACGGTGGAGAAACTCAACATTTTTTGTATGCATTAGTTTCGCTTATTTTTCCACGAAAATAGGCGCAACCGGTTTCGAGACCCCCACCATCACTTCGTCGTTGGCGAGCGGCTGCAGGGAAACCGGGTGGTGCGCCAAGGAGTTCTCCAGGTCAAACGCGATTTTCGAGTCGGTCCTAGGCAGAACAAGGTCCGACGTGGATAGACGGGTCGGCCTCAAGTACACGCTCCCTGGCCCCATGACCATCTTGGACCAACTTAACGACGGATTTTACGGGGGAGACAAGGAGGGGAGGAGGAAGGCGGCGAAAGACCTAGTCAAGGTCCTCAACAAGGTTTGACTGCTCTCCCACTTTTTAAAACTCTAGTAGTAAATTTCGAAAGTTTTTTTTGTAGGAAATCCTGCTCCTAGCCGACGCGGGCTGCAAGTTCATCCAGTTGGACGAGCCCGTCATCATGAGGTATCCCGAAGAGGCAGCAAAGTTCGGAATCAATAATGTGAAGGAGTGCTTCAAAGGTGGGGAAAGTCGAAGAAATATTCTTAGATTGACAAGAATAACAACAGCAAGAATAACAACAAGAGGAAGAGCAAGAAGAAGAACAAGAACAAGAAGAACAAAAAGAACAAGAACCACACCTTTACTGTACAACAGCAACTGAGACCCTAATTAAAAGAAAACGTACTTTTAGCCAACTTGAAGCTAATTTGCTTGAACAGACCTCCCCGTCAACGTGACATCGATCGTCCACCTCTGCTGTGGCTACCCAGAGTACCTGGACCAAGAGGGGTACCAGAAGGCGAACAAGGAGTGGTACTCCCGCCTGGCGGAGCAGTTGGATGAGACCGGAGTGGCTCAGGTGTCCATCGAGAACGCAGAGGCAGACAACGACCTGCCGCGCCTGCTGCCCAGGTTCAGGCGCGCCGCCGTGATCCTGGGCGCCATCAAGGTGGCGCGGTCGAGGGTGGAGACGCCGGCGGAGGTGGCCGAGGTGGCCGAGAGGGCGCTGGCGCTGTTGGGAGGGGACGAAAAGAGGCTGTGGCTGGCGCCGGACTGCGGCCTGGGGTTCCTGCCGGAGGAGAAGGCAGAGGAAAAGCTAAGGAGCATGATCAAGGCGGCGAAAGAAATCTGACGGTTGCGGTTGCCGCCGCTTCCATGTTTTATTTCGTGAAAGAGATGCTGAACGAAAGATATTTCTTTGAATAAAATAAAATCAATCCTTTCGGGTTTTTGGAACAAAGGTTTTTACAAGACCACCTGTGCGTTAGTCTCTTAGTGATCCCTACTTCCTTGTCGATGTCGCGCTTCTGATCCGGAAATTCCCGCTTGGTCAAAGCGCGCAGGTCAGACTCGATGTCAACCAAGGAACGGCGCGCTGAACGGCATCTACTCCAAAACCTGAAACCAGTGAGACAGTTGTATGTAGGTCTGCGATTGCCAGAAAAATATTTTTTCTTCGATATGCTATTTTGGCTATCCTCCAGCTGCAGCAAAGATTTTCCCCCCCACCAAGCATGTTGCCCTTGCCACTAAAGCGATAAATCGGCAGTTTTTACCTCCTTGCTGGCCGTGACCAGAATGCACCTTTTGCTATACGACCGGTGGCGGGTGGTTACACCTTCGCGGAAGTGGAGGAGAAGGAAGGGTGGCGGCGGGGAGGAAGTGGGAAAGGACGAGGTGCATGCTTGGGGGAGGGAGGGGGATCGAGTCAAACAAGCCAGCTACTTCTTCCCCTACTCCTACTCTTCGCGACGCAAATGGCGGTCACTTTTGGGGGTACCAAAGGATACGGGGAGGTATGGAGAAGAGGAAAACCAAGACGGAAGGTGGAAGATAGAGCTGAGGACGGGTTGGGGGACGAGCGAAAGAATCACCACCTTGTCGCATGATTTTGAAATGAGTTCTACTCTCTCCCTCAGCGGCACCAAAAAAATTGGTGGCGGTGGTAGAAACACTGTCGTCTTTGTTTCAGAGCCGGCTCCTCCTCCTCGGCACAATCTTCCTCCCTTTCAACTCCAGCCCTTCCGATTCCTGGTGGAAGGTTCTTTTTCGCCGGTAGAGATCTCAGTTCTTCCAAAGGTCTCGAAGAAGCACGATGTTCAAGCATTTTGCCCTCCTGGCCCTGGTGGCCGCCACTGCCCACGCCCGCTCCAGCGGCGCCCCAACCTGCGGAGAGACGCAGCCGCAGCATCCCGGGAATCCCAAGGAGTCGACTGACTTGAGGTAGTTGATTCCCTTTTTTTTGATTAATCCCTTATCTGCACGGTGCACAGCTTTCGTAAGTCTCCATTCCCTCCTCTCCCTCTCTCAGGGATAATTTGCGCCCCACATTCATCGAACCTAGCACCACGCCAGGAAAGGCCAACGAGTTCTCCATCACCTTCATGACCCACGCCCCGTACAAGGGCCTCCTAATCAAGTAAGCGGTTCTCGGTCCTTCCGCGGTATTTGATGCAAAAGAAAAAGATGCCTTCTCCTCATGATATCCCGCTTAGAGATATGATTTTCCACTGATCGACGAATTTATTTCAGTAGACTAAAAATTTTGCTTGGCTGCGATTAATCGATTAAAAGTCGACCAAAATCATAGAGCCTTTTTTACCAACAAAACGCGGTAAAAATTTAAATTTTCCAAGCAGAAAAATATTTTTTGGAACAAGACGAAAAAACGAGAGAAACATCCTTTTTCTGTTTTATTTCCTCTTTTTTTCTGGAGGAGACGGAAATTCGGTTAAAAATTTAGTCTTTTGCAGTAT
>JAAUYB010117106.1_pt1 | contig 10530 bp, 14 predicted proteins | sample 7278071 | NCBI WGS metagenome assembly JAAUYB01 (sample SAMN14350121, study PRJNA611818) | marine sediment metagenome | isolation source: surface marine sediment (1.8m) | place: French Polynesia: Moorea | collected 2018-08 | reverse complement strand
TGGGTAACCAGGGGTCTTGGGCCACCAGCAATCCGTTTGTAGAAAGGATCCCGCTTAACAGCTAATTTTCTGACACATCCTTTCTTGAGCACTTTCATTTCCCAACTCCAAGTGCGCAGAAGAATTCTAATTTTTTAAAAGAAAAACTGGCTTCAATGTAATTTAATATTTGGGAAAATTCAGTTCCGGTTTGAACTAATTCGAAAAATGAGGCAGAAGTCCTTGAAGAAATTTTGGAAAAAGCCTCGCCTGAAGGGAGATACTGCTCGTCCGCCCAATCCGTCAGTGCAGTCGCAGCCTGTCATCCGTTCCGAGCCGCCCATACTAACTACCTCGCCTGTTCAATTACCGGCACCAATGCAATCTCCAAAGCCGACGCAGGCACCGCGGGCAGCACCGGTTCAGTCTCCGTCCCCCATCAAGTCTCCTCCTCCGCCAATGTTCTCCCCGTCTCCCATGCGCTCGGGCTCTCCCTTTCGCTCCCCCGTCAGCCTCTCGGGAATACTGGAGATCCCCAGGGCGATACGAGGGAGGCCTCTCCCAGCCAGCGCTTTGGGTGCTGCTCCAATGCGTTCAGCACCACCGCAACCTGCTTCAGGCTCGACGAAGCAGGCCACCACCGGACCCCCGGCCCTCTCCGACGTGGGGCCTTTTCCGCCTCCTGTGTCGTCTCGGAAGGCGGCGGGGATCCACCTGGCTTCTCGGGCGCCGGTCGCCGGTGGCGGGGCCAGCTCTCGCTCCTCTTCGCCAGAGGAGCACGTTCGCCAGCGGAAGTACGAGTCCGCCATTGGGGCGGAGCCGGCGCAGGAGATGCTGGAGGAGGGGTTCGCTTATCTGGCCGCCGTCATCTCCGACACCCGTCCGATGCTGCCCACGGAGAGAGATTCCCCCAGAACCTTCCAGAGCAAGCGCAACGCCCTCATAAACCGCATCGTGCCCATGAACCTGGTGCCTCTGGCGACGGCCAATGGCCTATTGGTAATGGGCGCCGGGCACACCACGGGGCCGGACGGGGACTGCTACTTTCCGCTGCCGCAGTACCTGCTGTGGACCGGCGCCGTTTCTCTGTCGCTGGTGACGGCCGGAGTCACCGCCAGGCACGTCCTGCGCTGGGTGCTGGCCGACAGGAAGGTGTCCGACGTGGAGAGCTTCATCCTCACCCTCATGGAGTACGTGTGCGACTCGGCAAGCTTGGGCGAGGTGGCCATGCTGCTGATTGGCACCTTCTACATCCTCCCGCACCTGGGCGAGCTCACCACCGATCCGAAAGAAAAGGGGAAGCCCGACTCCAAGTACTGCGAGTACGGCATCGTTATGTTCGCCCTCGTCCTCCTCAGCATGTGCTGGCTATACCTGCTGATCGGGGCAATCTGCTTCCTGTACATCAAGTGCATCGGGCAAGACATGACGGTGGCCATGAAGGCAATGGAGGAAGAGTTCAGGGAGACGCCCATACAGCTGTCCTCGGCCGACCTGGAGTATCTGGTCAGCATGTCGAGAAGAGTGAATCTGATGGAGAGGATGGGGGGTGAAAGAGTCCCCGAAAAGGAGGTGGAAGAAGGAGAGGGAGGCGGAGTTGAAATGGCAGAGAATCCCGATAGTGACGACGAACCGCGACGTACGACTGCTGAATTAAGGAAAAATCGGCGACAACCTGAGTAAGTTTGTGAGTGTGTCTTACCAAAAAGTTCTCAACAAAAACTTTAATCCTTGCAAATCTTTTCGATGAGGTCCACAAGTGGACCGAACTCTTTGTCGTCAACTAGATTAAACTCCTTAACGAAGTAATAGAAATGCTTGAACAGGGTGTTGCTGTGGGCCTCCGCGTTGATGGCTGTTAGCCTGTCGAAGTGATGGATGTACACGTGCACAAAAACACGGAACATTCTCGACAGCATCTTCTGGCAGACCCTTTTGAAGTTCTTTGGAAAATCCGTGTCTGTGCCCTCGGGAAAGATGGTCTCGTCGGATATTTGCCCTTGTACCCAGGAGAAGAGACAGTCGTGGTAGTGACGAGCGGACAGTGCCGTCGGCTTCTGCCGATAGAAAAGAAGAAAGAATTTTTGCGTTTGCTTCCATTTTTAAGCAAGGGTTGTCTTCTCATTTACCTTGTACTCGGCTCCATCCTGCCAGAGATACTCGTACTTTGGTCCTCCTGACATAACGGGGCAGCTCTCCTCCGTACACACCTCCTCCACCGTGCCGTACAACAGTTGCAATCGGTTGAAGAAATCGACGATGTGAACGGCCAGCCAGTCGTTAAAGCTCTCATCGTCGGGCTTCTTGACAGCCTAATTCCATTGTGTAAAAATTAATTTTAAGCTTTTCCTCGCACGGTGTCAGCAATTCTTGCCTGTTTTAGTGACACTCCGGCTCTGAGCGTTTCCTGCGCTTGCCTGTACAAGTTGTACCTCAACGTCCCCTCGGTGAACTTCTTTTTGCGAAGTGCCGTTGCGTCTCCGCCCCCTTTCATTAAATTACCTAGGAACGAGGCAGCCATGATGTAGTACAAGTTATGAAAACGGTCTGTTTCCCAACGTTGCACGTGAGCTGTTCTTCTTGAAACTTAGTCACATCCTCCTTCCGCTGTAGTACAGTGTGTACGACTTTGCACGTACTGTTTCTCTTTGTCCCATTTCGCCTCGCTTATCGCATTAAACTTCGTTTCAACTTCCTTTTAAATACAGACTATACACCCTTGACAAGATACCTTTGCAACTCTTTGGCAAAAAAATGCCATCCCCAGTTTCCCATACTTTTGCACCTCGGATCCTTACATCATACATCGGCATTGTTTTTCCAGCAAGTGAAAGTCAGATCGCTCGGGGGGGAAACAGAACTTCCTTCCCTTCTCTGCCGGGGATCAGCGTCACCTACTCCCTTTCCATCCATTTTCTCTTTCCGATTCTCCTCATCCTCTCCCCACGCCACACTTCCACCCATACCATCATCCTAACTCAATTCTTCTGTACAACACGCAGCTATGAGGACGTCCCCTTCGCCGCCCCACTTCTGTCCGCCTCAACCCTAGCTCCCCCTTCTTCTTCTTCCCAACCCGAGTTGTCATGGTGGCGGCGGCTGAGGGGGCTCCCAATAGCCTGGATGTTATTTCAGCGGGGGTCGTGAGTTTGGATAAGGTTGGCTAATCGGGTTTGCTACTGCTGCCAGCCACCGTCGAGATGGTGGTGGTGCGGTGGCTGTCGGTCGTTCTCCTTCTCCACACAAGAGAGGGAGGAAGGATCGAGTGTCCCTCCCCACTCCTTTTCTCACTTGCTGCCTTTTCTTCCATTTCCCGTCTTCCCCTCTCTGCACTTTGCAGCCCACAGCCACCAAGTGTTCCTCCATCTTCCCCCCCCCTCCCACATTCTCTCTCCCGCTCCTTCCATCCGCCCGAAAGTGGAGGGCTCTTCTGTGAAGAACAGGATTTAATAATTCTGCTCTCCCGCCTGCGCGGTCGCTCTCTCAACCATCCTCCACCCTTTTTCCATTCCACTCAACCGCCCCTTTCATTTTGCTCCACTCTGTGCTGCCAGCACTCAAGACTAGCACACCAAGCATAGAACGGGGGTAAAAGCCCATCTGCTAGGTCCCCACGCCGCGCTCTTGCCTCGCCTTCCCCGTCTCCCATTGGTTCCCTTTTCTTCCTCTGCGTTCGAAGGGTCCCCCTTTCTCTCAGATAAACGAGGCGGAGCCTCTTTCCTCCCCTCTTCCACCCGACCGAGAGCGGCGGCGATGGCGGAGGAGACGAGCAAAAGGAGGGTTCTCTTCCCCCGCGTGCTTCTTTTCCTCCTCCTCCGTCGCCACCTGAGATCGCGGGCGACGATGATGTTGCCCCCGCGCAAGAAGGGGAGGAGCTCTTTTTTGCTACTTTCCCCATCTGTCGACATATCAGGGAGCGGCGCCCCGTTTCCTTCCCTTTTTCCCTTTTCCGTCCGTCCCTCGATCGGTGTGTTGCGTTGCTTCCATCCAACCCCGGCTGCGACTCCGCCTTGCGCCCAGAAAATGTGTTGGGGGATCGCTGTAGGGCGCGCGAGAGGTGGGCAGGAGGAGGGGGCGCACGAGCGGAGATTCTCTCTCTCTCTCTTTCCCCTCCCCATCTCCATCCCCTGTCCGTTTCCCCCCGCGAACTGAGTTTAGTTTCAATCTAGTTTGCTTGTTGATTTAAGGCTAGGCCTAATTCGTCGTCGCTCCTCCTCCTCCGTCCGTGTTTTCTCAATCGGGTCTCTCTTTTCCCCCTCCCTCTTTTGTGCCAAGTGTAGTGAAAGGAAACATCTCTGAAGGGAAAACTGACTGAGCCAGTCCAAACACACACACAAGACGGGCTACTGCGCGGAGGAGGACTTACTGCTGGGGGGAGTGACTGACGGATCATCGGGGTGGGGCCGGCTGCATGATAGAGTGGCTCCAGGCAGGCCCCCCTCCGCCTTCCCCTCCGCACTGAGAAAACTGGGCCTCCGTTTTGACAATGTGTCCCCAAAACAAGCAAATATAATCCCCAAGGACTAAAAGGGAGAGGGTGTGGAAAAATGCTGAAGTGGAAGAGACTGGAAGAAAAATCAAGAGGGATGTGACGAAGAAAGAGAAAAGGGACCCAAAGAAAGAGAGAAAAAGCTTGAAATTACGTACAAACCAGGTTTCTCGACCAATTTGAAGGGGAGTAATCTCTTCTGATCTATATAGGCACCGGCCTTTGACGCCGGAAACCGCCATCACGTTGGACTTGTCCCACGGCTCCCAGTCCCCGGCCTCCTCCTCGGCGGAAGGAGGCGGGGCAGGAGGGGGACAGACGGATACAAGCGAGCATCTGCTTGGAAGCAGCAACTCTAGCAACAGCAACAACAACAGCGACGCCCACGTCCGAGTGAGCGACGACGGCGGAGCAATGGCTGCGGCAACGGCAGCGGTGTCGTCCTCGCCGCCTTTGGCGGATCATGGCAGCGGCCACCTCTCCTCTTCCGCACTGGAGGATTCTGCTGCAGCGGCTGCAGCGGCATCCTCCGTGGCTAGGATGCACTCGCTGTTCGGCGGAAACGACTCCTACTGGAGGAACGCGTACCCTTCGGCGGCTGCGGCTGCGGCCGCGCTTCCTGCGGGGATCGGCGGCATGGCGGCAAACCTGTCTGGGTCTTACACCGCCTACGACCAGTATTCCGCCATGGGAGGCGCTGCCCGCTACGCCCCCTACTCATCCTACCACTCGGGACACAACCCCCAGAGGGACATGGTCAAGCCGCCCTACTCCTACATCGCCCTGATCGCCATGGCCATACAAAACAGCCCGGAGAAGAAAGCCACCCTCAACGGGATCTACCAGTTCATAATGGAGAGATTCCCCTATTACCGAGACAACAAGCAGGGATGGCAAAATTCGATCAGGCACAATCTCAGCCTCAACGAGTGCTTCGTCAAGGTGCCGCGGGATGATAAGAAGCCCGGGAAAGGCAGCTACTGGTGCCTCGACCCAGACTCCCTTAACATGTTCGAGAACGGCAGCTTCCTGCGCAGGAGGAAGAGGTTTAAGAAGAAGGACGCCATGAAAGAGAAGGAGGAGATGATAAAGAGGGCGCAGGGGGCTGCAGCGGCGGCGGCGGCTGGCGATGTGCTTATGTCTTCTCTCCCTCACCACCACCACCACCAGTATCACCTCGCCGCTGCTCACCACCACCACTCTCATCCCCACCATCCCCACCACTACGCGGCTTCGCAGCACCTCCACCACCTGCACGATCAGCAGCAGCACCCGCCGACGCCGCAGCATCCGCTGATGCAGGACACCAAGCCGACATTGTCAGAAAAGATGAAGCTGGGCCACCACCAGGATTTGGCGGAGGACGGGAAGCTATCTCCGACTTCGGCGGCGGCCCAGGAACTCTCGTCAAAACTGAAAACGGAGCCGATGGATTCCTCGGCCGTGTCGTCCGCCGTTGCCGCCACTGCTGATGCCCTTGGTCTCATTCGGCCGCCGCCCTACCAAGATATCTCCGCCCCAACTGTCGGAGGAGACTCCTCCAGTTCCGCCCCAGCCGTGGACCTGCATAAGAATCCTTCCTCCTCATCTTGCAGTCCGCGTTCGTCCGCCGCCAACGCCAACGTCACCACGTCGGTTCCCTCCGCGTCTACGGTCTGCTCGATTCAGGACAGTCTAGCCAGTCTCACGCCAATTGTCAGCTCTGCTCCCTCCTCGCTGGGGAACCACCAGCAGCAACACCAGCACCATCTCCCACCAACTCCAGCATCGTCGGCTGAGGACCTGCATCAACATCATCAGCACCACCTACACCACCATCAACAGCAGCATCAGCAGGGGCACCTTTCAGATCAAACGGCCGGACACCACGATCATTCCCCGCCCTCTGATACGGCTGTGAGTACCAACGGCAGCGGTGGTGCCGGGGGAAGAAATTTTTCAGTGGATAGTTTGATGACGGCGGCAGCTCTGACGGCCGCGGCCGCGGCTGGAGGATCCATAAATCCAACCTCAATATCTCCAGCAGCCTCTAGTGCTAGCCGAGAGGGAAGCCCTCAGCAGCAGCCCCAAGTGCATCAACAGCAGCACCATTCGTCATTGCACGGGCACGACGGATTGGGCCCCCACAGCCACCACCTCAACCATCAACACCAGTCCCAACTCATGTCGCACCACCACCACCACTCTTCCTCCTCTTTGGACATGTCATATCGGTCTGCGGCCGCCGCCGCCGCTGCCGCCGCCGCCTGGAACACCTCTGTTGGCGGCGGGAGTCTCTCCCCTGGCTCCCTCTCCCACTACGCCTGCCACTACCAGTCCTCGCCCTCCTCTGCGGCGGCGCCAGTGGAGGACCTCTCCTCCCCCATGGCCGGAGGAGGAGGGCAGGAAGGGGCCATGAACGGGTCCGTCTCTCCACCGGGCGGGGGAGGAGGAGGCAACGCAGGATACCCGAGGTCCTGGTACTCAATGCCGCCGCACCTACCTCCCCCTCTGCCGCCGCCGCCGCCGCCGCCCCCCCAAACCGAGCCTACAATCCTTTCAGAGGAAAACGGCGGTGCGAACGGCGGCCAAAACCACCATAGTCCCAACAACAACAATTTGTCAGACGAGCAGCAGCATCTACACGGGGGATTTTCTGCCGCCGCCAGAGACTTCTTCGGGGACCACAAGTTGGCCGCGGCGACCGCGGACAGCGGCTGCGGCCAGTTCAGAGGAGGCGGGAACAACGGCGGCGGCAGCAACCCGACATACAGGGCGTATTCCGCGGCGGTGGCGGCGTTCAGTGGGCAGCAGCAGCAAGATTGTGTCAGTGGAGGCTCAAGTGAAAAGTATTAGCGGCTTTAGGTTTCTATTATTTAAAATATGTTTTGGTGCGAAACAAATCGGACATAAATGTGTTGTACAATGTTTCATTTGGACGCAGAATCCAAAATCAGTAGGAAAACAACATGTTCTTCATCCAAAGACATTTCGCCCTCAGGTGGGAAACAGAGAAAACAGAGAAAAGAAAAGAAGATAATTCTTTAAGGAACAAATCCTTCAGTATTGGAGTCGACTCCAAGAGAAATGAAGAAAACCCACCCATTTTTTACCTACATGCACGAAAAAGAGAGAAACAGACACCAACGATTTTGCTCCAAAATTCCATAATTACACCCTTGAATACCTACATACTCCTACCTACCGTACTTGCGTTGTTGTGAAACGGAATGTTACAAAGACGGTCGATAAATATACACGGAACAAAAAAGAGAGCAATTACCTATGAGAAGCTCTTGTCAGACGCGATCTTTTCATTTTCCTAGCATCATTCCTTGACTCATTAGGCGCTGAGCCAAGCAAACGTCTGTCGTCTGGGATTTTCTGGAGCTGCAGCTACATGCACACACGGCGAGTGTGTTGGGGGAGGGGGCGCGAACAAATCGTTTAGGGAGGGTCGGCTTTAACCCCCATCCCTCTCCGTCTTCGCCGCCGCCGCGCCGTCGTCTTGGCAGCCACTGTAGTGCGATGAGAGGAAGAGGAAAGGTCTTTGGGGGTCTGGCAGCTTAGTTCGGAGGTCTGAGAGAGACGAGAGAGCTCCGATCATTAATCTGCCCATTTCGGAGTCACATGTCAACGTCTTCGGCGGAGATCGTGGAAATTGCGATTCTTCAACCGATAGCGGACGGACAAGAAACATTTTAAGGAAATTTTTGTTGAACAGCTTGCAGCTTCAATTCCTCTTCCACTTCCTCCTCCCTAGCTACTGACTCTTTTCCTCCTCCCCCACTACAGCCTCCCCTCATCTTTCCCTCCTTCGTCATCGTAGCACACATTGTTTATATATATTTCACTTCTTCCTCCTCCTCCGTCCGTCCGTCCCCCCTTTCTTTCGTCAGACTCCGCGGCTCTTGCGCGCAAGGCCATTTCGGTGGCCGGCGACGCTTCGGTGATGCGCCTCCGCCGCCTGCCTGGGCAACAATCTCTCCCGTCTGAAAAGGGAACAGGAAAGAAAGGAAATACTGGAAATAAAAAGCTGCCCGTCTTGCCGTTTCCCCAAAAACTTCGATGCTGTTAATGAGGATGATATGAAGACAGCTTGGCGACTTCGGCAGCTAGAATTAAGTATTGTACAAATGTACATCTCTGGCGTCATCGCCTGCCTGCCCCCCCCTCCGATTCCGATTCCTGATGCTCCTCTCCATGAAGTTTAAAAGATGGGGTGAGGGTCTATTGCAGCTGACCCTAAAAATAGGAAACTTGTTTCTGGCTGCTTGTACAAAAAAAGAGGAGTTCTCGGGCACTACAGGCAAGTATAGAAAAGGGAGAAATAAGATGGGGAGTAAAAGAGCGGCAGTGGCGGCCGCAGGGAAAAAGAGAAAGGAGAGAGAGGAGAGGAGAGGAGCGGCGACGACGGGCCGTGAAGGAATCGGTCGGAGCGATTCCAGTCTTTTTGGCAACACGTTTCACCCCTCTACCAATGCAGATCGAACCTCCTAATAGCATTTGGTCTTGATTGAGAGTTATTCAATTTCACAGTTGAAACTTGTTAGTCGGTGCTATTTTCTTCTTCGCCCCTCTTGCAGAGGGTAATTGAGGTCTCACCCTTTTTCGGCAGCGGCAACGGAGCGCATCCCTCCCCTCCTCCTCACACGCGGCTCCGATTTCACGGTGGCGCCTCCGGCCCTGTCTTCTCCCTCCCCTCCCCCTCTTTTTCTTGAGGTTTGTGTTGCTTCACTATGAAAACATATTGGGTTCCTGATCAAATAAAAGTGAGACGACGGACGGACGGAAAGGGAAAGGGAAATGCCCCCGAGCCCCTCCTCCCTTCTCGCTCGCCCGCAGGCGGCTTTTCCCACTTCGAAAAGCGGAGGAGGAGGAGCGAGAGATGCATGGATGATCCCCCAACACTTTCACTCCCTCCCTCTTCTCCGAGAATCGTTTTTGTTTATTTACGAATATGACTGAGGATGTGACAGAGTCCGAAGATCTTTGGGGCAAAGACCAAGGAGTGAGTCAGCTTTGAAAGGAAGCCGAAAGAGCCGCCGCCGCCGCCGCCGCCGCCTTTGGGGACACCCCCCAAGGCGCTCCGAGCGGCCGCTCCAATAATATCGCCCAAGGAGGGTCACTCGCCAGATGAGTTTTTCTCCTTCTGGTGGTGGTGCAAAACATCCCGAGGACAAGGATAAGGTATAGGAAGGAGGAAAGGTCGGAGGAGGTAATGAGATATCTTCCTTTTCGCTTTGGAGGGGGTGGATCGAAGGGATAAGTCAGATGAGTTTTCCCTCGATCGTTGGAAAGCAAGGGGGCGGAATCAAAACAAGATCGACGACTCCCGTCCCTACATCTATCCAACCTGCAGGCCAGGGCGGCAAAAGATCATCACACGAAAAAAGGAGGAAGAAGAAGTCTTCCACAATTAGGCTACACAGCTCGCACTGAAGCGCAATTAGTGAGGGTGTGTGTGCATGAAGAAGCGATTTGCACCAATTCATTCCCGGCTTCTTCTCCGAATTCCCCTCCCCTCCCCCCTTTTCTTCCCCCCGACCGGCTAAAATATTTGTTCGTCCCCCGCTGGGGGCTCAAACTCGAGATTCCGACTCTTTGCTGCCCGAGCGGGCGGACACCCGGGACTTTTGCCCAAAAAACTACACACACAACTCAAAATATGTTTCGATTTTGTGAGTATACCTATCATAGTACTACAATCATTATTGATGGCATGCCTTACATAAGTGCCATCCACAGCCTGCCTCCTTCCCGTCCACTTAAAAGAAGAGTTTGCAGCTCTAGACTGCCAGAGCAAATGCTCCTCATCTCTTCCTTCCTCCTCCTCCGCCGCCGCCGCCGGGTCTCTCTCATGGGGGCAAGAGGGGAAAGCAGCATTTGCAGCTTGCACACATTTTGAGCGGAGCAACCTCCCCCCCCCCTCGTCACAGTTTACCTCTCAACGCCTTTTGAGACTCGTCTCAGTCTCAGCCCTCTTCTTCTCCCCTCATTCTACGGAGGCGGACGGAGCTGCTGCCCTTCTCCTCAAAACCCGGCCGCTCCAAATTGCTTCTTCTCAACATATGCGGGGGAGG
>JAAUYB010166084.1_pt1 | contig 10536 bp, 13 predicted proteins | sample 7278071 | NCBI WGS metagenome assembly JAAUYB01 (sample SAMN14350121, study PRJNA611818) | marine sediment metagenome | isolation source: surface marine sediment (1.8m) | place: French Polynesia: Moorea | collected 2018-08 | reverse complement strand
TCTCTCTCTCTCTCTCTCCCTTGGTCTGATATTTCAGCCACATGCTTCCAGACGGGGCAAATTGGGAAAAAGGGTGGGAGGAGAAGGAGGGACTCGCGAAAATTCTGTCTCCAGCAAAAAAAAAAGAAGTTTGTGTCTCTCGTGTCAATTCCGTTTCTACCTCTTGGGAAATGAGAAATAAGGAAAACGAGGCTTATTCCCTCAACTCGCCTCTCCTCCTAGGTGGAGCGAGCGAGCGAGGGCGTGAGTTGGCAAAATGAGACGGGGCCGGGCGGACTAGCAGGCCGTCGTTGCGAAAAACGCGCCTCCGGAGCTCGCTCGCAAAACGATGTCTCGTAATTTTCCTTCCCTCGCCCTTGCGTTGAATCCCCCAGAGGAGGAGGCGTCGGGGCGGGCGGCGACGCAAAATACACGTTGCATCTTCTCCCACTCGGTGAAAGATTCGCCAAAGCCACTCAAAGTTAAGAGAGAACTTGGCGAATTCCTCCCTAAAGCCCTCGCGGGCGGCATTGACTAGACAAAACGCTGCAGAGAGACCAAATTTGGGAGTTCCCTCAGAGGAGGAGGAGGAGGAGGAATAAGCAATAAAATTATCTGCATAGAACGGCGGCGGCACAGACAAGAGAGCGAGCGGGGAAAATACTATAAAACGGCAGAAAAAAAGGAAAGGAGCTTAACTAACAACCAAGCAAGCAACCCTTCTATTCCCCCTCTTTTCTTTTTCGGCAAAGGTTGTAAAAAAGGGGAAGAGAAGGGTGGACTGTTTACTGCTGCAAAGGAAACCAACTCGGGCTTCGGTCGGTTAGATATCAGCGAGAGAGGCAATAAAGGCGGCGGCGGCGGCGGCGGTCCCGAGTTTACCTGAAGCTCGCTCCTCTTTTTTTCGCACAGACAGACAACGTGCGATTTCCCAGAAAAAAGGGGGGCGGAGGAAGAGGAGGAGAAATCGAGTGAAATTTCAGCCGTGTTTGACGAGCGAGTTAGCGGCGGAAAGAGGAGGACAACATCATGTGTGTGTTTTTTCTTCAAGAGCAAACACAGTTGACGGCTCTCTTTTTTCGCGAAGATTGGCAAAGGGGGAAATGTACATAGAAGAGGGGGAGAAACGGGGGGCAGCGACTACTTTTAAGAGTGCCATTACTCGAGACGGTCCTTGCAAAAAAAGGCGCCTCACTCTGTCAGCTATAAGGGGCGAAGAAAGGCATGATGATGGCTTTCCGCCGCCGTCGCCGCCGCCACCGCCGCGACTGCAGTTGCTCCTCGCGGCTGCTGCAATTGTGTGCGGCTTGGAAGCAGAAAGGGTAGGAATTCGCCTATTCTCTACGGAATACAAAAAAGGTTCGTTCGACTAGTTATGAGGGTTGGCGAATTCTGGTCCTTGGCGACTGCGGTGACTGTGCACGTTTGCGCGTAGGAGGAGCTCTCTCCCTCCCTCGCAGCAGAAAAGTGGCAACGAACGAACGAGCGACACCTTGCAGAAATAGAGGAGGATTCGCCATGCCTCCCTCTCCCTCTACGCTGCTGTATTGTACACAATGCACACGGACGGGGTCTGTCTGGGGCCGGGCACAGGAAAAAGAGTGTGTGCAACAGACACGGTTTTTTCGCTCTATATTCGTCGCAGTGGGGGAGGGGTTGTTTGCGCGAAGGGGGAGGCGAGAATTGGCCCAAGTATTTCGCGAGCTTTTGAAGGAGAGAGAGAGAGAGAAGGGAATCAATCAAATATCTGCAAAGTGTCAGCCGCCGTCCGCCGCCCAAGGAAAAAAACACAAGTGTGACACAGGAGGATTTCCCAGAAAGAGAGGAGCAGGGAATCGATAAAGTGGATCGTCGGCGGCACACTTGCGAAATTTTATTGCACCTACTCTTCATCCTCCTACACTGTCCCAAAGTGTGATAGTTGCCCGTTGTAAATAAACCCCCTTAGGGACGATTTTTTCGCCAATAAGACTGTGTGGAATGTTATTGTCTAAGGATTGACGAGACAATCAATGCGTTGGTTTGTCTATCTTCCCGCGCGGGGGACCTTGCATGTAATGAGGGGGGGCGAGGACAATTGTCACAAAATATACGCACAAACAGAGCGGGAATAATGAATGCTTGCCACCTACGTGTACCGGTACTGTTATATTCGCAGGGAGTAGAAAGCGATTTGGGTGCATGTGACAAGATGAAAAAATTAAAAAAAAGTGGAGTGACGCCTTGCAATTACTTGCGCTTCTGAACAAAAGAGGGGGGAGGGCTTTAAAAGTCTGTCACTTCTGCCGTTTCTCCCCTCCTCCTTGCAATCCATATTTGGAATAAAAACCCACCCACATATTTTCGTACGCACCGCACCGCGTCCCCCTCCCCCCTCTCCCACATAGGAACTATAATTATTTATCGACTTTTTTCCCGCAAAAGCGCGAAACGAAAGCCAAAAATAAATCGAGAGGGGAGGGGGGAAATCGAGGTGAGGGCGATATGGCGTTTTTTGTCACGTATCGTGACTGGTAGCAGAACATGCAGCTGGGGACGGACCGACGGGCGGACGGACGCTCGGACTTATTTGGCAGGTGGCAGTTTTCCGGGTAAATGGAGGGTGCAGCCCCCCCCCCCCCCCCGTCTCTTAAAAAAGGGCGATATGCAAGGAGGTGGGAGAAGATACCTGTATATAGGTAGTGCTCCCCTTTTTTTCTCTTTCCCACATAAAGTGCAAAATTTATTGCCATGCACGGTAAAAAGTGGGAAGGCACGAGCTTTTGGCTGCCGCGGCGGCGGCACACCAATCATGACTGGGCAGAAAGCAGGAGGGAAAAAATCGGGAATTGGTTTTCCTCGAAGAAAAGAAAAGCTCAAACTACTGCTGCTCCCCTCCTTTCCTTCGCCTCTCTATATTTGGGAGATATCCCATTATTTCTTCTTTTTGCTGCGTTATTATTTTTTATTATTTCTCGGCGGTTGCGCAATTGAATCCGGTGACAGTGCAGCTTTGTTGCCGACGGAGAGTGAGAGGCAACAGTCGGCCTGCCGAATTAGTGACATTTTCGCGGCTTTCTCCGCTTTTATTGCCTCGAGCGCCGAATGCATTTTTTGCCCAGACATTCGCCGACACTACTTCAAGACTCTCCAGTGTAATCTGCATCTTACAGGTACTATGTTGGAGTTTTTCAAGCAGCCGTTCGCCACCGCGAAAAAGAATATTTATTCTACAGCCGAGGGCGGTCGATTTCTTGCGCCTCAACTTTGTTGTGACACCTGGCAAAAGCCAATTGAGCGGGCGAGGGAGGGAGGAGGAGAAATTATGGACCGATCGTAAAAACGAGGATCGAGGCTGTTCATTAATTAACGGAGCACCCACGGTTTAACGGCGCAAACTGCAGTAGGTATACTACCTACAGTATATTCACCATTCGGGGAGAAAGCGACGACAGAGACGACGGTTCAAAAACTTTTTAATCCTCTCGCTTTTGCTTCCGCGCCGCTGAGACTTGAAACATGTCAAAGCCATTGTTTTCATCATCGAAACGACGCCGCCGTTTCTACCTTCGAACAAAGGAAGGAGGAAGGTGGGTAGGGGGGATGCAGAGGAGCCCCCTTCCCCCTTCCCCTTTCCCCCCTTCTCTCATGTCCTGGGGGATGTTTTTCGGCAGTTGTATGTGGGAAATGAACAGTGCGTCGCGTACCCCCTCCTCTTCCTCTTGCTGCGACCCTCATGCTTTAATCCTATTGATTTTTTGCCCTTCCTACCGCCGCCACCTCCTCCTCCTCCTCCTCCGGCGGTGGAGTAAGCGATGCCAACAAACCAAACCGTGATGAAAAAAATGCTTTTGCTCTTTTCGCAAGGCCAGGAAAGCAGTCGCCACTGATAATAAACACGAAGGCCTCCTCCCTCTCTCCACAAACTGTGTGTACAAGTCATAAAGCCACCCTCCCTCCCCCATTCTCTCTATTTTGCAAATTGTCCATTTAGTCATGAAACGTTGCAGAAAAGCGGCACAAAAGGGACCCTCGCCTCCTCGTTCCCAACCTGGGAGTCGAGTATTATTATTTTCCTTTTTACGGTTTCCTCCCTTTTCGTTTATATTGTGCACGGAGAGAGGTGAGTGGTACCTCTTTATTATTAGGAATTTGCATTTGAAAGGGAGCGGGGAGATTTTCCTCTTCCTGGGAAAATGTGGGAAAACAATATAGGTAGTAGGTGTAGCCTTTTTTCGGCGTAGCATAAAAAACTTCCTTTTCACGCCGCCGCTCTCCAGCGCAGTGTAGTGGTAGTGGTAGTAGCTTTCACTCTGGTGTTATTTCCTGCTGCGCGTGTATTCACGCACGTATGCGGGAGGGAAGCCGGATTACTCCGCCAAAAACCCTTTCTTTCCTGGCGAGCATATCTTCGGGAGTCAATAATAATTCCCGCCGGGTGGGTGGGAAGAGGTGGGTGGCGGCCGGTGGGTATCGGCGGCGTCCTTTCGTGATATGGCAATATAAACCCCTTAGGGGGAGGGATTCCCCCTTCCCGGAATCCCAATATATTTAGCGAATCGTATTTTCACTATCACTTGGCGAATCTCTTGCCGATCGCATGGCGACCGTGTCCGTTCCTCCCTCGTTCGGCCGTCGGAATCCATCAAACTTTTTTTTTCGTGGCATTTGGCAAAGTGGAGGATGGACGAGAAGAAAGAAAGGGAAAAAGAAGGAAGGAAGGGGATTTTATTGATGTGGCAGAAATCAATAAGGAGCCATTGAACTCGCTCGGAACACATACCTACTGTACACTTCATATATTTCCCCCCTCAGCAAAAACCGAAAAGGCGAAAGAGGAGGAGGAAAAAAACAAACATCTGACGAAAAAGAAGGAAGAGAGAAAGGAACAAGGGACGCCAAATTAACACCTGCGGAGTCCCCCCCTCCTCTCCGCCTTGGAGACAGGAGCGGGGGGGGATTGCGTGGAAGTGTTGTTGTCTTCCATCCGCACACTTGGTCACAGTGACAGAAAAGAAAGAATGGAAGGAAGAAAAGTGAACCATTATCATCCACCTCGAAGAGACAGAGAGATAGAAAGAGGGAGGAAAATATGAGGTAGGGTGCACGAGAAATGTGGGAAAGATTATTCGCAAATAAACAACAAGGGGAGAGGGGGAGGAAGTGGGGAAAATGGCTTTCTTTCTTTTTCCCCGCCGTCATGCAAAGGGCGACGGAGACGCCGACGCCCCTTTCCAAAAAATGATCTCTTATTTTTGGCGGAACGCGGCAGTGTAAGTCCAGTCAAAAAGGGGGAGGGGGCAAAAGGGAGGGGGGAGAAGAAGCCAAGAGGAGCAATTACCACACGGTAACATATTGGATGGGGGGGGGGGAGAGGAAATGGAAAAGATCCCCCCTTCCCCCTTTTTTGCCTTGCGTGACAGAGTTGTTTTGTTTTGTGGGAATGTTGGCGTCCAGGAGGGAAAAAAGCTTGTTTCCCTCTCCTGTTGCCCTTGATATTGAAATTTCTCCTTTCTCTCCAACCCAACCCTTCCTTTTCTTTCTCCCCCATACGGTCAAAGCCCCCAACCCCCCTCTGTCCTCAGTCCCCTCCCCCGTGGCCCCTATGTCAGAAAAGGAAGAGGAGGGGGAGTGGGTTCTCATCCCGCACCCAAATTTAAAGATGGAGACACACACACACCACTCACTCACACATACGGAGAAAAGGAGGGGGGAGAAAGAGAGGAGGAAGACGTGTGCACCAAATAGAGGAGAAAGGATAGTAAAAATCTCCCAAAGACAGATTCGCTTTTTTTCCCCAAGCCTGCACGGCTTGTTCAAGGAAAATCATTGTATTGTACATACTGCATTGCGGAGATGTCTCTAATTTGGCGAATCCGGCGCTGCTGCGGAGGGTCTCCCCATCCCTTTCTCCCCAGCCGAGCTAGCTGGCAAAAATTTCGGGCGTAGGCTGGCTGCTGGCTGAGCCGGGTTCGTTCGTTCCTCGGTGGTCTCGATCTGACATTCGCGTCACGTCTCTCGGTCGGTCGGTCGGTGGGTCCGGAGGACTCCAGACCCTCCACTTCTCCTTTTTGCCGGGGATGAAAGGGAAGGAGGGGTCTCTCTCTCTAACGCACGTCCCTATACACTACTCACTCCTTCTTACATACCGCCGCCGGGATAAATTGCATCCAGTCAGAGAAAAGAGAGAAGGAGGAAAATAATACGAGGGGGGAATATCATCTTCCGTACGAGAAGAGGGAGAGTAAAGGCCCAGGTGCGTGTGTTGATTTTGTCGGTGCATTAATTGCACATCTTGTCTGCGGATTTTTAAGGGGAAAACGTAATTTCCGTGCATAATCTCTGGAAAGGAGGGGAAAAAGGAAGACATAATTATAACTTGCACGGTGGGTCTCTCGCTTCAGGATCCAATTTTTTTTCTGAATAAGAATACAAATTAGGAGAAAACCCGACAAAATTTGCCTATGTATAACCTCCTCCGTTTTGTGCGGCCGTGGTCTCACTCCACAACTTTTAGCCCCCCTCTTCTTCATTCTTTACTGACACTTGACGAGTAAATACTCCCCCTTGTTTCAAAACTCCACCCCCCCACTTTTTTCGTGGCAATTTTTGAAGGCTCACGAAGGCGAAAATTCTCCTGTGCCCGCTGATGAAGAGGAGAGGAGAAGTGCATCGGTCGGAGGAGCCATCCAAAGCCTCTCTCTCTCCGCTCCCCTTCCTTTTGGCTTGGGCGGTTTATGATGCCAATATGCCTCCCCCTCCTCTTCTTCCTCCTGCCAAAGAGGAAGAGAAAAGGGAAGAGAGCGAAGGGAAGGCTTCCCCCCTATCTTTACAACCTAATTGTGAGCCAAAAAGGCGGAGTAGGAGGGAGGGGATGAATTAAGCTTCAAATTGGGCCACCCACGCGACCCTCGCTTTCCCGAACGAAAACCGATGACGGGATGGTGAAAATATTCGCGAGAGGAGGAGGAGGAGGAGGAGTCATCCACCCTCCTTTTTTTGTTTTTTTCTTGCTGCAGCTCTAGGGAATCTGTGGGTCGTTCTTTCGTAGTAGTATGGCAGCAGGGAGTTAGTGAAAAATCGTCTTTTTCTTCGCCTTGCAGGAGGGAGGGAGGCCGTGGGAGTGGGTTTTGGTCAAAAGGGAACGAAGGGAAGGGGAAAGATTTTCATCTTATCGTCGATCCCCCTCCCTCCCCTCTTCTGACTGTGTGAGCTCCTTAAAAATACGTGGGTATGTGGTGGGAGGGAGGGGAGGGATCGGCCGATTTGTCGGCTCTCATCAGGGGTTTCCAATAGTTGCGGCGGCAGCGGAATTGGCAAATCCCTCTCTCTTCGTTCTGGTCAACAGGGCAAAGAGGTTGGTTAGGACGGCCCAAGTGACAGCGACGGTCTATTCGATTTTGGGGCATATTGCTGCATTTGGGTCTCTTGAAACAGGTCTCTTAGTTGGATTTTTTTCTTTTAAAATCCATGCAGCTGCTTTTTTAGCTCGTACTCGTACTTTGTAGAAAAGTTCAGATTCCGTGTCTTTTCGTACTGCCAACGAGGATCGCGGAAATTTTTGCACACAGGCGAAAACGCCGCCCTCCCCACGCGATTTTACTCCTCCCCTCCCCCTCGCGTGCAAAGCGGCGGAGAATATCTTTTTCCTGCTCCCATTCCCCGAATACACATAAGAAGAGAAAAAATTGCAAGACCAACCACCGCCTCAGCCCTCCCCTCCCGCCATCCCCTTTCCCCCTTTTTACGCGCATACCTGAGTTTATTACCGGGTTTCCTTCGCCTCCTCCTCTTCCTCTTCCGTCAGGCCGTAGGTACAAGGAAGACGAGACGGGGAACGGAGAGACGGAACAACCGAGCGTCAGTTTGAGACACATCAGTGCATCATCGTCATCTTCCTCCTCCTTTTCTCTCCTGAGTAACCTAAGCCGACATGTGTCTCTCTCCTTCTCCTCCAGAGTGGAATAAAAAAGCCTGTAAAAAGCCCTTCTCTCTTTCTCTCTCTGCAAACAAGAGGAGAAGCCACCAAAGACGCTCTCTCCTCCTCTTCCTTTCCTCCTCCTCCTCCTCCTCCGCGGTTGACATTTTGCAACAGGCTTCTTCTTCTGTCGTCTCTCCTCCTCTGGGAAACGGAGCCAAGGCGAAAGAGGCATTCTTCCTCCCCCCAAAAGAATGCCCCTCTCTCCCGTACCAAAGAAGGCCCTACGCCGCCGCCGCCGCCGCCGCCGCACCAACGGACCCCAGAGGGAAGAGGCAGCAGCAGCAGCTTTTGGCACTTCTCCCCTCCTGACCTTGGAAGCGTTCATTGACTTGGAGGAGGAGGAGCCTTTCTCTTCGCCCGTCGCGTTCTGTCCCGTCGGAAAAGAAGAGAAGGGGGCAATAAAACGTTGCCCCGGCCCCTCTTACGTCGTCGTCGTGCCCGACTAAAACACGGTCTAAGTTAAGTGACTTTGCGCGATTCTCCTAAATATTGGGGGGAACCTAATTGAGACGGGAGTGAATCGAAGGATTTGTATGCTCTCGAAAAACCTTCTATTCTCTGGCCGTTCCTGTGAAAACGATTGAAATTCGGTCTTTTCGCTGATTTTGGCCCAAGTGAGTAAAACAACACCAGGACTTTTTACCCCTTCACACTCCCCTTTTGGGCTAGTTCTTTTTTCTTCCCCGAAGTTCACCGTCCCAGCTCCTATGCGTTACAGGCTTTTTGCAAAAAATTGTTGTTTACCGCAGAAGCGAAGCGGAAAAGGGGGAGGGCGAAGGAGGAGGAGGAGAGGAAATGTTTGCGAGATCGTTTTGCGGGAACCGCAAACATCGTTAGGAGAGGGAGGGAGGGAGGGAGGGAGGCCCTAGCAAGGGATTTGCCACATAAAAGTCAAGAGTGAAATCTCAACAAGACCAACAGTTTGCATTGAGACAATTCTTGCTAATTTATTGAAGGCAATATTTTGTCCTGGGAGTATTGGCGAATCCCTCCCCCCCCTTCATTCAACGGGTACGAGCAACAACTACCCCCTCCCTTCTTCGTCCCCCGCTCTTTCCTCAGACGCCTTAATGACTGCAATTACCGGTGCACATTTCGGGGAGGGAGAGAGAGAGCATGTCTGGGCGCACTATACCCTTACTATATATGAAAGAATAGAAAACGAATTCGCGAGAAAGAAAGGAGGGGGGGGGGAATGGCTGCAAAACGAGCCCCTAATTAGAGGGAGGAGAGGGGGGAAAACTTGGTACGCGATTACTTTCTAGTTAAAGTAAGAGGAGGAGGCATTTCCGAAGGAGCTTTTTTCGCAAAAAGAGAAGACCATTTGATGATATTCTCCATCACCGAGCTTTCTTTTTCTCCCCCTTCTCGGCATCGTAATCGTAATCATCATCATCGTTGCCGCTATGGTTATGTGCTTTGCGTGCAAAAATTCCGGGAATCCGAGGATGGATCCTCGAGCGTCGAGTTTTCCCCTCCCCTCCTCCTTCTTCTGACGTTGTTCCTCTCTTAACCTGGCATTAATTCTGACACCTTGCCATGATGATGCTTCGTTTCCTGCATTCCTTTCAGGTGTTTTTAGAACTTTTTTGTTATTACAAATCTTACATTTCGCTCACATGTGTGAATGTGTCGAGATTCTTTGTATTTTCTCCGGAGTGTGCACCTGTGTCATCCTCCTTTTTTGAAAACAACAGGTCCCACAGAGAATGTTTGGCTTTTACGAGACAAGGGAACAAGGCTCCTCCATCCCCAATCACTTTTTGTTCTATCTGGGAAGCGCGAAAGTGACGCGAGAGAGGCGCAGAAACACAAAACTCGCGCCTTAGCAACAACTTTGGTGGCGCAGGGGCAGCGCAAGCCGGCGCAGGGGCGGCGCAGGGGCGGCGCAAGCCGGCGCAGGGGAGGCGCAAGCCGGCGCAGGGGAGGCGCAGGGGCTGCTTAGTGCAAGACTCTTAGAAAATTTATTTTATTTCTGTACAATATGCGAAAGTTGGTGATATCTAGATATTTAGCTAAAACAAAGGTGGTTTAAATTTAAATTTGAATTGTTTTTAATTTTTAAAAGGAAAGTATAGTTCTTGCAAAGTGTTTTAAATGAATAGCTGTGTGAAGTGTCAATTGCGAAAAAAAAGAGAGATAAAAGCAAATGCAAGGCTGGGACAACGACAAAAATCGGCAAAAGGTGGATGCCGAGGGCAAACTGGCTGCCAGTGCCGATCAGCATGACTTGGGGGAGCTTCAGCAAGGTCAGCAGCAGCACCACCAGCACCACATGGTGTCAGAGGAGGAGGGTGACATCAACAACAACTTGCATAAGAAGAAGATGGTGAAAAAAAGGGTGGCATAGTGGTGGATCCCGCCGCCGACAAACTGCGCGAGGGGGAGGAGGCCGACGACGACCAACTGCAAAAGGAGGAGGAGGCCCACGATGACAAACTGCGTGAGGAGGAGGAGGAGGCTGTCTATGACAAACTGCGCGGGGAAGTGCGGAGGGCGCCAACGACGACCAACTGCAAAAGGAGGAGGAGGAGGACGACGACAATCTGCAAAAGGAGGAGGAGGAGGGCGCCGCCGACGATAAACTGCAAAAGAAC